>Ga0114967_10000009_pt1 | contig 159798 bp, 221 predicted proteins | sample M_130628_MF_Meta_FD_92639 | JGI IMG/M metagenome (GOLD analysis project Ga0114967, IMG submission 92639) | Freshwater microbial communities from Lake Montjoie, Canada to study carbon cycling - M_130628_MF_MetaG | ecosystem: Environmental > Aquatic > Freshwater > Lake | place: Lake Montjoie... | reverse complement strand
TATAATACTGATATTGGTATTTTGAGTATCATTTACACCTTGTATAATACTGATATTGGTATTTTGAGTATCATTTACACCTTGTATAATACTGATATTGGTATTTTGATTGGTGTTGATTGTTTCAATACTGGTAAGTCTGGTGTTTTGAGTTGCATCTACACCTTGTATAATACTGATATTGGTGTTTTGATTGGTGTTGATTGTTTCAATACTGGTAAGTCTGGTGTTCTGTGTTGTATTAACATCTTGAAGAATACTAATACTTGAATTTTGTGTAGTGTTAACACCTTGTATAATAGAAATATTATTTGAATTTGTATTGGCAGTATTACGAGCATACTGGTCAATGTTATTATCTGTTACAGAATTTAATGTTGCATACCCACCAGGTGTTACACCATCATGCACTGTTATTGTTTGGTTTGTTGAGTTGATAATTAATTCACCATTAGCACCAGTTGTATTGGCTAATGTTGCTGAACCGTATCGTTTAAATTGTAGTGTGCGTGGCATTTTGATTACCTTTACTGTAAATCTGTTGGGTTTTCTTGTTCTATATGTAGGTCATCTCGACCAACTTGGTCTAATGCATCACCAACAAAGTTTTCTGGCAACAATAATCCTTCTTCAATAAATGGTGCTTCTGATATTTCTGTTGTTACAATATATGGTGTATTTACATTTGCATCAGTTGGCATTGGTGTGGTGTCTATCTGAACCAATTTCTGTGACACAGGATTGAATGATGTAAATGTGTAGTTTGTGCTTGATCTGGTTGATCGAATAGGTACACTAGAAACAAAATTTCCATTAATGTTTGTTAAGTGTAACGTATTATTATTCCAAAGAATAACTTTTCCGGTGGCAGTTGCTGTACCGGCTGAGTAACCTTGATATACAATTTCTCCCACCTGATAACCACCAACACCAGAATTTGCATTTATATTAAAGAGTACAACATCTTCTGGTCCAATTTTGTTTAAAACAGATGTAATTGAATGTGTAATTAAACCAACTTCTGATGTTTTACCAAATATAAAACCTTTGACCGTAAAATTTAAAGTCCAAATGATTGTTCTTGTTTCTGAATCCCTGTTGCCTTCATATCTAACTTCATAATCAGTATTTTTTAAGATAATAGGTATTTCTTTAACTATTCCCATCTCGGGAATAAGATTCAGTTTAATTGTATAATCTGGTGTGAAATACGGAAGAATGTGTTCGATGATCTGAGTACCATCTTCAATATTTCTGACATACAAATATAAAGAAAAATCAAAATCATATGGTACTGGATTGTATTGAGACACAACGCCACCACTTGTTTTGGCAAATTGTTTGATGTTTGTGTTTTGTTTTCTTGATGAATCGTAACTCAATCCAGTCATTTCAAATGACATTCTAGGTAATGTCATCATTACCTTTTTAGATAAATCTGGATCGTCTTGCAATCTCATCACATACAATTCTTTTGAAGCATATGCAATAGGAACAATCATCCTCTCGGCTTCAGTATTGTCGGGATTGTATCTTACCAGTGTGATGTTATTAAATAAATCACCAAATCCTACGACAAGTTTTCTAATGACACGATGGTATTGTATATTTGTTGACATTATATGCTACCAAAAGGGTTTGATTCGGAAAAATCTATGATTGAATTGGCTTGGTTTTTAATGTATAGGTTGTCATATGTTTCGTGTGCAACATTCACATTTAATGGATCATATGTACTCAATGTGTATCTTGCATTGCTTGTGTAACCTATAATTTTACGACCATCAATAAATTCACCATTGATATCAATAACAGATAATGTGTTTGAACCTGGAGTCCAAGATTTAACGGTTGCAAGTGTTGTTGCATTAGCATAAGCAAGCAATATATTTCCTGTGTCACTGCTAGATTGAAACACAACTTCGTTCAGTTCATAAGTTCCTGATCCTGCACCTATGGTAAAATCAATAGAATATGAATTGTCTGTTGTAACCTGATCAATATCTCCAATACCTGTATCGATAAGTTCTTGAGAGTACTTGAATTTTTCCAAATCTAGTTCATAGAAGTATGGTATTCTTCTTCCTAATGTATGAAATTCTTTGTCTTGGTCAGCAAATTTAATTTCGTACAATTCACCAGTACCATTTAAGAATGGTACATAAATTAAATCTCCCTCACGGGGTCTTACTAAATGTGGTGGAACTCTTTGAGCAAAAGACCTTTTAGAAACAATGACTGAAGCATTATTTTTAATTTGTAAACCAAATTTTGAAAAGAATTCTTTCTCGCCACCGTACTCCAATACATTTGACAAATAAAATTCGATTGGAAATGCTGTTTGAAATTTTTTAACAGGATCTTCACCATATAAAAGATCACGAGCCTGATCATTATCGTTAGGTAAATAGTAACCATCGAATCCCATTATCTTAATGGACTCAACAATTAAATCTTCGTAAACTCTTTGCTCAGCTTTAGAGTTATAATTATTAAAATAAGGACTGGTTGCCATCTTAATTCATGAACCATTCAAGTGGTGCACCATATTCAACTTGCATTTCTTGTTCTAGTTTTTCAATTTCTGCAACGGCCTCATCATAAATTTTATCACCATTTAATGTAACACCGCCTGGCAATTGTAGTCCATTAAATTTTTTAATGTTGTTTCCCCAACTTCTTTTGATTAAAGCGGTTGCATATTCTTTCAACCAACGGTCATTCCAAACTCTGGTGTATACCGTAGGGTCGATATTTGCATAAGCTTCGGCAACTACCACAGTACCAACTGGTGATTGTGATGAACCCCACGCCCAATCTATGTACAACCTACGCATATGTCTTTGGAATCGAATAGGAACTTCTCCAGTAAACATTAACTCTAATGAACGTAGATGCTGTTGTGTTAGTGTGTAGTTGATGTAGGACGCTGATGTGAAGTCATACAATTCGTTTAATCTTAGTTGATATCTAAGGTCAAACATATTAATAGTTGCCTGAGAATCTTGAATTGGAAATATACGTGATATACCAACAATCTCTAGTGCGTTATTTGAACTGTCGGTAACATTGCTTAAATCTATATACTTTTGGTTAACATCGGTTTGTTCCACTCTTTTGATGTAATAGACCTTTTGTAGACCATCAAAATGGTAATCTTGCCAGTACTGTAAGGCATCATCAATTCGGTCTTCCACTTGGTCATCATCCACGTTAATATCGATGACTGGAAAACCTAATCTGCGTAAACAATATTCTTTAAAAGCAACTCTAGTGGTAATTGTGGCCATGTTGATTCCATTTTGTTAGTATTTATTTGACTTTTTAGATCAATATATAATACAATGAGAGGTAATGGACTATTTATGTTTAAGGAATAATGATGGGAAGATACGATAACAAAATTGCAACTGTTTCAGGATTCAAGAATTTAGAACCTTGGCCAGAAGTTTTTAATACCGGTGTTGTTGCTATTGAAAGAACTGGTGTAATATTACGTGAGTGTCAAATAAAGACTCCAGATGATGTTGTTCCAGTTGAAGGTTCTCTAGAAGCCATTAAACTTTTACGTCTTAAAGGTTATAAGGTTTCTATTTTCTTCAATGAACCACTAATTAGTGAGGGAATATTGACTGTAGATGACGTTGACCGGACAAATGTGCGTATGATGGAAATATTCGGTGAGTACGGAATACAAAGTATTGATGGTGTGTTGTACTCAACTACCAATATGAAACAAGATATCTACTCTATGCCAAATACCGGCATGATGAAGAAAGCCGAAAAAGAACAAAGAATAAAATTTAAAGGTGGTTATTTTGTTGGAAATAAAATACGCAACCTTAAAGCTGGAAACTCCTTAGGTTGCGTACCTGTTTTAGTCAAGACTGGTATCTATCAAGAAACTTTAGAGAAGTTGGACTCATTCGCCAATCGAGAATTGAGAATGAGAACCAAAACCTTTCAAAATTTATTAGAGTTTGTTAACTCTTTACCTTCTTAGTCAGAAGTTTTCCAACCTCTGGTAGATACAGATAGTTCATCTTAGAACTTCTGAGTGTGTGTAACGCATCTTTGATAGTTTCTACCAATGGTTCGCCTGCCAAGTTAAAACTTGTATTGAACACGATTGGAACACCCGTGATATTCTTAAACTCACTAATCAAATTATAATAGTGTTCATTCTGATCTTTTGTAACAGTTTGAATACGGCATGTGTCATCGACATGGATGATAGAAGGAATCAGATGTGCTTTGTCGGACTGTACATCAATAGCATACATCATGAATGGAGATTCTTCCATTCCGGCCATATCGAACCAATGTTTAGCATCTTCTTTAAGCATAGAACCTGCAAAAGGCCTAAACCATTCACGACCTTTGACAATATTTACAAATTGTTTGCCGTTTGGATCTCTTGGATCATAAAGAATCGACCTGTTACCTAGAGCTCTAGGACCGGCTTCAGCACGACCTTGGAAAAGTGCAACAATATTTCTGTCTGAAATTAATTTGGCAACATCTTTAGGTTCTACAGATTCAATTTCAAATTCATCTTCGTTTACATCAGTTAAATAAGTTGATGTATCGTATTGTTTACCTAGATAAATTGATTCTGATTTGTAAACGTCAGATGATTGTGTTTCGTTTCTACAAGCAATCATAGCCAAACCAATAGAAGTACCACCATCATGAGAAATTGGTTCACACCAAAGTTCAACATCAGATGGAAGGCTCTTTCTAAAGAAGTAATTGGCAGTACAATTTAGACCGTAACCACCAGAGATACAAACTTTTTTGATACCTGTTAGTTCGATTGCTTTTTTGATTGCTTCTAAAACCAATTCTTGAGATTCTTTTTGAACTGCGTATGCCAAGTTTTTGGATACCTGTGGGATTTTTTCTGGATCTCTATGCCATTCCTTTGGATCAAAAGTTTGTCTTAGGTATGGATTGAGTAACTGGTTGATTTTTGTTCCAGCAGGATACAAAGGCATGAATACGTTTTGATTGCCACGACCATTGATGTATAACTGTGGAATGTTTTCATCTGGTTTACCGTACGGTGCTAGACCCATTGTTTTACCAGCTTCAATGAAACCAAAACCCAAATAATCTGTAACACCTTCATAAACCTTAACTGTGGGAGCACCTACACTATATTCTGAGATGCCGTCAAAGTATTCCATAGAGTTTTGTTGAGGAGTATAACACAGTTTTTTACTGATTAATTCAAACTTATTAGGATACTCACAAACGAAAACTGTATCTGTTTCAAATCCACAAAGACCATTTTCGTTGTTTCTGGTAAAAGAACCGCAACCATCAACTACAATAGAAATTGCTTTGTCGAAACCCGAATTATAAAAAGATAATGCTGCATGACCAACGTGGTGACTTTCACCTGCATACATCACATCAATACCATTTGTATTTAATTTTTTTCTAATTAATGATGTGAAAGGATCCTCACCTGTCCAAGGCAAAGTGCCTAAAGATTCTTTTTGACCTGTTCCACCAATAATGATTCTATCTAGTGTATAATCTTCCATAATTTGCATGATACCGAGGAAAGGATTACCATCATATTTGTTACGACTTAAACGCTCTTCTTCAACATAAAACATAAGTTTATTGTCAGAGACTAATGCAGCAGAACCATTGTGTCCTGGATTTATTCCTAATACATTCATTATTTCACCTTGTTTTCAATGTCTTTAACAATTTTCAAAAAGATATCGTGAATTTCATCATCTGTAAAATCCATTAGAGTATCATTCATTCTATCTGCAAGATGGCAATCAAGACCAACTAAACGGATAGGTGAATATTTTTTGATTCCTGGTTTTTCAATAATTTGAAAATGATTAGGAAAAGATGTGTTGATTGGGAATGTAGAACCAAAAATTACGGTTCCCGGTTTATTAAAACATCTTGCCATGTATTGTCCAACCGAATCACAACCAACAAAATAATCTGATGACTGAATGATTGATGCCCAACCTCTCAAGTCCATTTCCATCTTATGTGTATATGTATCTTGTTCTATGGCGAACTGTCTTTCTCCAAAATAGATTAGGTTATACTTTGTAGCTAATTTTTTAGCTAACAACAGATACGCATCTGGATCTAAAGAACGTGAAGCTTCGTCAATCACATGGCCATTATCAACCTTGGCACCACGTCCATATGGTTGAATAACAACTGTGAGTTCTTTTTTCTGTTTGTTTTTAACCTCGGAGATGATGTTAGATGCCATCTTTTCTTCCATTTTGGTTGTAACCATAGTTGGTTTATCCAAATCGGAATGATCATCTGTTTCATTAATGATCTCATCGAAAGCCTCACCTAGAGACTTCTTTTGTTTAAAGTAGGATGGGAGTTTGTAGGGTTCTGGAGTTACGACACGGTTACAGTTGAGAACGATATTCTCGAACGTGCCTTTGTTATCGGGATTAAAAGTCCTGTCTTGCAATTCAGGAATACCCCAGTATAGTGTATCCCATCCATGCACAAGAATCTTAAAATCATCATTGGGGTTTTTGTAGTGGTATTTTATAAGTGCAGGAATAGCAGCAATTGCTCGACCTGCACCACCATCAATACTAAAAACAGTATAAGACATAATATTTCCTCAGAATTAAATATTCAATTTTACAATAAAAACATAATTTTGTCAATCAACTTATAACAAAATTGCCTAATCTTCTCTCTTTACGAGTTTATAACCCCAATATTCTAAAGTGTCTAAAGCTTTAATAAAAACATCATTGATCATATCAATTTGAAAATCTGTAAATTTTGCAATCTGATCTTCGTTAGATGTTGTTTCTTCAAAATCAAATTCAAAATCTTCTATCTCATATTTATCTTTGATTTTTTCTTCTACCCACTTAGGTCGGGTAACCATGTCCTCATACGTAATTGCTAAGTTATTACCCATTAAGTAATTATTTTTTCTTTGAATAATTAATCCATGCATAACGTGCTCAGCAAGTTCGTCCAAATCTTTTGAAAGTTCTGGACTAACATCTAATAAATCTTGAATTAAAGCGTAGGGATTTTTTACAACGATTAGGAAGCCTGCATTTGTAAAATAATCAAGCAAAATATGCGGTCTTAAAAAGTTATAGATTGATTTTCCAACCCGCAATTTTGCTTCACTATTTACTTTTTGCCAATTCAATTCTAATTGAAGTGAATTGTTTCCCCATGATGTGTTATCTCCAGATTCGAGTAATTCTCTTTCTTTAATAAAGAAATTTGGATTCTCAAAAACAGGAGGCGTATGCATATGAGGAGAAAATAGGAGTTCTTCGTCTTGTTCTAAAACAGAAATATTTTTACATTTCTGAAAACAAGAATTAAGGCGATTCGCTCCTATAATCTCAGTTGACGTTATAAACAAATGGTATTTAATATCTTCAGTCAATATAATTTCAGTTTTTTTCATAATTTCCTCAATTTAAATTTTAAATCAATTTAATTTTTCAAGTTTTTCATTTAAAAAAGTTACTAGAACTTGAGCATCTTTTATTTTTTCTTCATACCAAGCAATTTTTTCCTCTTTGCTCAATGATTTAATTTCATCAGGCATAAAAGTAGGTTCTTGATTGTTTTTCAATTGCTCTACTTTTGGTGGAAATTTTTCTAAAGTCCAAGCGCATTTTGCTAATTCTGCTTGAATATAATCATGAGTATACATTGAGTCAATAGGCTCTGATGGAGGAGTTTCTGTTACAACAAAATCTTCTGGAGTTGGTTCAGGCTTTACAGCCTTTTGAACCAAATTTCCAGAACTGTCAACAACATCATTAAGACCAAAATCTTGAGATGTTGTTAATACTGATGTTGGATCAACACTTTCAAAAGCATACTCATGTTCAAAAATTAGTTCTTCAACTATTTCGAAATGATTTTCTTCGTGGTGATAAGGAATAAGTCTAAATTTTTTCATCTTTTAAGTCCTATTAACTATTAGTAGTGAATTACAACAATACCGATACCACCGGATCTGGAGTAATCCGACAAGCATCTGGTCGCATCGCCGTTCCAAATACCTGCACCGCCGCCACCCATAGCGCCAGCAGCGCAACCATAACCAGGAGCACCAAGAGCAGTAGAAAGTATAGATTCATTGTTTCTGTTTACAAAACAATAACACTGGACGTTACAATAATACTGGCCATCAGAGTTACCGTTGCAATAACCGCAGCCTGTACCATTAGATAAGGTACAATAATATGCCGCAGTAACAGTAGCTCTACTACATGTACAGCAACAATTTCCAATTGGATCCCAAACGAAATCGTAACCTGGATCTATACAACTGAATGTGCCGCCTTGCCAGACACCGGTGCAATACCAAGAAGGAAATCCCCAGCAGTATCCAGGAACAGTAGTGTATGTTGATGAAAATGTTGTGTCATAATCACAACCATCTCTACCTGTATAATAAAATTGACAGTATGGATTATCACCGCCCGCTTGGAATTTATAACCACCAAAGCCGCCACAGCAACAACGAGGAGTGTTGGTGGTATCGTCTGACAGGTTAACTCTGTTGCATAATGCGTTACCTGGAGTTCCACCAGGTAAATGAACGCCCATTAATTCGCAATAACAACGTGAACACATTGCTATACACCAACATGCTGAAGAAGGCATGCCATTGTATTGGCAACAGTAATATAGACAATCAAATCTACAGTTACCCCATGTACAACGACAAAAACCTGGATTACCGCAAGAGTTGATATCACCACCGGTACCACATCCACCTGTCATGGTTCTTGTAGATGTTCCTGAACCTGTACCGCCTGATGCTGAAATTGATCCATAACCACAGAAACAAACAGAAGATGTTCCTTCTGCAGCACCAACAACCACACAAGCTTTTTGGCCGCCTACACCAAGCCATAATTTTTCTGTGTAACCGCCACCTGCACCAGAGAAGTGACCTCTGACCCAGCAACAGCAACAACATTGTTGTGTTTGAGCTTTACAGTTGGTGATTGTAGTTGTACAAGAATTTCCACCACCACCAAAAGCTATGGTTTTTACCGCTCTTGCACCGGCCGGAATTTGAATGCTGTAAGTTCCAGCTTCCGTAAAAAACTTTTTAAATCTAAAGCTTTGCGCTGAAGAATCTTTTAAATATCTTGACATAGTTTATACCTCGTAACCGGTAATTGTTGTACCTAAGTTAATTGAACCGCCTGTTGGGTTGCTATCTGCTTGTAGATAGACATATTGACCCGCAGCCAATACAATACCGCCTCTTTCCATAACTTCAAATGGAGCTAAAATTGCTTTGTACTCAATATAGCTATTTGCAGTTAAAGATGCAACTGTACCAGTAGTTAAACCTAAAGTAATTGTTGCAGCAGAAGAACCTGCATTACAAATCAATATGTTAACTGTAGCAGTTTTAGTAACAGGAACGCCACTATAAATTGCTGTTAAAGTTGTACTGGTTATGTTGTTTTGTTGAATAATTCCTGTTGCCATTTATTGCTCCTAATAGGGATTTTTTGAGAAAGTTAACCGCCAGATAAAAGATTGCTTAAGAAGAAGGCTTTGTCTATCGAAGCACCAGCATTTGTAAGTTGACTTCCGTCACCTTTGAAATATGCTGCTGTGACATAAGAACCTGCTTCCACGTTTGTAGAAGCAGTTACGTTGATAATATTGACGACATTTTTACTATCGTCAATAACATCCGTTCCTTGAATTTTGATAGACATCTTCGCTCTCCTTGTTAATTTGAACTCGTCTAGTATTATTTATATATTTTTTATATTAAGAATTGGACACAAAACCAGCAACAAAAAGTGCTTGGTTGAAACCAAACGCACTAGCGGCTCCGCCAGAAGCTGAGTTAGCCGCAGCAAACGCCGCTTGAGCTCTGTCGTATGCAATCTTAATTGAGTTTGGTGTGCCAGCAGTTGTTGTGCTAGTAGAGGTAACAGAATCGGTAAGAGAAACTATACCAGATTGTCCTGTTGTTCCAGACTGTATGGTTGCAGCAGTATATGCAGTTAAACGTCCATATCCATCAGTTGTAATTGATGTGATATTTTTGTCTGCACCTAAAGAACCTGTAACAGTAGTTGATACGTTAGCTACAGATGCTACAGAAGAACCATTAAAATTCAATAAACCAAAGTTGGTATATGATGTTGCATTTGTACCGCCTCGAGCAACTGCTAATGTTCCTGAGCTGATATTACCTGCATTGGTTGTGTCTGTTGTTGCAGATGTGGCCAATCCAGATACAGCACCTGAAGCAATTGCAATTGAAGTGCTTGTTACAGAAGTAACCCTACCGTTAGCAGCAAGAACAAATACAGGCACCGCAGAAGCACTACCATATGTTGCACCTGCTGCTGTAAGTGTTGTAACGTCTGTGTTCGCCTTATCAAAAGCCGCTTGAGCTCTGTCGTATGCAATCTTATCTGCATTTGGTGTACCAGCTGTAGTTGTACTGGTAGAAGTAACAGAATCGGTTAACTGTAATAAACCGCTCTGAGTTGTTGAACCAGACTGAATGTTTGTACTTGTTACACCAACAACCCTACCGTTTGCAGCTAAAGTAAGTGCAGGTACAGCAGTAGCAGTACCGTAAGAACCAGCAGCTACATATGTATAACCTAAAGTGTTTGTAGCAGTATTCGCTGCAGCATAAGCTGAACCAGCATACGTATTGACTGCTGTTATATTGGTTGCATTGGTATTGCCAGCAGCGTAAGCACTTCCAGCATATGTATTAACAGCAGTAATATTGGTAGCATTAGTATTACCAGCAGCATAAGCACTTCCAGCATACGTATTAACAGCAGTAATATTAGTTGCATTAGTATTACCAGCAGCGTAAGCAGCCCATGCGGCATTATTCGCTGTTGTTATATTGGTGTTTTGAGTATTATCTACACCTTGAATTACTGTAATTTGTCCAGTATGCGTATTAGCTAAAGTGTAACCAGAACCAGCATACGTATTGACCGCTGTGATGTTTGTTGCATTAGTATTACCAGCAGCATAAGCAGAAGTAACATAATTGAAAATATCTAATCCATTTACTACAGCTGTTGTTGCAATTAGATTTGATTTAACATAGTCTGATTGCAAGTTTGCTTTTCTGAATGATGCGTGGTTGAGATCAACATTATTATTTGCATCAACTTCTGGTGTATAACCTTTAAACAAATACCATTCTTTTGTTCCAGCATCACGGATCAAACCAGCGTGAGCATTAGTGCCATCGTTGTAGTGACCAGAAAAACCAATATCCAATACATCAGATGTGTAATTACCTTCACCTAAAAGAATCAAGGAGTCTGTAACAATAAATGATGATGTGTTGATTGTGGTTGTATTTCCAAGAATAACTAAGTTACCAGTAACAGTTAAGTCCTGTGATACTGCTATACTGCCTGATATTGAACCACCAGTTAAAGGAAGTGCATTGTTTGCTTTGTTATACGCAGAACCCGCATATGTATTAACTGCTGTGATGTTGGTGTTTTGAGTTGCATCAATACCAAGTGACAAGTTAGCTGCAGCATAAGCTGAACCAGCATAAGTGTTTACAGCGGTAATATTAGTATTCTGTGTATTATCTACACCTTGAATTACCGTAATATTGGATGTAGCAGTATTAGCTACACCGTAAGCTGAACCAGCATAAGTGTTTACAGCAGTAATATTAGTAGCATTAGTGTTACCAGCAGCATAAGCTGAACCAGCATATGTATTAACTGCTGTTATATTGGTCGCATTGGTATTACCAGCAGCATAGGCTGCCCATGCCGCATTGTTTGCTGTGGTGATGTTGGTATTCTGTGTTGTATCAATACCAAGTGACAAGTTAGCAGCAGCATAAGCACTTCCAGCATATGTATTAACAGCAGTAATGTTTGTTGCATTGGTGTTACCAGCAGCATAAGCAGCCCACGCCGCATTATTAGCAGTTGTAATATTAGTGTTTTGAGTATTATCTACACCTTGAATCACAGTAATATTGGTAGCATTGGTGTTAGCAACACCATAAGCAGAACCAGCATACGTATTGACTGCTGTTATATTGGTTGCATTGGTATTGCCAGCAGCGTAAGCACTTCCAGCATATGTATTAACAGCAGTAATATTAGTATTCTGTGTATTATCTACACCTTGAATTACTGTAATGTTAGATGTGGCAGTATTAGCAACACCATAAGCACTTCCAGCATACGTATTGACTGCGGTAATGTTGGTGTTTTGTGTTGCATCAATACCTAATGCCAAATTAGCCGCAGCATAAGCTGAACCAGCATAAGTGTTTACAGCAGTAATATTGGTATTCTGTGTCGCATCAATGCCTAATGCCAAATTAGCCGCAGCGTAAGCAGAACCCGCATAAGTGTTGACTGCGGTAATATTGGTGTTTTGAGTAAGATCAACACCTTGAATTATAATAGTATTTGCGGAAGCAGTATCACCACCAGCAGTATTCGCTGCGTTGTAAGCTGCTTGTGCAAAAATTTGCAAATTTGCAACGTTTGCTTCAAATTGACCTTTGTTGACCAAATAGTTGCCGCCAGGTGTTACACCATTATGTACAGTTAACGTGTTTTGTGCCGTATCTACGGTAACTTCAGCAATAGCGCCGGTAAACGCTAAAGTTTCTACCGTATTACCTCGTCTTAATTGTAGTTGTGTAGCCATGGTTTATCCCTAAAGTTTGATTTATTTATTCTTGTTAATTTACTGTGCCGTAATCCAAAATCAATGTTGTTAGCTCTGTAACTGATCCAGAATTATATCTTGATGTAGGAGGATCACCAACTGAGCCCATAGAATCTTCTGGAGTTCCTTGTATAGGACTTGTATCAACTGCATATCTAGTGAAAACAACAGTTGAAGCACCCATACTAGGATAAAAAGTTACTTCTAATGTTGATCCAAATATACTTGCATAGAATGAACCTAAACTACCCGTATACACTTCACCAAAAGTTGATGTGATTGGAAAATATCCATCATGTACAACGTTAAAATTTAATGAATGATAATGAAAAGAGCTTGGTCTTGATATTTGTATTTGATAAAAAGCACTTCTAAATTCATTAATTGAGAATGAATCTACTACAATTGGATTAATGTCTGGTACAACTACAGTTTTAGCAACTATATTTGTATTTGATGTCAAATCAACAGAGTTTAAACCTAATCTTCCTTCAGAAGGTTTAAAAGTCAGAGTGCTGTTTGCGGTAGTATATAAAATATTTGACGAATTGTTATTATCAGCCGCAAAACTAATATAATAAGTATTAGAAACTTCTCCAATTGAGTCGATATGTACAGCTAAGTTGTTTGCTTTATTGTAAGCAGAACTAACCAACGTATTTACATCACCAATTAACGTTTGTGTATCAGAATCAGCAATCGTAACAGTTTTTGATTGTGTATTGGCAGTTATGTCGATACCATAAGAACCATTTGCAGATTTTAAATTCAGTACATCAGTATTTGTGCCTGCAACTAAAGAATAAGAGTTGGCAACAATAGTTGAAAAAGAATTCGAATTTTTAATGAAACTGGTATTTCCAGAATCATCTTTATAATATAACTTTCCATCGGCGTAATTTAACGCCACTTCACCAAAATTCAAATTCGATGGAGTGTTTCCTGAAGCGCCGGATTTTTTAAGTTGTATTGTGGTGTTTGCGGTAGACATTTTTCTTACCTAATCGCATTTTTGATGAATACAATTGTAGCAAGATTCGCTGTAGGTAAATCTCCTCTAGGAGTAAAAATTACATCTAGATTTGATCCAAATATATCTGCGGAAAATGATCCTAAACTACCTGTATAAACTTCACCAAAAGTTGTTATGGTTGGGAAAAGTCCATCATGTATCACGGTAAGATTCAATGAGTGAAAATAATCTGGACTAGACATTTGCACTTGATAGAAAGCACCTTTGTATTCTGTTGTAGAAAAAGAATCAATTATTCTAGAATTAGAATTTGAAACAAATACACTATTGGAAGAAATGATTGTATTTGAAGCCAAACCAATAGACTTCACGCCCATTTTTCCAGCAGAAGGTACAAATGTTAAAGTGTTGTTTGAAGCATTATTAGCTGTTGCAAATAATGTGTTTGCAGGACCACTATTGGTGTCATTAAGAACAACATAAAAAACATTGTTAGCATTACCGTCTGTTTCTCCAACAGGAGTAATTTGTAAAGCCGCAGTATTTGCTTTATTGTAAGCAGAAGCCGCATATGCATTTACATCATTAACTAAGTCTTGTGTGACACGATCATCAATCGTAATCGTTTTTGTTATGGTGTTGGCTGTGATACCAATACCGTTCGCTGCAGTTAAAGTCAAAGTATCACTATTTGACTGAGCTAATACCAAAGAGGCATTTGCGTTTACTGTAGCAAAAGAATTTGAATTTTTAATGTAACGGATGGTACCAGTATCATCTTTATAATATAACTTTCCATCGGCGTAGTTTAACGCCAACTCTCCAAAATTTAATGATGTTGGTGTATTACCCGATACGCCGGATTTTTTAAGTTGTATTCTGGTGTTTGATATAGGTGTTGACATTTTTTTTTCTAAAGATTTAAGTTAAGTTTTTACACCATCTTTATTCGGAACACTATTCGTCAATTTTATCAAAGAGAGGAAGATTCTAACGATTTGATTTTTTCATTCAATTGTGAAATCCTAGATTCATAATCCGTTCGAGTTCTATTCAATACAGTTTGTACTTGCGTTTTCAAATTGGTATATTCACGGTTAAGTTCTGCAACTTTAGATTCATATCCACTATTTGCTTCTGTCAATTCTTTAATTTTGGATTCATATTGATTATTAACTTCTGCAACTTTAGATTCATATTCACTTTGCATTTCTGCAACTTTAGAATCATATCCACTACTTGCTTCAGTAATTTTGGATTCATATGATTCATTGAATTTACTCTTTTCTTCTTTTAATTTATTTAATTCTTCTTTATAAGAATTTAAATTTTCAATTTCTTCTTTAGATATATCGAAATTAGAAATTGTTTCCTCTAATGAAGAAATGGTATTCGCTTGTTCCTCAATTAATATATTTAACTTATCAATTTCATTAGTAGATTTAAGTTTATAATCTTTAATTTCATTAACATGATTACGTTTCTGTTCTTGAATTTCATTATTTAATCTTGTAATCGTATTGAGGTGGTTGTCAAGCGATGATTTTAGATTATTAATTTCACCGCTTGACTTTTCCTCATACTTTCCAATCTGAGCAAATGATTCTTCAACTTTTTTATTCAATCCAGCAATAACTTCATCACTAATTCTTGCGTTTGCCTGTAAAGAAACATTTCTAATTACAGCATCCGTCATCGTACTGGTTAAAATTTCAACATAATGATTAATATAGCTATCATTGCTCATCTTGGTCTCCCTATTATAAAGTAATTACGAAGTATTTAGAATGTTCCACCGTCCATTGCTGATGACCATACTGGAACACCAGCAGCTGTTACTGTAAGAATCTGATTAGACCATGCCTGATCGGAAGATCCTGCAGCAGCAGTTACACCCATCGCAGCAGTACCGTTACCATATGTGATACCGTTTGTTGTGAATGTCGCAACACCTGTACCGCCTTGAGCAACGGTTAGACCAGAAATTGCAGCACCAGTTGCAGCAGTTACACGGCCATATGCATCAACAGTCAATGAAGTGATTGTATTGTTAGATGCTAGTGCGCCAGTCAATACGTATGTTGTATTAGCAACAGACTCTAGACCAGCAACGCCAGCAACAAGCAATGCACCTGTTGTGTATGATGTAGAACCTGTACCGCCTCTGCTGTAACCCAATGTACCAGAAGTGATGTTGCTTACGTCAATTGCAATCTGTGTGTTAGAAATTGCAGTAACTTGACCAAGAGTGTTGGTAGAAATTACTGGAACATAACTTGCACCACCTTGTGTAGTGTAAGCAGTTTGGTTAGCAGATGTTGCAAAAGAAGTACCGTTATAGTATAGTAAACCGTTCTGTGCATAAGAACCAGAGTTTGTACCGCCTTGAGCAATCGCTAACTGGCCAGAAGTAACTTGTGAAGCAGCAATTGCGATTGATGTGTTAGATACAGAAGCAACACGACCATAAGCGTCTGTTGTGAATACTGGAACAACTGATGCAGAACCAAAACTCTGACCGATTGCGGTCGATACGTTAGCAATTTGTGCAAGACCGTTCGTGCCTGAACCAACAATCATCTGGCCAGTATTAAACGAAGTTTGACCTGTACCACCGTTAGGTACAGTTAATGCGTTGGTTAATGTTAAAGTACCAATTGTGCCTGAGAAAGCATTTAAGTTAGCATACAGAGTTGCAGTATTTGCCTGTGTGAACAGGTTGTTTGCAATCGTATTTGCAGAAGTGATAGAACCAGCTTCAACATCTTTGAACAAGTAGTATGCTTTGTTACCAGCATCACGAACAAGACCGGTTGCTACGTTTGCACCGTTGTTGTATGTACCAACGAAACCGATATCAATTACATCGCCTACAGTATTGTTTGCAGCAAGTTGAATTAATGAATCATTCGTTTGTACAACGGCTGTATTAACGTATGTTGTTGTACCTGTAACAGTCAAGTTACCAGAAATGTTTAAGTCTGTACCAATAGTCTGTGGACCAACCGATGTTGTATTAGAACGAACGATTGTGTTATCTGTAGATATCGTTACAGTATTGGCTGATACCGTTGTTGTGATACCTTTTGTACCAAGATGGTAGAATGTTGAACCACCGTTAATCGTATTGCTGTTTGTGCCATCATTAATATCAAATTGTGTTGCAATAGTTGATGTTGAAATTGCAAGAACACGACCGTTTGCACCAACAGTAACAACAGGAATGGCTGTTGTAGAACCGTATGCACCAGCAGATAGACCAGGAACAGCATTTAAAGAAGCATTTAATGTAACTGAACCAGTACCATCAAAAGAAACGTTAGCTGCGGTGATGTCACTACCAGAAACGGAGAAGTTACGTGAATTTGTTAATTGATCGGCTTTGTCTGCAATACCAGTCAAACGACCAGCAAATTTACCGTCAGCATCACGTTTTACAAGTGTGCTTGCGGTATTTGATGTGGTTGCAGAATCGATCTGTGAAGTATAGAACTGACCGCCAACATTAACAACACCATTACCAGTTGGAGAACCGATAAAGATTGTATTTGATGCGTATGAATACGCTAATTCACCAGATAGTAGCGAACTTGGACGTCCTGTTCCACCGACACCTGAACGTTTAATCAGAATGTTAGTATTTGAAATGGCCATTTTATTTCCTTGTTTTGATTTGTTTTTTTGTTAAAAATTCCATTACAAATGTCAATCAGGCTTAATCTTAAATTAAAATTAATTACGAAAATTAATTATTTCACATCCACATTATTTATAAAGAAACTGATACTATTAATAAATGCCACCATCTAGTGTTATAGATAGATCGTTTGCAGTAGTATTTGCTGTATTTGCAATACTTGTAGCCGTGTTGGCTTGGTCATATGCAGAACGTATTTGGTTGTTTGCAGAACCAGATGCACCATAAAAAGTACTTGTGGTTACTGGAACACCAAGTTGAGAGCCCGTACTGAGAAACGGTGATCTTTGTTGATTTATCCTGTTTTTTTTCATTTTTTTGTTTGGTTATTATTTTGTTGAACTTACAAAGGTGAAAATTAACCCCGTGATTATGAATGTCGGCGAACCCCACTTTTATGTAATAATAACTTCATAAATCAATGTTGTTGGTGTTACTTTTTAGGTAACACCCTTATTTAGTAAAAATAACCTCCGTCAATTACGGAAAGATCAGTATATATTGTATTTGCAAAATTATATGATGCATTTGCTTGGTTATAAGCCGACTGAGCAAAAACGTTCACATAAGAAATCTGTGTATTCTGCCATGCATCGACACCTTTTATGTAAGAGATGTCTTGTGTGGCTGTGTTGGCGAGATAGTAAGCTGTGTTGGCAAGAATTAAAGCACTATTGGCTTGCGATAAAGCCAAGTCAACTTTTTCTTGTACTTCAACTTGGCCATTAAATGTGGAGGTAGTAGAAACAACGGGTTGATTTCGTTGATTTATCCTTACATTTATGCTTTGTATGGGATTGACTCTAACATTTGGCATCTTTTGCCCTACTTAGTTACGGCTGGAGATACAAATATTTGTCCTTCAAGTACACGGGTTACATTATTGGATCCCATGATAATAATATCATATACCAATTTACCGGGAGCCACATTTGCAGTTACAGCAGAATTTGCACTCAACTGTATTACGCCATTGTTTGCATCGTAAATTATTGCATCAAACGTGATGGTTGGATTTGTTGAGTAATAAGATTTTTTGGCTTGACTTTTGACGGTAAATCCAGTTAAATTATACGGCTCACCAGTAGAATCATCAAGCGTGATTTGGTTGGTGTATGTAACACCTTGTTCTAAATAAATGTCTTGGTATCCTGCTGCCATTTTATTTACTTTCCAATTCGGTGATACGTTTGTCCATCTCTTTTACAGTTTCGACCAAGAAGGCAATTAAACCGTTATAATTAACCGATTTCACACCCTCTGCATTGGTGTCTACTAAATCGGGTAAAATTTCTTCTAAACGTTGAGCGATGTGACCGTAAGATTTTTTACCATTATCTTTCCAATTAAATCCATAACCATTAATTTGTTTAATTACACCAGTTGCATTGGTGATTTGGTAAATATTTTCTTTTCTATTTTCATCAGAGAGTGCGTTGAATATAGTTGCACTTACTGAGCCTGTACTTGGATTGAAATAGAAATTGGAACTTGATGTTTTAAGTGCATTGTTACCTGAATTTGCAACTACCCAAACAGGATACATTGTGGCATTTGTTGATGAATCATTTACTACAGTAACAGAATTTGTTACTGCGGAAGTATGTGTATATGTATTACCGTTGTTTAACTGATTCTGAACAAACGCAGTCGTAGCAATTTGAGTGTTACTTGTATTTGTTGCTGCTGTTGGTGCAGTTGACGGCGAACTTAACGTTACAGTTGCAAAAGTAGGAGTACCGTTTGTTTGTAAATTCTGTGAGGTACTGATTGTTAGAACGTTGCTTGTTCCGCTAATTGTAATACCGTTTGTACTGTTGAACGAAATAACACCGGTACTAGGTGATGCACTACCAGATGTGCCAACAAAAGTATTTGATGATGTATTAGCACGAGCATATCCTGCCCAAGCCGCATTGTTTGCGGTTGTAATATTGGTATTTTGTGATGTATTGATACCTGCACCAATAGTATTGATGTTATCTACATAAGACTTCATCGAAGTATTGGCTGTGTCCACATAGGACTTCATAGAAGTATTAGCTGTATCAACATAAGACTTCATCGAAGTATTGGCTGTGTCCACATAGGACTTCATAGAAGTATTTGCAGTAACCAAATTACTTTGTAAAGTGTTTGCTGCTTTAGAAGATGCAACATTACTAGAAGAAGAATCAACCAATGAATCGGTTAAATACTGTGTTGTAAGTATTTTATAAAAATAATTATTTCCACTATATGATGATACATCTTTAAGATACCAAGAAGTATTGGCTTCAGACCATTTGATCGAAGCATTAGAAGTATTTCTATAAACACTAAAGAAACCGTCTTGGCCAGAAGAATTAGCACTTATTGTAAAATTCGGTGTATTGTAGATTGCTGTACCATTGATAACAAAATCGCCTTGTACAGAAATACCCCCAGTACCAACAGATAAACTATTAGAGGTTAATAATCCATTAATTGTAGCCGTATTTGAAGTAAACGTGTTAGAATTTATAGAAGTATTCGATGTTAATCTATCAACTGTTGCTGCATTTCCTACAGTTAATGCATTAGCATACATTAAATTATCTGCTCTAACATTACTACTAATAATATTAGCTGTAACCGTTATATTGTTTGCTTGTATAATATTTAAAGAACTTGAACCGTTAGCACTAACAGTCGTTGTAGTGATACCATTGTTAGCTGTTAAAGTATCTGTGAAAGTTCTTCCACCAGCACTTATAGTTGTAGAAACAACCAAACCTGTACCAATAGATGCAGAAGCATTGACGGACAATGTTTGTGTTGTTGTTGTATATTGTGTTTGTAAATTACCTGTTGTGGTGGTTGATGTTACAAATAAATTTGAAGCGTTTGCTGTGCCACCAACAGTAAAATTGTTTGCAACAAATAAACCTAATCCGGATGCATTAGCATTTACTCTACCTAAAGATGTAACAACACCTGTGGAGTAAATACTATTTGTAGAGTTTGTTGCGGCCAAAGTTCCATCAATACGAATGTTATTTTGTACATATGCGGATGAACCTGTACCCTGAACTTGTAAAGCGCCAGCAACAATAGCTGCACCACTAACTTGTATGCCTAATGAGGGATCTGTTAGATACAATGTTCCTGTAGATTTGGTCCAATTGTTTGCTACCAGGTCGTTGTGCTCTCTCGATAGAGCGTTGGTCGCAACTACCCAATCACCAAATGTGTTGGCATAACTTAGAACTGAAACTGTATTAGCCATTGGAACCTTTTTCTATTAATTTTGATAGCAGATATTTTATTTCCGCCATATCTTCTTTTACTGCTATTATTTCTGATTTAACATTATTTATTTCTTCTTTTTGAGTCTTTAATAATTTAACCTTTGTTAAATATTCATTTTTTGCATTTTCATCCGTGTTCAATAAGACCCTAGACTCTGTGTCCCTAACAAAAGGACTATTAGTAACCTTCACCAAAGGCATTTTAAATTCCTGTTCCTGGTGGTAAAGCCAACGCACGAATATCTTCAATCACGGGAACTTTGGTGGTATCATTTGTTGCCATAACAAGTTTAATCGCAAACTGAATAAAGTCGTTGTATGTTTGACCGTTAATACCGGTATAAGAAATAATATTATTTGCTGCACCACTTCCATAAATTCCTGGAGCACATTCAAATTCAATAACATCATCTCTATTAGAAGAATAAACATTTTGTGGACCAACTTGGGTCATCAATTGCCAATTGCCTTCTTCAAATTTTTGTGTATCATTACTACTTAAAAGTTTGTAATAAATGTAAACTTCTGTACCTACTGGTTTGTATGCTGAGTAATATACACGCAAATCACCAGAATCTTGTCCTGCAGCCAACACAACTTTCTTTGTGAAGTATTTTGCAAGTGCGTTACCGCCTTCTGGACTTGTTTCACCTGAAACAACTACTACACAGTTTGCATTACCGCCACGGGTTGCTGCATCGGATACTGTAATTGTTGGAGTCTTTAAGTAACCCGAACCACCATAAGTTACAGTCACGGCGACAACGTTTCCGCCTTGTACATTTGCTGTACACACCGCAATATCAGAACCAACATCTGGTGAACTTACAGATACGGAAACGGTATTTGCGTTGTATCCTGTTCCAGTATTGGCAACTGAAATTGTAGGATTCGAAAGTCCCATATTATTAATTGCATATCTGATATTAAATAATGTTAATCCATCGTCAGAAATGATAGGACTTACAGCAGAATCAGAAGATGAGAGTGTTGCTGATAGTGTAAACGAATTATTTGAGTTTGATAATAAAATACGTGAACCTAGTCCGTCATCCAAATATACATTGTCTGGTGTTGGAGAACCAAATTTTCCAGGAATGATTGTGTTTGGACCATCAGAGACATTTCCATCTCTTATTGTAGATGTGTATGCATAATTAATTGTTGTACTAGTCGGCGTAAAATCTGTAGTTGTAACATTCAAAGCATCCATTCTTTGATCACCACCAGCACTACGGTATATACCATTAATCAAACTTGGATCTAATTTGTATTGAATATCACTTGCCAGTAATTTTCTCTTAGGTAAATTCTGTGGAACAACAAAGTCTAATCTTGGATTATTTGAAGTGTTGAAAACGCACCTATCTATAACGAACATCAAGTCTTTTGTCAGATCAGCCGTCCAAGTTGTTCCGTTTTGTGATTCAAAGAAAGCACCACTATTTGGTACTGCACCAATTTTTGTTGGGTTGGATGGTACAGCATCTGTTGGTAAAGCTCTTGCAGTTGAAGCTACTGCTGAAGAATTTTGTTGTGCATAATAAACAGTATAATCTGGTGAACTGGTCTGAATCAACACCGCATAAGTTTCTCCTGGTTTGATATAAACAGGAGCTTTGAACATAAATTCTGTGTATGTTGAAGCATCTAAAAAGTGCGGCGCAGTACTTGTTTGAATTTGATCCGCATATAAAGATACTGTAGAATAGTCTAATGCGTTACCATTAGGGTAACCATTGAGAGTTGGAACAATCGATACAACCACTGGTGTATTTGTTGTTGTTGGTTTTGTTCTAAAGAAAAGTTTTACAGATAAAATATAAACGCCATTTGGATAGTTGTCTTTAGAAATGATGAATGACTGTGCAACTGGATCAAAATTTGTATAACTTGCAATAGTACTAATTTGTTGTTGTGACTGGTACTGTGTAGGTGTAAATTTATTTGATGCAGAATCTACAGAAGGACTAAATTGTAAAGCTTGAGATGTTGTGGAAAGTCCAGCTGCCGTAAATGTTGCTTCAGCATAAGTTGTTGCAGTTGAAAGATCGGCATCAACTGTCCTATTATCAACACGAAACACTCTAGAACCAACTTTAAATATTCCTGGCGGCACATTTAAAATACCATAAAAGCTTCCGTTTTCGTCAGTAGACAACTGTTGTGGTTTTGTGCCATCTTTGATAGCTGCAAGAACGCTTGTGTTGTCACCAGACAAAGTGTACTGAGAAGTTAATTGCCCTAGTGTGTTGTTGTAACCCAAAGAAATTTCTACAGGCGAACTCAATGTGGCGACCTTGGTCACCCCATTATAAGAAGTTATTGTTGCGTTATAATTATAAATTGCTGAGGATAGAGACATTTTATTTTTCCAATTAATCTATTAAGCTTTAGTTTCAAATGTCGCATATGCAGGTGCATACCAACTACTGTCACCGTCCGGCGATCTATATGATTGCGCTGGATGGTATGTAGCAGTTTGTTGCGTTACGGTGTATACATATTTCGATTGGATACTTATCTGCGATCCAACGTAGTATCCGTTTGCAGAAGATGCTTTAGAATCTAATTGAATAGTTGTAACGCCAGTAAAATATGTACCACCCTGAGGAAGATTTTCTTCTCCCGTCACATCAGAATATGTTGCATTTGGTGGCGCATCTGTTCTAAAAACAACTGATCCACTTGGATCTTTAATGATCATTGCAAATCCGGGTATGAAAGAATTGGTCACACCGCCAGTAACAGCTACATTAATTGATACTGGATTACCAACGTTTGCAGTAGCAACTGTGTAATTTACAGAAGTTGTTGTTGTGTAATTTAGTGTACCAAGTCCAAGTGAAACATTATTTGCTGTTACAGTATGGCTTGTTCCAGTTGAGGATGCAATAACCGTGTACGTTCCCGAAACTGTAGGTGTCCATTTTGGTTGGTATGTGAATGTACTTGAACGATTCAAATCTCCCCAAACGGCGTACTGATTCATGAAATCATTCCAAATGTTTGGATAATTTGTTTTATAAATTTGAATTGGTGTTAATGAATTAGGTAAATATAGACCACCAACACCGGTAATTTGACCAGTCAAACTGATTGATTGACGGAAAGAATCTGACGCAAGGTAACCCCAAGCAGTATTACTTGTTGTGATGTAATTTCCGTTTACATCGAAATCACCTCTTTGCAATACAGTTGAACTGGTATATGCTGGTGCACCAGGAACTGTTGACAAATACAATCGTGTATTAGATGTTCCTGGATAGTTATAGACACCCATAATACGAGCAGTTGGATAGAAGTTGTTGTTTGTAAAGAAACCAACAACGTCATCTTCTTGAAATTTTCCACCAACTTGTTTTAATTCTACTGTATCTGGTGATGTCATATATTCATCTACATTTACACCATCAAACCATGCAGATATAGGAGTATTAATTAACAATCCTTTAACACGTACACCAACTTCTTGAGCTCTGATGTATGGTAATAGTGTTGCATTGGTTAGATAACCATTATTGGTTTGCATTGCAACAGAAATAGGATTGTAGGTGGTAATTTGATTTGCATACGTTGAAGTATCAATCCCGTTACCAATGCCAGTAGAACTGTTTGTCGTTTTCGATGGTGCAGGAGTACCCACTACAGTAGCGAAATCGCCAGCATTTAGAGCCGTGGCACCACCGTTTGTTTGGTAAACCTGTAAGTTTGGGTCACTAATTAAAATTGCAGGTGCATTGTATGTGTCAACCCAATTGTCCATTGGTGGAGTTAATGCTGCAACACCTTGGAATATGTTTACACTAAAAGGATTTAAACTTACTGTTGATGATGCCAACGGTTGAGTTACAACATTCGCTCTGGTGTATGGTAGAGTAAAGATGTTTGTTCCTGTACCATTGATACTTGACACAGCGTATGTGTTTGTATTAGACAATGTTCCCAAACTTGCAAGAATTTGTGGATTCTGTAACTGGAAGTTTGTTACAGGAGTCATTGGTGTTAATTGTCTTGTTCTGATATTGATGTTTGCTAAGAAATCAGGATTGGCAGAATCAACAGTACCATATGAACTGAAATCGTCAACTAAAATACCGTTCTTAAACCTGTTCAAACCATTTGCATCAGGTATTTGTAGTGATTGTGCGCTTTGTTCCAATACACTTAAAGAGGTGTAGTATTCTAGGTTATTAACACGGGTTTGCAAATTAGAAATGTCACTCTTAGCCCAACGATTATGTGAAACCTTGTTCATCGATAGGTTCGAAACTATACTTCCTGGATTTTCACCAGGAACATAAGCAGTATATGGATCATGTGTTAGATTAGCTAATAACAATGAACCTTCTGGTTGTGTTGGGAATATAGGAGTTAAAGATGGAACACCTTGAATGATTTCAAAACTCTTGTCTTTACTCAACACCAATATGTCTTTTCTTCCAAGATAGTAAGAATAAGAACTTTGGAATTGTGTCAAGTTCTGTGGTATCAATATACCTTTTGAAGCAGAAGAATTTTGATAGTTAAAAGTAGTTGCTGTTGTTGCGTTCGTTCTAACTGGTCTAAAATCTAAACAATCAGCTAAACGATATGTTTTACCTGATGAAGCTGTGTAATTTCCAATTTCCGAATATTTCTCTGGTGATGTTGAGAAACCGCCGCCAGTAGCTTGATATGATAACACACTAAAGTAACCATCGCCACCGCCATGTGTGTAGAAATCATAGACCACCAACAAATTGCCTTTTGCTGCACCAACTAAAGGTTTCAAATAAGCATGGTCATAAAAACTATCTTTTTGGCCATTGTTTAGTGTATATTGATTTGTTACATCATACTGAGCAGCAGTTAACATTGCTGCTGTCGGTGCAGTACCTGGAGCACCTGTGTCAATAATCTTTTTAATTTTCTTAACATCTGAAACATACAACGAAATTTGTGGGTTTCTAGTTGTTGCGTTAGTAATATACGTTTGACCTTTTGTCAAATCAATTGTTGTATTTGATGTGCCTGTTACAGCAGTTAATGTTCCAACAGCTGTCGTATTACCAGTAACTAAGTTTTTAGATTTTAATACCAGACCACCATCCGTAGCATGATCTGCATATGGAATATTAATGTTTGCAATAATATCAACTGTATCATTCCATTTCGTGGTCGAAAACGTTGCTTGTGTTCCACTTGTTACAGTAATTGTATTACCAGTTGTCGAGAAATCCAATATTTGGCCTGTCGTTTTGCTGACAACAATAAAGTTTTGTTTCTTTGCATCAGAACTTAATGCACCATTACCGATGAAAGTAAATGTTCCTGTTGCGGATATGGTTAATGGTACTGTGTTTGAGATCGCTTGGTTACGATAAATCTTTGTCGATGTGTAACTGGAACTAGATACATTCGCAACATATGGATTACCAATTGTGAAAACCATCTCTGGATATCCAGGATTTGTTAACACGGTGTCACCAGTTACTACAGCACTTTGTTTACCGTAAATGGTATTAATATTGGAGTTTGCAGAGAAAGAATATGCAGCATCTTTAACAACAATAGACTCGACACTCTTTGGTGTTAAAGTTAATTTGAATTGAGTGGTTGCATCAGGAACAAAAGTGAACGGAGATGTAACAGTAATTACTTTTGTTGTTCCATTATATGAAGAAATGGTGCGAATGTCACCTGAGGATGTACCACCAGTTATAGTGACTGTCATTCCATAGTATGCGTTGGCTGATGTGGAGAAGTTTGCACGACTACCGTCATCAATAGCCAAAGTTGTTACAGAAGAACCAGAAACTTTGGCTACGCCTGAAATTGTTCTGGTTGAAATGTCTGAAACATATGCTTGATAAACATATGATTTTGTATTTGAACTGCCACCATCCGTCACATATTGCAAGTCTCTAATGCGAGCAGTACCAACTAAAGTTGATGAATATGTGTTTGCGTTAGCTGAACCACCATTGTTGTTTGCGGAAATGTTGATTGATTCTACGCAATGCAAATCAACAACAGGCATCGTGGTGATATCAAAAGAACCATTGGATGTATCAATATAGAAATAGTTTCCGTAGTCCAAATAAACGTTGTTTGTATCAATTGTTTTTGTTGCACGAGCTCTGTCACTAACAATAGTTAATGGTGATTGGTTCTCTATACGATAACCATGTACATATGCAACACCTTTACCAACACTTAAATTATATTTTGCACCATCGGAAGTATTGGCTGATGGAGTTAATTTGAAATCATTAACAATATAATCGCCGTTGCTTTCATAATCACGCTTAGCAAAATAATCATCGATTACCGAATAAACAGTATTATCGACTTGTTTTAATATATCACCATTTTCCATTCTCAACAATTCAATAAACGCATCATCACTACCTAAAGATAAAGGCAAAGCAATTAGTGAAAGAATGATTGCATATCTATCAGCACCAGGAGCCTGGTAATTAGACGCTCCAACAGCCGGATCTAATAGTGATGAGTCGTTAACGTAGTCTACAATTGTCTCTGTTATGGACAGTCCTACACGATAGGAAGGTGTATTTCCGTATTTGGAAAGAATGATTGTTTGTGGTTGTACAGCAACAAAATTACCAATTGAATATTTTGTAAAGCTTCCGTCTTGGTTTGCAGTCGATGATTGAGAATAACCATTTACAACATAGAAAACACCATCAGAAATAGAAGCAACAGAAGAAAGACCAGAACAAGTTGTACCACCTGTAGCACCAATGGTTGTTGCGCCAATATTTGTACCGTCAGTTGGTACAATTAACATATTGTCGGAGAAATGTATGCCGGATAAGTAAGAAAGAATTAAGGTAGGTGGATCACCTGCAGCAGTAACAGTACCGGTAGATTCGGATGTAGCAATAACTTTTGCAATAATTGTACCGGTAGAATCTTGAATGATTTTATTCAAGAAAGAAGCTGCACTAATGTTGACGTTATTGTATTGTAGATTTAATTTTAAGTAATGACAATTTAAATTCGTTGTTACTTTACCGCCAGTAACAGGTGTGTTCTGAGAAAAAATGCTGTCGGCAAAATTTGATATTTGATTCTGTAAAATTGTCTGGGATTGAGTTAATTCCCGAGCTTGTACAGCAGCACCTGGTTTAAAAAGTATGCGATGGAAATTTTTAGACGGATCAAAATCGTCATAATACGGGTCTACGTTAAAATTCAGAGCCATTTTTTTCCTTTAGAAACCTAATATAATTTTAAATTGTTCTATACCATCATCACTTCTTTGTATGCCGGACCTATTTTCTATGTATGCCATATAACCAGAAGAAACAACATATGATGGTGATGAACTTGTCAATAATGTTCTCACAGTCTGTGTGGTGTTTCCAAAAACCGGTGCATTATAAGTTAGTGTGCCTACTGTATTTATCAGCTTTACCACGTTGTTTCCTGTATCGTGACTCAGTACAGTACCTTTAAATGTTGATGCTGATAAAGAAGTTCCTTGATATAAAATCTCATCAGAAAGATATGTTCCAAAACCAGAAGCTACAGTTAAATCTGTTGATGTTCGGTAAATTGTTCCGTTGGCAGGATTTGGACTTGTCTCAGTTGAAACTGGATCAATCACCAAACCCACTTGATAATATGTAATGTCTGTTGGAACATTAACAACACCGTTAATATATTCTGGACCATTAAATTCTACACAATACATAACGTGAGCACAACCTAGTTCAGAAATTGGATCGTAGCCGTGGCCAGAGACAGGAGAAATAGGCGCAGTTACAATAACTCCAGAACCATTGGCGGAAGTTATAGCAACATTTGCAAAGCTATAATTTGTTCCTGGTGTTAGAACGGTAATATCAGTAATTGAACCGTTTGTCACGTTAGCTACCTGCGCTGTTGCACCAGAACCATCACCAGTAATCGTTACAGTAATAGGAGAAGTTCCTGGAACATAATCTGAACCACCATCTATTACGTTGATAACATCAATACAACCAACGCCGGCAGCACTAGTTAGTGGATTTGGTGTTCTATCTCCAACTGGTATTGGTAACCAGTCAGAGTCCATAAATTTTACTTTTGTACCAATTTCAACGGTGTAAATATATTTCCATTTATAACCATCATCACCCTGATAGATATTGTTAGGACTATAGTTGCCGGGTTGAAAAAAAGGTTCACTGGTTGATGGTGAATCGTTATTATTCCATAGACATTTAAAAATTTGGTCGTACTTATTCTTTACGTAAAATGATCTGACGAAATATCCGTTTTGATCAATTTCAAACATATCAACAGTATCGTCATAATAATCATAGGTGACGCCAGATGTCCAGTCAATTCTTTGAATAACAGGTGTAATGTCATTAACTGTAACTTGTTTTGCTGCAAATATTTTTTTAAATATTTTTTTAATTGATGCTTGGTCTTGTGTTGGTGCTGGCGGATTAGCATCGTCATCCCAAGGATCAACGTTAGCCAAAAACATGTATGTTGAAATGACGCCGGCCGTTGGTGCAAAATAGGCTTGTTCCACCTGTTTTGCTTTTGCACCATATGTTAATAATTGTTTATTTGCCATGATTTATTTATTAAGCGTGAACAATCGAACAGAAAGTATTTGTTAATGTACCATCCATACTCCAGTATTTTACATAGATGGTTGATGTGCCTGGAATATTATAGGTTGTCGCATTAATTGTTGAATTAAGAGCAGAAACACCATGAGTAAATGTTTGGTTTGTGCCAGCAGTATTTGTAATCCATGCATCAACAACTTTACCTGTTACAAAGTTTGATAATGTTACAACTAAACCTGCAGCTGTCTGAGCACGAACAACCGAGTTATTTGCAAAGTCAATTGTAATTGCTGTCTGTGAATTTGGAAAAATATTTGGTGTGTAGATGAAACCTTTTCCTGGATTAATTGTGTTATTTATTAGTAAATTACCAGTAACCGTTAAGTTACCAGCCGTAATAATACTTGCGGTGTTTTGTAATGCGGTGTTTGCAATACTATTTGCGGTATTCGCTTGGTTCCATGCAGATTGAATGTTTGTATTTTGAGTAGAACTTATACCTTGAGATATAATTGTATTTGATGTTGCTGAATTTGCCTGTGCAAAAGCTGCCTGTGAATACGCATTAGAAGCTGCAGCCGTAATTTGTTTTGTACCATCAGCAAAAGTAATAAACGATTGTGTATTCAACACCAGACTATTAGAAGTCATCGATGCAACAATGTTGGCACCTGTACCACCACCAACAATAAACTTTAATGTTGTATTCGATGTAGTTGTACCAACAATTAAGTTACCACCGTTTGATCCTGCGGTACCTTGAACATAAAGATAACCATCTTTTGGATTAACAGCATTACCAATATTATTAAATTCCGAACCTGGTTGATAGTTCTTGTTTGCATAACCCATATCGATAAAGTTGGCCGCATCCGTACCACCAGAACCTACGTTGGCGGTTACAACTATGTCAGCAGTACCACCATCATTCGTATTGACGAGGTTGGTTTGAATATATGATTCACCACCTAAAGAAAATTGTGCAATCGTATTAGGTAAGTTCTGTTGATTGACACCAACATTTAATATTTCGTTAGAGTAAAGGTTTGCCGCCAACGTATGTGCGGTAAATTTACCGGTAACACCTGTTGGAATATCGACACCCATAAACAAACTATTGGCTGTGTTAGCATTTAATGCCGTAATGAGTGGTAGTTGTGATATTTTTACTGTTGACATTTATTACCCTAGTCTAAAAGAATTAAATTTTCATCTTCTGTTATTAACGAATCACCATTTTCAGTTACAAGTTGTGGATAATATTGTGTTCCAATAGTACCATAAATTCTAACTTGTTGTCTGGTTGCGGCACTTCCTCCAGCTGAGAACGTTCTGCTTACTGCAACATTTGAGTTTACATTTGACGTTAAACTGGAAGTTAGTGTAATAATTCCAGTTATGTAATCGATACTCTGTACTGTCTTGGCAGTATTGTTTGCTACAAGTATCTTATCACCAGCAAATATAATATCTTTTAATGGGTATGCAGTATTACTATAAACTCCATTGTTAACAATATTGTAAGAATTTGTATAAACTGATGTTATATTTATAGTGCTTGATCCATTGGATCCTACTGCGTGAGCAACATTTGCATATGTTAAAAATATACTTTCTTTCAGATACACTTGATTATTGGCATAGTCTACAGATTGAGCTTTAGAAATTATGTCTGGACCATTTGTTGGTGCCAAGAAAATAGAACTGTTTGCCAATATAAAGTTTGCAATATTTGTACCAGCACCAATATTATAAAACTTTACTAAGTTTGTACTTGTATTTGAAAAATCTGTAGACATTACAGCATTAGAACTGTTTGTCTGTGTGTAGTGATATAATGTATCACCATGATTCAAACCAACTGAGTGTAATGCATTATTGTAATCTGAGTTGGCCGATAATTTGTATCGACCAATGATTCTCATACCTGTTGGATGTAAAAGATTTAATAAAGCTTCTCTGTACTTTGCAATTTCTTTTTCAACCGTAATTTGGTATGTGTAGTTGTTGTAGATGGAACTTTGTAGTACGTTGAATGAACTTGGTTGACCTTGTGAATTTAAATACTGACCTTGGCCAATTACCAAACCATTCAAGAACGAAGCAACAGCTCTTGCGTTTCCATCACCATATAGTTTCACACCATTTGTGAAAGCAGGACTTCCTGTATAGAAGAAATTGGAAGGTACAGTTTCATCTAAAAGATTTAATTCAATATCCGAGTCAACGAATTTTAAAGTTGAACCAGCAACAGGTATTGAATTGTATTCATACACTCTTAAACTATATTTTGTCAATGCAGGATTCACATCAACCGTTGAAGTAATTTGTGAAATCGAATCAACATATGCATAGAAAGATGCTGTGTTTAGGTCTGCGCCTTGATAGACTGTTGAACCTTTTTGTGGAAGATTTAAAATATCCGCACCATCAACAAGTGTATCAATAACTTTTAATGATACTGATGGATTAGAAACATAATCTTCACCAGCATCTGTAACAACAATCGATGTTACTGTACCAACCCTATCCAAAACAGGATCAAAAGTTGCACCTGAACCTAAAACGGCCGTGACAGACAATACTGCATTTGATGCCTGATTGTTTGCAGAAGTAACAGACAGAACAGGTAAAGCAAAACCGTAACCTAAACCACCAAGTGGATAAACAGCACCTTGTTGTTGTACATAAGTTGTTTCTGTGATTGCTCCTGTTGCACTTACATTACTTACTTTTGCATATGCTCCATATCCTGATCCGTTTATAATATTGATGGTGTCGTTTATTCGATAACCTTCACCTGGAGAATCGATACGGATTGGTGCAAGAATACCTAACGATCTTAGATTGGCCTTTTTAGTTGGATCAAAAGAGTCTGCTGAATAGTATGTGTCTGCAATAATAGTAGGAGAAACTCTAATGCCGCCACCAGCATTTTGTACAACAACGGAAGATATTGGATATGTTTCCAACGAGAGAAATGAAAACGCTTCAGCCATTGTTGTGTTTGCATTTGCCGTTGAAAATACTCTGACATTACCCACATTTCCTGTTGCAACGCTTATGACGTTTGCATTTCTTGATGGTGTACCTGAACCGCCGGTCAATTTAATAATACCGTTGGCAGAATCCCATCTAGAAACTATACCCGAGAAAGTTGGATTTGCACTAGGTCCTTGATAAACACCTTCACCCAATTGAAATGTATTTGCGTTGACCGAATACATACTAGTGTTCACCACCAATGTATAACCGTTTGCAAAGAAATAGTTTGAATTTCCAATTTGTATATTTTGTCTTATACTAATTGTTTCTTGAGGAATAAAAGTTGCATTTGCTCTGTTATACGCTGTCGGATCAACAGACGATACGGTTGCAATAGGTGTTGAAGATGAAGCATTTAATCCATAAAATGACAACAACGTGTCTGGAGTTACTCTGTAACCAAAACCACCATTTGTAACATTGATACGTTGAATCGAACCAGTAGTTGTTTGTCCAACTTTTGCTTGAGCACCAACTGGATTAAGAATTTCTTGATTTAAACCACCATAAACAACCACAGGATCATTTGTTTCATAATTTGATCCTCTTAATGCGTTACCTAAAATATCTTTTGCTACGTTGATTTGACTAACTTGACCTACAATCTTGGCTCTCATTATAGAACCATTAACAATCACATCTTGATTGTTGCCATCAACAATACGTACAAATTCACCTGAGTTAAATAGTCTTTCAATATTTGAAATAAAAACTTCTATTTTATTTCTTGAAATTATGGAGTTTTCAATTGTAGCGATTGATTTGGAAGTTTCACCAAAGATCCTTAAATTTTTAATATTCAAAAATCTGGAATCATTTGTTGAAAGTTTTAAACTTTTTGGTACATACCAAATACCAGATGAAGCTTTCAGTACGGCATCTTTTGTGTAGAAAATATCAAAATCAGAATTGAATAACATTCTGAAAAGTAATTGATATGAAGATATCGTTCCTTTTGATTGATATAATTGTCTGGCAACTTTTACGGCTTGTTGCTTACTAACTAAAGCATCTGGTGGAAAATAAGCAAGGAAATCATTTAAAAAATAATCTATGAATTCTTCGGTCGTACTATCAATATCCGTATAGTTTAAGATATTTTTACTTCTATCAGTCACATTACCATTTTCTTCCATCCATTCATAGTATGCTTGAACGAATGTCACAAAATTAGCATAGTCAGGTTCATCCCGAACGAATCCAGGAAGTTGTGACGGAATTAGAAGTGAGGTTTTTTGATCGTTTGGAATCATTGAGCTTTAGCTATTAAACTAACATTAACTGCATTTGAATCATATTCATCTATAGTTATAATCTTATTATATGAAGAATTAACTATTGTTGAGGTAGGTACGACAGATATTGTTAATTGACCTAATGGATTATCAATCTGGTAGGGATTAAAGTTGACTAGAGTAATGATTCCGTTCACATAATCAACAGTACCTACATTTCCATTAAAAATTGTTTTGACATTATTCGAGTTATAGTAATAACTTCTTAATGTTCCAAATTGTCCTTCTAAAATGGCTGCAGCTGCGCCATTCAATCCTGTAGTATCGTATGCATTTGGAGTAACAGTTACTACCGCACTTGTATAACCTATTCCTGGATTGGTTACATTGATTTTGGTGATTCTTCCGCTTGTGTTGATAACTGCTTCTGCTGTTGCGCCAGTTCCATCACCATAAATGGTAATAGTTGGTACATAAGTGTAATTAAAACCTGGATTAACAATAGATACAGAAGCAATTCCACCAGATGCTGAAGGAACTTCTTCGATATAAATTCCCTGAATGATTTCTGTTAGAGTTGTTGGGTTTCTCTGTTGAATAGCAGGAGAACTATTGATACCACTTAATAAAATACCTTTTTGTAGTGGTGTATTGAAATTCAACGAATAGGTTTTTGATACAGTCAAATCTGGATTAAATTTTTTCTGTAATTGAATCTTGAGTTCGCTGGTTATGATTGAAGGATCAGCAACTTGAATTGTAGAAGTCAATTGGCTGCCTAAAAAGGTAGAATTGAATGTATTTAATGTATCATTTCCAAATGTTCTAATAGAAGATGAAATGATTTGATTCAACTGACTAGAACTATAACTGGTCTTGGTTGGGTTGTAAACAACTGTGGCATTTACTTTAATATATGTGTAATCCGGATCAACAATCGTTGGTGAAACGGTCAAAACTGATATAGGTTTGATGACTTCTGTAACGATGTCTCTTTTTTGTGTGTCTGTCAACAAATAAGAACCTGTTGGTTTTAGACATACGAATACTTGTCCATATACAGGAGGAATATTTTCTTCTCCACCCCAAACGTTAACAGCATCAAAAGAATAACCTAATTCATTTTGTTGAATCAATGTAATGTAATCGTTCTTAGAAACCGCACGTCCTTGTGCTGAATATGATTTTGGTGCCTGAAATTTGATTGATTCGATAGATTCTTTGTTTCCACCTTGAGTTGCAGAAACTAAGGGAGTGATTACGTTGTTTGCATAACCACCAACTGAATCCATCAACACAAAATTATTTGAACCAGCTGATGCAGTTCCTTTTGTGATTACATAAGTGATGATAACAACGTTGCCATCGGATAATTTTTTACCTAAAATGTCATCACCAAAATAAATTTCGTAATTGCCTTTTAGGTTTTCCTGTAAGAAATATACCTTTGAATCTGGTGTCAAAGTTAGAAAGTTGGTTGCAGTACTGTATGCCTCAGAAGAACTATTTGATCCCGATTGTTGTACTGTAACGGATAGTGTTGTTGTATCCACACCTTGATCTGGTATTTCAAACAAATATTTTGGATTATTAATTGAATCAACAGTAAACGTTAATGTTGCAGGTAAACCTTGTTTAATATGTAGATCATCGAATGTTGCCGTATTGTTAACAACATTAACTGTATTTGTGTCGGTTGTAACAAAAGTGTAATTAACTCCATCGATTGCTTCAGAAATGAATCTTGTGAATTTTGGGAGTGTTAGTGATGAATCTGTTACTTGATTCACCGATAAACGAATTTGTGCTGTGGGCGCCAAAGCTGATTTTGGAACATAGTTTAACAGTTTTGCATGAGATACAACAGAACTTCTTTGTAAAGAAGAATCCAAGAACATCTCATTAGCAACCATGTTTAGGTAATACGCATTATATTGTGTATTATATGCAAGTATATCCAAAAGACTTGAAAGTGCAGAACCTTCATAGTTGTAATCTTTCAGTACATCTTGTGATTGTAAAAATGTTCTCAGACTGGACTTAATATTATTAAAATCCAATTCTGTTACTTGAATATTTGAATTAGCGCCTGCCATTTTATCTGTTTCTCTCTAAAAGAAGTGTTACAACTGTTGGTAATGTGGCATTTTCTATGTAAAATGTTAATTGCACACTATAAGAATTATTATCGGGCATAGGATTTACATTTACCTCTTTTAAAAGAGCTCTTGGTTCATAATTTTTTATAGTAGTTTCAATTTCCGACTCTAATGAACTTGCTGTAAATGGTGTGTCCGGTTCAAACAATAAAGCGTTGATGTTGGAACCCAAAGTTGGATTAAAAGGTCTTTCAAACTGGTCCGTCAGTAAAAGATTTCTAATGGATCTAATTACAGCTGACTCATTATAACTCAAAGCAACATCACCCGTCACCGGTTTCTTGGTGAAGGTGAAATCTATGTCCGAATACAAATTTAGTTTAGTTGCCATTGTTTATTTATTAAGCTTAAAAGTAAAACTGCTTTTTGGAGTCTTGGAGCTGTCGGAAAAAATTCTTGGGCCGGAACGCAAAAATTCGAATTTTTCAAATTAAGCATTTGGTGGTCCTGTATTTCCACCCTGTGCATCAGGATGGGTATGGGAGTTTAAGTTGACACCGTTACCAATAGTTGAACCTTGTATCGTTAAATCACCAACAATATTTTCATCTCCACCAATACTTGAGTTTCTGGTAATAATCAAATCTTGATGGCCAACAATATCAAGTTCTGCCTGAATGTTCTTAGCTGATGATATGTTTCCTTGGTTCAATATGTTTCCTGTTGATTTTAAATCACCTACATGATTGATATCACCAACGAAATTAAAGGATTCTGCCATTGCAGTAAACATTCCATCAACTTTCATGGTCATATTACCATTAACTTCAAGTTCAACGTCACCACCAACTTGTAACTTGGCACTTCCTTTGATGTAAACTTTTAAGTTGCCTTGAGTTGACTTTTTCTCACTACCCATAATATACACTTCATTGTTTTTTACAATAATTTGCATATTATCATTTACAATTTTTTCTACTTTAGAACCACTAGGATGAATTTCGAAAAATGTTCCTGTTCTATGTGATAAGGATACTCTTTCAGCACCAGGAGTATCATCTAGTTCGAAAGTGTGACCGGATTCGGTTATTGTAGCATTATTATAAGGATATTTCGAATCGTATGATGTTACAGGTTCATTTGATTCGTTATTTGGGTAAAGAACTCCTTCAAGCTGATCACTCTTTTGATCATAGTTCTTTTTATTATCTTGAATCTCTGTTAAAGCTGCCAACTGACTATTGGATTGTTCAAGTGCTAGTTCTAATTCTCCTGCCATTTTTTATCCCTATTGTGCGTTTAATACTTGAATTCGTGCATCTACTGCTTTCTTAATATTCCTCGATGCTCTATTGGTGGTAGAGTATGTTGAACTGAAAGCTGTTTGTTTATCATCACCTGTGAGAGCACTTTGTATTTCACGGGCTTTGCCGTCCCATTTTGCAGTAAGCGCATTTTGTTTTTCAAAAAATACAATAAATCCATCTCGATTTGTTACAGAAGGTAACTGTCCTAACAAACTAGAAACATCTTCTGCAACCATCCTATCAAATAAATCTAAAGAATTTTCAAATGATTTTTTTTGTGTACTAGAAACTTTCTCTAAAGGAACTTCATTTGGAATTGGGTTAGGTGCCATAGTTGCAACCAAAGGTGCTGGCGCCACAGCACCTAAATTTGCTTTTGGTTCTGGTGGCGGTTGATCCGTTGGTGGTCTAGGTGAACCTATATCTGTTAAACTTGGTAGTTTTCTTCTCAATCTTTCTGCGTTAACTCTATCCCAAACCGTTTCGTCTAAACCCGTGTATGTTAATTTTTCATCAGGAGTATCTTTATATAAATTAGATTCAATTGATGTTGTAAATGATGTTAATCCAGCAATAGTTCCTGCACCAAAAATGGCAGGAGTTGCAGAAGGCATCGTAGAAGTTGTTGATGCGTTTGTTGATCCAATCATAGCTGGACTTAAAATGACCGGAGTTTTTGTACTGATGTTTGCTGCTGATAATTCTTTTAGTTTTTCTGAAATAGCGCCAGCAATATTTTTTGATTCCGCTTGCAATGTCGTTAAATCTTTTGAAGATGCTTGGTTAACTTTGGCTAAAGTCTCACTTGCAGCGTTTTGTGCTTTTGCTATTTGTTCTGCTACAGATTGTTCCGAAGCAGCCATGTTCTTCTGTGCTTCTGCCAAGTCTTTTTGAAATTGTGCTTTTAAACTTCCATCGTTAATTTTTGACTGTACATCCGATAAACCTGCCGATAAACCTGCACCAATTTCTGTTTGTGCCTTAGTTATTCCTGTCGTAACAGAAGAAGCTAGTCCGGATACTTGTCCAGGTAAAGCTGTTACTCCCGCTTGAATTTTTGGTGCGGCTTCATCTAGTGCAGTTTTAAATTCTGGTCCAAACTTTGCAGCTAAACTTCCCAAATTTGGTTGAATACTTGCAGCCAATTCACTTGCTTTTGGTACCAGTGCTTCTAGATTAGGTTGAATACCTTGAAGTGCTGCAGCTGCACCCTGAGCAGCACCTGCAATCTCTGTGCCTAAAGTTTTTGCTTCTGGTCCCTTGATATCTTTTACAACATTGAAAGCTCTTTCCAACATCTGCGGCGCAGCATTCATCAAGTCATTGATAGAAAGTTTATTTGTACTTGGAAATCCAATATCAGCAGGATTTCTAACCGCAGGTTTGCTTTCAGTTGTTGTGCCTGAACCATCTTGTGCAATTATATTTTTTGCTGGTGGTGCAGGACTATTCATTAGTTGTTCTGGTGTTCTAGGATCAGAAAATCCAACTTGTGGACTTGAACCTGATCTTGCAATTCCCGGAAGAACACCATCATAAACAGGAAATTGCGCCGATGAACCATCAAAAAAATAACCTGTAACCCATTCACCTTCAGTTGGTGTTGTAAATGTTCTAGAGTTGTTTACAGGTAATTTTGGCAAAGCCCAAGGTAAAGATTCGGTAGGCACCAACATTTTATCTTCGCTGTGCCAACCAAAAATACGAACTCTACAACGACCAAGATTTAATGGATCCTGTCTATCTTCGATAACACCAGTCCACCAAATAAATCCGTCTTTTCCTAAAAAATTTTCCATTATGCTTTCACACTCGATTTAAATGCCGTATTATCAGCAGAAGCCGGACTATTTGGGAAACTATCTTTTGCAATTTCCAAAACGGTCTGAAATGTATTCACACCAATCATTTGCCTTACTGCTGTCACCAAATATTTACCTGAATAGAATTTATCAGATTGTCTAGTACTGGTTGATGGTTTGATTGATGGTAGATCAAGTTGAATAGTTCTGCCAGCTGTAATACCAGGATCACCAGGAATAGTTAATTTAATCACGTTGTAATTTGCTAGTGCAAGTTGTGCTGTTCTTTGTGGAACATAAGTCTCTGCATATATATCTTTGGCCACACCAGCTTGTTTGTTTTTAATAAATGGTACCGACAACTGATCAGCATTAGATGTCATAAATTTTAAAACACTTTCAGAAGCTTCACTAATTGTTTTACCCAATCTATTAGTCACATTATTTGTTATCGTTCCTTCGTTTAAGGTTTTTACTTGTTTCTGAAAGTCATTATAATCAAAATTTGTACTTTTAAACGATCTGGTCAGAGGGTCTATCGTTAATAACTTATTAGCAAAAGTTCCATTTGAAATTTCTGAAAGTGCATCATAAACTTTTGTAAATTCATATTCCAAAATACTAGATAACTTGTTTTGTAATCCACCAAGATTATCTACGTTCTGTAACTGATATTTGTACGTTGCATAAGGCACACCAGATATCATCGACTGTATGGATCTAAAATTGTATCCATCTTTTGTTTCAAAAAACAACATATCCGCACCAACCAAATCTGTGCCTTCTGGTCGTGCATATGTTGACACCCAACTGATAGCTTCAAAAGGTTTTAATCTTGGCACCAAGAAATCATAAACACCAGTTGTTTCTTCGATATTATATATTTTTTTAGCATCGACTTGCATTTGTTCCAACAAAACATCCCAAACAATTTCTGAGATTTTTTGGCCAGAATATGATTTGCTTATTTTTGTTTGTTCGGATAGTAATAATTCTTCTGAACAAAAATAAAGTGTGAATCTTTGAGAATTTAAATTTTTACCTGGGTTTCTTTCACCCATCTTATATACACGAAAGATTTGGTCTGTTGAATTGACAGAATCTTTATATTTACCAAAATTAATTTCGATGAATTCGTTTCCCGTTAATTGTAACAACTCAGGAAAACCTTGTGCATCATTTAAAGTAATTGATCCTGATGTAACAAAACTATAGATATCTTCGTAGTAATCTAAAGAAAAAACCAGTTTCTTCAATTCCATCCTTTGGCCATTGGCAAACAAAAGATTTAGTGTTTTTATAGCATAATCTTGAGGTCCTAAAATACCTTTAGTCTCTACTGGAGATGCTGTATTCGGTAAAACGGTTGCCATAATTAAGTCGCCATTAATGATTTAAATTCTTTTTCTAATTGATCAGCATATCTTGCATTTACTAATTTGATGTTTCTATTCTTTTCGTTTTCATCCTGCTCATATTCAATCACAGTAATAAATGATTTGTCTGTTACAACTGTTGTAGTATATCCGCTAGGTAATGTGTAAGTTGTAGTTGTTCGTGCGAGAGCATTATATGCCGTTTCATCAATTATGATATTATCTGTTGTAACTGTACCTGTTGAATTGTCTGTTGTCGTAATTGTTTTTAAATAATGATGTATTTCTTCGTTTGGATTAATGTCGGGATACTTATTTTGAACATAAGATTCAAACGTTTGCGAATTCATAGGCCATTGCCATTGTGGATCCAATATTTGATTTGCAAATAGAACCATCCAATATCTATATGAATCTCCATAGTATTTGTATGCAATTATTTCTGGAGTATCACCTTCTTGAACGTCATAATCATAAAATACCAAAGGATTTTGCAAAGTGTCAGGAATCATACTAACACGAGCCATAAGGTTCGTGAATATTTTAGACGCACCCGTTTTATCGGTGTATAATATTTTTGGTAGAGTGTTGAAATATTGCATTTTTAATATCCTGCTTCAATCTTGGCTCTATCGATAAGAACTGTTTCTTTCAGGTTCATCGTGAGCGTTGTTTGCACAGGTGCACCATCAGAATGTGTTGACCAACCATTCGGTGCATAATTAACATCAATACTTGTGATAACTGATTCCGCAACTTTATTAACGCTTTTATTTTCTTTACCTTTAAAAAGAAATTTAATATTAAACACAGAAGGTGGAATAAAAAACATTCCGGCCGCACCTGTTGTAATTCTTGGTGCTGCATGTGTTTTAAACATTTTAATAATTTTTTCAACCGTTTGAGCTTCTTGTTTTGAATATGGTGTAAATGTAAATGCCAATTGATATTCTCTGAAATCAATACCTTGGAAAACCATTTGCTGCATAGGATTAATTGCAAGACCTTGAGATTTTAGTGTAAGTTTTGCAATATCCGAGTCAATCACACCATTAACACCTTGAACAATAGAACTTGATATAGGGCCCTGAGCGACTGCCTGAGCTGCGCCTTGTATAGCTTCCTTTAAGCTGATATCATTGTAAGATGATTGATATTGAAAAGCCATCGTTTCAGGCATATATAGATCGATTGTAGCAACAACTTTTGATTTGTTTGGTTCCAAAGAAATATTAGCTTTATCTTCAGGTTTCATTCCGTTAGTGTTACCATTTTTGGCCAACTCTATTGCGGTATTTACAACCTTTCCGGTTGATTCAACAATACCTGAACCAATAGATTTAAAAGAAGTTTCTTTTCCTTCTTGATATCCAACAGGTTGTATTTCTCTAATCTCAAATCTTACTGAGTGTCCTCTAGTAGCAGAACCCAAGTCTCTAGGATATTGCAAACTGTCTTTGCCACCACTTTTACCAAACAACATACCCAAAGGTCCGTTTGTGACACTTCCTGGTATTGTTACACCACCGATTGATGATGGAATTGATATGATTGCCATTGAGTCCTCTTAAAATAAAGATATACATAGTATTTATAGAGCATTCCCAAAGAAATACAATATGGCAAGACCTGAACCACATAAATGGAAACCTAGAAATCCGCAAAAGTATCGAGGTGATCACACCAACATTTGGGTAAGATCATCTTGGGAAACAAAAGTTTGCGTCTGGTTAGACACATCACCAGATGTTGTATCTTGGTCCAGTGAGGAAATCATAATTCCTTACAAAGACCCACTCAAAGGCAATTACAGAAGATATTTTGTTGATTTTTTTGCACAAATAAAGAACAAACAAGGAATAGTGAAAAGTTATTTGATAGAAGTTAAACCAAAGTATCAAACAGAAGAACCTGCCAAAAAATCAAGAGTTACAAAACAGTACATAAATGAAGTTTACACGTTTGCAGTAAATAAAGCAAAATGGAAAGCAGCCAGCGAGTATTGTTTGGACCGTGGTTGGGAATTCAAAATTTTAACAGAAGAACACCTAGGATTGTAACTAAATATTAATTATGGCCAACCAATCAAAACTAACGCTTATCTCCGCTGAAAGAAGTGCGGCTCAACTCGATTTTTTATCGAAAGAGTCATATAAATGGCTTCTTCAAAAAATTGCAGACATTCGAAACCCATCTCGAATTGCAGCTGAAGTTAATAGAGAAGGTTTCAGAAAAGTAAGTAGATTTATTTTAGGCAGATTGTATTGTTTTTATTATGATCCAAAAACCAAAGAAGATTTACCATATTATGACAGATTTCCTTTGGTATTAATACTAGATAGAGATAAAGAAGGATTTACAGGACTAAATCTACATTACCTACCTATCAGATACAGAGTGGCATTTTTAAACAAATTAATGTCCTATGCAATGTATAACGATGAGGACGAGATTAAGCGACTGAGAGTTACGTATGAAATCCTATCGTCTTCCAAGCGGTTTAAAGAGTTCAGGCCATGCTTTAAACGTTATTTGTATGGTCATGTTAAGTCCAAAATACTTGCCATCCAACCAAATGAATGGGAAGTGGCAGTATTCTTACCTATGCAACAATTTAAGAAAGCCAAACCACAAAAAGTTTGGCAAGAATCGATAAACGAAATAAGGAAACACTAAATGCCGGGTTCAATATCAGAATTCCAATCTAGTTTTAAGAAAGACATTGCCAGACCTAATAAGTTTCAGGTAGATATACCTATTCCTTTAACGTTATTGCCATATATTCAAAGTTCTAGAAATCTTTCGTTTCGTTGTGAAGCGGCACAACTTCCAGGTAGAACTTTTGCAACACTAGAACAAAGAATCGGTTCAAATCCGGTTGAAAAATTTCCTTATGAAACTACTTACAACGATATTGACCTAACTTTTATTGTTGATGACGACATGAACCAAAAGGTGTTTTTCGATGCGTGGATGAACTACATGAATCCAACGTATAATTACAATCACAGATATAAAAGTGATTATGCAACCATTCTTACAGTAACGCAATATGATGTAACTAATCAACCATCGTATTCTGTTAATATGTTTGATGCTTTTCCTGTTTCAATGAATCAATTAGATTTAGATTGGTCGAATGACGGGTATCATAAATTAAGTGTTACTTTTGCTTACACTTATTGGAAAAACAACTCTCTACAAGCTCTTGGCATGGAAGTTGTCGATGCGGGCATTGGTCTGGTTGCCGATGCTCTTGGAGGACTAAATGCGTTTGGCGGTATTGGTACCGGTATCAATTCTATACCAGAATCGGTAGCCAGCGGTTCTTTAGAATCTATCAAATCTACTTTTGGTGGTAGATAATTATTTTATTAATATATTAAGGAGATATTATGGCTTTGCCTAAACTTGATGTGCCGACATATGAAATGGAATTGCCGGTTTCAAAGAAAAAAATTAAATTCAGACCGTTCTTGGTGAAAGAACAAAAGAATCTTCTGATGGCAGTAGAATCAGGAGAAAGTGCAACTATTCAACAAAACGTACACGATATTCTTCACAACTGTACAGTAACAGAAAATATCGAAATCGATAAATTACCTATTGTTGATGTTGAATATTACTTTATTCAACTACGTGCAAAATCTGTTGGAGAAATTATCCAAACCAGATATCGTTGCAACAATGCTGTTGAAGATAAAGAGTGCGGCAACATTATGGAAAAAGATGTTGATTTGATGCAAGTGAAGGTTCAACAACCAGAAAATAATAATCCAGAAATTAAGATATCGGATAAAATCATCGTAAAAATGAAATATCCGGAATTTGGTCTCATTAAAGATTCCATGGAGTTGGATGATATTAATGAAGTTACATTCAACATGATTGCAAACAGTATCGAGTACATTTATGAGGTGCCGACTGAAGAATTTTATTATGCAAGAGAAGCTGAACCTGGTGAAATGATGGAATTTGTTGAGAGTATGAACCAGGAACAATTTGAAAAGGTTGAAAATTTCTTTAACAATCTGCCTAGAATGAAACACAATATTGATGTTACCTGCAGCAAATGCGGTTTTGAGCACCATCTTTCTGTAGAAGGCCTCGAAGATTTTTTCGGCTAACCTTTCGTCATGACAATCTGAAGAATTATTACAAGACTAACTTTTCATTGATGCAACACCATAAGTATAGTCTTACCGAACTCGAAGCGATGCTGCCTTGGGAACGGGATATTTACGTCACCATGCTGATACAATATATTGAAGAAGAAAACCAGAAACTAAAAGAGAGACAAAGAAAATAGTAAATGGATTATCGTTCAGCAGCTAAGATAAGAAAAAAATCATTTGGCTCTCTTTTGGCTGAACAAGAGGGCGGCTTACTTTCGTCTATAGGTTCTGCAATTTCATCCAAAACCCGAGCAAATATAACGGGCATAAAAGAAACGTTCGATCCAATGAATATTGCCAAAAAAATGACTTTTGGTAGTAATTGGGCTCCTGCTATGATGGGTAAAATGACCGGAAGAAAACAATCTGATATTGCACATTTTACTGGTGCAAGGCCTTCCGGTGTTGGCCGTTCTGCTGCTGTTCAAGACGGTGATTCTGAAAATAAACCTGTTAATCCAATAATTGAGTCTGTTAAAGGCATTGAGAGAATCATTAAAGAACGTGAAAAACAGATAGCCAAATGGAACAAAGAGGACGATAAAGAAGATAAACGTGAAAATAAAGTTGAACAAAAAAGACACGAACAAATATTAAAGGCACTCACTCTTAAACGTGTGCCAAAAAAAGTTGGTCGTCCTAAGAAAATAGAAGAACCTAAAAAACCTGGTGAGCCGGCAAAACCTGCTGAAAAACCAGCAGCACAAAAACCTGCTGAAAAACCAGCACAAAAACAACAAACAGATAAAGCTGCTAAAGATAAGGCTGATAGAGAAGCTAAAGATAAGGCTGATAGAGAAGCTAAAGATAAAGCTGCTAAAGATAAGGCTGATAGAGAAGCCAAAGATAAGGCCGATAGAGAAGCTAAAGATAAATCACAAAAAGAAGCCAAAGATAAAGCTGACAAAGAAGCTAAAGATGCAAAAGATAAAGCTGACAGAGAGAGTAAACAAGCCAAAGACAAAGCTGACAAGGAAGCTAAAGACGCAAAAGATAAAGCTGATAGAGAAGCTAAAGAAACCAAAGATAAAGCTGATAAAGAAACAGCAACTAGACAGAAAAAAGAAGCTGAAAAACCTGCTCAACAGCAACAACCTACAGCGCAACCTGCACCTAAACAACAAACACAACCACCTGCTCAACAAGCCCCAGCACAACCTGCACCCGCTGCACCAAAACCTTCAGCTGATAAAATTATAACCAAAGGTCTTGATGCAACCGGTAAAGCAACAAGTAAAGGATCATTTGTTGGTGCTATGAATCCTGTTGCACAGATGGTTTCACAAAAATTAGGTGGAAAAATTCAACCTGCAGCCTTGTTAGCTCAATGGGGTTTAGAAACAGGAGATGGCAAATCGTTAGTTGCACCATTCAATTATGGTAACATCAAAGCAACCAAAGCACAAAAAGACGCTGGCCAAGTCGGAGGTTTCGTAACTGTTGAAGAAGCTTATACACCAAAACAACTTGAAGCAATAAAGGCAGGAAAAACACTAGAAGAATTTGTTCAAGTAATTGGTCCTGATGATAAACTCATTCAAAGGAAAGGTCAATTTTATACAGTTGATGGTTGGTATGGTAAAGGACAATATGCTAATGCACAAGCAGCCGGAAAACAATGGGCTCAAGTAAAAAGTTTTTTTGCAAAATATGAAAGTCCAGAAGATTTTGGAAACGCATTTGCAAAACTATTATCAAATCCAAGATACAAAGAAGCTTTAGAAAAGGGCGATATAGGTGAATATGCTAAAACTGTTGGTGCAGCTGGTTATCACACAGCGGGCGTAGACAAATATGCTGCGTCAGTTACTAAAACTGCTTCGGAATATACTCAGTTATTGAATCAACAGGGCAGTCAAATTGGCCAAGCATCACAACAAAATACTCAAATGCGAAATGAGTTAAATAAAGATACTCCAACACCAACAAATGTAAACAACACAACGGTTAATCAGTCTAATCAAATGCCACCATCAGGATCAACAAGGCCAGATGATAGACCTGCTCCAGTTAAAAAGGCTGATAAGAAATAATGGACTACAGACAAGCACAAAACATAAGAAACAAATCTTTTGGCACACTTCTTGCTGAACAAGAGGGTGGTGCCTTTTCGTCACTTAGAAAGACTATTTCTTTAAAATCAAAAGCCAGAGCAACACGCATCAAGCAAACATTTGATCCAATGAATATTGCCAAGTTTCTTACATTTGGTAGTAATTGGGCTCCTGCTATGCTGGGTAAAGCTACAGGAAGAAGCCGTGAATCAATTGATTTCTTTTCAGGTGTTAAAAGAGGTGGTCGAGCTTCGGCAATGGGAGAAAGATCAACTAGAATTCCTCAATTACAATCAACTGGCGGTTTCTCTAAGACACTAGAAAAAATCTATGTGTTAATGAAAAAATCACTTGATGATGAAAGGAAGCGTAGAGAAAAACAAAATAATTATAAAGAAGAAAATGATATTGAGAAATTAAAAAGACACAAAGAATTAATTGAAGCGATTACGGGTAAACCATATTCAGGTAAAGCAACAGCAGTAAAATTAAAAAGTGAAGATGGTTTTTCTTTGGCGGATTTACTTGGTGGTGTTAATGTAGCAAAAACTTTGTTGAGTGTGTTACGTTGGTTTGCAAGTCCCGTAGGTCTTGCGTTATTAGGTGCAACTTCTATGCTTGCTCTTATTGCTTTGATATCTTTTGGACTAAAAAAGTTAGCTGAAAACACGGCTAATATGAAAGCTTTAAGTCCTGATGAAGCACAGGCAATTTTACAAAATGGAAGTGCCGGAGATATTGAAAAATTGGGCGGCCGTGAAAAATTAGAAGATATTATTAAGAATGGTCGTCAACGAGCTAAAGAAGCTTTAGAAATGGAAGAAGGTGATGCCAAGGAAAAACTTTTATTGGACATGGGTGGTAGAGAAAAGGTTCAAAAGATTGCTGCTGATGAAAAAGTATATGAAATTCCACCACCAAGACCGGCCGGTGAAGGCATGGCAGACAAACTGCCTTTCACGAAACAACAATTTATTGGAACAGGTTCAGCTGCAAAATCAAAAGAAGAAAAATGGAACAAAGATTTTGCGCCATACTACAATGATGATGGTACCAAAAAGACAGCTACACCTATGCCACAAGGAACGACCGAATCACCAACAACACCTGCACCAGCAGCTGCTGCACCGATGGCTTCAGGTGGCACAGAATCTTCAAATCAACTGAATGGCAGTCCTGCGGCAAAAGCAGAACCAATGGAAACTCCTAACGCAGGATCAAAACTAAATGCGGTCAATGCACAGAATGTAGATTTGAATTTACCCCAATCTACATCCGATCCCGTTACTAGTGTTAAAAATACAACAGTCAATAGTGATGGTGGTCCAGTACCACCGAAAAAATATTTACCTGCTGTAAGAAATATGGAACCATCTTTTCAAAAGATGTTACTTGGAAGTACAAGAATCGTTTAACCAATAAAAAACCCCGCCGAAGCGGGGTTCTTTTTATCTTTCAATTTATATTAGAAAGAACGTGTGTAACTAAGTGCAATAGTTTTTTTCATTATTTTTTTCCTTAAATTAAAAAAGTAAACACACCAGCAGTCAAAATCAATAATGCTGACCAACCACCAAGCGCTTTATAATACGTTACGAGCGGTGTACCAAAATATCGATTACCAACCATAACACATTTGTGGGTAGGACTTAACAAGTAACCAGCGTAATCTACTGCAAAGAACCACATAAAATATTCTTGGCCAAAAATTTGAGCCATCAAAACAGCAAATGCAATAAACTTACCACTACTACCCATCAAGAAACTAACCACAAAACCCACAATACTAATCAACAACATGCCAACAAATGTGTGCGGGTCGAAACCTGCACCTTTGATGTATGCTATGTATTCGTTATTGTATGATTTAGCCAAGTTACCTAGTATAATAACTACACCAACAGTAACTAAGACTTCCCAATTCACATAAGACATTAATTTCTTGTAACCCCATTGTTGAGTAATAAAGACATAGTAAAATGCCAACAACCCAAAGATTACAAAAACATTGTCTTTTCCACCACCGTAAATATAAGCACCAATTGCAATAAACATTGGAAACAAATTACGAATTACTGTACTTAGTTTGAAGTTATCTGGTGTGATAACGATATCTTCATCTTTAACTTCGTGCCAAATGTACCACGAAATAAAAATAAAACTAACTAACAATAATGGTGCAATCATGCCCATAAAAGTTGCATAGGTTAGACCAAAGGCGGCAATAGGAATAACTACTGTCTTTTCTAACGGCGACCACATATAATAGTGGTGCGTTGAAAGATAATCAACAATACCCATCTTTTCACGGCCGTGACCAGACTTAGGTGCAACGGTGTCTAACAAACCAGCCGATACTGTTACTCTACCTTCAATTGGCAGTACACCACCAATAGCAGATAAAAGAACTACAACAAATTTGTTTGAACGAAAAGTATTCTTAACATAAGAGTACGCTGGGGCGAAAAGGTTATATTCTTTTGCTAGTCCAGCAGAAATCATTATGAAGAAAACCATCCATAGATAGCCAAGGCCATCTGCAAGTTTCAATATTTCCATATTTTAACTCCATTTTCAAACATAAAAAACCACTCCATTTTACTGGAGTGGTGACCATAGGATTCAGAGAACCCTATCGCAATTCGATTTATTCTTCTTCAGCAAGTTTTGAGAAGTACGACAAGTCATCATCGTCACCTTCAGTAAATGCCGGTTCTTGAACCGCTTTCTTTGGTGCATCAAAGCTTTTAGCTTTTACTTGTTCGACTGTTGTTTTAGGTGCTTCACCGTTTAGACCAAGAACTTTGTCTAGGCGTTGTTTGAGTACATCATAAGCTTTGAATTCTTTCTCTGAAACCATCTCTGATAAAGAGAATTCTGATTTCCAGATTTTTTCCATCTCATCATCATCACCCAATAGAACGGAAGGAGATTCGAATTCGGACTTATCATAGTTTTGATAGCCTTCAACTTTACGAATCTTCAATTTGAAGTTAGCACCTTTCCACAAATCAAATGGATTGATTGCGGTTTCATCTTCAAATTGTGGGTTCATAGCTTCAGTAATCTTATCAAAGATTTTTTTACCGAACTTGAACAATTTAACTTTACCTTCGTTTTCTGGATGCTTAGGATCAGAAACGATATAAACGTTTGCAATATAATTAAGTTTGCGTTTTTGTTTACGAACAACATCTTTGTTAGCTTCGATGCCGGAATTCCACAAGGAAGTGTTGTGTTCGCATACGGGACATTGTTGATTCTTAGTGGTCAAACAGTTATCGATTAACCAACCACCAGGACCTTGGAACCCGTGAGAAAAGACTTTAACCCAAGGCAATGCATCATCACCATCAACTGCTGGTGCGGGAAGAAAACGGATAGTAGCCATGCCGTTGCCAGCTTTGTCTACTTCTGGTCGCCAGAAATTATCCTGCTTTTCTGCACCACCATCAGAGGTGTTAAGTGCTTCGATTGCTTTGGAGAGTTTGTCGAGATTGCCAGATTGGCGTTTGAGGTTTGCAAATGAACTCATAGTATTTCCTTTATAAACGGAGTATTAACGGTGTGTGAACGGATTGTTTTCACTTTGTACATTATATAATATTATTTAGGCGATTGTCAAGAGACTTTTTCAAACATACCTTTTCAACATATCTAGTGTAGTATGTATATCACTATGGTGTATCGCAATTCCACCATAAGCTTGCCATTGATCAATATTTGATTTGGTATCATCAATCAGTATGCAATTTGGATCAGCGTATTTACATTTTAGTCTTTTTCCTGGCACTAAGATTGGTTCAAAATCAATATTATGTTTTTGTAACCAAATCAACTTTTGTGCCTGAATGGCTTCGTGTTTGGATTCAGAAGATGTTGATGATAAAATCTTTGTTTTTACTGGTAAAGATTTCAAATAATCAATCAACAACATTGCATCAGGCATCAAATCAAGTGTTGCAAAATGTCCTTCAGCAATTAGTTTTAAAAAGAATCCATCAAAAATTTTGTATGTATCTGCTTCATGTGGATAAAGTCCATACAATTCTTTATATCTTTTATTGAAGTCAGCAATGACGCCATCCATGTCCAAATAAATGTTAAAAATTTTACATCTAGGCATATTCTTTGATCTTTTCTTTCAAAATATTTTTCAGCTTGAATTTATCGTAGTGTATAAACGGTGAATATTTTTCGATTCTTCTTTGCCAATCAGGCCAAACAATATCATCATCAATTTGTTTTTTCCACATAGGAAAAAAATTCATAATATCATTTAAAATTATAACAGTTTCGATTGAGATACTGTAGTTCATCACAGATTGTAACAATTTTGGAAACTCATTCGATTTCACTAAAAGTAAATCATTTGGTTTTTCCACTTCGTCTAACAGATGTACTATATCATTTTCAAAGGTATAAGTCAAGCTCTGGATGATCTTTTGCCACTTTAAATAGTTTTCGTTACCATCTTGTAAAAGTTCGCCGACCCAATCAGACTTACCATATACAAAATTGGCAACATAAAAGTTCCGCAATTCTTCTAGACTATACTTACGACTAAGTTTATAGAACTGGTACTTATCTTTTCTTATGGAAAATGTTTGCTTAGAAACATTTGTTTTTCCATTGTATTTGAAATAGTCGTATGAGTCCGATGTAAAGTGCAGCTTCAATGCATTCCACAAAGCATAGGCTGCGAAGCCTGTGTTTTCTGTCATATAGGCAAACGTGAACTCTTTCTCAGCATATTTGCTTCTTGAGCTTCCTCTTTAATAACACTCTTTAGTGCGGAAGATATCAATGTTGAAGCAACTTCAACTTCCAATTCAGTATCTTTACAATGGTATAGAATGGCGTCCATACGTGTACATCTTAGTTTGGTCGCCAATTCTTCAATCATAGAACTGAATTCTTTAATCTCATCTTTAGTTGGCATTACAATTCCATTTCATTCAAAATTATCATTATACATCATGTGAGTTGCAAAAGCAAGTCTTACTTATAAAATATGTGAGCACCAATCTGAGTAACTCTTTTCAATTTCCATCCAGGATTAACATAATTTGCATGGTAATACATTGCATTTTGTTCTGCAATTAAATCGTGAACAACTGCTTCTGTTAGTGCCTTTTTAGCTACGATTAAAGATTCTTCCCACTTGTATTTGTTTCTAACAATGTGTTTAACTGAATCACATACCCAAGAAAACTGACAGACAATAGAACCATTAATATTGCTTTTTTGTTTTACCACACCACATATATCATCTGCAAATTTACCTGATTTAACACGATTGATTGTTACTTGTGCTACTGCTAATTTACCTTCAAATGATTCGCTGGCAGCTTCATAGTAAATATTTTCTGCCAAGCAATTTGATTCTTTACTGAAATTTTCAACGACTTCTTGGCGAATAATTTCTTGTGCAAAACTCATTGAAGTTGGGTTGATAAAATTAACACCAATTAAAGTTAGTGTTAAGAACGCCATTAATAGGCCGTTTCTTTTTTTTGACATCTTTTCTCCTTGTAAATGGCCGACTCCGCATATGCGAAGCCGGTTTTTCCCAATTATGAACTAGATTTTTTCGTTTTCACTTCTGGTTGGGTGAGTTGAGAAACGAAACCATTGAGCATTTCTGCTTTTCTGATGATTTCTTCTTCTGAGGGGAATGATGGAAAACCTGGATGTGATGGTGAAGGTGTGCCGTTAATTTTGGCTTCTTCGACCTTGGTTGACCATTCGTTGCTGATGACTTCACGTTTACCGTAGTAATCGTCAGACAGCATTTCTTTCGCCATTTTTAAAAGTTCGAGGCGAATTTCATAGGGTGTCATACTCATTTTAATCTCCTTTGTGTGTGTTTATGTGTTTTACTATCATCTTATGTGTGTTGATAGTAATTTTATTTAGGCAGTTTAATTCTGTTACGAGGATAAACTACCAAAAACCCTAAGCGGCGTTTAGGCTGCTAATGCGAACTGTGAGTCGTTTGCGTTTACTTTTGTTTAGTTTTTACGACTATCGCTGTCGTGCTGTCCACTCTGTTACTCTTTGCCCTGTCGAAACTATGCAGGCCCATCAATTATCCAATTTTATTTAATCCAGATAATTATCCGTTTAGGATAAAAATAGATAATTGGTGGACCTGGGGGGATTCGCACCCCCGTCCAGAACACTTTTCTCTTTGCTTCATACAGCAATAACTTGTATACCTATTAAGTATACAGGATTATTTATAGTTTGTCAACAGCCAATCAGTCACACCAAGATTGTTTTGCCTCACCATAATATTCTCTTGCGTAACCTTGTTGGATCAACATGGAACGTAAGGATTGACCGTTGAGTAATACATCACCCAGTACACGACCACCATATTTGTCCCAATCCATTAGTACCACTTGGCGAGTAGTTGATTGTTCTACCATCTTTTTGGTGAACTGTGATGCAGCTTGACCTTTAGCATCTTCTTGCGGACACTTAGCACGAAATCCTTTTTCTGGTGTATCGACACCATAGACACGAATAGATAATTCTTTCTTCAAAGGTTCAGGCAACCATAATGCTTGAAACGCTACTGTATCACCATCGATAACTCTAGTTAAAGTTGCGTTGTATGTTACACCTGCTTTTTGTTGTTGAGCAAATACTGGCAACGCACAACAAATGCTCAAGGCAATTAAGAATTTTTTCATTTATATTGGTCCTTATAGTATTTAATAGCCTTCACAAGGCCATCAATATGATCTTCTGTTTTTTCTTGGAATAATATAGGTTGTTCATCCTCTACAGCCATGATAACAACTAGATTATCAATTGGTTTACCGATGAGTTCTTCATACATCAAAGCGTATGCTGCGGTTTGCCAAAAATAATCTTCAATCTGTCCTTTTGTTTTTATTTTTCTGGAAGTTTTAAAATCAATAACGGACAAAGAACCATCAAACTCACCAATACAATCTACACGACCAGCAAGACCTAGTTGTGTTGACCATAATGCCTGTTCTTGGTAATGTATGTTATTTATTCTATTGAGTAGTGGTTTCAATGAATAGAACATCTCCAAAGCATCAGGCATCATTGGGCCCATATCTTCGTTGTTGAGATATCGTTCACAAAGAGTGTGAACGTTCGTGCCACGACCTGTGGCCTTTTTGGTTATCTTATTCGCTTCAACTTCACCCACCCGTTTACGCCATAAACTGATTGCTTCCTTTTTCATGGCACCTAGTACAGTAGTGACTGATGGCAATTTCGTACCATCAGCCAATTTGTAATATCTTTTTCCATCAGGAAATGTTTCAGAGAATAAGTCAGGTAAATCTTTGGGTGGGCAATAATTAAACATTATGTAAAGTATGATAAGTCGTGTGGATTATATGATTTGTATTTTTCTATCCTATTGGATTCTTTTTCCTGTTTGGCCCACTCATCTAGTGCTTGCCTTATTTTTTCCTTCTTCTGAGATTCGTAGTAAAGCCGCTGTGCTTTTGACATCATTCTTTTTTTGCTCATAGGACTCCCTCTTTTTGTTATCGTTCAACAGGCGGGGGATTTTTTCTACGGGGGGAACTTTATTCTCAAATTGTTCTCCTTTGAAAGGTCTGAATAGTGCTGGAATTTGACTCATTACCATTCTCTCGGTGCTTTCGTTTTGTGTCCGTCTTTAATTGTATTTCCGGGAATAGTTTCCTTCATACGATTAATGACGTATTTTTCAAACGTGGAATCTGGTTTTCCTACACCAGGAGTATTCATTCGCATACCATCACCAAGAATAGGTAGATTTTCTGCTGAGAAATGCCTTGTTAGATGTGTATTATTTTTTATGAAATCGTCATATTCTGTATATGACATACGATGTTCTTCAACTTCGTTTGTTTCACTATTCAAGAAATCATATGTTGGCATTAATACTCCAGTCCAAGTTTTATATTTTCTTCATGTAAGGCTTTTAAGGCCAATTCACTGTACCATTTAGGTTGCATCCTACTATTTATCTTACCTTTCCAAGATATGATGTGTTTCTTCTTTAAGAAGTAGTAGTTACGATAAGAAGAAATAGAATCATTCTCAACCTTACACTCATCAGGCATTGCTGGTGTTGGTTCTGTAAATTTAGGATGTTCTTTGATTCCTGAAGGAACGAATCTTAATTCTTCAAGTAGTCCATCCCGTTCAACTTTATGTACTTTACCATAACGGTATGTATATTCTTTACATAATGATTCCAATAATTTCCATAACCACACATAATTGTCACGGGATTGCCTTACCCAAACTGCCGATGGGTGGTTGATATGAGTAGCAGAGTAAAGAGTGGACTCACGGTTATCGGCAAGTACATATGCTTTTTGTTTACGACCAGAATCACTGAGGCGGTTGATAAGAGTGCCATCAAGAACACGATGAGCAGTTGAGAGTAATTGTGCATATTCAAGTATCATTTTTACACAATGTTTGTCTATGTGCATACGAGCACATTCTTCAACATCATGTGACAAATAAAAAATGTTCATAACATCCTAATTAAACCGACAGTATCAATTGTTACGAGAAGCAGGTAGTTAGCCAACATGCCAAAAGATTTCCGAGTATGAGCAGCCCAAGCATAGATAGCGCAGCCAGCAATCCACACAGGATAAAGAACCAAGAGGGGAGGATTTGGTACGGTAAGTGCCATTGTAATGCTACACCCAATACTAATAGCCCAAGCAGCAAGCTCGGCAATAAAGCGAACACGATTAGAGTTCCAATCATTTTTTATCCATTGAAGTGTAGAAAGAAATACATCATTCATCATTTACAAAATCCAGGTTTCCGTTGAAGTGAAAACCGGCAGCTTTTAAAAACAATTCGAATTCTTGAATTACATTGCGTAAAGATTCAGCTGAAAATTCAACTGTCTTTTTAGACATAACTTGATCGCAAAATGGAAAAGGATCATCTTCGCAAATGAATGTAAATTTTGTCATAGTTTAGGAATTTCCATTGGCTGACTTGTTTGTGATTTAATTGATTTGACTTTTTTGCTGATATCTTCAGCTGTCACGGTTTGCATTACGAATTGTTTGAATTGATCATAACTGTCTTTTACTTTGATGGTACTTTTTGAGTTGGTACCTGCATTATCGGTAAAGAATAGAGCACAACCGCCTTCAATAAGAGGAGCAATTTCAACTACTTCATCTAAATTGATGATGACTTTACAATTTTTATCAACACTTTCAACTTCTACAAATAAACTCATCACTCATCTCCTTGGTTAGATTTAACATTAAATTTTGAATTTTTGGCCAATTTTTCGGCCAACTCACCGGATATCATCAGAGATTTCCACAAATTGCGTTTTTCTTCCGATACTTTCATCAAAGCCAACATACGTTTGGTTGTTTTGCTTAGTCTAAAATCTTTGCCTGGTTTCATTTGGTAATTTTCTCACTTTTATCACAATCTTGCACACGAATCAAATATACAACATCAGCACTATATGGTCGAACAAAATAACATTCATTTTTTACCGACCAAACTAATTTATTTTGTATGCTGCTTTCGTTAAATGAAACAAGTTGAGGAGGTTTACGTACCACTTCAACTAAAGAAATAATAGTTGCGAGACAGGTACCCACCAAAGCAATTACAAACAAACCGATTGTGTGGTTGTTAACCCACGCACAGATTTTATCAAACATCAATCAACCCTTTCAAGTAAAGACATCCAATTGTACACAAAAATAAAACGAAAGTCAATAGAAATATGGTAAACTTCCGAGATTCTTTTCGGTAATAATCAACCTCTAGTTCCAACATGTCTCTTTGGCCAAGCAACATTGGTTGGCATTCATCCTCACCACCCATCATGTCAATGGCCTGCTTGGCGTTCTCCAAACGCAATTTGGCTTCATGGAGATAGTAATATGATCTCAAAATTAATCCCAAAGTGCCTGATAGTATTTACCAAAAAGATTGAAACCATTTTGTTTTCTCTTTTGGTGTGCTTCCAATCCTTCACGGTCAATTTTGATTTTACTTACACCGTTGGACATATCTTTAAACCATGCTTTGGTATCGTCACTATCATATGCTGAATGATCAAAAAATTGAGACTCATCATCGTCTTTGAGTTCTTGTTCAAAAGACCAAATCATTTCTTCCATAACCCAATCCCAACGCTTGAAATGATTACCATCAGTATCATATTCATTTTCTTTTGGTGGTGCATTGGTCGATTTCAATTCATCAGGCACATCTTCATCATCAACTAATGGAGCGCCATGTTTAGTTGCATGAAGTTGCTTCAACATAGGAACAATAATATACGCCAATGTATGGTCCATTGACCAAGTATCATAAGCATCAATCTTCACATAACGAATATGTGGCCTAAAAACTTGGAGTACTTTTTGTAAGGCCTTGCAGAAAGGTTGTAAACGATTCGACCATTTTTCAACCCAAGGTGTGTCATAGTCAATATTTTCCCAATCTTTCCAGAACAATACCTTTTCTAGAATGGTATAAGGTGAAACCCAAGTGTTTTGGTAACCGTTAAAATAGACTTTCATAATTACTCCATTGTTATTTTAGAACGGGTTACAATCTCTGCATTGTGTTTAATTTCACTTCGAACAAAAGTATCGAATTCTTTTGGAGTCATTTTAAATGTGTCTGTTATACCTAAATCATTTAATTTTGATTTAACTTCAGGTGAAGATAGAGCACGTTGTATCTCCGAATTAATGATTGAGGTTTGCTTCGTATCCATTTTAGATGGACCAAACACTCCAATCCAATATAGATATGTAGCACCCAAAACACCTGAGTCAGACATCGTGGGCACATCTGGTACAATTACTGAACGCTTCGGTGATGTTACAGCGACAATATTAATACGTCCATCTTTTTGAAAAGGTAATGCTTGGCTAACGGGTGCCGGAAAGATATCTATTCTTCCAGCTGCTAATTCAATCATAGCTTCAGGAGAACCACGAAACGGAATATTTTCCATTTTAAAGTTTGCTGAATGTGAAAATTTTTCCATAAAAAGGTGGCCCGAACTTCCTACTCCTGGAATTCCATAATTCAATTTACCTGGATTTTCTTTTCCATATTTTACAATTTCGCCTACAGTTTTCCATTTTAAACTTGTCGCAACAGCAAAAGGTTGAGAAATAAGTCCAGATATGTTTGTAAAATCTTCTTCTACACTATAAGGCAAATTTTTATATGCTGAAGGAACAACAGTATGTGTAACAGTATTGACAAGTAATGTATGACCGTCAGATAAAGATTTAGCAACAATTGTTGAAGCAATGGTGCCGCCAGCACCAGCTTTATTTTCCATTGTAAATGTTTTACCGGTTTGTTTTGATACTTGTTCAAAAACGGTTCTAGAGATATTATCTAAAACGCTGCCTGGAGTTCCGGCAATGATAACTTTTACCTGTTTCTGAGGCCATTCTTGAGCGTAAGCCGATGTTAAACCAATCATCAACGAAATCACTAACAATTTAATTTTCATACAATATCCTTATTCATTTTCCAATTTTCCCATGTTGAAATAGCTTTATTTTTTTCAAGGTATTCACGTAAAATATTTTCAACTAATTGATTCAATGTTATGTCACGTTCATGAGCCAAAAACATCAAATCAAACAACAACTCTTTTTCGAGCTCGAGTTCTATGTCAGAATATCCTTCTTTCATTTTTTCAATAACTCCTCAATAGTATACATAGACTTCAAATAACTAGAAGGCTTATCTAGTACAGTTCTTTCCAAGTCACCTTCACGCCGAGGTAACATATTAACTTTAAAATCACAATCATTTACTTTTTTGTAAATATCAACAATTTCTTTTACAGAAAATCCATGACCATGACCTAAATTTTCCAATCCATGTGCAGGCATTTTAATCGCAGTTTCGAGTGCATTACAAATTTCCATGACATGCACATAATCACGAATAGGCGAACCATCAGGTGTGTTATAATCGTCACCAAACAGATTAAATTCACCTGTTTTCTCTGCGTTAATCAGGTTATAAAACAACCCGTCAGGATTGGTTGGAGCAATTCCATCTGAACCTATTACATTATAGAACCTGAATATTGTAAAGGGTTTATCCATCTTCTTACAATAACTCTTAACCACATCTTCAGCGCAAAGTTTAGATAGACCATAAGGGCTTGAAGGATTGGATGCAGCACCAGTAGAAGCAAATATGAAATTATCAAAATAAATTTGTTCCAAAACATTTATAGTACCAAACAAATTAGTCTTATAATAGTTTGCAGGAAACTTCACACTTTCATTTACTCTTACTAGTGCTGCTAAGTGAATAACGGTGTCGAAATGTGTATCGATTTCATAAATTCCTTCGTGATCGTAGTAATCCATTTCAGAAATGGAACGATGAAGGAATACATCAACGTTTTTTTTATTAACTACGTTGTCTAATCCATATACCTTATGTGTACCTTTTTGTTTCAACAACTTACAAAGATGTTGGCCAATGTATCCACTAGAACCAGTTACTAAGATTTTTTTCATAATGAATCCGTGATTTCTTTTATGTTATACAATTTTCTTTGGTTTTCTAACAACTTAAAAAATAATCTTAACGTGTTAAATGCATCATCATCAGCACGATGCGGAGTTCCTAAGAATTTCATTCTATGTATATTCAAAGAAGAACGCAAGCCTCCAGAAGGTCTTTTACCATTCGTTAAAAGGTGTAATATGTGCCAAGTTTTAACATCAATCCAACGGCGACCAAAAAATTGAAAAGAAATATTCCTATCAACAAATTCCTGTTTTAATTCTGTACTATCTCCGCCACCCCAAGTTACCGGATTTACAAACACATTGTGTTGTTTAATAAATTTACCAAGTTCTTCAGCAAGCACACCATGCGTCACCGATTTGGTTTGTATATCTTCATCGGTGATGCCGGTTAATTCTGTAATGAAAGGATAGATTGGTTCGTGTGGATCCAAATACCATTTCTCTGTGATAATTTCATCATTGCAATACATTTCATAATTTCCAACAGCAACACCCACCTGAATAATTTTTGGGTTGGGTGTTGAATTGTCTTGAGCGTTGTTTAGCTCAAGGTCTAACGACAGAAATTTTTGATTTGTATCCATATTATCACCAAGTCGATAGATCGGTAATATCTACCTTCACATCATCATCTTTATCAAAATCACCAAAAAGATTGAACCGAACCTGTACTTCAGGTCCGATTCCGTTTTCTTCGACTTCTTCGATAGTAAACCATTCGACCTCTTTGAAGTGTTCGGTGATTTTGACCAACTTTTCCATTTGTTTACGATTCAAAGCAATCATCATACTTCCATATATTTCAATTCAAATCTGTCAGCACGTTCTTCGTAATGAATGTAACCTCTAGGATTGCAAACAACTCTAGTTGAACCAATCATGTAATCAAAATCTTCATGTGTGTGACCATGAGTCCACAATTTAATTTGCGGATGGTCTATGATGTAATCATCCAATGAAGAACTATAACCACCATTCATTAAAGTTTCATTTTTGTAACGTGGATGTGTTGACGCTCTACTAGGAGCATGATGACCCACAACAACAAATTTTTCATCATGTTTACCTTCAATTATGTTTTGAATGTAACCAAGCATTTTTTTGTGATCTTCAACAGCATCTTCTGGTGAAAATGTTGCAGCACGGGTTTTGAATTCGAAACCATCTTCAATCATAGAATTTATTTCACCAATCTTTTGCATGATGTATTTACCATCCGCATCTTTTTTATAGATTGGTGCTTTATAGTTAACAACACGGTTGCTATTTTCAACACAACGGAAGTCATTCATCATTCGAGACATAGAATGTAATGTCATTTCATCTTCTTTGTTCATGTCAGTCCAAAGAGTGCCACCAATAAATGTCACATCACTGATTTTTTTAATCTCTTTATCAAGCAAATACACATTGCTTAACATATTAGATTCTAACATTGATTTGATTATGTTTGCACTTGTAGCAAAGTCGCCGTGATAATGCTCATGGTTACCCATGATATAAACCACATGAGGAAACTGAAATGAACAACGCTTGAAGAAGTCAACAATTCGGCTACTACGGCTGCCTTCCATAAAACTATGAGGATCTGGTCGACCAATATCCTTAGCTACACAGATGTCTCCGCCAAGAATCAATACATCAGCGTTTTCGGTGTTTTGTAAATTAATATCTCCGAATTCTAAATGAATGTCAGATGCAAGAGCTATTTTCATTTTTATCCTTACCAACTTAAAACAATATTATATCACAAGCAACAATAATGTCAAGCAAATAATTTGAAGTGTTGTAAATTAACAACAGTTAAATTTAACCAAAATTTTTCATTCTGACAAGAGGCACATTTTCACCCTGAATCATAAAATCATAAAGAAACATAACCATCGTCAATCTATCGCCTTCGGAATCCGATCTAATCAAATCGTTCGCTGAATGATACATTTGTCCATCAAAAGCAATAAGTCTGTTAAATTTATTTTTTAAAATAACAGTTTCTTCAAATTGTTCTTGATGTTCTTTTCTAAAAGGTTCCCGTTCTTCAATACTCAGGTGTTTTGTGTTTCTATTTTTGAACGGATCAAGTAAAACTGGATTTTTTGGTTCATATATGATTGTACCAGATTCTTTGTTTTCTTCCGGATTCAAATATAGAACACACGTTACAGTCCCAGGATCACGGTGAATCCAACCTCTTGGGGCATTACCTTTGTTTATTCTTTGAAAAACAACATCACAATTCCAATAATATCTTTTGCCTTTTAAATTGTAAAAGACTTTCAAAAATCTATTTACAACTTCGTGATCAAAACTTGGTGAAATGTTCTTTAACAAATCACTCCTGACTCCAGGATAATTTGGTCCTTCTTTATAGGGTAAAGTTAGAGCGAATTCTCTCACACCCATTGGATCATCCAAAAAGTTGTTAATGATGGTTGTTGGGAATTTTACACTCATTAATGTATCACCTTATATTCATCCATGTCAATTTCACGGCTTTCAATTTTACTACAAACTTCTTCTAGCAATTTAACCATTTCTTCAGCATGGCCAAATCTTTTGTTCAAAGAAATTAATCGAGCCAATATAATTGCCGTTACGTTTAGTGGAGGTAAATTCTCTTTAACGCAAGCGTGCATAATAAATTCATCGACTTCTGTAACAAAGCTCAGCAGCTTTTCATCATCGATCATTCTACTTTTTCGATTGTAATTGGACAATTAATAAACATTTCGGATTCATTACAAGTCCATCCGCCTTCTTCATTCTCTAAATCAAAAATTGAATTTTCTTCAATCCAAGATTCCATGATTTGTTGCTCTTCTTCGATAAATCCATCATATTCATAATCTTCCCAACATCCATCGTCAGTTGAAAAGTCTTGAAGTTCATATCCACAATCCAGAATATCAAAGTTACCATCTGCCGGTAAATCTGGAGGATTATCATCTTCAGTTACAATAAAGAATTCACCCCAGCGCCAACCTGTTTCGTGTACAATGTTTTGGCCAAGGTCGTTTGACCAATAGTTACGGTCAATAATAGATTTTTTAAATTGAGGTTCGATTTTCCACAGAGCCATTTAGTTTCCTTTCTTCGATCATTCTTTCATTCCAAATAAGTTCGCAATGATCTTTATCGTTCATAGCAATACCCATACAATCTTGCATAAATTCTTGTTTTTGTGATTGTGCTTGTACAACAGGATCAACAGGTTCAAGTTGATGATGCATAAAGATATAGGCAACTAAAATAATGCCGCCACCAATCACAATCAAACGCCAAAAGATGGCCAACAAAGCTGCTGCACCACCAAATATAATAATACCTTCTAATGCTCTTTGTGTCAAGCCAAACTGATAAAACATTTCCATAAGTTTACCTGTTATCTATAGACTTCGCAATGTACATCAACGGGAACTAAAATTGAACCAAATTCTGTTTTTTGTGGTAAATAAATGATTTGCGGTTTCATGCGAGTGTTGACACATGATCTAGCACCTTCAATTACATCATTACGTTGCATTGCTTTTGGCCCTTCGTAACCTTTAATTGTAGGAGTGCTACTACAAGCAGTTACAAACAATAAAGAAATCAGTAAAAGTTTTTTCATTTTTTATCCACAGTAATTGAGGTGTTTTTAATTGTTTCGATTCCTTTATCCAAGGACGTTGCAATTCCAGTAAAACCTATCGTTGCAACAAAAAAACCAAGAACACATCCGGCCATAAAATTAATCATAGTGTAAAGTCTTTTTAAAAGTTAAGAAGTAATACTGTATCACAACCACAAAATAAGTCAAGCATTTTCTGCCATTTTGTTGTAATTAAACAACAATTAATTTGCCTATCCAGACGTATTCCTCGACTGTCCTACGCAGGTTCTTAGGAGATGCTGACGGTACTACGTAGGTGTAATCAAATCGCTCCCCATCGCCATCCTTCGCACTCAATACGCTGTTTAAGTACATCACCGCGTCAAGTTGGTTGTCGAATTCTTTCATTCCTAGACTATTGGACATCCGAGGTTTTGCAATATATTTCATTTTTCGCCTTTTTGAATTTCTACCAATTGTGTACGGAGAGCCGAGACTTCTTCTTTAAGAATTGAATTTTCTCTAACAATATTCATAACTACTGTTTCGAACCCATTCCACAAAACATCAAATTTGTGTTCATAGATGGTTTCTAGTCCTAACAGAAAGTTGGAAATTTCGTCTTGAGACATTTCGTCTCCGCCGATTTTTCCTTCTAAAACATTTTTGTTAAGTAAACCAATTTCATCGGTAATTTTCCAACACTCAAGCAAAGCCTGTTCAAAATCAAATCTATCTTTCATTTCAGCCCATTTATTCATTCTTCAACTCCGAAATGTTCTCTAATCTCCACCGCACAATCCTGTCTGCCTGACTTAGCATCAATGTTATCCTCGCCATCCACATCTTGACAAATAGCGACACATTCCCGCACAATCAACTCGGCGAACTTTTCTACCTGATACATACTCATCCACTTACCAGAAACATCGGTACCGGATTGTTTAATCAATTCAACAATTCGTTCGTTCATTACCATTCTCCTTCTGCTGATTTCATCAGATAAGCATACACTACTGAAGGTGCAACACTATACATCTGTTCTGGTGTATCACCACAGAATGCCTTGTTTGGACCGTTCCACCATTGTTGTTCTAACTCTTTACCCACCATGGCAACAACTAATGATTCGCATCGTTTTCTCATTCTAACTGGATCTGTTGCAATATTATCTATAGATAAACCTCGTTGAGTTTTTTGTTCGTTCATTATAGACTTTTTAAATATTCATAATAAGATTCATTAGTAACAAATGTGTACTTAGTACCATCAGCGAGTATCAAATGTGGACCAGGAGATTTTCCTGCTTCAAACTCATACAGAAACCAATAGACATCTTCGGCCATATCACCAAATAATTCCTCGATTAACGCATCACGTTGCATTGCTAGATTGTTTACGTAAGCATTATCAAAAAATACTGAATTTAAATCTGAAGGAATGGAATTCAAATATTGGTTCATCCTTGTTTCATGATCTTTCAGTTTTCGGACCAAATCAATTAGCTTCTGGTTCATGCCAACTCCAAGTTCTATGCATTTCAGCGACCCATTCGAAACCATCATACTCAGCAATTTCCCAATCAACATCATCGGGAATTTCCACAATTTTTAAATTGGAAAATCTGCTGTTAACATCTTCACCGAGTTCTTCTACTAATTTGATTAATAGAAAACAATCACGGGGAATCGTAAGGTCATGAAAATATGGATTGGTGTTATTGGTTAACTTCTTGTACTTTTCAATAGCCAATTCAGATAAACCAAAACCACCATGGCAGGCATTAATTACAATCTTTTTCATTTTGAATTAATTAAACTTCTGCAGCAGCTTCAACTTTTTCAGTTGCAACAACAACTGGTGCAGTTTTAACTGTGCCTTTGTAACGACCATTAGCATCAAACTGATCAAAGTTAACCAATTGGTAAGCCTGAACTTTGCGACCATTCTTGATAACTTTTACAATACCACCATCTTTACGGATGTTATAGATATTTGTAGAAAGGCGATACAAAACTGCTTCTTGGTCGGTACCCTCAAATACGGTTTTGATTTCTTCGGGAGACACTGGTTTGCCTGTAAGCATTACCTGTGTGATTTTTTCGTGACGATTAACTTTACCTTTGCGAATTGTCAAACTCATTTTAATATTTCCTATTCAAATTAAACATAATATAGCATAATACAGCTACAGTACCATTATACACGAATGAAACTAGGTTGGCAAGCCCCATTCGGTTGTTTACCACTAGTATTAGAACGGTGTTTCTTCCGTGCTAACGGTAGTGGTACTTGTATTCGCTGGCGATGCAACGGAAGCATCTACTTTGGAATACAAATCTAGAAATGCCATTTTCGTTTCTTCATCAAAACGATTGACACATAATGTAATTGCTTTCATGCGATCTTTGAAAATTTCAAAGGCAGTAGCAATGTGTACAAGACGGCGTGTTGAAATAATTTCATCAGTAGCACCTTCTTGATATGATTTACGAACAACATCAGCCCATTGGATTAAGTTTTCCACAAAATCTTCATCTTTGATCAGGGGTTTCAGAATTTTCTTTTCTGTCTTAGCATCAGGATATTCCTGTTCGACAGTAATTGGGAAACGTTCTAGAAAAGCATCATCAAGAATTTGTGAAAGGTACTTACCTTCATCTGAACCACGACCTTTGGTGTTTGCTGTTGCAATTACGGTAAATCCTTTCTTAGGAAAAACCATTTCACCAGATTTTTTGTTGTAGTGTGGTTTGCCTTCCATGATACCTTGCAAACACATAAGTTTGTTTGATCCACGATCAACTTCGTCAATCAACAGTACAGCACCACGCTTCATTGCTTGGAGAACAGGACCATCACGATTAACTACGTTACCGTTAACTAGTGTAGGACCACCAAGCAGGTCAGTTTCATCAGTTTCGATGGAAATATTCACACGGATACATTCACGTTGCAACTCGGCACACACTTGTTCGACCATCAAGGTTTTGCCGTTGCCTGAAAGTCCAGTAACAAAGACTGGATAAAAACGATTTGAACTAATGATAGTTTTTAGTTCTTTAAAGAAACCAAAAGGAACATAATCTGGATATTTTTCTGGAATAGCAGAATCAGATTCATCAATCAGTTTTGGTTGTCGTAGTTGTACGACTTGAGCATAGGCTACTTCTGTTTGCATTTCTTCGCTTTCATGTTGAGTTTCACTTTGTTTCACTTGTTTAATATTTTCACCGGAATCTGGAACACGATACATGCCACGGCCTGCTCGGTATTCTGTTTTTGTTACAAGCCAATATGGATAAGGTGCGCCTGATTCTTTGCAAACTTCATCAATGCCGTCACGGGTCAAAAGTGAATTTTTACCAAAAATTGTTTCTGCTGCAACAATAAATGATTTTGCATTTTTATTCATGATTTAAACTTTCTTTCAATTTGTGTTTATCTTTTCGATTGTAAGCAATTTTAGATTGCACTTGTTTTGGTTTGTAAGGTGTATTCATACAAAAAAGAACATAGTGCGCTCTAGTTTTTTTTCTAGTAGATTTTTCCATGTTAATCCAATAAAATCATATATTCTTGAGGAAAGTATTTACGAAACCAATCGAGGCCTTTACGCAAAGTTTTGTAATCACCAAACATTTCACAACCACGCATTGTATCATACACAGCAACTGCTTCAGGAGACAACATACAACCTTCACCAGAAAATGGGTTGGTAATGTATTGAGGTTCTTTGTCAATAACGGTGCAATCAAAAGGCAATTTCATAGTTTACTCTTTAAGTTAAGATGTATGTAATTGTACAGGTACCACGGCAAAAGTCAAGCATTATTTCCTTCTTGTTGTTTTTTCGCAACAAGTTCGGTATGCTTGCATTTTCCACGATAGGTATGACCAGGACAGCTGCAGGTGTATTTACCGCTATCCAGTTCTACGGTATAAGTCTTACCAGAGTCGGAGAGAATACTCCATTGTGGATTGGTATGTATTGGTTTGGAGACAGATTTCATAACTTTCAACAAACCAGTATGTTTAGATGTTATGAATTTACGGCGACTTTTATTAAGTGTGATTTTACCTGACGGTGATACAAACACTTCATCTCCGTGATTTTTTGCATACGCAATAATATTGCCTTTGCCAGAAAGCAAATATGTGTGGTTGGGTTGAAATTCAGAATCCCAAACAGTAACTTCTTTAAGAATTTCCATGATGACTTCTCCATCAATTTAAAGATACCATTGTATCATACCAATGGAGATAGTCAAGCAGTATTTTAAGTTTGTTGTTTTAAAACAACATCAACATTCCCAAGGTGGAATTAAACCTTTTTGCTCAAACGACTTTTCTTTGACTGTTTTTTCTTTAAATACTTTTCGGGGATTTGCACACATTACACATTTTGGATTACCGCAGTTTGTTGGGTGATGTTTATTAAAACGATTTGGTTCTTTTACATCGATTCCATATTCTTTGGCAATCCTAGTTTGTTTTGCGATTGCTGTTTCATCACGATATAATCTTTTAGAGTGTTTAAATTTATCTTGTTCGTTGCTCATTTTTTTCTCCATTTCTTTGTTCACAGTAACCAAAGATAGTTCCAGGAACTTCCATTTTTCTTTTCGAAACAAGGCATTCTTGTTTTGTTTTATATGGTAGTTCCTGTATTTTTGGTGGAGATTTACCACCGTTTATTAATGTAATTATTACAAGTGTCCACACCTTCTATGTATTCCATTAATATTACGAAAATTCATGAGTAGTAAAAGAATACCCGTCCTCATCATCCCAGTTATATTCAGGATTGTAGTCGGAGGGAAATCTGCTGTTCTCACGCACATAGTTGTTGTGCTGAAGATTGACATGACCATCTTCACGGACAAAACCTGGAGCTTTATATGTCTCAACCATATTAACAAATTCTTCATATGAGATATCATCACCATATTCATCGATAATCTGCTGACTTTTCAGAAACTCTTTCCATTGTTTCCATGAAGTGAGTTTATTCCATTTATAACCCTGAAATGAAAATGCCCAGCCATATGATGACTTGCCGATATGATACTCATGATCAACTCGCTTACAGCAATCACACTTGTTCTTTGCAACGTAATAATTAGTTCCCATAATCTAACTCCATAAAATTAACATCTTCTGGCATAATTTTCATTATAACTTTTTCTTTGCTTTTTTCAATCATATCAATTAATACTGATTGGCCATATCCACTAGTTCCATACATACGCTTATTACAATGATACACCGAACCAGATGACCCTTTAAAATGATATCCTTGTTCATCTTCGGATACTTCGGTAACACCAGAATTCATCCGCCAACTATCACTACCAAGATAACCACCATACCAACAAGCAAAAATCCTATAGTGTGATTCGTTTTCTTGATTGGTTAATTTAATCATGATCCATTTGTCCGGTGTATAGTCAATCATTCTTCAATCCTTATAACAAAGACAGCACCACAATAGCACCCATAAAAATTACTAAAAATACTAGTCCTTTGATTACTTCGATGGTCTGTTGACGTTGCCATTTTTTTTCATACAAACGATTGGCTTCTTTTTGTTTTTGTTTTATATCACTATTAATAGTCATTCTTCAACTCCAAAATGTTCTTTAATCGCTACATAACTATCAACCCCGCACTGGACATAACCCTTCCAATGCGTGTCCTTCATCATAAGTTCATCTTCTAGCACGGGCAGATATTGTTCTCTTACTTGATTCATGCATTCCCGCACAATCAACTCGGCGAACTTTTCTAGACCAATCAAGGGGTCAACCATCATGCCAGTTTCTTTGTCCAGCACACATAACCATTGTTGGTTCTCAATTCTGGCAATACCAGCATCCAATCTCAATTCATTCAATTTGCTTTTCATAATCCATCCTTGTTCGCCACCAGTGGCATCATAATCGTTCATTCTTCAACTCCGAAATGTCTTGCTACTGCTAATCCTGCCCAATCGGCCCCAAGTGCTTGTTGATCTTCACCATCTGCTTCTAAACCATCACGGATCTTATCAACTTGAGATAGACATTCCCTCACAATCAACTGGGCGAAGTATTTGTGGTCAAAATTCATATAAGCATCATTCAAACCAGCCTGTTCAGCAAGTTGTTTAATCCGTTCGTTCATTCTTCAACTCCTAAATGTTCTTTCAATCTCATCTATACAACTCAATACCACTTGCTGTTGTGTAGGTGGTACAAAATGTCTAATCTCATTTGCTCTACTACAAGCCTCTAAACATTCTTCTACAATCAACTCGGCGAACTTTGCCAAGGGAACATTATCCCAATTCTCAATAGGAAAGTCAGCATCATCTAAGCCAGCCTGTCTAACAAGTTCTCGAATTCGTTCGTTCATATTAACTTAAAACGACCACTTTACGTGCATCGCCTACATCATCACTATATTCATCAACTAGTTTATGCATCCGGTGGTAATCAGAATATTCAACACGACCATCGAATACTTCATCAACTGAAGATGTTACTTTTGTCCGCCAATGATCACCGTAATTGTATGAAAAATGGACCTCAGCGTCCTGATTCATACCTTCCAAATATTCGATTAATTCTGATACTTTCATTTTCATTCCTTAAAACTTTGCAAGTATGTTTCGAGCTTGAGAAACATCTTCAATATCATCTATATCGGCCAACATCAACATTTCTTCCAACAATTCTACTTCTAATTGTTTGGATTCGGAAAGTTCCGATTTCCATTTCAAATAATCATCATAACCATCGATACTCCACATTGTATCGAGCAATTTAGTTTGTGCTTTGGTCAAACCATCTATTGTAATCATATCCAATTCCTTAACAAATTAATGACGACCATAAATTCCCCATTTTCTAATACATAGGGTAACAATGAATCCTAAAACAAATTCAAAAACAAAAATTCCAACAATTATCCAAAAAACAATCATTTACTTAAAATGTAAAGACTGACTGATTTACTCACCATCATAGTATCGGTAATCTTCCGGTTCATACGGCTCTTCTACATCATCAAACAGAACGTTATTAACGGTATCTAATGGCAAACCCAGCATAGTAGCAATACTGGTAGGTTTGTATCCCTGATTAGACAATTCACAAATTTCCATATGCAATTCAGACATTCTACTCATAATTACCACCAAGAATAATAATAAACACAATCACCCATTTCAATAGCTTCTCTTGCTTTTGAAATAAATTCCAAATCTGATTCGATAGATTCTTCATCTGGTACATTAACACCAAAAAAGAAACCTTTTGTTTCCGGTAAAGAATTGGTCGTCACATCTAACTCTAGAGCATCCAAATCTCTACTGGTAAGTTTTAGTGCCTCACAATTAAAAGATTCTTTACTGCCGCCTTTTGAACGATACAAACGTTCCATCCAACCGTGCAGATCGTGGTGCTTTCGCCAATAGAACAATTCTTCTTTTTGAATCATGAAACCATCTGTGCCTAAAGCAATTTTGAAATCATCAATTGCATTTTCTTTTGCAACTGAAAAAGCATACATATCTAAACCCATATTTTTTTCTCCTTAAGCCGCCTTTAACAATTCTGTAAAATACTTCCTGCCATGTGTCTTATTATCACCTTTACTGAAGGTTTTGAAAATATGACAATTGGCACACAATGTTTGCAAGTTCTTTGACCTATCATCGGTTGGATTTCCATTTTTATGGTCAACCTGCAATTGGCCAGAGAATCTTATTTTGTAATTGCACTTGAATCCGAATCTGCCGTCTATATTCTCACAATAATCTTTGCGGTATTTTCTGTATGGGTGCATTGCATTTACCCATTCCGCTTTTGTTTGTCCTTTTTTAGTCGCTTGTTTTTCAATATGGCAACTCCCACAAAATCTCCGGTATATTGGACTACCGTCAACACGGTATGTTCCCATAAATTGGCATTCGTTTTTGCATCTTGGTGTGATACAAATTGGACGAACGCCAAAGTCATGTTTAATAACTTTCATTGTGTATACCATTAACATCAACAACCAAATCAGACATTCTAGACATTAATCAATTCCCCTATTCCAATCCAATGCTTCAAGCGCATCAATAATACAAGAGTCTGCCATACTCATTTGGCTGGCAACTTCGGAATTTGTTCTAATTGTCTTACCTTCAAAACCATTAGACGTTGTTGTGCGTACCAAGGTCATTGGTGTATCCGCCCAATGATATACGTCCGACAATAGGCGTTGTGCCTGTTCCAATTTACTAATCAACTCTGCATTAGTCATAATTTCTCCTATTAACCGCAGATGGCATATTCTGCCAAGTTTTTCCAAGCACCGTTAGGATTGGATTTACGAATCTTGGTAACTTGAATCAAGGTACGCAAGGACAATTCTTTTACATCATCTTTGAGCTCTGAAATCAAATTAAGAGCATCACGTTTGTGTTGCATATCATACTCAGGCATAAATGAACCTTCAGACAACAAGAAACTCATGCGCTCGATTTTCTGTTCTGCTGTCATTGACAAGTCAACAGCCAAAGAGCGAGTAATGATTGCTTGATCTAAACTGGAAGAACTCATGTTAGAGATAAACACAACACGACCTTTGAACTCAAAAGATGTAGGCAAATCTTCATCTTTGATATCTGCACGCCAGCTGATCACACGCTTAGAATAAGAATCGAGAGCACCTTTCAACAAGTTTAAGCTGACAGGATCACGCAAAACGGAATCACAATCATCAAAAACAATGGTAGAATTACGATTCTCATACAAGGTGCGGTACAGACCTTTAGGTGTAGAATAGCCTTTGATTACAACAAACGCACTTTTTGGTACACCAGCACCAACATCAAACTCATCGAGCACGGACATATCACGCAAACCGGCTTTGGTCAATGATGCAGTCACGGTATGGGACTTGCCAAGACCGCCTGGACCAGTCACAACAACGGACGGTTGGTCGCCTTTGGCAAGCATGGTGATCATATCTGACAGGAAACCAAAGCGTTGGTTGATGGTGAATTTGGATTCTTTGACAGGTGCAGACTTAGACTCTGGTGCCATGCCAGCTTTACGCAATACGTATTCCATATGTTCCAGTTTTGTACGTTTTACAACTTTTCCGTTGATAACGGCCGTATATTTTCCGTTGACCAGTTTAATGTTAGGGTTCAAATTAGACATAGATTTTCTCTTGATTAAAATGGTTATTATACACTTCCAGGACGGTCCGTCAAGCAAAAGATGGTGGTTTGTTGTACAGGAACAACGTTGTTTTTATACAACAGTCCTAGACTTCCTTCATTGTGACAGATTTGTGAAGCAAAGATTGGACGTGCTCCACGACTTCATCCGTGAAACCGCCTATGTGCCAGTCATACTCGCCTAGGGGCGTTCCTCCAGTCTTCCAGTCATAGATGGACGCTACGGAACCGTCTTCAAATTCGATACACCATTCACAGGTCACTTTCCCATCGATATCGGCATGGGGGCCGTAAAGCGGTAAACCAAACTTTTCGACTAAATCGTTATAATTGGTAATAACGTAGCCTTGGTAGGAACTAAAATTTAACTTTTCGGTATTTTTTAAGATTTCGAAATTCATTTGTACATTCTTTCTATTAACTTTTTGCAATAATCCAAATCCGTGCCTTCGACTTTTAGGCAAGTTTTGATGTTATTGGTTGTTTTCCAATCATTGAGCAAATTTGCAAAAATGTAGGCCGTGATTAATCCTGACAAAAACGCAATAGTACAGGACAGAATATATGATTTTTTAATATCCATTTTTAATTTAAACTTTCTTTAAAGAATAGGTCGAACACTAGGGAAATTTTTCGATAACCATTTAAGTACGCCGTCTTTGGTATCACGGGCACAAGGTTGTTTGCCGTCAATGACTACAACCCATTTTTTACGATCTTCACGGAAGAATACAGAACCATCAATCAATAGGTTTTTGGTTGGTTCTACAGTTTTTGGTGACCGAGCCAACCGAGCCAATTTAGTTTTTGTTGTCACGCTTTCTGGTTGTTCAACCGGTGGTTTGGACGGTTTTGCAGGACCGACCCAAGGCAACACACCGAGCGTGGTATTGGTTTTGTTTTGTAGTGCCGTGTCGTAATCATAAGAGCAAAGGCCCCAGGTGTCCGTTTCTGCATTATAGAAACGAAAAGGTGTGCCTAGTTTCTCGGAAGTACGGTCGACCAGATAAACGCCAGAGCGATTAGGTTTGTGATTGTTTACTATCATTTTCTCATTCCAAAGATTCTGCAAATTTCATCGGCAGCATAATGTGCATCGAGTCCTTGGTCACCAATTTTCTCACATATATCCAAACACATATAGGTAATTGAATCGGCAAATGTTTCAGCACAAATATGATTCAATTCCAATTGACTTATCGTACCATCATCTTGGTCTGCAACATATTCCACAGACGCATCGTATAGTTTTTGCAAAAATTCATTCATCATATATCAATCACAAATATTCACGGAACAAGACAAAATCAACTGCTTTTTGGCAACATCGATATGGGAGACATAATCACCAGCCGACCAACGCAATTGGCCGTAACCAGATTCTGGCTTCTGCCGTGCCTTTGACTTGAAAAAAGCATTCTTAATTGCCTCACAAACTTCATGTGTCAATTCACCATCATAGGCAATATCGATAGAATCCTGCCATGAATCAGAATATGATTCCTGCCTATAAGAACCTTCAACGGTTTTACGTGTTTTTACCAGAATTTTACCACCAAACATCATGTACTCCAAACAATAAAGACTAAATTATACAACAAATCCTAGGAATAGTCAACCAATACCTGACCGGATTGGTCAACTACTCAAAACAAAACTCTCTCACCCATTCAAACCGAGTATCCGCAGGTACCCACTTGAATTGACTTTTCATCCGTTCAGGCTGATGAAAGTCCATACAGATCATAACCCAACCAAAACGATTCGAAAAAGGTACATTACCAGCAGTCTTTACAATCTCAACCACCCTATTATTAACCTTAGCAATTACAGTCATAATATAATACCTCCACAAATATACTGAAACACACTTAAATCTCACGGATGAAACCCGAATTTAGTTAAATGTGCTTCAGTATATAATCAGTTACCTCATCAAGTGTCAAAAAGTGTCAAAAAGTGCAAAAAAGTGTCGCAAACCTGTCGCAATCTGGTGCTGCTTAGCGGCTCTTAGTTTGTGGATGCGATCCAAAAACGTTTTCCTACCTTCTCCTAGTCATTCCAGAGCAACCTCAAAGCTATATCCGATAAACTGAGAAGTGTGTCGCATCCTGTTTTAAGCACGTTGATTGCTTTGAGAGACCTGAGCGACTTCTAGCGGACGGCACATTGAATCTTGGACCTCTGTACCTTATCTTAACGACACCTCTCACTCCTATCCATTTCTTAAAGCATTCTAACTCGCTTATTGGTATTCTAGTAAAGATAGCTGTTGCACCTCTCTTAGAATACTTACTGAAACTATCATTGAATACTATCAAATTTCTACCTCACGTTTTTCTTCCATCATTTCACCTAGAATAAACTTGGCGACATTCAGATTTTTACGGATCATTTCACGATTATCACCTAATTCCATCAGGTGTTGACAATCTGACAAAATACTCATCACGACCATTTCGAGACCTGAGAATTTTGCGGTGATACTTTGCATATATTCTTCACGTATTTCCTGTTCGGTCATACCATAACAACGTTTTTCAAATTCTGTCATAATTACCTTTCACAATTTAAACTACCATTCTAAAGGAGACTCGACAAAATGGCAAGCAACCTTTAGAATGATGTTGTTTTTACGCAACATCAACTTAATATTATGTGACCATCAAAAAAGCAATCACAACAATACAAAGCAACATTTTAGATAGTATATCCATCTTAAGCAACCTTTAATATAATATTAGGATATTTCACAAAGCCAGTGGTATCTTTTTTAGCTTTACCTTTAGCATACAACCCGACAACTACACCTTTTGGATCCAAGAATCTCAAATCTGACTCATCACCGTTAAACACAGGACGACCGAGATAATATTCTGGCATCGGTTCAGTTTTCTTTATACCAAAAACAACGGCAACATTATAACCTTGGCTAATAGCACGATAAACGTCAAGCTCATTACCATCAGCAGCGGAAAAAGTAAGTGAATAATTATCAATACTAGCAACACGGCGACCAAGAATTTTAGTATAGTCATAAAATTGTACCTCAGAGAAAGCTTCGAAAATGTTGGAGAATTCCTGACCGTTGCGAATCACGGAATACTTTTCCCATGACAAATCGCTAGTACCGTTCAGGCGAAAAACTGGCGTAAGACCTAACCTCTTGCTTTGCTTAATACCTAATTCAATATCAGCAACTAGCAACCTCATGAATTCGGCACGATTTTCGAAAAACATTTTGGTTTTACGCTTACGTGCTTCTTGAATTACATTGGTAACCTCACCACGCTTAAACATTCCACCTCGACCAGCTAAATTCAAGCAAGCATCGGTGCAACCTTTAGTACGTTTTGGGCAAACCTCGTAACCTGAAATATTAGCAGGTGCCAAGTGTAGAATATAAGTGTTGTAACCTTGTGAAAGGCCTTTGAGCACTTTCGGGTTACCTGTAGATAGCAATTTCATATATTAATTAACCTGCAACAATAAAACCAAACAAACTGAAACCTGTAGCTACTGTAGCTACGACAGCTAACGGCAATGAAACCAGAACCGTAGCTACAACCATTGCAGCTGATATAATCGTCAAAGTAGCAAACGTTTGAATCATACTACACTCCTAAAAACAAAAATATCCAAAACAATCACAACCAGAGCTATAGCATACACTATAGGAAAAACAATACTCTCAAATTTACTTAACATTCTATATCCTTTCATTTCAACCATTATCTCAAAACCAACCAAAATGGCAAGCTTTGAGATAATAGCTGACCGTGGAGGTCAACTATTATTAATTAAGCGTTTTTGCGCTTTGCAACCAGTGCTGCTGCGATATCGTTAGCAGCACGAGCTTCGGACTGGAATTTTGTCACGGTGACGGGACCAGGTTTACGTGCAGCTTTAGCAGCTTTAGCACCTACTGGAGCGCTCTGCTTATCCAGCAGCTTCTGCAAGCGAGCCTGAGCCTTAGCAATAGCAGCAGCACGCTTCTGAGCAAGAGCATCGGCTTTAGCATTAGCAGCTGCAACTTTAGCAATTTTAGTAGCTGTACGGTGAGCAGCACGTAGCTCACGGTCAGCTTTAATGGAAGCACGTAAAGCAGCAAGTGCTTCACGCTTTTGGCTAAGGGTGAGTCCGTTAACGGAACCGCAAGGGAAGGTGTAGTTGGTTGTCATATAATCTCCTATAAAATGACGTTAAAATCTCAAACAATGGTGCAAGGATACAGGAGCTGGTGGAAATGGCAAGCATTTAAATAATACTTGACCAATCCGGTCAGCTTTGTAAATTTTGCACCGTTTTTTGTTTTCATGTTGCCAATTATACACTTTTTGGCGAAAGTGGCAAGCGTTAGGTTTGGCGCCGGTAAGCTGTTGATTTTATTGGGGATAATGCTTGACCGGATTGGTCAAGTATTGCTGGGGAGCTGCTCTGAGGGATAGGGGAAATTTATGGGCCGAGCAGTGTATATTAAAAAAAACTATGGTGGCCCAAACTGATTAAGCGCAAAATTTATTTTTCCAGCCCCACCAGAGGATTTCGAATTTTTGCTTTTCGAGGTCCTAAAAATTTTTTCTGGACCGGTTTTAGTGAGAAAGACTTTTTCTGTATATGGAACGTATCTCAGTCTTTGATGGTACCAAAGATCGAATTCTGAAGGCGATGAACATCTTCACTAGGCACATAGAAGTCTGTGCGTGGATCCCAATACTCACCGGCAACAGGGTCGTAGTAGAGAACCTGTCCGTTAGGATAGTGAAAGGGTCCTTCTAGACCCTTACGTGCAGTATATTCTGTGTTGTGTTTGAATATAACGTAGCTCATGTTGTAACCTTAGAGAGTATCGTTCGAGTGCTCTGATATTCCATATACAGTACTATCTACAGTAATTACTTGGTGGTATTACTTTTAGTGGTCTTTGCAGGTTCCATAGTAGGTTCGATAGTCTTTTTGTATTCTTCTTCTGTGACAAACGTTGGATTGTAATTGTTATACAGAAAGAACTTTACTGGTTGCCAGTAGTGTGCGAAGATGTTATTGATTGCAACGATACCCATTGCAACGATGATAAAGCCTAACATGGTCAAAATTGCACCAGATAGAAAGTATGCTGCTGAGTCCATATCCATTATTTTAATTCCCATTTTTAATTTTAAACCCTAAGAGTTTGTATAACCACCTACGAATCAGGGGTGGCTTTCCTGAAATCACAATATTTGTACGGTCTAAGTTTAAGTTCAACTCTACCGTATTTGTGAGATTTGTGAAATTGGTTGTGAGTAAGGCATTAGGTGTGTATGTTACCGATCCGATGGAACCGACACCATAATAATAAGTCTTAGGTTTCTCGCAAGGCGTGAAGTCTAAATCCAATTTAAGTTGCTCGGTTAGAGGCCAAAAGAATTCTATTTCGATTTGCTTTGGATCAGCTCTTGATTGCTCTGGCCAAACCGGAAATATACTGGATTCGTTGAGTATGTTTGAAGTATTCATGGTGTTCTAGGAAGCGCCGGAAATCGCTGAAAACGCCTTAGCTTAACTGAAAAGAAAAGGAAGCTTTAGATTAGATTTATAGGAATGATAGCATGAAAGAACTTTTTTGTATTCGTTGATACGCATTTCGAGAACCGAGGCTGCGGTGTTGAAATGACCGGTGCCTTCTGTTTCGGGTCTGTAGAACTCGGTAAGTAGTACGTTTCGTTCGTTCTCTAGTACTTCAATAATATTAGAGATTTGGTTTTGGTTGTTCATGATATTTGTCCTCATCAAGTAGTTTGTTCATAATATAGGTCATACGGGATTTCCATTGCTCGGCGTCCTCAAGATAGTCAAATCTTGGTGACAACCTAATCGATTCATCAAGTTCGTCCACATAGTAATATGAACCTTTCTTTTCATCGATTATCAGCTTCATAGAACCCACACCCATTGATATCCATTATACACACGTTCTTTGCCTAGAGCAAGCATAAATTGGTGTACATAACCACCTTTACCGATATCACCAAAGTTGTCATCAACACAAATCATGGTGCCTTCTCGGAGCGATGGCATGATGGCAGTCAATTCTAGGATATGGTGTAGTGAAGAAGGATGTGGATCGTTCATATCAAAGTCATAAGAATCTAGATACAACAAATCAATCTTTCGTCCTGTTTCTGTCCATTCTTTGTTCTTCTGGTGTAGAAAGGCCACAGAATCGGAACAAACCAGGTTTGAATTGTCACAGTACTTCTTAGCAAATTCAATATTGTCCGGATTGATGTCAACGGACCAGAACTCACCTTTGATCTTTGAAAATTCATTAAAGATGAGTGTTGACATACCATCACCTTCAAAGTTGTTCTCCATTCTGGCACAACCAGTTTCAACAATCAAAGGATTGTCAATTTGACCGATGTGTTGCAACATCATTACAAATGATGGCACTCTCTTGCCAAGCTTTGGCAACATTTCATTAATTTTGTCTATGTGTTGGTTTTTATCAGAATTCGTCATTTGGATATGGAATCTCCGGTCTGTTAATTATGGTAAGTTGTCCTTCTGCACCTTTAAGTAAACAGGCTGGATAAGTTGAACACCTAGGAACAACAACTTGTTCACCTTCTTCTTTAAAGATGCTTGACCATGTTTTCAATTTCATCATCTTTTCGTCTTTGGCAGTCATTACAGCAGACTCACTAACGATACCAGATTCTATCAAAAGGTCAATCATACACATTAAGTCACCAACTTCTTCTTCTAGTCGTTCACGGTTCGTTTCACCTTTGTGTGAATCGTCCATGCCAAACCTAAAAACTTTACTGATGGCTTGTGTAACTTCTGCACATTCCTCTTGAGTAATCAAAAGGATTTCATTAATCTTCTTGTTCATTGTCTAAAAATTTAATAACGGGTAAATGATCACAAATCTTTTTCATTGCTTCGGTTCTCTTTTCTGAAATAACCGTACAATAGTAAATTCCATCTATAATGATAACTTTAAAAGGAAGTTCTCCTAAAGCAACACAATAGGCTTCATCAACGATGCATCTTATATTCCAAAATTTAAGTTCACGACAACTTTTCATTAAGTTATCGAAAATCCTTTTAGGATCTAAAAACTCATCAAATGTATCAGACATTTTCCATCAGTAGAGTTGGACCAGAATCTTTGCCCTCGAAAATATATTTTTCTGCCAAGACTGCTGCTTCTTCATATACTGATACGGACTCTTTACGCAACACTTTTTTGTCCAAGTAATAATGTACTGTGTATATGTATTGTTCTCGCATGATATCGTAACCACGCATCACAACGGCTTCTTTATCACCGTTCATAAATTTCGAAATTTCCATTTTATTCTCCGTTTATAAAACCAGAAATAAATTCTGTGGCTTCTTGTTCTGTTGCAAAAGTTTTGGTTGATAAAGGAATTCCCGGAAGATTGGGAATTACTTTGACTTCACCATAATTTACTTTCCAAATATTGTCACCTTCAAAAAGAAAAGCTACGGTTTCTCCACCTTTACCAAAGAAAGTTGCTAACTCTTTCATGCTATCATTCCTATAAATCTATTCAAAACTGTACGATTGGCCAAGCGACCTTCTGTATATTTACTGAAGGCCGACACAAGACCTCTAGTTGTTGCATTTTCTTTCACTTCAAATGCAACCTCATCTTCTGTATCTAGGCCATCTGCACGGAGCAAATAGTATTCATCATATCCAGCAGAAGTAACTACCATACACTTTTCTTTTCGAAATGTTTGTTTTAACCTAGACACATCAAAAACGTTTGGAAAAAAGTGTCTAGATTCTCTACCAAATTCACGACCGGACATGATATAGAATCCAACAACATTACATCCTGTTCTGGCTTTTAACATTTTGATATAGTGCGATGTTAAAGGTCGTCCTGTATCATGTGTACAGAATTCTTGTTGCTTAGTTACAGGATCAACAATAACTAATTTTTTGGTACTACTTCTATAGATACTTGTAACTTCCGAATATTCATCACCCCATACCGCCATCATCCGGCTTGGATCATTTGGATGTTTTACATAAACTTGTGACACCGAATGGCCATCACCATCAGTTAAGAAAACTGTGTTTACAATCTGCAATTTGTATTGTTTCTGAAAAGCAGGAACAACCTTCAAAGCGGCAATGATTGCTTCGGTCAATGGAGTTCCACCCAAATTTAACCAAAATGGTCTGTAACCTCGGTGAGATATAAACATCCGAACCAATGCTGAACCAGCATAAGTGAATTCTGAAGCACTCATTTTACTTGAAAAAAGATTCATCAAATTAAAAGGACAAACTTGTAAGTCGCCAGCAACTTCATTTGGTCGGTACACACGGTCATAGTCTGAACTAAAAGCATATACTTCGAAAGGAATATTTACTTTCTTACAGAACATAACCAAATTGATTAATTGTTTAATTGTGTTTCCCATATGGTCGTGCATGGAACCAGACCAATCAAGGAACATAATCAATCCGTGTGATTTACCATCAGGAACAATCGTCATCTTTTTAAAGATATCTTCAGCAAATTTATATGAATAGATTTTATTCATGTTCAACTCACCGGTTTTGGATTCTGAAGCACGTTTTAGTTGTTCGGCATTTTTACGTAATTCAAATTCTTTGGCCAAATAACCAACAACTTTTTTTGCATCATTACGAATTTTTAAAAATTCTTTTGTATCTATGCCTCTGTGGTCAAGTTCTTGTCCTTCAACCCACAAACGATATTTTTTCCAAATAGTTTTATGATTAATGATCAATTTATCCAGATCCATATCTGGAATATTTCCGTAATAATAATTTACAGGATCACTAGCAAATAATTTGGTTTCGTTTTTACGATAAGATTCATCAGTATGTGATACATAATCATCGTTTTGAGATTTTTCCTGATCTTTTTGTTTAGATTCTTTAGCCTCATCTGGATGATTGCTATCATCTTCGGTTTCGTCCATTTCATCTAAATCATCAAACATATCAGTATCGGAATCCTGTGGCGACCAGTCATCATCACCATCATCTATTTCATCATAATCTTCATCTGGATCATTAGAAGTGTTTTTCTTTTTTTCTTCTTTTTCTTTCTTCATGTATTCCATGATTTCTTTAGCCAAATCGATCACATCATCATATGTTTCTGTTGACTCGATTTTTTCAAGAAGAACTTTTTCTTCTTCGTTGAATTTAATACCTTGTGCAGCACCACCTTTAGTGTAGAGGTTTATGCGGTCAAGGAAATTCAGATCATTTAAGTCGATATCTTTTGTACCAAAGAAATCTTTTTCAATCAATTCACGATAACCTTTGACAAACGATAGTCGGAGTCCAGGATATTTGTTTTTGATTTTCCTCTCAATACGAACATCTTCTAGAACGTTCATAATTGACATTGGGATTTTCATTTCCCAAGCCCTTTTCATGCCTTCGGCAGGAGTTTCTAGGGCGTGGCCAACTTCGTGACCCATGAATAGGTCATACAAATAACCAGAAATATTTTTATCTAAGATCGGAACAGTCAAAACACGCTTTACAACATCAAATGAAGCTGTATTTACTTTTCTTTGTTCTACAACCAGATTTTCGGTTGCCATTAATTTTGCAAGAAGCGATTTAGATTGAATAATTTCCATGTTTTCTCCGAGGTAATACAAGTATTATCTCATAGTTCCAGATCAAGGTCAAGTGTTTTTTTTAAGGCTGTTGTTTTTCTACAACATCCCGAACTTCTTTAATTAAAATGCTGCCATTTTCCATAACGGAAATATCCAGTTTTGTGCCTTCTTTCCATCCATAAAATTCTAAAATTTCTGGAGGTATCGTTAAAATGCCGTCTCCGCTTCCGTCATCAGCATCTTCTATTTTTGAATAGAAAATTTGTTCTGTCATTGGTACAGTTCTTTCATTTTTAAGTATTCGGACTGATCACTTTCAAATTGTGACATGACTGCCCATTGTCTCATAACGATATCTAGGCGTTTCCAATCAGGAATTTCACTATCATCAGATTTGGCATTCAACCAAAGATTGTATTTTTCTACTTTTGTGTTAGTTTGTTGATTATTCATGTGTTTGACCTTCTGTTTTATCGAAAAAATGAAAAGAAATTGAATTTGCCAACTCACTGGCAAGTTCGGGGTTAAATTTTACTAGGAAATGAGCAACATCATCAACTGGAACATGACGTAAATTGAACATAATTTCATCAATACCACGTAGAATTTGAGTTTCTTCGTGCGGAGCGTACATTTTTAAATATTCCTTTCAAAGAATTTCATTTTTTCTGCCAAAACCGGCAGGATTCATACCAGGAGAAACATAAACATAGTTACTTTTATGTAAAGGCGCCACACAAGCGTTAATTTCATCAATTTTCGCTCTTTCTTCTTTTGACATTTTGTGATAATCCTTCATAATTCCAACTTTCGTTAGTGTTCCTGTATATCCTGTATCCAAAGACGGATAATGAGGCGTTTCACGACGTACAAACGTACTAGGTGAAGGAATTACTTTAGAATTTGTTTTAGGTTTGGTTTTTGAAAAGTTGGTAGACATGTTCATAACAGAAGCCAACCACTCATCGTGCTGTTTTTTAACAGCTTTTGGAACTTTACGTTTTTTGGATTTTTGAATGTGTCCATAAACAATCATATTTTGATTCTCCAGTCAAGAGATATAATTATGACACACATTTTGAGCTTTGTCAAGCAGATTTTGGTATTTGTTGCGAAAAAACAACAAATTCGTACCATATCGGACTATTGACTAGTTGAAAAAAACGCACCACCGTTGATCCTGGTGCGTCATTTTTTTTGAAAATTAAATTAAAAATGAAAAGGACATTTTTTACGATCTTTTTCATCAATCAAGTTTTTTACTGTATTATGTGAATTAATATATTTTATCGTTTTATCATTAAATTGTTGCACAAAATCTTGTTCGGATACTAAATGATTTTTAAATATCAATCTTTTTTCTGTATGTGGTGTTAATAACACCAAAGGTTGAAGAAATTCAATCATGACCGTTTTTGGTGATTTTCGAAATAATAAATTTATATTTGTTGCGTTTTGATATTTGAAAGAAAGTACACCGTCCATAAGAATAAAATCTATAGGATTTTCAAAATTGTACATTGGCTTTTGCCAAGAAAAATTAACGTCATGTTTACATTTAAAGTGCCAAGGAGAAATTATTTTTGTGTGATGAAAGTTTTTTAAATAACCTTCCCTTTGTTTATAATTATGTGCTTCAAATTTAACAGACCTACTTACGGATGAACATTTTAATTCCGTTTCGTTTACATTAAACAAAATATCTTCCCAACATGGAATTATAATTGAATTTTTATATAATGATAAAAATCCCGTGCAAGTTTTCATTGTTGAGTAAAGTTTATCTTTGTTTTCCGAAAATGTTTCTTTAGGTAATTTTTTCCACCACTCCGGAAAAAATTTACTTGAATATTGAATAGGAGCAAAGTCATATACCTTTTTACTTGAAGTAAAACAATCTATATGTAAGGTAGTTGGTTTTATAAAAATATCAAACATAATTTAATCTTTCTTAATGACTTCTTTTTTTGGATTTTGTGTCGTATGAAGATCCATACATGTATTCTTCTTCTTCATACATTTTTAATAGTTTTTTAACTTCGGCGTGCTCACCTTTGCGTTTACGGTTATTCAACGCATTCCTACTAAATTCGTAATCATCGTTGTAATCTTTTTGTTTACGGAATTTACCGACAAACTTTGTCACTTTCTTTTCTCCTACTTCATGGTTTCGAAATTGATGCCACGTATTTTTGTTTCGGGCATGTTGAACATATCGTCTTGCGATATATAAGTTATATCAGCATTCGGATAACAGAATTTTACTAATTTGAGTAACTGACAGACCGTTCCATCAGAATCATTGAATTGGAATACTTCATCGACACATTTTAAATTACTGACTATTTGACTGCGTTCAAAATAGTTTTGAGTGAATCCGCCACGGGCATAGGTCATCCACCAATTTGAGTGTATGCCCACAATTAACCAATTGCCTTTCTCACGGCATCTTTGTAGATAACGTAATTCATCATATGTTAAAGGATCAAATTCACCACTTGTTACTATTAATTTATCTTTGTTAGCCATTAAGGTAAAAGATTTGAAAAGGCCTCTTTGACAAATTTATAATCCAGACCTTTAACACTTTGGTCTTTTTTGAAGATACCAATAATCACTTCAGCTTCTCTAGGTTCGATTGATTCCAATAGTTGTATTAATAACTCATTTTGTTTCTTGGGAGATAAAGATTCTGCAACTTCGTTTCCACTTTGAAACAAATATAGTTTCCTAATTTCTGTGGATAGTTGGCAACGTGATAACCCAGGAGCTACGTCCATAGGAATCTTATAGTTTTCCGGCATTTCATTTATTTTCCATTTGTAATCTGGATGAAATGTGTATTGTAGTACTTCAACTAAAGTTTTTGACAGGTTTTTTTCAATTACTGTCAATCTTTCTTTTTTATTTTTTGCTTCTTCAAATTCATCAAACACTTCATAGATATTTTTCATTAGAATTCCTCAATCACTTCCATTAGGTTTTTTAGTTTGTTTTCGATAAAGTAATTTAACATCCGTTGTTTAGATGCAGGTTTAACTTCATTATAGTTATTTATAATTTTCTGTTTAATTTCAGATGGAATCATCCTTAGATCAATTAAGGTTTCGTTTCGTGAGAATCCTGTGATTGCTGATTCATCACTCCATTTGTCGGTTGACTCATTTAGGTATTTTTCAATTATTTTTTGTGTGATTGGTTTTTGTCTAAGTTCACGCACAAAACAATCTGATGGTGAAAAGATGTTTGGTATACCGTCACCTTTATCACCACGAATAATCTTCTCTTTTAATTCTAAAAGAGGCTCGATAGACTTAATGTACTTCTTCTGTGATGGATTGTATTGTTTAACATTTTCACCATACATCTGTAGTTGTAGGAAGTCACCGTCACTAGAAAGAATTAAAATCTTTTCGTGTGGTGCATAGATTGGTACTAATGTGCCAATGATATCATCAGCTTCTGCACCTTCAACATCGATAACCTTGTAGGGAAAATTTTCTTTCAGTTCCAACTTGAATTTTGCCAACATATCAAAAATCATATGCCAGTCTAGGTCGGATTTTTCACGGTTCTTCTTTCGGCTTGCTTTATAGAAAGGAAAGAATTCTTTGCGCCAGTATTTTCTGTTGTCACAACAAAGAACTATATCACCATAGTCCTTGCGGAAATTTCTAACATGCATCCGAATAATGTTTAGAATCATATGGCGAACTAAGCTTTCTTCAAGCTTCACACCTTTTTGATTCGAAATCTGTGCCATCAGGCCAGACAATAGTACCTGATTTAAATCTACCAGAATCATAACAAACTTTCAATAGTTTCTAAAGACTCAATTCTAACACACTTTTTTGATTGTGTCAACCAGCCTGCCTATGATTGGTTCGGAAGTGGTAGTTGTTCTTGCGATTACGCCATAGAAACCTACAGGAATTAGTCCGGAAATATATTCCCAAGGATCAGCAAGTATACCATTAAAACATTCCACATCACAGAATCTTTTCTTATCTGTTGGATGATCCTTGTACAAGACTATATGATACTGTGGACCAATAGCGCTGCCTCCGACTGGTGTTCCTGGATCTTTATATTTTTCACCTGTAATAGATAATGACTCACCATTATCGTTTGAAGTGAAACTCAGGAAATCAAAATCCTGATTATCATTCTTTAGTTCCACTAAGAAGTCTAGCATTATAATCCTTAATATGCGATTTTCTAACTCTAACCATAATCCACGTATTATAATAATCATCTCTTTCCATAACACAATTTAAAAATTGTTCTTTGGCTTCGAGATAACTACACTCACCTCTAGATTTACAAAGGTGTATTATTTTTCTCTGGAATTTTTCTTGTCCTAATGATAACACATCTTTAGCAAGATCGGCACTACTTCCGTAATAAGTTTGCCAATCACTTGGAACTTTAATACGCTTCTTTTTACCTTTTACTTGTTTTGTTTTGGATGAATGAAATAGTTTTTTACCAATGTATTTTCTATTATTTTCAAGATTTGTTATTTCATATACAAATCCTAAATTGTCACCAATCAAGTCTTCCGTAAATTCTTTATCGTTATATGTCCAGTTTAATCCCATCGGTTTTCATCTTCTGGATCATCATCTTCTTCTACATATTCTTCTGATAATTCATCGATAGTCTCACCACAAAATGGACAATATTCCGGAAATTCTTCTGATACAAGTTCTTCCGTAAATTCTATGCTGTAGGTTGATTCACAGCTAGAACAGTCTCCAGTCATAGATTTGTTTGTCATTTTTTTCTTTCTTTTTAGTTAGCCCAAACATCTCCCCAATTTCCGGATAAAGCACCTTTTGCATAGTCGGTTGCTCTATTCTCAAAGAAATTAGTGTGTGTTGGTGCGTTAATCATTTCTTCAACCCATGGCAATGGATTGCGTTTTACTTTGTTAATACCTTTTAGTCCAAGGCTAATGAGTCGGCGGTCAGCAATGTAACGAATGTATTGCTTAACGTCAGCAGAACTCAAACCTTCCATTTCACCCATACCGAATGCTAGATCAATAAATTTATCTTCAAGCTGAACCATTTTTTCAGCTATTGTATATATTCTACTTTTCAATTCATCATTCCAAATTTCTTTATTTTCTTCTATGTAGGTTCTGAATAACTTAATCATTGATTCGGCGTGCATTGTCTCATCAACAATTGACCATGTTACAATCTGACCCATACCTTTCATCTTTCCTGTACGAGGAAAATTCAATAACATAATGAATGATGAGAATAATTGCATACCTTCGGTGAAGGCTGAGAACACAGCAATGTGTGTTGCGGTGTTTTCTTTTGTTGTATTTTTGCTGGCAATGTCCATAACATAATCATGTTTCTCCTTCATTTCAGCATACTCCATGAATTCGTTGTATGTTGTTTCAGGTAAACCAAGTGTTTCAATCAAATGTGAATATGCAGCAATATGTAAAGCTTCACGAGCAGCAAAACCAGCCAACATCATCCGTATTTCTGGTTGGGGAAAATAAGGCAAGTAATTATTGACGTAACCACCAGCAACGTCAATATCACCCTGTGTAAAGAAACGAAAGATGTTTGTTAAAAATTGTTTTTCTTCGTTTGTTAACTTCTTTTTCCAATCTTTAACATCTTCAGCCATTGGAACTTCCGTGTGAAGCCAATGTGATTGTTCATGTTTCAACCAAGCATCGTAGGCCCATGGATAGTTAAAGGGTTTAAAGTATGTGCGTTCATCAGTTAAAATTGATTTTGTTTTGCTTATCATTTAATGAATTCCTCGATTTGGTCGGCCATAAGTACACCAGTTTTACGTTTGATTTCGACACCATCTTCCAATAAAACCATAGTAGGTACTCCACGTACACCATAACTAATCGTCTTTGCACTTTCTTCTTCAATATCAATGTTAATCAATTCAACATCACCAAGATTGACATGTTTAAAATTGTTGGCCAATGATTTACAAGGACCACACCATGTTGCTGAAAATTTTAGTAATTGTTTCATTTTTTAATTCCTATTTCTAATTCGTAATCTTGTTTTAAATCTTTATCTATTAACTCACCACGCATCAAGTAGTATGGCGATTTTCTATAAATCCATAGATCATGTATTGGATCCGTAACAATTTTCAAACACCAAACAAATGCAACTTTAAAACTTTGAAATATCGTTAGTTGGATCATTCTGAATAAGATAGCAGAAATGCCCAACCAAAACCAACCAATACCAAGTCGATTTAAAAATGTTTCTGTGTTTTGATCTGGAACCATATAATTCATAAATGCAAAATCAAAATATGCAAGAATGGGTATCAAAACAAACAGACTCATCAAAACTCGTTTACGATTTAAATTATAACCTATTTTAATTTCTTCTTTGTATTCTTGTGTAACTTTATTATATTCATCATAACTTTTGGGTTCAAAAACAAAATGGCCAATTTGCCGTGATGTCATTGAAATTAACCAAGCAATATAAGCACTTACAATAGGATCAATAAACAAATAAACATATGCAACCAAAAATGATGTTGCACTAATTAAATGTAGAAATTGATTGATTCTACTGTGATGGTAATATCGATGGTCGTCCCATCTTTGTTGTCTTAACGTTTCTGTAATTTCTTTAAACATCTTTATCCTTCGCAAGCTATACAGTCATTTCCCTGAGCAATTTGTGTCATATCTAATTCTTTAATAATTTCTCTTTCAACTCTCTTAGATACTTTATCAGCTTTAGCTAATTTCTCGCTACGGCAATAATATAAGGTTTTTAATCCTTTTTTCCATGCCATAAAATGAATTGCATGTATATATTTAATATTCGAATCTGGTCTGAAAAACAAGTTCAATGATTGTGCTTGATCAATATATTCTTGTCTGTCTGCGGCCAAATCAATTACCCAACGCTGATCAATTTCCATTGATGTTTTAAACACAGCTTTGGTGTTTTCGTCCATCCAAGTCAAGTGTTGTACCGAACCATCATTAGCAATGATAGATGACCAAATAGCATTATATTCATCTTGTGATATTGTTTCGCCATCCCCAGCAAGATGTTTTTGAATAACTCTATCCAACCAACGATTCTTGTTTAGGTGAGAACCCGATAAAGTATCTTGGCGATAAGCATTGGCACGATAAGGTTCAACGCTAGGAGAAGTATTGCCCATGATAATGGAAGAAGAAGCATTGGGAGCAACAGCCATAAGATGACTAAAACGGAAACCAGTACCGGTTGCATCAGGAGCTTCACCTCTCTCCGTCCCCAATATTTTATTTGCATCATCTAGACCTTTTCTTATGTGTTTAAAAATTCTATTATTGACGACTTTGGCCATAACACCTTCAAAAGGAATATTGTTACGTTGTAGATAAGCATGGAACCCAAGAGCACCGACACCAATAGAACGTTCTCTTTCGGCACTATACTTTGCACGACTGATAACATTAGGAGCATTAGCAATGAAGTAATTGAGGACATTATCAAGCATTTCGGCAACGTCTTTGAGAAATAAATTGTTAGATTCCCACTCATCATACTTCTCCAAATTTAATGAAGATAGGCAGCAAACAGCTGTTCTTTCCTCATTTGTCGGTAAAATTATTTCCGAACAAAGATTTGATTGATTGACTTTTAATCCTTTTTCTTTTAACCAATACGGAAGTTTTTTATTGCTCGTATCAATATAGTGTATGTACGGTTCACCTGTATGCATACGTAATTCTAAAATCTCTTGCCATAGACGTTTGGCTGAAACAACTTCCCTAAGTTCGCCTGAATGTGGATCTTTTAATTGCCAATCATCATTTGCTTCCGGATCCAACATACATTTTTCAATTATTTGCATGAAGTCATCGGTGATATTGATACCATGATGGAGATTCAAGCAACGAACATTTGGATCGCCCGTAGGCTTACGCATTTCTAGAAAGGAGATAATATCTGGATGGTCTATAGACAAGTAAGCAGCATAACTGCCACGGCGGGTGCGACCCTGACGATATGCCAAACTAGATGCGTCATAAATTTTGAGGTGAGGCATAACGCCAGTAGATTTATCGTCAGCCGAACGAATACCAAAGCCAATGCCAACACCGCCACCCAACATGCTAAGCCAATTTGTTTCAGATAGATTATCAACTAGACCTTCAGCAGTATCTTCGATATAATTAAGGAAACATGATATAGGCATACCACGCTTAGAGCGACCAAAAGAAAGAATGGGAGTACTGTAAGATAACCAATGCTTACTAGAATATTCGTACAGTCTTTGTGCGTGTTGTTCATCTGTTGAAAATGTTTTTGATACAAATGCGAACCTGTGTTGTGGACTTTCTTCATCATCCCTCATGTAACTTTCTTTTAATCTTTTAATTCCCAGATCGTCAAAGAGTTTGTCTCTCTCCAAATCGATTTTTATACCTAGATAATCCATCATACTTTTTTGCCTTATTGTTATTTTAAAAATTCTTTAATCATCGGAAAAATTGGCTCAATCGCATCAGCGCAGGCAAGAGCTACTTTACGATGTTCTTTTTGTGTTTCAATTCCACTCCGTAGTTGTATATAGTGAACCCATGACCGAAGCGTTCCGTTCATATACATTCTAGATACTGTCATACCTTCTGGCAATACAGCTCTTGCTTGTTCCTTAGCAATGCCATTTGAAATTGCCCAATTATAAGCGTGATCTATTGTTCTAAGTACATCTTGTTGGTGCCATTTCCATTCTTCTAACAATGTTTGTTCTTTTATTGTAGTACCAGGAATTTCAATAGAATTTTGTCTATTTTTGGTATCTTGCAAACGTGCTTCTCTCATCACAAAAGAAAGTTCGGATGTCGGATCAGCATAACGTTGTGAAAATTCCTGAAAAGAAAAAGAACGGTGTCTTAAAATTTGTCTTGCAATATCACGGGTAGTTTCTATCTCTAAACACACATTCACCATTTCAAGTGGTGACCAATGTTCGTGTTTAATCAAATAACGAACCAACTTTTCAGCTGTGTCATTGTTATTTTGATTCGATGGATTTGAAACTCGAGCTGCATATGCAATTTGTTCCAATACGGTCATTCCGTTTTGTGTATTTGAATAACTAAACAGTTCAACTTTCATTTAGTTTTCTCCATAATGTATTCAAAGTCTCATTGTGAACACCATCTTTATTTGTACGCATAAGTTTTGCAAATTCAATATACATTAAATCTTTATTTTCCATATTTAATTTGTTGTGATATTCATATACTAATTGTTCAGCAGATTCACCAATTAAATCTTTAACGGTCTGGCGCTCAATATTTGGATAAGTGTACACAGCATGATATAGTGCAGCTAGACATACATCTTTACTCTGTAATCTTTCATCCAAAGCAATAGACATTTTAAATGAAACATAAAATAGTCTAGGATCATTTAATGTCAACTTATGAATAAAATCAACTTCTTTAGTTTGAATATTATAATCGATAGTTTTAAACACTAAAACCTTTCTTAGTTCAGCACAAGCTCTTGTGAGTGGTCTTGCAGCATGAAGTTTATTCGAATCAAAAATTAATACTCTATTCTTCTTAGGCAATACAGATTTTTCGATTTCTCCAGATTCATCTAGTATAACAGTCTCTCCTGCCCAATCAGCATCCCATTTATCGTTCAAATAAACTATAACTGTTTCTGTCAAAATTCCTTGACCGTATCTTTCCGAAATCCATCCATCATCTCTATGAAAATAGGCATCAGTTCCATAAGTGTAACCGTTGACATAGGCTCTTAATAATTTTCTACGACCAATTTTTGACTGAACAATATTCCAAATTGTTTCAACTTCAGGATGTTTTTTAATAAAAGGCAATTTTGCATTATCAAATACAAATTGTTTATTGGATTTCAATACAACTTTATTCCAGTGGCCAAAATCATATTCTTTTTTTGTTTCGGATTTCCAACCATAAGTCAATCCACTCTCAACATATTTTCTATCAAATTCTCTAACCAAGTATTCCAACTCTGGTAAATCATATACTGTAGTTTCCATATTACACCTTCTTCCAATTAATAAATTCAAATTTTGCTCTCAAATTAATGAAGGTATTTTTATCTATAATATCTTGAATTTCGTCTGGTGAGAATCCATTCAATACCATATCATTAATATCTTTTTCAACAATCATTTCTGGCCAAATAACAACATTAAAGTGATTGTCGATGGCATGTTCCATCTGTTTCACTATTTCCTTGTTGCGGGGTTCGTTATCAAAGATTAAAACTACCTTAGACTTATCCAGTGTGTCCGCAATCGATTCCAAATTAGAGTCTGCTGTTGCAACGGCGTTTTCCAAAAACATAGAATCGATAGGACCTTCAACTACATAAATTCTAGAAATTTCTGGATTCAGTCTGTCTAATCCATAAATCTTTTTGTTATCATCATGTAATTTAATTGTTATATATCTGAGTTTGGATTCACCCAATGATCTGCCTTGAATCGCTATAAGTTTTTTGTCTTTATCGTAGAATGGTATTACAAGACGTTTATCATTTTTATGTAGATTGTCTTTTTCAATTCCCAAACCCTGCACAAAGTCCGCAAAATCTTCTGCGTAGTATAACTGTGTTTGTAGGTTTTCCGGAATCTTTCTTTGCTGCACATAGACCTTGGCGAAATGTGCTTCTGGTAGAGAATCAATTGACGGAAGCTGTAAAGATTCTTTGAATACTGGTTTGGATGTTTTAACTTCTTCGAATTCAGGCTTCTCAAAGTTACTATGGCCAGATTCACCGTTTTTGTATCTCTCTAGTTGATATTCTTGCACAAGGGAAGGATCCACTTGCTTCAGAAAATTGAAGAATGTGGTAGACACGCCGCAATTATGACACATATAGAAATAATCATTCTTTTTGCGATACACGTATCCACGGCATTTGGTTTTATTTTTCTGTGAGTCGCCACAGAGCGGACACCTGAAATTGTAGAGATCATCCTTTTTTTGAGAAAATCTCGGCAATTTGGGTGAAAGTTGTAACAGGAAATTCCTGTCGATGAAAACACTCATAATATATTAATTCAAACGGAGAAAATTATTTAAAAAATACTGTGTCCAATTTTACATGGGAAACCAACCAAGACAGAACAAGTACACCACCGGCAATCATCCACTTCCATTGTAGAAGTTTATCTAGTTGTTCTTTTTCTTGCGAGTTATGGTTAGACATTTCTTTTCTAAGAAATTTAAATTCTTCCATAATTTTTTCATTTTGTTCGGATAGTTTTTCTATAACGGTATCAATCCTGCTATGTAGTTCTTTGATGTCTGCGTCCGTTTCCCTTCTTCTGATGTCCATGTCGGTATATACTTTCGATATGTGTCTGTCGTGTTGATCCACAAGTTTTTCAATAACTTGATCCATTTTATTACATAATGCTGATAATGTCAACACTTGAGTCTTTAAAACACCAATGTCCACTTTAACATCTTCGTCTGCCATTTTATTTCTTCTTGTCTTTTTTATCGGGTACTTTGGTACCATCAAATTTCTTGTGGATTTTTACATTTTTGCAAACTTCTTTACCTTTTGCATTAGTCTTACATACCTTTTTTGTTTCGGCAGCATAAACGGATGTTTGGCAACCAACTAAAGACCAGATTAAGATGTTTAAAACGATTAAGAATTTTTTCATTGTTCTACTTTCAGATAGCAGGTTGATTTGATGGAGTTGGTCCTAGTGGTGTAGGTGAACTCATTGGCATACTGATTGGCTTTGCTGCCGGTGACGGTATTGATTCAGGTACAGCTGTCGAAACAGTTGTTGCACCACCTAATTTTTCTTGGGTTCTACCCCAAGCAGCGATACCAAGAACAGCACCCATAGCAAGGTGAAACAGTCCAGCACCTTGTAACGTTAGTGGACTCCATTGTGTGATGGATTGGTGTGTAAACACCTGCAACAAACTCCACAATATTGGAAATACACCCATGTCCAATGTACAAATAATCATGTACATCCAACCCATGGCTGGACGCCACTTCTTTTGCATCCAATCTTCTTCTTTTTTTATTTCAGCCATTTGAATTTCCTTTTATGAGAAACACTACTTCACTTTCACCAGATGGATCATAAAGAATATAATTCCCAACATTTTTTCCTTCTGGTATAAGAGCCCTTTTCCATGCACCGGAATACATTCCAGATATTCCTTTTCGGTGTTGTATACATTTATGACAAATACATGTTTCGGGATCACCTTTTGGTATCGCTCTACATGGAGTAACAAGAGGTTTAACCTCATCAGGAATCATTTTCCATCCTTCAACTTTAGTCGAACTACCTAAAGGGTTATGAAACTTAATATTTGGATGTAATATCTCCCAAGCTTTGAACCAATCATTTCTTAATTTTTGATTCACAACATTATTTTGATATTCTAAATCGTACACACCCCACCAAACTTCCTTTAAACTTTTTCCTTTTATTCTTGCCCAATTATTCGCAACTGAAAAAAATATATTAGTCTGATCTACGCCAACACCCTGTTCAATCTCAACAGCTGGTATATGAACAGGATTAAAATAAATAAATCTATTAAAATGTTTAGCTATTTTTTTAACTTTTTCAACATCGACATCGTGAAACCAGTTATACTTCTGATCCGGCACATCAACAATCGTAACGATAATATCATCAGGTGTGGACATTGTTAAAAGAGCAGTACTATCCAGTCCACCACTAAAAAAAATCAATCTTCTTTCCATAATAAAATCCTTTTTTTATATTACGATAGGTATCCAAAGCCAAACGGCTTGACTCATTAATACTGCACCTAAAATACCAACACCAATACTTGCGTGGTATAGTCTATTATTAACTGCCAAAATACTAGCGGTAAGCAACACGATAGCAATTTGAAATAAGCTGCCCGCATAAGTATACCACGGACTACGTGATTTGGCAACAGCTCTTTCGGATTCTAATTTTCTGGCTTTTGCCATTAAATCTTTTTTGCCTTCATTCGGCTCATTATCGTAACGATCAATCTTAGCCTTTAGAAATTCTGCCTTTTTTGTATCTTTGGCTCTAGTAGCATCATCATATGCCATTTCTGCGAGGGTTTGTTTGATAGATTTTGCCTGGTAAAATGCCCAAGTGTTATTTGCTTCAATGGTGTTATTCAATACCTTACTTGAATTACTTCCACCCATTAGGGTGTTGATAGCAAGTAATGCTGCTAGTACCGTGATAACCCAACCAGCTTTATCTTTTATTAGTGCTTCCCGCTCTGAGCGGGATAATGGTTTACTATCTGCCATTTTGAATTCCAATTATTTTATATGGTAAAAAATATATTTCTAGTGAATATTGTATCCACATATCGAAAAAAATGTATGGACTATACATTATTTATTTGAAGTGTTATTTCAGTCTTTTGAGAGTGGATTGTCTAAAGCTCTTTTAATCTTCATATCAACTTCATTTCTCAAAGCACGAATTTCTGCCGTTGTTTCTTTTTGATTCTTAACCAATTCTTGTGTAACTTCTTTAACACTCTGATCACTATATCTTCTAACTTCTTTTAAAGTTGCATCAGAGTCTTTTTTTATTTCTTTGATTGTTTGGTCAGTATCTCTTTGATTAGATTTTGTGGATCTCTCGATGTTTTCAACTACAGATTCAACTCTACGAACATCTTGTTTAAGATCGTTCTTGATGTTATTAGTATATTCAGTCATTTTGCTTGTGTTTGCATCCAATACTTCCATCTTTTTGTAGATTTCTGTTAAATCTGGAGAAACATATTCAGCAATTTTCTTTTTCATACTTTGATAATCTTTATAGACTTCAAATGCACCATAGAGACCACCAAGTGTTGATGATACAATAGTAAATGCAACCATTAATTTTGCAGGGGTAAATTCATAGCCACCAATGCTGATGACTGTATCTTTGCTAGCATACTTTTTAGTTGCAGCTTCCAATTCATCAATTTTTGCATTAACGTCTTTGATTTCTTCTGACATTTTTTTTATTCCTTTACGGTTTTAGTTTTAATCTTTTTTTCTACAGCAAGTTTTTCTTCAAGAATTGCAATATGCATACGATTTTCCATAATTGTATCACGATTCTTTTGAATTTCTTTTTCCAAATCTTGTCTTAATTTTTCACGAGCTAATTCTGCGCCGCTATTTGTTGCTTGTTTATTGTCAGTTGTAACAACTAAACTTACTTTTTGGTTAAGAATAGTTACATCGTGTTGTAATGATCCCAGTGCTGAAATCAAATATCCTGTACTACCAATTAATAACGGCAACAAAGCAAATAATAGTTTTTCTATAAATGCACCTTTTGCATCTTGTTTATTTTCATCTGACATTTTATTTTTCCTTTTCATTTTCTTGTTTAACTATTGCTGGTGGAGTGTCAATCGTTTTGGTTATTTTTCCAGCAGACCACCAACCTAATGCTGTAAAAAAACCAATAACAAAAGCTGTTGCTGCCATTTTATTTTCCTACCTCATACTGCGAATTTAACAATTCTTCATATTTTGAATTTGTTGTTCCAAACAAACCAATATTTGCTCTACGATTGTCAACGTTTTGTTGATTATTGTAAACGGTGTATGGTCGATACATTTTTCCATCAGGAACAATTGTTCTGTTGTACACATCGAAACCTGGAGTAAATCCCATCGCTTGTATTACAATATTTTGAACAGCAACCTGTTGTTGCATACTTTCAGCTTGGGACATTTGATTAGCTAAGTCTTTCGATTTTTCAACAGCCTCTTTTTTAGCTGCAGCTTCTCTACGTTCTTGTAATTCTTGTCTCGCACTTTTAGGTTGATCTTTTTTATCTTGTTGAGATCCGCCTTGAGCATTTTGTTGGCCACCTTCAGGTTTTTGTTCTTGTCTCTGAGTTGTAGGTGTGTTTTGTGGTGGTTGTGGAGATAATTGAACTGCTGCGGCAGGAGATGTTCCTGTTGCTGAGGTTGCTCTATTCTGTATGACAGAATCAACGTTACTATTACCTGTTGGTGATACACCGGTCGTTATTGAACCATCATTGTTTATTGTTGTGGATGCCATGGTAGTTGATACTCTACCGTTTGTATTGATGCTAGTTGGATCACTCGCTCTGGTTGCAGCTGTAGAGGATAAAGATGAGTTTACTGCTGTTGAATCAATATTTGGAACAAGATACTTAATTGCATAAGCTGTTGCATAACCAGAACATAATTTACTATACAAAGAATCTTTAATACATTCAGCATTTAAATATGCTTGTTCATATCCTTCACACGTAGTTGAATATAATGGATTTGACCTGCATTGTGCATTTAGATATGCTGGTGCATAACCTAGACAGTCTATATTATACAGAGGATTGATTGAACATTGTTGATTGAAATATGCCATTTGATAACCAGGACAAGACTGGTCATATAACACATTAATTGTACATTGTTGTGTTCTGTACGCTTCTTGATAACTAGGACAAGTTGGTGAACTTAAAGGACTCAAAAGACACATATCGATGCCGCCGGTACTAAGCTGAGTGGGATTAGTAATGTTGATACCTGATGGACTGAAATAGTTTTGTGTGAATTCACCCAGTGCAGAATTACCAATCGTTCCGATGGTCACAGGATGTGCAGTTACCATAGCACCAGACCATCGCATATCGATACCACCAGAGGAATCAACCTTCAATTCAAAACTGCTTCTACTGTCAGGTCTGCCGTACTGTTGAACCCCATACCATCCATAGGTCATAGAGTTAGTTGTTCCTAGTGTGTAGTGATTGTTTCCCTCAGCACCAATCAAGTCGGTCCATAATGGCATTATGGAATAGTTATATTGTGGACCCATTGATGAGGAGAGTTGCAACCCCGCACAACAAAAACTATTGTTAGAAGCGGAACGATTTGCACCAAACTGTACTGCACCATTACTATACATGGTGGATGCATTGAATGATTGTCCGTAGAAGGGGAAAGCAAATGGCAGCGGTACATTTGCCCAACCATCATCTCCTAGATAGTGAGCAGTTGCTAATGGATTGTTTTTTAGTTCCTGTAAAGGCTGAGGATTAGCAAGCACACTTAAAGAAAGTGGACTTCCAGGAATTGGTATAGAAACTATCTGAGCATTAGCACCAACACAAAAAAATGCCAGACATAACAAAAGGCTTTTCATTATTTACGATTTGTTACTACAGATTTTTCTTCTGAATTTTTTGGCTGACGGGAAGGATTTTGTTCCCACAATTCTCTTGCTTCAGTACCAATCTTGCCATCGATTGGGCAAGGTGTTCCTGCGTTCATCATTGCAATGAAAACTCTTTCGTCTTGGCATAGAGTTGCAACTGCGGCTACCTTCATACCCATATCATATAGATTTTTAGATAGCTTGATTCTTTCACAATTCATATCTCTTGTGGTCGAACCGAACGACATACCCAAGATTTGTGTCTGAACTGCACCTGAAGCGCCAACAATACATAAATCGTTATTGATGGATGTGATTGTTGGCGCAACTGCTGTTGGAGGCGGAGATTTTACCGTTGTTGTTGAATTTGAATCACTATAACTTCTTGATGTGGAATCTGTTACGATTGCATCAGCATATGTGAATGTTGAGAATACTAATAATGCGGCAGCGAATATTTTACCGTACTTTTTTGATTGCATTTTTTATAATTTCCCTTAGTAAGATAGTTCATAACATACTCCAAAGGTGCCATTTATAAAATTCGCAAAAAATTTATTTAAGAACTTAGTATTTCGATTGCATGATGATAGTGTTTCTCACGATCTTCCAGACCTAGATATCCGCCATTGATGACCTTTGTCATACCTTTGATATCATCTGAGTCTGCAAACTTATTAAGGTTATTGGCTTCCCAAAACCAACAAGCAGATTGAATTGCACCCTCAAATGTTCCAAGATATGCAGGAACTTCTTCTAAATCCATCTCCAAACTATCAGCAAAAGCTTGGTAGTTTGATTTACCTGTCAATTGAATTAGACCTCTACCGCAAAATTTCCAACCATCACCAGTTTCTTCTGGTCCATTACCCATACGATTTGCGTATGCTCTGTTTGCAATCATTTCTGGTTTATGTGCATAATGATTTGCAGTATCAATATCATGGAAGTATTTAGGCCAAACACGCATCAAAGATTCTGCTTTGTAATTTAAATTTTCTTGGAGTGCTGTGAAATTACCAGATTCGTGGCCACATTGCGCTAAGAAAGCTGCTATCCGTGGAGCAGAATCAATTTCATACTCTGGTAATATTTTCTCAAAAGCTTGGTACCAATATTCGATATATTGGTTATTACCCATAATTTTTTTTAGTTTGTCTAATGTTAATTCCATTATTTTACTCCATTGAATATATTTTTTTGTATATTATACCATTCAATCCATGCGTCAGTTTTTACTGCACATTCATAATATGTTGTATAGTTATTTGTAATCGTTTTCGATATATCACTAAGTTTTGATTCATTTTCCAATTTCTCAAGTGTAGAACACTTTTGTAACAACCTTTCGGGTACATCAGGAAATTTCATCGAAACGGGAACAACCGTAGAACAACCTGATAACAGAACAATAAACAAACAGGCAATGTATTTCATTTTGGTGCCTCAGCTGCATCATTATGCGCTTTAATAAATTCTTTTGGTATCTCACATATACCACCTGGTGCAAATTTTGTATCATATTTTGTTACTTCTCTATCGACATACGTAACAATATCTTGACCTCTGCGTGTAATATATTCTGTTTTCTTAACTACTTTTTCAACAATCTTTACATTTTGCTTTGATGATTCTACTTGTGCAATAGATGCTTTCTTTTCCATCTCAGCAACTTTTTCTTTCCATGAAGCTTCATTTGATATTCCACCAATCATGTATGTTGCAAAAATAATTGCAACCATCGAAACTAATCTTATAGGTTCTTGAAATGTGTTTATGAAAGGTATAAATTTTACAACATAAGTTACCAAAAGACCTAATAGTCCAACAAAAAATATTGTGTAGAATAACCAATCAGGCAACCAAGATAATAACCACATTAGACAGGCAACTTTCTTTTACCCATAGGCAAAATAATAGGATTCTTTTTCTTTAGATGAACACCAGGTTCTCCACCTGCACCACCAGAACCAGCAATAGCACCGGAACTTACTGCGTTAGTTGGTCCAGCAACAGCAACACCATCTTCTCTGACGCAGCTGCCTTTTTCGTATTCTTGTGTGCCTTTTTTGCGTTTGTAACCTGACCAACAAGCTTCACGAAATTGTTTTAATGTTTTCATTAACAGTTCCACTTCCTTAAAGCTAATGCTTTGCGGGTTGGTTTGCCATTTGGTTTCTTCATCGCACCTTGCATTCCGCCCATACGAGCGCAGAAAGATTTTCTACGTTTAGCAGCCTTCGATCCAGGTTTTAATTTTGATGGTTTTGTTGTAACAGCCATAGATAACTTAGAACCTGGATGTTCTCTACGATAAGAAGCAATTCCTTTACGGTTCAATCCACCCTTAGGGTCTTTACCTGCTGATCTTTGCCATGCTGCGGTAGCTTCTATTAATTCTTCGTCAGTTATAGATTCGAGTTCTTCCCACAACATTTCTGAATCCATTCCATGTCTTTCGGCAACATGTTCAACGATATCTTCAATAGAATCAAATAATTCTTCCAAATCTATCAATACAGATTGTTCAAATTCCTCACTAACACTTTTCCATCCACCACCCATAGATTTATATTTCTTCGAAGCCCATCCGTTCGCATAAGCAGAAGGATAAACAGCAAATTTAGATTTAGCTGCAGCTTTTGCAGCAGCCCACTTTTCTGGACTGGTTGGAACATTTTTTTCAAACAAATGGTCTTGGAATTCTTTAAAAGTTTTCATTTGGTTCTAACATTGATTGGTGCGCCACGGCGTTCTGGATTTGGATCTTCCCTACGTTTTCTTTGAGCAGCAGAAGCACGAGCATCTTTACCGATAGCCTGAGCTTTTGCTTGAGGTAGACATTTTGGTTTACCTTCACCGGGTTCTCTAGCACAATCACCTTTAATATTACCTTTGGTGTCCATGCGAACCCACTTTTGTTTAAACCATTTTCTTAAATCTTCTTTCAAACCTTGTTTAATCCATTCATCGGGAGTTTTGCCGTGTTTGGATACAAAATCGTTGTGTAAATCTTTACCGGTAGTGTTGTTTTTTTTAGATATATCCATCATCAATTTATTAATTGAATCATAATCATGTTTATCTAATTGTTTTAAGCCTTTTTCTAAAGCTGTAACACAATAAGAGTTTTCATTGATGAATTGTCTAAAGGTTTTCATATGCGTCTTAATATTTCTACAACATTAGGTTCTAAAGGAATACTGGATGTATGCAAATTCATACCTCTAATACCCTTAATTTCTTCCGGCATAATATCAAGGTACGACAAAAACGTTTTAAGTATATCGTAGTCTCTTTCATCGGTTTTATAGAATAATATTCTCGATGTCGCCAACGGACCAAAAACATTATTCAATAAAATAATGTGATTAAGTATTAATCTCTCTTTTAGAGATTTGGTGATTTTATATCTACGGAACAATCTCTTTAAATATTTTGTTCTTTTGATATCACCTTCAAATTCAGACATAATACAATGAGGTGAATTATAACACTTCATTGCATATATCATGAAATTTTCTTCATTCAAATCATCAATCATTATTTTTATTATTATGTTTCAAAAAAACCTTGCGGAGTTTAATCCGCAAGGTTACTTTATAGTGAATTATAGACCACCAAAAATAGCGTTAGCACTAGTATTAGCAGAACTTGTATTGGAAGCTACTGGATTAGCAAGAGCAACCAATGTTTCTTTTAAGAAACGAACTGTACCGTCATTGTTAATTTTCTGAGTGATACGGTTCCAACCTGCATTTACACTACCTAGTTTGGTGTTTGATACATTTGAACCACCAGCACCAGTTGTGCCTTGTGTGTTGGCCATCCGAGTTGCTGTAACTAAAATAACATCGTTTGCAGCACCAAAACCAGCTTCATCTGAAGTGGCTTGATAAGAAATGTTATTACCAACCCAAACAGTTGAACCGGTTGCAAGTGTTCCCATTACAACGTTTCTAATCTGAATTAATGAGTTTGCAGTATCAATTCTAGCGATTGTGTTATTTGATTTCCAAAATGCTGCTTCATTTCCATCCAAAATAGATAAATCTTTTTGGTTACGTGAAACTGCATTGTTGGCATCGGCTGAGTAAACAAACATTCCAGTTGTTAATACTGAAAAGTTTGCATTGGAAGTGAACACGATTGTGTTACCACCAGTCGTTGCGTTTGCTGTTACTAGCGATGTAACAGGAACAACTTCTCTCAATGATGAGAAATGTGGTTTGTTATTCGCCGAATCTGTATTTCCCCATGATGGCATTTTAATCTCCTTGTTAACCTCTGGTTATGGTACTATTTATGTTTATATTTTTTTATTCTGATCCAAAGGTCCTGCTTTTCGCATTATAGGATCAATCTCTAACGTATCTCTGGTTTTTCCTGTCAAAGTTTTTCCACCAGTTAAAACTGCTGCAGCCTGAGCTTTGTCACCAATATTTTTATTTGGATTTATCGATGACATTTTTGGTGGTCTACCATACGATGCGACCGACTTATCTTCTTTTTCGGTATCATACATATCTTCCGCCATGCCTTGCTGAAACTTTTTAGGATCGCGGACTTGAGGAATCTTTTCGCCTGCTTTCAGTTTATGGCTGATGTTTTTGTCCATAGACTTTTTGAAGCCCTCCTCATCGCCATTGTCAAACGCATCGTCTGCTTTACGACCATAATGTTTAGCAACAGCATTGTGATACATAGATTTCAAGCCTTCCTCCACACCTTTATTTTTATATAAAGATTTGATAATTTTTGCTGATTTGGACATTTTATTTGAATTATTATCAGCACTTTCAACTTCTGGACCTACTGTCTGTGTAGCTGCATAGGTATCTTGAAACTTATCTTCTTTGTTTAAAGCTTTTCTAATGTTTCCGGTAGTTTTTTCAATTTGTTTACCAGTTGCCTTCATAACATTCATCCAACGGTCTGTGGACTTTTTATGTTGGCCTTTAGCTGTCAACTCATCAGCAGACTTCTTGGCTTTCTCTTTGTAACGATCCAATAGTTCAGAACTAACTTCTGAAACCACTTCTTCATTTTTGGTAGACAAATAGTTACCAACAGTATCAACATAATCTGTTGCAAGTGTTATCTTGGACTGAACCCATGCTGGAAGTTGTTTCTCATAGTCTTTGCCAATATGGTTGCGAATCATTGTGATAGCACGTTCCAATTGATCCATCTGATCAAGAACCATACTTCCTTCATCATCTAACATCTTACCCATAGCGATTGCAATGTGATTCTCTTTGATGTCAGCAATAGTATTGTAATCGTCCATGGTCAACACACCCTTAGTACGTATTGAGATTAGTTTCTCAACTACACGGTGTAAGTCCATGTCAGTTTTAATATCTTCTCTGGCCAATTCTAGAACACGAATTAAAAGAGGAATGTCCAAAACTACTGTGTCTTTTTTATCAGTTTCTTCCACCATATGATCACGTTTCCATTTCAGGAAAGATGATGATTTTGCATGAGAGATTTTAGTATCTTTAGAAACAAAGTTTGGATTAATTCCTCTTGACATCAAATATTGTTCTAAGGCGCCTTCAGTAATACCGGCTTTAGCTGACCAAGGATCTCTAGGGTCTGTACCAAAAGTTGATTTTGGTGCAGGTCCCTTGACAATCTCTTTAAGTTTTTTGGCAGTATTATACATTATTTTGCCTTTAGGTCACTCTTTACACGTTGTAATGCCGTTTGAGCCAAGTGTTTAGCACGGGACATTGGTGTATGTTTTGCACCAGACTTGTCTGTTACTGTATCGTCATCGGATGTTCTTCTGTATGGAGGATCAAAAGGCACATCGTCATGTTCTGGAGTTTTTGCTTCAGTTTTTAATTGAGTTTTTGCTGAAGTGTGGCTATTATCCAACTTGGCTTCAGCAGGAACTTTTTTACTACGACCCGCTAATGTGTCAATAGTTTTATTTGAAGGGTTTAAAACTTCATCAACTTTTTTGCCACGAAGAATCTTAAAATCTTGTGCATCAATTTTACCATTGTGATTCTTATCAATTTTTTTCTGATTACCAATCAAAGCTTCGTCTTGTTGTTCAACTTCTTCTTTCCATTCATTTACATTACAAGCTTTCATGAATTTTCCATGGTCAAAACGTGGATTTTGTTGTTTAAAGATTTCAGCATGATGTTGTGCTAACTCTTTACGTTTACCTGGATTATCATGTGCTTTAATTAAATCTGCAACTTGTTGGAAGTGTTTACGTGTTACTGCTTCATCAACCTGTTCAACTTCCTCACCACGCATCCTTTTTGCATAATCAATCTGTCTTTGAGCTCGACCTTTGGCGCTGGCATCAATTCCAAATCCACGCTGTCTACGGTCGGCATTCATTGCCCCCGCAAATTGTCGTGTGGTCTTTTTAGGTACAGAACTATAACCACTTTCTGGTTTTTTATTCCAAGTATCCATTGCTTTGGTGCCTCTAGCATTTACTGCTTGAAGTGCTTTTTGACCGGCTGGTGTATTACCGATCTCATCGATCTGCTCAACTTCTTCTTTTGTTGTTTTTTTAGCCAAATCCATTGCAGCAGTATAACCAGGAATCTTCGATAATTTTTTTAAACGCTCTGGATCTTTTGCAGTTTCACTACTAGCTGCAGCCAATCTTTTCTGGCGGTCATCAAAATCTTTTTTAGATTCTTTTTTGGCTTCACCAACCTGTTTATGTTTCAACCGTTCGGCGGAATCATCAAAATAATCATGAATCATCACCCTAACACCCTTATCGTGGAAATCATCCAGATGTTTATTGGTTAGATGTTCACCAACCTTGATATCGTGAGCGTGGTTAGATCCAACGGCACGGACTTTATACCTGCCGACGCCATCATCGACTACATGAAGTTCGTTAGGCTTGGCTGCTTCGTCAAATTGCTCAACTTCTTCTTTCATGCTTTTTAAATGGTCAGCGTGTGAAGTTCTAACAAAATGGATTGCTTCTTCTGGACTTCTAGAACCTGCCTCCATATCGCCGGTCGCATCATGTTTGCCACCATAACGTAAACCTGTTCTATGTTTATAGGATTCGATAGAACCTATTTTTTTACCTTTGTAATGAACGTCTTGGTTATGGCCACCATCATCATTTTTGACTTTTTTACCAAGAGTAATATGTGTCATTGTGGCTTCGTCAAATTGCTCAACTTCTTCATTTTGTTTTGCATAGTAGGCACCAAGAGCCATTTTCTTGCGCTCGGCTTTAGATTTACCTGCAAATTTAGGATTGTCTGAATGTACAAAATCGTGAATCCAATCACCAGCTGATGCATCTTTTTTAAGAACTTCATCAATCTGTTTCTGAATTTGTTTATCTTCTTCTAAACTATTGAGCAATTTGTTTGTGAAGGCAGAAAAACTCTCTTGTTTTTTCTTTGGTTTCTCAATATTTTCCAAATCTTTTTTACCTGGACCTTTAACAGCAGCAAAAGGATCAGATATTTGATCACGATGGGTCTTTGCAGAATTTCCATAACTTGTACCAAGAACTCTTGTTCCTGTTGGAGTAGGAATTTTTACAGGTGAAGCTTCAACAACTTGTTTAACTGCTTCAGCAATAGATTCGATTTTGGTGTTTTTGACAAACATAATTTTCTCCCGTTATTTCTTTTTCTTTTTGATTTGAATGTTAATATTTCTATCCGAGTCTTTATAAGTTTGCATAGGCTCTTTATTTGTTGATCCATTAAGTGTTCCACCAACTCCCATGTCAACAGCTCCTGGATCATCAATCGCTTCTCTAAATTTCCTAAAACTAATAATTTCTTTTTGCTCTCGGTAAGTCACATCGCCTAGACCGGACATGGGATATACTGTTCCCTGCTGGCGAGTATCAAATTCTGGACCTATACCTGTTGCATTTCTCATTCTCTGATTTTGTGTAGGAGAATCAGAGAATCTTTTATTCTTTAATCTACTTTTTTCTTTGTCCTTGGAGAAGTTTGTTTCCTTGGGGCTCGGGTTGATGGTGAGCTTGGGGTTGTTTTCTTCGCTGTAGGTTTTGAACGTGTAGGTTTTGTTTGTGTTTTTTCTTGGGAAGGTGTTTCCACGGATGTCGTCACCGGTGTCTGTGGCTCCTGCTCGATTGTCGGCTGGGATATCACTAGGTCCTTCTGCTCGGTTACCCGAGGTTTTAATTTTAGAAAATTGACTATAGCTTTTAACATTTTTATCCTCAAATATATTTGATTTATTACGTCTTGTAAACCAATCTGTAGCTATATCACTATAGAATTGATCATTTATGAACCTATTTATAAATTGATATGTGTCAGTAATATCTTCTTCAATCTGTTGTATTGTTTGATTGTTATCGATTTCTTTGAAGAATGAGAACCTTTCGAGGAAAAAATCTTTGTTTTCCTGAGATTTTATCCATTTATCATGTCTAATGGACTCACTCATCATTCTTTTTAGTCTAGAATTTCTTTCTTTACTGGCTTCATCCGTTGTGTTAACAAACACCATAAGTGTATCGTAACCTAAATCTTCTAGTTCTTCTTTAATGTGAGAAATTCTTTCGATATCATCTGCTGGTCCGTTGATAATTAATGGACCACGGTTACGAATCGATTCTCTACGAAAATCAGAAGTTCTTTGTGACAAAGTATGTTTGTCTGCAAGATATTCAAAAGCCTGTACTGAATTTATTTCAACTGCGTTTGATAGTGGAATAGATTCACGAATAACAACATCTTTTCCAGAGCCAGGACCACCAGTTACAAAAACAGCTTTGAACATTCCATGATAATGGCTCTCATGTAAACCCATACCTTTGCGTGTATCATGCATCAATTCTTTGGCATGTTCATCCGACACATGGGAAGGAACGCCTTTTCTAAATTCTTTAAAGTCTTTATTTTTGGCATGTTCACGCATCTTACTTCCGGACATACCCTCTGTACCTTCAGCATCAGGATCACGATGACCTGCTGAGTGAATTTTTATACTTTTAAAGTGGTATTCTCCATGACCAGCTTTAACGCCATTATACTTATGTAATAGATCATGCATTTCCTTAACACGATCCGATCCAACAACAACGTGGAGATGCGTTACTCCATTCTTATATGATGCTACTGCGTGATGTAATATAGTTGGTTTTTCTTTTGATGCAGCAGTAATTTTTGGTTTAGATGCAATTTTATGTACTGACGATTTGATGGAAACAGCTTCTTCTATTTTTGGAGAAGCCATGTACCTAGTTAAATGTTTAACTTTTTGTTCAGAACTTAATGGATTTTTCTTACTGTCTTGAGAATGAGAAACGATAATTTCATATGATGCCTTGTGTTTTTTGGCAATCTCTTTAACTTTATTAATTAATTTTAAATGACCGGTCGTAGGCGGATTCATGCGACCAAAGGTTATCACATGATGTTTCTCATATTCTTCTTGTTCTTTAATTAAATCTAAAAAAGATTTCATTTCCTAACCTTTAACAGATTTTGTTTGGCAAATTCTGCACGATTAACTAGTTTAGTTGGTTCATTATCATGGTGTACAACAAAGCCTTCTGGCTTGGATTTCTTACCTTCGATGTGGTGCTCATAATCACCTTCATGTGTTTCTAATGATTTAACCAAATGATTCTTTGCTTGGTGTAGATGGTGATGCATACTCAACAAATTGCCATACTGCGCTTTGTGTTTTTCAACATGAGCAATTTGTGATTCACCTTCTTTTGTTTTTTCAGCTTTAGATTTTTCAGTTTTAACTTTTGCAGCTTGTTTATCGTGTTCAGATTTCAAATGTTCTTTGAATCCTTTAACAGAAGGAACTTCATCGGTTCTTACAGTCTTATTGATATAGGTAGATAAGTGTCCATGTTCACCAGAGTGTTTTGGGTGAACGGCATCATACATCTTATGTCCATGGGTGTCATGAATCTCTTTGGCTGCAGCCATATGTTTATTAAAACCAGATTCGTTGGCAGCTGAATGTTTTACTTTGCTTGTGTCATGTTCTGCACCATGAATATGAACATCAGGATGTTCTTTGAAATTCTGGTGATCAACATGAGGTGAAGCATGTTTTAATTCATCATCATACTTGTGATGTACGACAACACCAACTTTTGATCTTTTAATTTTTTTTGCATTTTCACCTTTAGCAGTATAGGTGATTGTATTTGGTGTAAACGAAACGTCACCTTTTGCTTCCGCAATATATTCTTCGTGAAGCGTTTTTGTTTCTGCGTGATGCATCAAATCACCCTGATAAACACCAGATTTGGGTGACACTTTTGGTAAGTGTTTAAGAGCATGTTTAAGAGTTTTGGCAAGACCAGGAGCATGTCCGTGATTCTTTTCAACATCTTTTTCTGTATAATTAATTTTTGGGTTTTTATTGAACGCTGATTTGGTTGCAACAAAGAATTTACCGGTTTTTGGATGATGACCAAAAACGATTGATGGAGAACCATCATATTTCATCGTCAGGTTGGAACTTTTTTGACCAGCCTTAATGTGTTCGTGAGCTTTTTGTAAAGCACCATATGCGTGTTCAAAACCAGCATGGCCATGCATCAACGGCCTATCTTCAGCATGATGAATATGTTTAAGTTGGGAAGATTCTTCGGCTTCTTCCGTTAAATAGGTTTTGAATGTTAACATGGGTTTCCTTACTGAATTGGTATCACACTATGGTTACCAAAATGTTATATGGACATACTATTTATACAACATCCATATTTTCACACCTAAAAGGTGTAAAAATTGGGTTAGATACATAGTCTCACGATTGTTGGGTTTTTAGAACAATCTCTGTGTCCAAGTTTTCGGTGTCTTATCGGAAACGATTTCTATGTCTAAGTGGTACTGAAAAGGTTTGGTACCCCGTGTTTGGATATAGTCAATTTGCTTTTGTAATGACTGTTCCAAAGTGGTTTTTGTTTCGTAACCAAAAAATTCTCTGATTTTATTGGCAGAACAATTCGCATGTTTAACTTCTTGTGGTCGTCCTGGCATGAATACTGGATCCAACTTGAAGTTCAGTAGACCAGAAATTACTTGTGCAAGTTCCAAAATAGTTACTGGATTCTCATCAGGACCGATGTTAAAAATCTCTCCAACCGCCTTAGGATTCTCTGCAAATTCAACAAGACAATCTACGTCATCTGATATATCGGAGAAGCACCTAGTCTGTGATCCGTCAGCATAAATGATTGGTTGTCTGCCTTGTAACATCAGGTTGACCATAATACTAGCAACATTTCGGAACGGGTCATCATACTTCTGACGGGGACCAATGATGTTGTGTGGTACTGCAATTACTAATTCAACACCGTGAATTTCTGCCAGATTCTTTAAAAGAAGTTCTGTACCCCACTTGGCAATACCATAAGGGTCTTGCGGTTTCGGAGTCATATCTTCTGTAAACGGAACAATTTCTTGTGTACCATATCTTGCCATCGATGAGCAATGTACAAACTTTGGTACGCCAGCTTGGATGGCCGCAGTCATAGCATTAACAGCAATTTGAGTTGTGTTCTGAACAATAAGTGAAGGTGAGAATACAGATAGGCCTTCGTAGGCGGTACAGGCTGTGTGATATACAACATCACAACCTTTCATCATTTCTTTTAGTTTGTCGAAATGCAATAGATCGCAATCATAAAATTCAACGCTATCAGGCACATTATCACGATAACCCCCTAATAAATTATCAATACCAGCAACATTATATCCTTTAGCTAAAAATGCATCAGCTAAATGACTACCTAAAAATCCTGCAACACCTGTTATGAATACTTTTTTCATTGCCATCTTGTCCCTTCAAAATCTAACCAATATGTTTTCATTATACCTTTTTTTTCTGTCATCCAATAAAATGGAGTAGTATGTAGGAGTCCTCGGCTAGACGTATAATAGATTGGAACAGGACCACCCTCTAAAGCACCAACAAAATGTGAAAGTCCTGTATCACCACCGACATATAGTTCAGCAGTCATGATATGTTTCAGACTCTCTATAAAATTGGTACTATCGGTCCATCCTTCAATATTGAAATTCTTTTCGCTGATTATAATTTTTTGACCATCAAATTTATCATACTTTTTAATTATTTCTAAAAATAAATCTGTTGGCCAATTACGATATTTGTTATATGGTGCATCAAAAATTGGACATATAACAATCTTTTTTTCTCTTGCGTGTGGATTTGGTATTTTGACCAGATCACCGGATATATCCCTGAAATCCCAAAGATTAACTTTTTTCCACAATAACTTATCAACACCCTCTTGTGCAGAAAAATAGTCTGTGTGTTCAATCAACCAAGAGTGAAAATCTTGGCAATGTTTTGCTGGGCTGATTGATCCTGGTTCAAAATAAAATTTGATATCTTTTTGTTGTTGTTTTCTTAGATAAGCAACAGCATTCGCTGCAGCAATCATATCACCATTTCTAATTGTACCAAATGTATCTGGCTGAATATTAATAATCATAATAATGTTTCTAAGTCTTTGGCATGAACCAGTTTTGCTTGACGATTTAAATAGAAATGTTTCTCAAAGACTTTGTTGATATTTTTACCATCATCCCAAGACACATCCTCACCTCTGCGGAATTCAGGTTTCCAATCTTCTGCCTTCCAAACACAATACAAAGGAACATTACACATATCAGCAAGCATACCAACACCAGTAAAGTTTGTGATGAAAGGTTTCTTTAGATTCTTAATAATGTATGCGTTCTCCAACATCGTTTTATTGTAATCAATAAATTCGTATTTGTCAAGATGCGATAGAATGTGTGTTTCTCTACGATCATCAATGTTGCCTACATCCCAACGATCACCAACATAATAATCATCTTTTATTTCAATGTCAAACTCTGGAGTTTTTACAATAAAACCATCATCAACATCAAATTCCATTCCATATTGTTCTTTCAACCAATTCTCATATCGGCATGTCTCGATTGGTCTATCAGGATGTCTTTTATCTTCTCTGGTCCAAGAACTAAGGTTGATGATTGAACCATACATCCATATATCAGAATCAAAATTAACTTCAGTAAACAAATCTTGGTACATAAGAAATTCTTTTATACCATTAAATTTTTTCATTTCACCTTTAATGACAAGTTCAAATTTTCCATAAGATTTGCGTAAGCCCGAAAGTACAGGCATGCCATTGATGAAGTCACCAAGATTGGCGGTAGAACTAAGATATACTTTCATTATAATCCTCAAATGCAACAAACCAATTATCAGGCGAAACTTTATGTAAATCAAACATCTGTGGTTTATATAGATACGACATTAAAAGTAGTGTTTGATCATCATCAATTAAATCATTTTTCAATAATTCATTTACAGAGTGGTGTACAAGATGTTCTAATATTGGCCAACATTTTTTGCCACCAACAATACAAGGTCCTGTAATGTGAACATCATTATTTGCAATCACATCTTGAATGTATGTACCCTCAACCCAATCTTTGATATTGAAGAAATGTATCTTCTCTGGATTAAAGTCGTAAGACCATTCTATAGTTTTTAGAGGTTCTCTGCAATAACCAAAATCGATCCATGCAACCAATTCAGTTGGTACATAACCTAACTCCATGGCCTTAGTTACAAAAGATGATTTTAATAAATTTACAAGCACGTAATCGGCATTCCAATACTCTGGATTTTTAACCTGACTTGGATTGATTTTTGATTGATACTGCGGTAACTTTTGTACCCTAGAAATTTCTTCACGTAGTTTATCAAAAGAATTTTTGAAATCTAAAGGAAGTATTTGTGTCGGTCTACTGCCACGTAGCTCTTTGATTTTGTCAACAAATTCTTCGGAGGTAAAGACTACCATGTGATTTTCTAATTTGGCTAAGTGTGCAAATCTTTGAAAATAGGTGTCTGTACTTCTTTGTAGATAATGTGGTAATCCTTTGTCTGGAGTCCAATCACCTCGACCAATGTCAAAGAAAGCAGTAACGATACTTATGTTATTCATACCCAATAATATTTCTTATAGTTATTTACAATTTCAATATTTTCTTTTCTAGTTTCAACAAATTCATCCCAATCAAAACCATTATTTCTGTGATGGTGTGTATCTGTCATGTATGGATTGACGTTGTAATCTTTTCCACACAGCATGTAGTATGCTACCATATAACAGTCCATAAAACCAAACGGTTCATAATAACTTTGAATGTCGTTATGATGAGTTTTAAACCAATCCAATACACGTTCATAGTTGTTTAGAAACGTGTCTACTTTATATATTGAACCTCCACCGCCGCCATAATAATTTGTGAGAGGTCTTTTACCGGAAAAGTTTTCGATCAAATCAATAACTTGAGGCGGCATTTCATTACCGTGTGTGATGTGATGACAGGACATTTCCCATTCATCGAGTACTGTTACTGGCTTTTTGATCCACACATCATCTTCGACCATCATAATATGTGTAGTATTTGATTTTTCGCAAGCATAACGAAATCTCTCTAACCACAAAATAACCTTTTCGATTTTGTAACTTGGATATCCTATTTTATTTGTGTAATAAACATAGTCACAATTGTTGGTTGCAGCGATTTCAGATAAATCATCAGCTGCATCAGAACCTAAAAAGTAGTATGCATCAGGATGATATTTCCTTATATTTGATACAATATGGCCTGTTGATATTTTTTTATTCGCAGAAGCTAGGTGTAAAAAAGATAGTGATGACATTTTATCTTACTACAAACATAATAGAATCTGACATGCCAGAGATTTCTCGAGCATCAATAATTTCATATGTCATCCAAGGAGGAACTAAAGCTTTATATTCTTCTGTCCATTCCATTTCTGAAATATCTTCAATAATAAAAACGCCACCATCATTCAATTTGTTGAGGTAAATTTGTAATGACTTTAGATGACTCTCTTTTGTATGTGGACCATCATCAATAATGATATCAAATTTTGGAAGTGTGTCTGCAAATTCTTTACTATACCCGTCAGCAGTAAATACTCTAACTCTAGGATAAGGCAAACAATTCTTTGCAGCACCAAACTCAAAAGGATCTACACCATAGATGTCAGCATCGGAAAAATATTCGTGGAATACTGCGAGACCACCGCCACGGTGTACTCCAATCTCCAATAAACGAATTCTCTTGTCACGATATTTCGGAAACTCTTTATCGTAAAAAGCGGTGCAATATCTGTGATTAAATTCTTTGTCCGTTCCAAATTCATAGTGTGTGTCGTTTCTTAAATTTTTTTCGACCATGATATCAACTAAAGTTTTCATAATTAAGCCCTGTAAATAAAATATTCCGATTCATCTTCTTGGCCATATTTTTCTTGGACAAATTTTTTCCAATCAGGTACACGATCATATTGGTGAACAATTGGAAAAGGTATTTCGCAGTCATCATCACTTAAAACAATACCATTTTTTACAATAGGTTCTTTAAATAATAGATTTGGTCTAAAGTTATCAATCTTTGATGGATCAGCAACCGTACCCGCTTCACATGCCCAAGTTGATGTCTTGAAAACGATATTCTTAAATGGTTGTGTATTTATTAGTACGTTAAAGACCGCTTGGTCGCAGATAGGAATTGGCCTGTTGATTGCATTAGTGAAGATGTTGAACACCATATCTTTCACATACTCAGAGACACCACCGAACGTTCCAACATTAAAGATTTCGTTATCTTTAAACTTCTCATAGACATAAGGTCCATAAGACTGCATTAAATTCTCATTGCCCCAAGATTCATCTTTGTATTTCAATCCTTCAGAAGCAATAATAAGTTTATAATCATCTTTAAGATAACGTGTCATTGGATAAAACGGGTCTGTTTGAAAGTAAACATCTTTCACATCTGTTGTGACAACATATTCATAATCTTTCCAATGATTGTTTAAGTAATCATAAATGGAAAGAAAACGCAATACGTGGATAGGAACATTGTTGACCGATATCATCGGAACAACAACCACACCTTGTTCCTGTAACCACTCCACCGTTTCTTTTGATGTTTTACCAGCAACTAAAACAACATCGTTTTCACCTGAAACTTCTTTTGCAGATAATACCCAAGGTTTAAGTTGGTTGATGCCGTAGTTTGTGTAACCACCGATAATTAGATTTTTTTGCGCCATGGGAATTCTCCATTATATTTTTCATTCATTACTTTATTACCATTCAAAAAGAATTCGGCGTTAACTGAACCTGGATTCCCGTCTACACGATAATTTACTGTATATTGTCCTGTGCAATGAAATCTTGCAAAGTGTTGAGCAAGGGTCCCAAAGAAAACACGGTCTTGACCCCAACCACCATGCCATACACTAGCCAATTTTATCGCAACATCAGTTTTAAGGCAATACGAATTTGTATCTATATGATTGATGCCGTGATATGTTTTCCATTTGCCTAAAGATTCACAATCATCATTACAAATGTATTCGCCTTCTTTATTTGTAACTTTACGCAAAGAATAAGACCAACTCAGATCATTTTCTTCTATTGTTTTGATACATTCTTCTACGTGATTAGTTTCAAACCAACAATCTTGGTCCAAATAAAAAACATAATCGGTGTTAATCAAATGTGTGAAGGAAGCATATATACGGTGTCCGTAAAAACCATTACCACCAACGTTGATAGGCAGATAACAAACTTTTACGAATGGATTTCCTGCGTAGTCATCAGAAATAACTTTAACTTTACCTTTAAAGTTATCACCGTCACAAACAAGATAAACTTGTGTCTCTATTGTTTGGTCAAGTACAGAATCGATTGCATCACGTACTTCAAATGCACCCGTGGTGGGTATAATCACTGTTGCTTTCATAATTAATTCCTTGTCAATTTAAGTATTTTTTCTATCTGCTTTTCGATTAGTGGTTTTCTATTCGGCCAGTATATGTATTCTTTATCTCCGGTCGAATGTAACTTGGTGAGAAACGGAACAATAATTTTTTCTAATTCCGTTAATCTTTCTTTATAATCATCGGCAGTTTGTGCTGTCTTATTGATAATTGAATTATATTCTTCTTCAGACACAGCAGAAAAACCAAAATCATTATCGTTAGTTTCAAACTCTTTCGCAAGTTTGTCAAAGTCTATTAACGCCATCATTTAACTCCATTAAATTTTACAGACAAGTTAAAAAATTGTCCTAATTTATGTTCATCTCCAGTTTTGTTTGTACGTACTGAAAATTTCATTAGTAATTTATCTGAAGAACTAGCAACCAATTCAATAAAAAAATCTTGTTTCGATGTTGTTGATGCATAAGAATTAATTGATTTGGTTTTGTTCAAAAATACTTCAACATCATCTTCATCAGTCAACACTTTAACTGAGCTGTTGAAAGCTTTTAAAACTATTAGAGGAACATCTCCAGCTTGTCCTGTAATAGCTTCTCTTAGATAATTAACTGTTTTGGTAGTATTTTTAGGAAAAATTTTAACTAAGGCGTTGCGTATAATATCAAGACTTTTATCGTAAAGTTCATTGTATCCGTTAACGTCAACCTTTTCAAGCTCAGCCAACTTAGAAATAGTTTGCCTTTTGGCTATCTTATCGTAACCATCTTTTGATGTACTGAATTTGAAATAAATTTCATCATACAATTTATTTCTTAATTTTTGTATTTCTGATTCATTCAGTTTTTCTAAAATAGGTTTGACATAAGTATTTAATTTTGGTTCACTAGTATTTTCATCACCCGCTTTAAGTGACACACCTAACATTTTTCCAGTTTTATATTCTACAAACAAATCACCTTTATGTTTTGAATCTACACCTTCAGGTTTGGCACGATAACCCCAAATAACATTTGCTATGGGATTTTTTTTATTTTCATCTTTTAACCAATTCAAAACACCAATTGCATTTTTCATTTTAATTTCGAATTTGGATGACTTTGGAAAATTATTGATGAAATCTGTTCCTGATTTTCTATCTTTGTCATTAACATATACTGTTAATTTCTTTGGATCGGTTGCCTTGACCTTATCATAAAAATCTTTGAAATCTTTTGGTGTTATTTTTTGTGTGAATCCAACCGCAGGCGCAAGTTCAGTTATAGTAGAATTCAAAGTTGTTTCTTGCATACCACCGGCAGCAGGTTTAAACACTAAAACGATCTGATTATTTTTTACTACAGGATCATCGATGACTGTAACTTCTGTGCTGCCTGATAAAGAAGGATCTTTTTTTCTATAATTGTAGATTTTAATTTTAGTTAAAAGGCCTTCAATTTCTTTTTGTGTTTGTTCTCTGTTGCTGGATTTAACAACATAAACTTCCTTATTTCGAGTCTTTTTCTTTAACTCGGAAGGAAAACTATTCAACACCTTAATGACAGGATGGATTTTGGTGGCCATATTAATCTCAAATGAAAGTATTTATCTGATAATCTGAATATCTTTTCCTGATGTCCAGATTTCAAGTTCGTTTCTTAACCTGTTTTCATTGTATAGTGTTTCATACCGATTGCAAGCTTTATTTCGCCACCATTCAATCAAGTTTACCATTTTATGTTTTTCATAGTTTTCACCAGGAACAAGTACGTCCGTCTTACAGTTTACATAATCAACCATGTTCTTAAAACCATAGTCGCTTATATAATATCTTTTCTGTTCTGTCAACCCCTTAGCCTTCTCAATCGTTGCTTGGAATGTGCCGCCCTCAGATGTACCTTTAAGTGCTGCTTTAGTGAGTGATATAATCTTCATAGAGATTTTTAGTTTCTTACTAGACGCATCTTCATCGACAAGTTTACCAACTTTACTTTCCACAAAGTCACGTAAATCAGAATATGGTTTGCCGTGCATCATGGGTAAAAAATCGGAATCGGTAAGACCTTTATATCTGATATAGGGTTTCATACCATCATATTGTGATACTGTTTTTGAACTACCATATAAACTAGTAGTCTCAAAAAGACACAAATTCATTCCGTATTTCTTGTTGACGATTTGACGGACTTCATGTGATGTACAGATTGCAGCTAGAAGTTTACCACCAAGATAATTATAACCAAATGGTTGTGCCGGTACAATAACAAAACCCATCATTGCAGAGTCGTTGAATCGTTTACCCCAGTCAGGATTTTGTGTAAACACTTGTCCAAGCATGTCATTACGGGGTTTACAGTTGATGACTGGTGAACCAAGTCGGATGAATCCTACGTACTTTCCTGTATTCTTCTCACGCACGGCCAACTTGACATTACGACCAACTGGTGGAATGTTTACGTGTGATGAGGTAATGTTCAGTAGATTAGTCCATGTTTCATTATCTATTTCAAGTACTTCAAAATCCATATCTTTTGGATGCATCGTAAAGTTTTGAAATAATTCATCTTCAATTGGAAATAAAGGATTGGATGGAAGTTCGGCCAGAGAATTTAATTTCTGATCTCTCATGTACTCATCGATGCGATCAAAATTCCCAAAATAATCTTCGAATACTTTGGCACAATGTACTGCATCTTCAAAGGTCAACGTCATACTTTAAATCCACTAAACTTTTTAGGTTGTCTTTCACGGTCACCAAATGTGTTTATTGGCTTATCGTGGCCAGCATCTGCAATTCCAATTTGAGCAGCCTGTTCGATATCATACAACTTCATTTTAGACCTGTCAATACCAACCGTGAATCTTTTGTAATATGTTGGATCATTGTAACGATTTTTCAATTGTTTGACCATAAGTTGGCCAAGTTCTTCCAATTCTTCGGAAGAAATCAAAGCAAACATCAGGTCGGCGGTAGCAGGTAACCCGAACGATTCACTCGTATCTTCCAAGCCCGGATCAGACGATGTAAATCCGCTTCTGGTAGTTTGAGTCGCAGATACAATAGGAACATTATGTTCAACGGCAAGGCCTCGAAGCTCTTCTGCGATGGACTTAACGTATGTGTATGAGTTAATATTCGCACCAGCCTTAATCCGAGAACTACAACATATATTAAGATAATCCACAAAGATAATATCAGGAACGAAAGAGCGCTTAAGATTAAGTTCATTTAATAATGTCCTAAAATGAATTGTTGAAGCTGATGCGGTTGGATATTCTTTGATGATAAGTTTACCTGTAGTCTTTTCACGGACCCGAGCAACTTTCTTGTCATACATGTCTTTAGGTAGTTGCATCAAATCATCAATCGTCACGTTTAATAAATTTGCATCAATACGTTCAGCAATTTTTTCTTCTGCCATTTCAAGTGTGATGTACAATACGTTTTTACCTTGTACCATGCAAGACGAAGCAACGTGACACATGAACAATGATTTACCGACACCAGTACCCGCTAGAGCGATATTGAGTGTCTTGGCAGGCAGGCCGCCTTTTGTGATTTTGTTGAAGTATTCCAGATCAAAAGGAATACGTTCTTCTTTTCGGTGGTAGAATTCGTAACGCTCATCTGAATTCTCCAAATAATCGTGACCAACCGAGTTATCGAAACTTACCGCCAAGGCGTCCGATAATATCTTGGGAATCTGACCTTTTTCGTGGGTCTTGTCTTTTCCATCGAGAATAGAAATAGACCCCAATACTGCATTGTATATGGCTTTCTCTTGGCAAAATTGTTCGGTTTTATCAACAAGCCATTGAATTTTGGATTCTTCGCTTTTAGTAGATTCAATTTCTTTAAGATAAGACGAACACTTTTCCACTTCGTCATCTGTGAGATTGCGCCTTTCTTTGACGGCCAATGCAACTGCTTCAATCGTTGGTGTGTTATTGTAAGTCTGTGTGAATGATGTAATTTCATCAAATAAAACTTTTTCAGTATTCGAGGTAAAATATTCCGGTTTTAAAAATGGTAATACTTTTCTGAGATAATCTTCATTGTAAAATAGATTCTTGAGAATCGTTTGTTCCAACTTCATCAATAATTTCCTGTTCAATGTTAGATGACATTATTTGTACCAAAAGGTCACCAATATGGTTCTTAAACTCACCACTCTTTTCTAACTTTTTCGGTGTACTCACATCAGATTCTAACACATCGTAACCAAAAAGTAAATACATTTGCTCATTCTTTTCCTCAAACTTTACTTTGCCATATTTGAAGATGGTATTTTTGTAAGGTCCATCAAGTAATCTAACGTGTACTGAGGCCGCATCATCTTTTGGATAGATGAAACAATAGTCTATTCCTTCAATCATTTTTTTTCTCCTCGGATTCTTCTGGTACAGGAATATTAAAAAATTGTGATATACAATATCTTCCGTAATCTGGAAATTCTTTCTTCAATTCAACTTTTCTTGCTTGATGTGTATATTTTCCAGGAAAAATAATCACCATGTTATTTTTTATTTCAAACTCTTTATTGAAATCATTTAGAATAAAATTTCCACCGGAGAATTTTTTAGGTTCTTTAAAAAAATAACTACAAGCGGTAAATATTGATTGGTCGTCGTGCGGTTTGTAATAGTGACCATTACTATAATATGATATCAAAGTATTGTAAACACATTCACCAAGTTTTGCGTATGTTTTATCTTGTTGAGCAAATAGTAAAGAACACTCTTTTATTTTTTTATTTAATTTTATTATATTTGAATTTGGAAATTTACTTTCATATAAAAAAACACCGTTAGCTTTCTTTAAAGAAATACCGTCACGGGTCCTTGCTGGACCCACATTAGAAGAATTATCTAAAAAATTTTTATCGTAAAGGTCATCCAATTCTTCCCATATTTTGTTTAATTCATCTTCTGTATAAAAATTTTCAATAACAAAAACATGAGGAGGATTCTCCAGACATTGAATGTCCATTTTAGGCACCGTTAATCGTTTCTACATTAAATGCTTCTTCTACATCTTCCGATTTCATAATGTTACCTGTAGCGATTCTATATTTTCCTTCAACAAATTCTCGGAAAGTTTTTTGTTTTATGATAGGCAACCAAAAATCTTTTGTATCTGTTTCTTTGATGCGGTATTTTTTATCTTCTATTTCACCAGTATCTTTGTTTACTTTGGAATACCAACCATTACTGGGTTTAACAACGTGTCCTGATTCGAGTGCGATATCAAGTAGACCAGACCACTTGCTGATGCCACCATCAAAAGATACAGTAACAGGGATTTTAGATTTTTCTTTAACATATCTAGACTTCTCAGCATTAATTATGAAATTGTAACCAACGACTTCTGTTCCTTCTTTTTCTTGTTGACGACCAAGAATAAAGATATTATCAGCCGAATAATAACTTCCTGTGCCACCACCAACAATATCTTTCGGGAACATACCAATTTCCTTATATGTATGGTTCACAACAATCATAGGAATATCTTTCATCGTTAGATGTGGTGTGACCATTCTGAACAATGATTTGATTTGTTTTGCACGACTCATATCTGCAACAGTTTTTCCCTCAACAGCATCATCAACTTCTTTCTTGGATGCTAAATTTCCAATTGAATCAATAATAATAATTAACTTATCACTACGTTCAATTTGAGTTAATTGTTGCATAACATCGTGCTTTAATTGCTCGATATCAGTAAGAGGAGTATGGAACACCCTATTGGTATCAATACCGAATGAATCAAAGTAAGATTGAGGAGTGCCAAACTCAGAATCGTAAAATAAAAGAGCAGCATCGGGATATTTCTCCAAATAAGATTTAGCCATCAACAGACTAAATGCGGTTTTAAAATGTTTTGATGGACCTGCCCACATTGTAAGACCAGGAGTTAAGCCACCATCTAACTTACCAGAAAGTGCCACATTGATAATTGGAATCGCTGTGGGGATCATGTCTTTGTCCGTGAAGAACTTCGACTTGGATAAAATTGCAGATTCTTTGATGCTGCTATTCTTTTTAATTTTGTCTAAAATGCTCATGTAATCACCTTATTAAATGTCTTTACGCCTTGTGCTGGGATGTAGTCCCAACATTGGTCGACCGTCATACTTAAATTTTGCATATGGACCATCAATATCAACATAATGAATGAAGGCTTGAATTTGTTCTTTGCCTTCATATCTATTTCGCCAATGAGGAACATCCATACCTCTATAAACACACATTGAACCTACGTCCAAACTTATTGATCTTTCTTTTTTTGTAATGTCCCTAAAATGAATCTCCCAAGGTTTGTCGGAAATTGATAGTGTTAGTGTTGCTGAATATTGACAGCTCGGTCGATCCGTATGCTCTTGCATTTCAGCACCATTAAAATATATTCTAGTGTATGTGTATGTTGGTACTAGTCGTTTACCTACAATTTCTTCGACTTTTGGCAACAACATCTCAGACAATGCTTCCAAACAATTTACTCCATACTTACTAAAAGATTTTTCAACTAAACCATCACCTTTAAAAGAATCATCACTCAAGTTATTTTCATGGTTATAATTCGACCTCAAAAGCAATAAAGACCTGGAAATTAATTCACAAGTCTCTTTTCCTACAATATTAGGCACAACATGAAAACCATATTTTTCTATATTAGACATTATGATTATTTTTCTTTTTCTTTAAAAGCGTACTCAGCAGTATAATCATATTTTGGTTCCAACTTTTTTTTTACCTCAACAACCTCATGGTGTTCGGTATATACACCAGGAGCATGATGTTCTTCTCTACGAACCGGTTCTAAAATAACTTCTTCATCTGTCACAGGATCATATGCAAATGGTTCTGGTTTATTTTCTTCTATTGTTGTTACGTTTTCTTTGTCAACATTGATGGTCGATTCATCTTTGTTTTCATTCATCTTGGCAATATTATTATTGAGTTCCTGTATTTTATCGTTTATCTCATTTGCCATTTCAATTATTTTTTCTTCGGTCAAAATCACTTCACTAGGTGTTTCTTCTACAATTTGTTTTTCTTCTTCGGTTGGTTTTTCTCCTACATCAGCAACATATGGATCTGGTGTTTCTTCTTTGATTTCTTCTTCAACTTCTGGTTTTTTCATGGACATATTTGCTGCTATTAATAATAACACAGCTAGAGGGTCAAATACAACCATGATCAACATGATTACCAAACGAACTGCTTTATCGATGGCATTATCATCTTCACTACCATATACCATTTCACCAACATATTTGATTGGCCCAACTTCTGCAATTAATTTATTTTCTTCACGTAGTAATGGTAGTTTTTTATTTGCAATTTGTTTTAATTCTTTTTGCGTATCTTGAATTTGTTTGTCTAGTTTATTGCTTGCGGTTGATGGATCTTTAGCACGAGCAAGCAAATAATCCAATCTCTCTTTAGTGATTTTTTCCTGTTGTGTTAGTGTTTTAATTTCAACTGAATTGGCACCAGCATCCAATGTAGAATCGATATGTGATTTAGACAAGAATCCAAAAATACCCATACTGGTAATCAACATCAATATAACTACAGCAGCAGTCAAATATGTTTTGAGTAGAATTGGACAAGTTTTCCAGTTCCTATACAACCAAGAAGTTGTAACTAGTTTACTGAGTTCAAGTACGGAACCCATAAAAACAATAGGCCAAAATGCGCCAGTAAAAATAGCAGCAAGACCTATAACGGAATAATATGCTGCGATACCGGATAGCAGTATTGCTGAAAGTAGTGTTATGTATATCATACAAAGAAATCCTCGATGGAACTTGTTTTTTCGGTAGACCAGCCCATACAATCTAGAATCACCTTAATCGGTTCTAAAAAGGCCTTATCAAATTGCATATCATAATCGATGTATTCCTGTAATTCGAACTCTTTAGGTAAACGTGACGGGTATGATATAACGGTATCTTTAAATGGGTTAGGCATTTTTAGATAAGTAAATTTTAGTTTTTCGCCTTCTTGGATGAGCGGATATTTTTTAGTTAAATCTTTTTGTTTAAGGTAATGATTATATAGTATAGCACCTTTAACGTGAATCGGTGTTCCCTTTTTATATAGTGTGACAGCATCCGAGTAAGTGTTTAGTCCGTTCAGACCTCTAGGGAAAGAAATTTCTTCAGCTGGTAACTCTTTGAAATCTTTTCTGAAACTGGCAATAAATGTGTGTATATCTTCTTGTGTGCCATTTACCATGAGTTCGATTGCTTCTTTCATCTTCTCACGAATAGAAGAAGGAGTTGAAGATTTAATCATCTCCAAACCCATAACTTTCATCTGTGGTTCTTTATACTGAACACCTTCGTTATTGTACACGTTTAGGATATAACGCTTCTTGGCTGTCCAGATGCCTTTGTCCGATAAACCTTCACGTTTCATCTCCATCTTTTGCTGGTAAGCGTGTACGTAATCTGCCAACTCTTTATACGATTTGTCGATATATGGTTGTAGTTTTTCTTCGCAAATTTTATCCATGAGAGAAATCACCTTCTGTTTGTCAGAAGTATCTTTGATGAACTTATTCACCAATTCACCCATGCGTAGATAAATCGAATCAGTATCAGAAGCGATTACATAATCTTTATCTGTACTGAGCAATTTGTTCATGTACTCATTTATTTTGTTTTCAATCCACCGAATAGACAACTGGCCAGCAGTAGTGACCCCAAGAGCCATTCGCAAATCATAAAATCTGAAATACTGAGAACCAAGAGCACCATAAGCAGAATTGAGAGAAACCTTCTTTGCAAGTTGTATGTTGTTATACTTGGCAATTCGTTTTTCAATTTCATATTTTTTGGATCCGTCAGATTCATTTTCATATTCCTGTTTAGCCTGAAGCATCAACTTTTTAAACTTTTTCCGATCTTCGTACATTTCTTCCATCATCTTAGGCAAGAAGCCTTGAATATCTGTACGGAAAAATTGACCGTTAGGTGTTAGTGTTGCCTTTTGTAAACTTGAAGTATTGATTTGTTTTTTCAACAGTTTTTCAACAGAAATTCCTTGTGAAAGAACCTCACGCATTTCATCCGTGTAATCTTGTGGTTCAATCAATGTTTCGGGCGAGATATTATACTGCATCATCAAATGAGGATATAGACTGTTTAAGTCAAAAGATGCCACCCAATCATGCAATCCCACCTGAGGTATTTTAACATATGCACCTTCAAATGCGGAATCTTTTTCTTTGACGATACGTGGAGGAACAATAATGCCTTTCTCAAATAGATAGGCATATGTCATTGAATCCCACATACGGGTTTGTGCAAACACATCCTGATAGTTTGTCTTGGTATCATACGCAAGTGTAACTGCCAATTCGATGAGTTTAAGTTTTTCTTCTAGCTTGATAATCAGTTCAACGTCTTTGATGTTATATTCAATAAACTTTTGAAAGTTCAAACGATAGAGTGAATGTAGATTATCGTATTCGTCATAAGAAATTTTACCTTCACCCAATTCAACTTGAGCAATCGCATCTAGACGATATGATTCTTGCGATTTGCCACCTGGCGCATACCATTTGTACAGTTCGATGTAGTCGAGTGATTCGACACCCATCAAATTATAAGCAATCATTGAACGATTGTTTACAAAGGTGTTTCTTTCTCCGATGTAATTCCATGGAGACAATTTTTTGGTTTCATCTTCACCAAGAATTTTACGGAAACGATTGATAATGTAAGGTTCATCAAAGAACTTTGTATTCCAACCAGTGAGAATATCAGGACACTTTTTAGTCCACAAAGCCATAAACTGTTTGCAAAGTGAGTATTCGTCCCTACACTTTACATAAATTTCTTTGCCTTTTGTTTCATATATTCCGCAACCGAAAACATATGTATCGCCGTTAATGTACTTGATACAAATAGCTGTGATTGGTTCATTCGCTTCGTATGGATCAGGAAATCCATTTTCAGAAGCAACTTCAATATCGACTACCGCAATCGATATTTTATCCTGTTCATAATCAACCATACCTCGATGTTGATCCGCAATAAACGCATATTCGAATCGAGTTTGACCATAAATCTTCGGAGCATTTTGAACACTTTCAAATTGTTTAATGTAATCACGGGACTCACGTATTGTTTCAAATGTTTTCTGGTCGAGATATACACCTTCAAGTGAGGTAAAATTTGTTATACGTTTGGATGGAACATAAAGAGAGGGTGAATAATCTACCCTCTCTTTGACTCTTTTTCCATCTTTAATGCCACGATAAAGTATGTGATTACCGAAGCATTGTACATTAGTATAAAAATTAGAACTCAACTGTTATCCCGTAATCAATGATTTAGTTTGCGGAAGAATAATACCTGAACCAAAAATTTGATTGTAATTTGAAATAAAATCTTCCGCAGGAGTGTATGAGTATACTACATTTTTCTTCGCCAAGGCAATAGTTGTGCCTGTTTTTTGTTCAGCGTGTAGTGGAAAAGGTGAGAATCCTACGTTGGGTTGGCCATCTTTACCTCGAACGATAGAGATTCCAACAGGATTACAAATTACAAATTCGGTTTCGGATTGAGATTCAACTTCACCCAAAACATCTTCGCCAGTAATTAATTTGAGTGCCAAGATTTCCATTTTATATCTCTTTCTTTATTTGGTTGCGGGAGGTGGAATCGCACCACCGACCTCCGGATTATGAGCCCGGCGCTCTACTACTGCGCTACCCCGCTATATTTTATTCGAACACCAAAACCACATCTTCTGATGGGATGATGTATGATTCTTTTTCAATTTTGATTGCTTTGTTCCAATTAACAAGAATGATATCGCCGATAGAAAGGTCGGTTACATCTTTGCCGATAGATTCGACTCTTGCTTTATCTGGCTCTTCGGAACTTTTTAAAATAATACCAGAAGATGTTTGCTTCTCTGAAGCGATTCTGGTAATATATACGTTTGATGCAGTTGGTTTTAAATTCATGATGAAGGCCTTTAATAGAAATGGAGCGGTGTTCTGCTTTGCTCAGGTAACGTAAGAGGGAATCCTACGCCGTACTATTACACACCGCATTTATATCATTCTACTATACTTATATCGCTTTGTCAAGTTATTTTTGGTAAATTTGGTGGGCCCCCCGTGAGTCGAACACGGCACCAACGGATTATGAGTCCGCTGCTCTAACCAACATGAGCTAGAGGCCCGAAAATGGGGTGTCTTACCGGTATCGATCCGGTACTACCGCTTTCACAGAGCAGGGTGCAGGCCACTACACTAAAGACACCATAAAGTAACCCCAAGGTTTGAGCTTCTGTGATAGGCTTTTGGGGTGTTGTTAATTGGAGCGGGAAAAGAGGTTCGAACTCTCGACATCTTCCTTGGCAAGGAAGTGCTCTACCAACTGAGCTATTCCCGCATTTGTTATGCTGCTTTTAGTGTCTTAAATCTGTCTGCTGCATACGTAGCAGCAAAGGCTTCGGGTTTAACTAAAGGAATAACATTGCACGTTCCTTTTATATATCCAACAGCTTCATTAATGACACAAGACGATTCGTGCATTTCATTTGGATTAATGTCCAAATGCACTTCAATATCACGATCAACTAGAACATTTGCAAGTTTCAAATACAACTCTGAAACTTTGTAAACTTCATTCATTAATCTATATCTAGGTTTACTTCGTTTCTGGTCAAAATCTCTTTCACGAATAACTTCACCAAAAATTTTGCATCCATTATTTCCATTAATATGTACTACGATAGCAAGAACATAATCTGCATAAGGTGTTCCATCAACCATTACTCTCTCAGAATCACAACCAATATAAACTTTGGTTTCAGGTGATTGCTGTTCAATGAAAGAAATAACGTTGTCTAGATTTAATTTACGCATGATAAGGTCCTTCTTATAATTGGAGCGGAGTGAGAGAATCGAACTCTCAACGGAAGATTGGAAATCTACAGTTTTACCATTAAACTAACCCCGCATTTGGCATCCCGACAGGGATTTGAACCCCGACCAACGGTTTTGGAGACCGGTATGCTGCCGTTACACTATCGAGATATATTGGTGCCTCAACCTAGATTCGAACTAGGCACCCCCGCCTTATCAAGACGGTGCTCTAACCGAATGAGCTATTGAGGCGATTGGTGGAGGATAACGGGATCGAACCGTTGACCTTTAGCTTGCAAAGCTACTGCTCTCCCAGCTGAGCTAATCCCCCATAGTTGGTCCAAGTAGTAGGATTCGAACCTACGACCCTCTGGTCCCAAACCAGATGCGCTACCAGACTGCGCTACACTTGGATGAAATGGTGCCCAATGTCTGGATTGAACAGACGACCTACCGCTTACAAGGCGGTTGCTCTACCACTGAGCTAATCGGGCGAAACTTGGTACCTCCTGACAGAATCGAACTGCCGTAACCGCCGTGTAAAGACGGAGTTCTACCATTAAACTAAGGAGGCAAATAATAAATGGTGGAGACGGATGGATTCGAACCACCGTGCTGTTAAGAACAGATTTACAGTCTGCTGCAATCGACCACTCTGCCACATCTCCAATTTGGCTCCTCAGGATGGGATCGAACCACCGACATTCTGGTTAACAGCCAGACGCAACTACCGCTGTGCTACTGAGGAATAAACTTGGCGGTCCCAGCGAGAGTCGAACTCGCCTCAACGGCGTGACAAGCCGCTATACTAACCGATATACTATGGGACCAAAACATTGAATGGCTGGAGCGGTCGTCTCCATTTAATGTTCTCCGCTCGACCTTTTTGCTTTTCAGCGTGGCCTTGCTTTTTAGAACAACCAAAAACTTTTCCAATTTGGTGCGACTGGCCAGAATCGAACCGGCAAGCCGAAGCGGCAGATTTTAAGTCTGCTGTGTTTACCTATTTCACCACAGTCGCATTTAAATTTGGTGCCCTCCAAGAGAGTCGAACTCTCACGCCTTACGGCGCCGGAACCTAAATCCGGTGCGTCTACCAATTCCGCCAAGAGGGCTTTATTTTTTTCTATGTACCATATTAAAATTTATTGCGAACCTTGCATACTTCTTTTTCACAGGCTGCGATCCTGCGCTGTATGCGGTCATTACAAACAAGCAACCCATCACCTTCGTAACGGCTATCATGAGTGTTCATAGACCGGTGACCGCCGTCCCGTTATCTTGAACAATCCCCTAATGGACTTATCAACGCAATAAACTTTAATATGGTACTCGGTACCGGATTCGAACCGGTGTGAATGCCGTGAAAGGGCACTATCCTAGGCCACTAGATGAACCGAGCACATACTGCATCAAACTTTTAAAGAACAATGATTGATTTCTCAATCGATAGTACGTATTGTACATGAACCAGTAAAATTGTCAAGCACTTTTTACTGGGTGTTGTATTTAAACAACAAACTTGGAGTGGGTGACAGGACTCGAACCTGCATAATACGGATTTGCAATCCGGTGCCTAACCATTCAGCTGCACACCCACATAAACTCTGGCCTCGCCTACAGGAATCGAACCCATATTCGTAGGGTAGAAGCCTACTGTATTATCCATTATACGAAAGCGAGGAAATTTGGCGGAGAGTATAGGAATCGAACCTATGCACCCATTTCTGGATGACGGATTAGCAATCCGTTGTATTAACCACTCTACCAACTCTCCAAAATCTGGCGGAAGCGGTGAGATTCGAACTCACGGACCTTTTACAGCCGGCAGTTTTCAAGACTGCTGATTTAAACCACTCATCCACACTTCCATATATCTATTCTACACAAACCAATAAAATTGTCAAGCATTATTTTCTATTTGTTGTATTTCTGCAACAACAGTTTCTTCCAAGAACCCTAAAGGTTCCGGCTTTATTATATCATTTGGATTAGTAACGTTTTTAAATACTGTCCACAATTTTTCTTTAACTGCAAACTTTGTAAACATTCCAGGTTCTAAACCATAAGCTTCTACTTCCCACGGTTCAGTCCAATAATCTGTTTTTGAAGGATCGACATGCGATCCTTTCCATCTTAATCCTTTTTCATCCATTTCTGAATATGCGTATTGTTTTACGTGAACCATTTCATGGGCTAACGTTTTCAATATATCATAAGCGGCAACATTTGGATTTAGTTCAATTAAAAAATCTCTAGGTTTAGCACTATCATTATAACCAGTAATTGATGCATATCCAAACACATCAATTTTTTTATTAAATTTGATTTGCAAAAAAAGATTTTCCGTCATTTTTTGTGTGAACAACAGATCAGCATAGAATAATGCTGCTTTTTTAACGTAGGGACGAAATTTTTTCTTTTCAGGACATCCGATTATGCTCAGTTTCATTTTAGACCTTTATGCACAATTCAAAAAACTTACGAGATAGTAAGTTTCCCAATATTTAGGTAAAAAACCAATTTCATCAGGCGAAATTACTTACTCACCTGATTCACTAGTATATCACATTTTTTTAAGAATGTCAAGCCCGCATCGTCCCTATATGCCGAACCGAAGTATACCGTTTTAATGCCTGCGGTATAGATTTGTTTGGCACAATGTATGCATGGTGCATGAGTTAAAAACATGGTGGATCCATCACCAGATTCGGTACATTTAGCAAGTTTGGCGATTGCATTGGCTTCGGCATGAATGACTTCATCTTTGGTTTTAAGAGAATACCGCTTCCAAATATTTGAATCTTTTGGCAACTGTTGTTCTTGGTTAGGCCATCGTTGTTCAATTTCATCTGGACTTAACCAACCACCAGCATCGTCACTCATGTATTCTTTAGTTTCACATTCATTTGTCCAACCAGATGGCATACCATTATAACCAATTGAAATAATTCGATCATCTTTGACAATTATAGCACCGACCTTTAAACGCTTTGCACTTGATAACTGTGCAAATCGATGTGCCACATCCATATAAGCATCAATAAATTTTTGTTTCATCAAACTTCAATCCAGGTAAAATCGCCTAACCATTTAACTTGGCAAACATAATCATAATTTTCTGGAGCCGATGAACTCCAATCATTTGGACCATTTCTAACTAGTCTAGTTATATTTTTTTCTGTATCATAGATCAACCAATAACATTGACCAGGATAAGTTTTAAAATCATATTTGGCGGCATGTACTGCATCAGTAATGTATAATCTACGTTTGATTTGTTCAGCTTGTTTTTGTAACACCTGTACCAAGTCCATGATTCTATCATATTCTTGCTGAGCGTGCATACGAGCCACATTCAGCATCAAATCTTTTTGCTCAGTAACAGGAACTAGATCAAATTTTGGACCACTAGATTCTGTAGGGTAAGGCGTCACATTTCTGTTTAAAAACGCCACCAAACTGCCGCCAATATTACTATCGTAACTATTACGACCCTTTAATAAATTTGTTTCATCACTCACTTTGCAAAGCTTCTAATGTCTTGTTCATCTTTGTCATATCAGCACAAGTATATTTTTGATAAGATTGTTCCAATTCTTTTGGCATTGAAATGAATTCAACAATAGAAGGCCATGTTTTTGATACTTCTGATGCAACATGCATAAAACTTTTGGTTGTTCCAGTACCAACATTCCAAGTACCAGATTCTTTGATATTTAAAAATTTAAGGTGTGTATCAACTATTTTACTAACATGAATAAAATCTCTATGATAATTATTGCTGCCATCAAAAAGTTTAATTCTTCTTTTTTCTTTGGCTTGTTTAGTGAATTTAAAATATGGACTTGCTTGGTCACCCTTGTGTTCTTCACCATCTGGACCATACACATTAAAATATCTAAACATCTGAGTGATGTTACCACCCATGTGCCTATTGATGTATCTTTCACTTAGATACTTCGACCAAGCATAAGGTGTCTTTGGATCAACAGGATCATCTTCCTTAAACGTACTAGTTAACCCATAGACTGATGCTGAGCTAGAGAATTGAAAGTTAACTCCGTATGTCCTACATGCATTATACAACTGTTCAGTAAAGTCAACATTTTGTCGCATCACTTTTTCAACATCTTTTTCGGTTGTAGAACTAATTGCACCAACATGCATTACCCAATCTTGTTCCATAACGCTAGGCATATTGCCATCACCCCATTCATAGGTCGATACATTATGTCCTTTTTCTTCTAACGCTTTGAGTAAATGTGAACCGATAAATCCACGGTGACCTGTTAATAAGATATTCACTTTTGACTATCGCCTTTCATTACACGATAATTATCTTCTACTGAATCAGAAGTGCTGACTTCAATTAAAGTGCCTTCTTCAAGACAAATAACTTGATGTGGAAGTAAAGGCGGATTGTGCCATGTATCACCAGGATTTAGTTCATGTTCATATTGTGTGGCGTTGGCAGTATTAATACAAATAACTTTAAACTTGCCATCCATCACATACCAAGTTTCATCTTTGACACTATGAAAGTGCATACTGAATTTGGCATCTTTATTAAACTTTAATAATTTGCCGCAATACTTGTCGTTGGTTGCAAAAATAAATTCATGCCCCCAACCCTTTTCAACAAAACCTTCAAGACGCATTTATTTCTCCCAAATCTGGTGCATATACACCCAAATGTTGCACGGTTATAGAGGCTGCTCGAATCGCAAAAGGAATAGATTGTTCAATACTATTTGTTTGCAAATATTTGTATGTAAGTGCTGCCAAAAATGTATCGCCTGCACCACAGACATCGGCAACTTCCACAGGCATTGCGGGATATCTTGTTCCCTTGTAGTAAGCGCCTTGTTCTCCGGCAGTTACAATTAATTCTTCGCACTTGCTTTTTGATGCCATGAACTCAGGAGTATTAATTTTTACAATACATTTGTTCATTCTATCAAGTTCAGTTTTTTTCGTATCAACAAAAATTGGACCAGAAAAAACGTTTTGCAAATTCTCTAGTGTTTCATAAGAAACTGTACCTTTGTTATAGTCGCTCACAACAATTGCGTCATAATCTTGTAATAGATCAGGTTCAATAACTAATGGTTTACTGATTAAATCTTCATCAATACGAACGATGTGTTGTTTGGATTTTAAATCAATCAATCTTGTTTTTTTAGATTGGTTGCCAAAAATTCTATTAACTTTACAACCTAGATTCATAAGATTCTGATATACGTTAGCAGCCATTCCTGGCTTTTGATCTTTTCGCTGAAACTTAAAAACCGGAACTGGTGCTTCAGGACTTAATCTCTCTACAACACCATATTGATACTCATCAAGGCAATCATCGCCTATCAATAATATTTTGAATGGTACTTGTTGTTGAATGTTCTGTTTTGTCATAAAATAATATCTCCTTACACATCGATTGTCCGATTATTGGTTTTCCTACGTAATCGGAACCTTTAACCATAATATCTGGTTCATATAATTTAATCTGATCAATTAAATTTTGTTCACTATCAAACATCCAAACCATATCAACACATCTTAATGCACACAACATTCTTATTCTGTCGTATTGATTATTGATTGGTCTAGACTCACCTTTTAATTCTTTTACTCGCCTATCACTATCTATACAGACCAACAGTTGGTCACCGAGACTTCTAGCATATTCTAAAAGCGCAATATGTCCAACATGAAGTATATCGAACGTACCATTGACAATTATTTTTTTACCAATCGCCATTGTCAAACCACACACGTATAGTTATAGGTAAAAATTCTAAAATAAAATAATCGACTTCCCAAATTTCGTTTGTTGATTTAAAACCACAATTAATTCTCCAATGAAGTGGATTTAATTTAATTGTGATATTCACTCCAGAATATCTTATCCAATTGTAAATAGTTTGTAACATTTTTTTATTCCGGTAAATATAAGTAATCAATTCCTGACCTATTCACGGTACTAATCGCATCTTCAAGGGTTTCAACCAAAGGTTCTCCAGCCAAATTGAATGAAGTATTGAATAGAATCGGTGTTCCTGTTCTTTTGTAAAATTCTTCAATCAATTCATAGAAGTGTTTATTTTGTTCTCTAGTGACTGTTTGTATTCTGCAAGTATTGTCAACGTGAATAATTGATGGTACTTCTTTAATTGCTTTTTCTTTTGCTTGAACAGCAAAAGTCATGTAAGGTGATTCCTTTATGGTCAACATTTCAAAGTAATCATGTACATGTTCCAACATGATTGTTCCAGCAAAAGGCCTAAACCATTCACGTTTTTTGATACCATTAATAATGTCTTTGCCATTTGGATTCCTAGGATCAAAAAGAATTGAACGATTACCTAGAGCTCTAGGACCCCATTCAGATTGTCCTTGAAATATTGCAACTACTTTTTGATCAATCAAATGATCAACCGCTACAGTTTTGTTTGTTATATTAACCATTTTGATAGGCCCAAAGAGCTGCTCCAATAGCAGTACCACCATCATGTGCAACAGGATCTACAAAGAAATTATAATTAGGAAATTCTTTAACATATTCATAATTGTTTACACAATTTAAAGAATAACCACCAGACAACACAATGTTTTTACATTTGTTGTATGACATTGCCTTTTTAATTAATTTAATTGTATCTTTTTTTGTTGAGATTTGCAATCGTTTGGCTTCATCTTCTGGTTTATTACCAGATTTATTACCGTAACTAGCTAGTCCCATAGTTTTTCCAGCTTCTGAACCTGATCCAAATCCTAACTGAGAAGTTAAAATACTAAATTGTTGGCCTGAGCTGTGTTTGGAAGAAAATTGTAAGTCAACTCCATCAACATTATCATATTCTGGTTCGATAGGTTCAAATGGTCTGTTGATGAATCGAGAATTTGTCATGTGTTTATAACGACAAGTATTTGTTTTTTTTGTCAGAAAGTAAACGCTTTCAATTTCTTGGAAACCTGGTTTATATGGTTGTGTTCCACCACCATCCATAACGATACATAAAGCTTCATCAAATTTGGAAAAATAGAAACCACAATAAGCGTGATACAAGTGGTGATGTCTAAGACTAAAGTAAGATGAATTAAAGTTATTTAATTGTTTCAATAAATCTTCATTAATAATATCATCCCAATTTTGGGAGTTTTCTTTGAAAGGTAAAAACCTATCAAAAGATGAAAGGATTACCTTATCATAAAAGGTATTTGCATGAGGTTTAATCGATAGATATTCTGTTTTTTCAGAATGATGTGGACAATAATTTTTTATCTTATTGAACCTATCTTCCTCTAGATAGAAATCAATTTTGCCGTCTGTAATTTGGCAAATCGAAGCGTTATGTGAGGTGTTGATTCCCAAAATTTTCATCTGACATATTCCAAATTATCTTTACGCATATAGTGTAGCGTTTGGGTTTGGACCCCTGGCAAGTTTTTTACCACAGGAACAAAAGTGACACCATCAATTTCTTTAGATGGCCAGTGGGAGTATGTATAAAAGGTATCCAGGTTCGTGCGAGAACGAACTTTTTTTAGGACTTCTTTGGGATTTTGGGTCAATTTTTTCATAATCACTGGAGTATAACAAAAAAATAGGGGATTGTCAACAATCCCCCATTTATTTACCACTTATTTGTTTTTAGGAAAATTTAAATTTTCCCATTCTTCGTCAGATACGGGCCACCAATTACACATATCAGACCCCACGGGTGCGATAAGCGTATTCAGTTTGCATCTTACGAACTTCTAACCAAGTATGATAAAGATTTTTAAGAAGGTTTTTCATTATTCGTTCTTTTCTTTAATTGTAATTTTTTTAATTGCATCTTGAGCTTTGATCATGTTCTCCAACCAAACCTTAAGCATGCCGTTTACCAATTCCGCATCTTTAATTTCGACTTTATCAGCTAAAGTAAAAGTGCGTTCAAAAGAACGATTTGCAATACCTTTGTATAGATAATCAGTTTCCGGATCATCCTTTGTTGCACCTTTGATGACTAGTTTGTTGCCATCTAGTGTCATTTCAATATCAGATTTTCCAAATCCAGCAACAGCCATTTCAATAACATATTTGTTATCTTTGACTTGTCTGATGTTGTATGGAGGATACCCAGCAACTTTTGCAGATTGTTCCGCAATTTGTTTGAGTGTGTCTAGAGTTTGATCGAAACCGACCGTGAATGGTTGAAATTGACCAAAAAGGTCTTTACCGAATACATCTTTAATGTAAGTCATTGCTTTCTCCTTAGTTAAGCGAGTTTTAAAAATTGCCGCCTCGATGAGCACGGCACCATAATTATATTAGTATTTATACTAATGTGTCAATAAATCCAACACACTAGTCGGATGTTTACCGGATTAAGATTCTTTTGCAGGACCTTTTTTACCGATTTGGTATTTTGGTACTAATTCCCACTTGTCTTTTTCTTTGTGTGGAATAATTTTTATTTGTGATAAGAAAATTGGAGGTGGGTTTTCAATTTTCGTTACGTTCACAATACCCACAAGACCCCAATCCTGTAGTAGTTTAGCAACTGCATTTCTGCGTGACAAATCATTTTCGGAAATGTCTGTTGGTTTGCCATCTAAAGCAAACAATTCTTTAAAATGTACGATGTAGTACTTGCCTTGTTTATGTAAAATATGGCAAGATTGATATAGTATGTTTTCTTTTTTTGATGCGACACCAATTCGTGTTAACGTTTCACGAACTTTGAGAAAATCGTCTTTTTCTTTTAAAGTCACTTCAACTAAGTCTGTAATATTAATCATCACTTTGTTCCGCCTTTATCTGTTTTTTTTCTTATTTCAGCGAGTTGTTCTTCATTAAGAATACGCAGAGCTTCTTTGGCCTTCTCATTTGAGTAACCAAAATAAGTTTTAACGGATTCTATGTCTTTATCGGTTGATGATTTCTGCCACGGTTGAAATTTCCGTTTCATCGACCTTACAGTATTTAGAAGATAGTGATATTGTAGATCCTTGTCTAGATGTGGGTGAAGATTAATTTCATTTGCATATAGAACACAATCCATGTGATAAGACAAGGCACGGTTGACCAGGAAAGGATGATAGTCCTTTAAATCTAACTCATCATAGATTACAGATTTTTTAGTTGTGAGTATGGATGGAATGATTTCTTTGAATAAATCAGGCATTTTTTTGATTCCTTTTTAAATAATTTAAGGCTTTTTCCACGCCTTCAATATTATCACCCAAAGAACCAATTGCTCTATTACAATCACCACACAACCAACCTCTAAAAGTATTAGTCTGAGAATCATGATCCAACATTAATCCCATAATCCTTCTTCTAGGGTTTGCATTAGAACCTTTATTTGGTGGCTTTCCGCAACACTCACAAGTTTGTGGTTGAGGCGGAGCATTTTCTCTAATTTTATTAACTATTGATTTTCGTTCTTTAACACAAAGTCTGCATCTGGTGTCATATCCATCCACCTTCTGTGAGTGCTTAGCGAATTCCCAAATAGGTAATTTTTTTTTACAATAGATACAAGTTTTTGTTTGAAATTCTTCTTCACCAAATACGGTATTAATTGATATGATCTCGCACATTACTTAAACTCACAGTCCACCATAATTTCTGTCAAACAAGCAATCAAGTTGATTTCAGAATCAGCAACAAAAGCCACTTGATACTGATACTTAGCGAGAATAAGAACCAGTGCGGGTACGGTGTCTGGTTTCAATAGTTCATACAGACCATCATATAACTTACGGAAGATTCGTGCAGGATCGTTGTCCAAGTTATTGGTGACCCATTTACGACATGATGCAAAGTCTTTCTCTTTCAAGGCTTTAGTGAGTTCATTTAATTGAATATCACTTACTGCTGCAAGAATACCTTTGTCGATAGTGCCAGATACCGCATATCGTTGAAGTTCATTTAAAATTCTACGATTATCGGGAAAGTGTTTGGTGATAACAGCAGCAACCACTTCTTTATCATAAGTGATGTTTTCTTCACCAAGTATCCATTCTACACGTTTGAAAAACTGTGCAGCCAATTTGGCTTTCTGACCGTTAACTCGAAAGTCAATGACGGTGCAACGAGAATGTATTGGATCAATAATGCGATTTTTGAAGTTACAAGTAAAGATAAAGGAACAATTACTTGCAAATTCTTCAATAGAAGCACGTAGAATAGCCTGTGCATTAGGCGTTAGATAATCTGCTTCATCAAGAATAATGACCTTGCGGCCACCCATCAAACTTACCGATGAAGCATAGTTTTTAATTTTGATACGAATGGTATCAACGCCATTCTCATCCGAACCATTGATAACAATATAGTCACAACCAACTTCTTCGCATAATGCTTTGGCGATTGTAGTCTTGCCTACGCCAGCACCACCCGAAAGAAGTAGGTTGGGTATTTCTTTTTTGTTAACATATTCCTGAAAGGTGGTTTTAACCAGTTCAGGCAAAATACAGTCTTGTACTTTAGAGGGGCGATACTTCTCCACCCACAAAACATGATGTGTCATTCAAAATTCCCATAATATAAAAAAAATACAAAACTAAATCAATTTAATGCACAACCTAAATTGTGCATGTCTCAAGTTTATTGACTATTCAATATTCCAACAACTTCGAGTTGTGTCTGACTAACTGCCCAACCACCATTAACTAAGTTAACAATAGTTTTTCCTTGCATTTCACCTTCAGCTGCCTCAAAAACAGCAACGACATGTTGCGGATTGATAGCGATAGGTTGGTCTGTAGTTGCTTCATTAAGATATACGAACATGTTTTATTCTCCAAATTTTGAATCTTTCGATTCGGTTGCGACCCAATATTGAATATCTACATTCTTATTTTTGAAAGATGCAAGACCTTTTGAAGAAATCTCAACATCATAAGAACCAGAAATCATTTTCAGGTTTTCGGTCAAAAAGACCATTTTAAATTTATTGTCGTTGCCATCAGCAACTTCAATTGAATTCGTGTGTGCAGAATCGTCTTTTGCATTAAAAGCAGTCAAACAAATCTTGTCACCGGTAGACTCAACAGCAATATTAGGTGATTGAAGGATGTTTGCACTTTTTAGAATGGAACCAAAATCTTCTTCTGTTAGTGTAAAAGCGATATCAACTGATGGCAAACTCAAAGCCTTATCAGGTGCGGTTACAATCATTTCTCTGGCAGTTTTTCGATACTTGGCTTTGCTGCGGCCAGATTTAAAGATGATATTAGATTCATCAAAATCAACTTCGGTATCTTTGTTTAAAGAATGTACATTCAAAAATTGATTCAAATCGTACACACAAAAGTCTTGTGGGAACTCATCTTTAAGTGTGGCTTTTGCCAAAACAGTTTTACCTGATGAGATCGTGGTAAGTTTATTACCTTTTTTGAATTCGATGCCAGAATTGATTCCTGCAAAGTTTTTCAAAACGGAAAGGGTTTCATTAGAAAGTTTCATTTATTACTCCATTATATAAAAACATTTGTATCATACACTTGTTCAAGTTCAACGTCAATACTTTCTTTGGAATACTTGACATCATGTTCATACAAAAACATTAAACAACACATAGCGTGAGCTAAGTGGTGTAATCCTGATTCTGGATCAATTTGTTCACCTTGTTTCCAGGACCAAACATGTCGTTGTAGTGCATCAAAGTACCTGCGTTTTGATTCAGGTACTTTTTGCCAATTATCACGCTCATATTTTTGAGCTCCAAAGGTAAGAACTTTTACAGTTTCTTCTAACGCAAGTGGTGGAAGCAAACCATACTCTAATTTGCCTCCATCAAATTTACGACCTTTGGTCAATTCAGACATTACATCTCACCAACAAAATTTGCAACTGCTGGCATATCTCCTTGGAAGTGATATGTACCAATGTGTGATGTTTTCATCCAAGGACACAAGAAGATTTCTCCACCAATTTTACGCCACATTTGGCAGAACATGTAATCTTCTGAAAGATAACGTTCAGAACCACCACCTGTAATAGAATCTTTAGTGTCGATTACAGTATCAAAGAAGGCATGGATATAACGTGATCCGTCAAAGTGGGCTTGACCGATATGATCTGGTTTGTATTTAATTGAAGGATATGCTTCTTGCATTTTAGAAAACACTTCACGTTTGATCATCATATAACCAGTACCAATTTCCAAAACACTTAAAGGTTCTGTAACAGAAAATTGTGCGGTACCTTTAACTGGATTGAAAACATAATCTCCAGTAATTTTTTCTAGGTTGCCAATATCAATATTTGGATTCTTCTTCAATGCTGTAGCAATAGATTTCCACTTGATCGCTTTCTTTGGATAAGGACCACCGATGATTTCTTTATCAAGTGCCAACAAAGCAATTACGTCTTGTGGATTAAAGTGAATGTCAGAATCAATAAACAACATGTGTGTACATTCTGAACGATGCAAGAACTCATCAACAAGATAATTTCTTGCTCGGGTAATTAGGGACTCATTAAACAAAAATGAGAATTTGACCTGTACGCCATATTGCATACAGATGCCTTGTAAATCTAGACAGGCTTTTGCATAAAGTCCATGATTCATGCCGCCATACATTGGGGTAGCAACGAATATACTTTTCTTTTGCAGTTCTTCTTTTTTAATTGATATTTCCATTTGGACTCCAATGTTTTAATAAAAAAAAGGGAGAGGTAATTTGACCTCTCCCTATACTAACGCTTGATTAGAAACCTACTGAATAGGCAGCACGAACCATTGCTTTAGTTGGCTTACCTAAGCGGTAAGAAGCAACTTTGGAACCATCACCACGGGTTTTGGTGTTAGTGTAGATAACGTGGCCTTCTTGGCGCAACTCATCGATACGAGCAGAAACGTTTTGAATTCCAAAACGAGCACGAGCTTGTGCGGTTGTAAGTGTGTTGTAACCTTCTTTTTTGCTCAAGAAGGTAATGATTTTTTGTTTAGCAGATTGTTTCATAGTAAAAACTCCATATTAAAGTAATAAAAATTCTTGCCTTGTTAGCAAGTTCTCACATCATAACATTATATATGTGTGTGTGTCAAGCATATTGTGGTATACTTGTGTTTATCTACCAACTTGTGGTAGATATTTTGCCTTGGTTTCTTCCCAAGACAAATAAATCAGGTCATCATAGAAAAGAGAATCGTAAGAAACATTATTCTTTTTCTGTAATTGCCTAATTCGACCCTTAGCATACTTGGTTTTCCAAATATTGGCAAGGGCTTCTTCACTGGTATCAAACGATTTTACCAGTTCAGAATCGGTAATCTCCTTACGGAGAAATTCATTGGTATTATTATAGAGAGGACTAAAATAGATACCACGTTGATGTTCGGTACGAATTAATTTTTTATCGATACCTAATTTTGGGTAGGCAAAGTTCAATGATCTATTTTTATGGTCACGTTTAAGTGGTAAACCATTTTGATTTTTGGCTTCCCACCATTCAAAATATTTACGAGTATGATTTTCTTTAATCCAATCAAATACCATATTCATGGTTTTTCTGGATGGTTCAAACGCAACCGAACCTGAACTAAAACCCATTTTATTCCAATGTTCGAGTCCATCGTATTGGGATAGGCCTCCAGCCTTCGTAGCACCATAAAGTGATGTGGTAGTCACTCCGACTAGAACATCGTCATATCGTTCTTTCCAGTCTTTTTGGACGGTATCAGAAAGGCACAACAAGGCAAGTAATTTACCGCCCATATAATTAAACCCCAAAGGTTGTAGGGGCACGATAGTAGAACCAATTGCGGTGTGATTAATCATGCCTTGTTGTGTCTTAACTTCTCTTGACCAACCGATGGCCTTGTCTCTTGGAGTTAAGTCTAAAAAATCTGATGATATACAAATAACACCAAGATATTTACCTGTCACATCATCAGTAACCGTATAAAATAGATTACGACCAATGTTAGAATTGTTTTTCATTGTGGATGAAAAGGTACGTATGGCATTCCAAGTTTCTGCCAATGGACCATTTGATAATTTCATCACAGGTTTTAATTTTTCAAAATCGTCAGGTGATTCTGGCATCCAAAAATTAGATTTGACTTTTTCAATCAATTCTTTTTGTTCAGGATTAACCATCTGAACTTCTGTACCCCAAAGAGTTGAGGCCTCAAAGACGGGATATCGTTCTTTAACTTCGCACCATTTTTGGTATAAAGTATATTCACGAACATCCATCTGAGAAGCTTTGGTCAAGTCTCCAATTAGAGTCTTGGTCAATTCTTCTTTATCTATGTGTTCAAACTTACTTGTTGGGTTGGACTCTTGCCATTCTACCCATTGTTTGTCCACAAATTCAACTGGTGTCGCCATTATTTTATACGCAATTTCTTGATTAGTTTGTTACGCTTCTGCATACCCATTTGCAACGCAAGTGGTTTCACTCTTTCAGTATATACTATTCCGTTCATGTGGTCAAGCTCATGAAGAAAACATCTTGCAGATATACCAGTATAATGTGCTGTTTTATTTTCTCCATTAAAGTCTTGGTATTCTACATCTACGGCAGCAGGTCTGGTAATTCTAAGTCCTAGTAATGGGAAAGATAGGCATCCTTCAACAATATGTGACTCATCATATGTTGCGGTAATTTTTGGATTAAAGAATGCCACAAAGTTATCTTCGGCACCCATAACGAATACTCGATACCTAAAACCGCATTGGTTGGCGGACAATCCATATCCTTTGTGTTTCTTGCAGGTTTCAACCAAAGAAGATGCGAATTCCATAGGATTTACAGGAGCATTTTTAAAATCAAATTCTGGCATAACTTCTTTGAGAATTGGATTATCTTCTCCTACCAAATCAAACAAAGGTATAGAAAAAGTTTTAGCATAACTGGTACCTTTTAATGTATCTTCCGTATTAAAAACAATTGTATCACTCATTTTGCAATCCTACTAAAATTATTATGTTTCTCAAATTTAATAACCGACCTGAACTTATCGAATAGTTGGTCACCTTTATGTGAAATAACGAACACATTGGTATCTGTTCCCATTTCATGTATCAATTTCAAAAATTCTTCTGTACCAACACCATCTAGTGATGAATCAAAGACCTCATCTAAAATTAGTAGATTGGTATTTGTACTGTTCTTCAACTTGGCAATCTGACGCCATGTAAACAGCAATGCCAAATCAATACGCATCTTCTCACCTTCGGAGAAATTGGCATAAGAAAATTCATCACGGTGCCGACTCTTAATTGTTTCTTCAAAGTTTTCATTAATATTGAAGTTAACAAAGAAATCCATTGCAGTCAGATACTTGTTAATCAACTTGTTCATAATAGGCAAATACTGACGAATGATTTTTGTTTTAATGCCAGTATCTTTCAATAGGTTACCAGCAAACTCATAGTATTGCTTCTCTAACGATAATTCTTCCATCTGTCTGAGCAGCACGGACAAATCTCCTTTGAGTTCCTTAAGCTTTTCATTTTCATCTTCCAAGCTATCCTTATGCGTTGAAAGATTTTTAACTTCCAAATTGAGTTTGCCGATGTAGATGTTGACGGCAGAAATCGTGGAGGTGTGTTTGACAATCTCATTGTTATGTGCCTGTATGTGTTTAACTATTTTTTGGATTTCTTCGATGCGTTGGTTTGTTTCTTCGATTTTAGTTTCGATATCTTTAACTGCAACTCCAACTTCTCCTTTTGTTTGATTGATTCCACCAAGTTGGTTACTTCTGAATGTGTCATCGATACTTTGTTTGCAGGTCGGACAGTCGTGGTTTTCTTCATAGAATTTTTCTTCTTTTTCTAATTTTCGTAATTTGGTTTCAAGTTTAGATTCTAATTGTACTAGTTTAGAACTTTTCTTTTCTATTAACAATTTATCAGAAATTTTAGTATTTAAGGAATTAATATGTTTTTGAATCAATTCGATGTCTGAATTTAACTTGGTAATCTGTACTTGTGATTCTTCGATTTCTTTTTGTTTCTTTTCTATTTCGGCATTATTATGTTTCTTGTGTTCCTCAATAGCGCCTTGCTGCATCTTGATCTTTTCAGATGCCAAGTCCATGGCATATTTGTACTTACCAGAAGTATCTTTTATATTAACCATTTTTTCTTTTACGATTCCATTCATCGATGAAAAAATTTGAATGTCAAGCAAATCTTCAATAATAGCTCTACGATCAGCTGGAGACAATTGCATGAATGGAACAAAAGAAGCCGAACCAAGGATGACAACTTGCGTGAAAGACTTGTAATTTATTTTGAGAATAAATTTCTCTAAGTGCTCTTGATAGTCTTTTGCCTTGGCATCTTGGTCGACCATAACACCATCACAATAAACCTCAAAGATATTTGGTTTAATGCCACGAATAACTTTGTATTGTTTTTTACCCACCAAAAATTCAACTTCAACAACACACTGCTGCTGATTAATAGAATTTAATAATTGTGGTTTATTGATTTTACGAAAAGGTTTACCAAACAACGCAAAACACAACGCATCTAAGATGGTTGATTTTCCAGCACCATTGTTACCAATAATAAGTGTGTTTGGAGATTTTAAAAAATTAATTTCGGTAAATGAATTACCAGTGGAAAGAAAATTCTTCCATCTAACACATTGAAAAGTTATCATACGAACTCAGGACCCTCAACCCAAACAACAACAGATTTTCTGGTGCCTTTAGTAACTGGTGAAACAGCATGTAACATATAGGAAGGAAAAAGAACCATAGAACCCCGCTTCAAAGATGCTTTGTGTGGTTTGGATTCGTTACCTAGATTGAATAAGAAATCGCCGCCTTCAAAGTCGGTTCCAGGTTCATTTAAGATTAAAGATAAAGATAATTTCCTGACACCCAATCGACCTTCAGCTGTATCTGGATGAAACTTGTACTGGCCATTTTCAAAATCATTATAAACAGAATACATAATATTGTAATAACCCATCAACTTGAAATTGAACACTTCACGATTGATCTTTAAAATTGCAGAATCTAATTTTTTAAAAAACCATTTCAAATCTTCATTATCTCTTGAATAGTCACATGTATCACATATTCTCCACTTTCCTGTGTTTAATGGTGTGGTACCTTTGGATAGTTTTCCATGTGTACTAAAATAATCACACAGTTTATCCAATTCTTCAGAAGTAAAAATATTATCTACAATTTTCCAGTTCATGCTTGATCCAGATTCAATGCTTCCACATACAATTCACGCATTATAGTTTTCAATTTTTCATTATCAATGTGTTCTTCTTTGATTCCATCCACAAACTTATTAATGATTGTGATGGTATCTTCTGCTTGATCTATCATATCATCTTCAACGCCTTCTGTCAAGTCAGTAAAATCTTCAGCAATGGTAATATCGACTGGATTGATATTGTATAAATTGTTCATAAACTTATCAAACAGATAAGGATTAGTCTTATTCAATACCACAACTTTCACATATGTGTTGGTATATTTTGATAGGTCTTTGTTGTTGATTTCTGTAATTGATTCCTCTTTATCATTATAAATGATTCGGTGAAACATTACATTAGGATTGGGAATAAATTCTAAATTCCTATCAGCCAAATCAAAAATATGGAATCCACGAACATCATTGTAATCTTGCCAAGTTAGTTCGTAAGGATTGCCAAGATAGGTGATGTTGTCCGAACTCGAACGATGATGGTAGTGACCACTAAACACCTTATCGAATCGTCTGAATATATCACGATTCAATCCTTCCGCTGAAGGCATGCCACGATGCATAGCGAAACCAGCAATTTCAAAGTGTCCCATGCAAAGTGTGGCTGATGTGTTTTTAATTTCTGCCAGAGATTGTTCATAATTCTCTGCACAAATCCAAGGAATCATGCAAACGTCGGAGCTTACATCTCCATACTCTAGATGTATGGTTTGTGGAGTATCGATTACTGTGATGTTGTCATATTCACGCAATAACAAGTCAACAGAATTTACATCGTTAGTATTTTTAAAATACGTATCGTGATTTCCTGCCAACATATAAACATCGATTGATTCTTTTGCCAAAATGTCAAAGAACATTTCTTTTGTTCGTTTCAAAGAATAAAAGTTGACATACTTTCGGCGATCAAAAGTGTCACCAAGTATCAATACAGTTTTAATGTTTTCCTGTTTTAATTTTGGAAAAAATGTGTCACGATAGAACTTTTCATAAAAGTCTAAAAAATGAACAGAATCGTTTCTGGCACCGAAGTGTTGATCCGTTATAATGGCAACTTTAGTTTCGGTCTGGTTTTTTGTGGTCAACATCGTCATAATATTTAATTTCTAAAACTGAATTGATGGGTCTAGTATTAGTAAATGATACGGCTTCTTGTAGTGATTTAAACCACTTAAAAAAAACTGATGTTTCTGTGTTAGTTGGGTAATAACATACCTTATACATTTTGTTTCCTTTCCTCAGACTCACGAACTCTTTTACGCAAAGAAGTTGTGCTAAAACTATGTTTGCGAGAGTTATAATATACATCAATATCTAATTCACGACCTGTGAAAGGTTTATCTTTGTATTCTTCTCCTATAATTCTAACATCAATTGGATAAGAAAGCAATATGTCCATCAATTCTTTTTCGGTAGAATATGGAATTACTTCATCCACATATTTGCAGGAATCCAACTGCACAAACCTTTCAAATAATGTTTGTACCGGTTTATTTTTGGTATCAGGACGGTCTATGGTTGGATCGGTTTGTAATCCAACTATAAGGTGGTCACATTGTTTTTTTGCCTCTTTCAACATCATCATATGGCCGGCATGAAACAAATCAAATGTGGAACAAGTGAATCCTATTTTCATTTTACTCATCTAAAAATTTCTCCAAACCTTTTACTTTTTTAGTTGTTGCCTTTTTGGCTTCTTTAGCTACCTCAAAATTCTCTATAAATTCGGCAATATTATCGTATAATTGAAACTGTTTAAATGTGCCATCTTCCAGTTCCATAAACTCATGTTCATCTAGTATACCAGTTTGTTCAGCTGATTTATATTTAACATATAACTGTTTCTTTTCTTTTTGTATTCTTCTAAGAAAAGCAAAGTAAATGATTTGTGTGAAGTATGCAAAAGGATTACTTGACTTGGTTGGATCAAAGTTTGCAAAGTACTGTAAACAATTTTCAATACCATCGGATACCATTTCATCTCTATAAGTATAGTTAATGAAGTTAGGTTTGTGAGATAGACCTTCTGCAATCTTCATAAAGCATTCACCAATATAATTTGGTATTGCAGGTGCGGTACGATTTTCTTTTTTTGCCAAATCACTAGCTGATTGATATTCAATCAAGGCCTTGAGAAAATCTTGGTTGTTTATATAATGTGTTTGCTTTGTCATAATAATTCCATTTCAAATATACCATTTAATGTATTGACAAACAGCTTGACAACGTGTAAATTTCGGTGTGTTGCTGCTTCAGTATCAATGTATTGTTTCTCCAGTACCTTCTTCTAAGGCATCCATAATTTCCTGAATATCTTCATCTCTCATTTGATCTGCAAGTTCTTTAGCTTCCAACAATGATGCAAGTTTTTTTACTGTATCGGAGTAGTACTCAGAGAGTTCATCGGTTGGTTCAAAAGTTGTTAACACATCGTTAGAAGAAATTTTTATTTCATTCTTTTTAATTAATTGTATTGGCAACCAATGATTCATAACCAACATTCCTTTAGTTCCGTTTTTTGTAACCAAAGAAACTGACATCGGAGAGTCTAATTGTATCATACCGTTTTGATCACATATGTTTCCAATTATATCTTCACCACTCTTTAGTCGAACTATTCTGATATTGTTCATTTTTTTAGTCCTATCTTGTAGATTTTGAATGGGAATCTCTCCTCATTATATATACGTGTTCTTTCCACGAAGTGTTTTAAAGTAAAGTTCATGTGTTTTCCAACTCTCAAATCATCTGCGATGTCGTAGAGTGTGGCAATATCTTTTCCTTCTGCTTGCCGCAACCCTCGACCAATGCTTTGTAAATTTCTAACTCTACTTTTGCTTGGGCTAGCGAAGATGATATTGTGTAAATTTCGTATGTTGATACCAGTAGAAAAGGTACCAAAACTAGCCACAACAATCGCATCATTTTCTATCTCCATTATTTTTCTAATTTCTTCTCTGTCTGTAGTGTCTGTTCCTCCATGAACAAAGAAAACTTTTCTTTCGCCAATATTCTTGGTTTCTCTAATTAGATCATACAGTATTTGCCCATGTTTGTCAACCATTTGATACAAAACCAGTGTATTATTTTGTAGACTTACTGCAAGATTTTTTATGAATTTATTTCTTTTTTCATTTGATATCAAATAGTCAATTTCTTCATGATAGGTTTTTTCTCGAAGTTCTTTAGCTATATCTTCATCGTGTTTTAAAACTAGACACTTGATTTGAAATTCTGCAAGTTGTTTCTTGTCTATCAATTGTTTTGTCGTTGTGACTTGTTTTACTGGACCGAACAACCCTTCTAATACCAACTTGTGTGTCTTGGTACCGTCTAAAGTTCCTGTTAATCCAATACGATATTTGGCATTAATACACGATGTCAATATTGTTGTTAGTGATTGTGCCTTGAACAAGTGTGCTTCATCGCCTATCACATAATCAAACTGTTCAAAGTATTCTTTAGGCATCTTGTATAAAGATTGCCATGTAGAGATGGTCAAAGCTTTGTCTGTGTTCTTGTCTTTGCCTTGATATATCCGATGAAGATATGGCTCCATATTATCGTTGTTGTAATCTGCAAAGTCTGAATACAACTGTTCGACTAAAGATGTGGTTGGAACAATAACCAAACCTTTTAAATTTTGATATTGTTGCAGTTGTCTAAACAACAAATAAATGATGAGAGATTTGCCAGATGCTGTGGGAGATACTAACAAAGAACGTTTAGACTGCATAGAGTGAACAAATGCATTGAGTTGATGTTCACGAACTTCTAATGGTTCACCTCTTCCATGTATCTTGAGGCTTTCAATAAACTTATTTGCATGATATACTGAGAACTCATCTTCAACAAAACTATGAGAGTATGTGTAATTTCGTTCAACACAAAACTGTTCTAGATAAGGTAGTAGTCCAATGTAAAGATTGTTATTGCGTAAATCAAAAAGGCGAATCTTTCCGTCCCATATTTTGTTACGATATGCAGGAACGAATTGATGTCCAGGTACAAAAAACGTAAAGAATTCTGATAACTCTTTAGCTAAATGTTTTTCACACCCAACTTGTAAATATACCTCATTTACCTTTTCAATTAAAACGTGTTCTTTACTGTCCACCTATGAATTTCTCCCAGCTAATAAAGTCACGCAACTGGAAAGTTCTTGATTTCAGTTCTTGCATGATAGATTCAATTACTGATACAACTTCTTCATGGTAAACTTTTTTCTCCAATAATTTAATTAAATCGGAGTCTGCTTCCAAATAAGTGGTGATATCAGATTTGAGTGTGAATTGAAAAGGTTCCCAACCGTACTGTTCTAGTTCTTCTTGGGACATTTTACCTGTGTAATATTCCCACTTAATCTTCCGCATACGGAGATAATCAAAATGTGCCTTCTTTGAGGCAATCTTGTGCTTTGTGAGAATAGAAAGGTATTTGTTGTGTAATGTGGGTATCTTGATGAGTTCTTTGCCAGGTTCCGTCTGGTCGATCTCTGCATCACGTTCCCAATTTTTTAATACTTGTTCTAAGTTTTCCATAATATATTCAATAGTCTAACACCAATTCAACATACTAACATAACCAATGTTAAAATGCAAGCCTAATGTTAGATAAAGTCGTAACTTTCAAAATAAAATGTGGCATCGCCAGTAATGATATCATCTGCCGATAATTTGGTATCGAAATTCAAATCGGAAAGAGAAGATGGAAACATATTGTAAAATTGTATTCTTGATACCGGATTATTCAAAGCATTTAAAATAGTCAAAGTACCATCAGAATATTGTTTCAGATTGGTACTGTTCAAAGTGTTTTGATTTTGTTGTGCCGTTAATCTGTTTCTTTCATCTGTGCCTTTTGGTGAAGCAAAAGAAAGCATCCATTTATGAATTTCTCTCCAAGATAACAATTCTTCATCGATGGTAAATGAAATATTAAAATTGTTATAAGATATTTGATTACCTGGACTATATGCAGTAATAGATGGAAATGCTATTTGTGCTTGACTAACAGAGATACCTGGCAAATTAACAGTTTGACAAAAATATGTTGTCGTTGGTATTCTACTAAACGTCATTAAAAACTTGGTAGCTTGTAACAAGTTTGTGTTTTGAGGTGCTCTAGTGAGTGCTGTCATTTATGATTTATCTTAGTTAGTTTCATATGTGTATTTAGGAGCCAAAAAAAAGACCACCCGAAGGTGGTCTTTAAAATGTTCCTCTTAACGGGAACTTCTTGATTACATCAAGTTTTTCACGCCAAAAATACGATAGTACTTGTTAGTACGTGCATTTAATAGACCTAGACCAGCACCAGAACCTTCAGCAAATGGGTTTGCAACCATGCCGTAACGAGTCTTGAAACCAATCTTTGGTTGGAATGTGAATTGGTCAACTGCACGAACCATCTGTAGTGGTACGTATGGGCAGTAGAACAAACCAGCATCGTATGGTGATGAACCTTTGTAGCCTACAGTTACCAATTCTTGGTTAGATGTGTAACCACCAAAATATGGATCGATGTAAACTTTGATACGACCGTGTAACATACCAGCAAAAGTATTGCCTGTATCATCAACTTGTAGGTCAGCTTGTAGAGCAGGAGTATATTGTAATACACCAGCCATTGCCATAGCGGAAGCAACGTCTGAAGAAACGATCAGAACGTTACCTTTACCACGACGAGTTTCTTTAGCAATAACGTTAGCATCACGTTCGATTTGGAAAATCAAACCTTTGAAACGTTCTACAGACCAACGACCGTTAGAGTCTGTGTCTAAGTCAAAGTAACCTTGAGTTGTTGTACCGTATTTGGCACCAACTACAGCAGTAGTGTAGATTGTACGGATAACTTCACGGTTGATTTCGGAAAGAATCTCTGTAGACAGAATGTTAGACAATTCTGTTTCAGCATCAAGACCGTGAATTGCTTTCAAGTCTTGTGCAAGTTCTAGAGAGTATTCAGCTTTCAACGCACGGCTTTGAGCAGTTACAGTAACTTTCTCAATAGAGAATGCCATTTGTTGGAAAATTGCGTTGCTATCTGAACCTAAGAATTCAGCAGTAGCAGTAGTACGTGCAATACCAGTTGTGAAAGCGTTAGCAGTCAAGTCAGCAACAGGGTTTGTTGCAACGTCAGTAACAGCAGTACCACGGAAACCGTATGGGTTAGCAACAGAAGTAACGCCAGAGTATGCTGTGTTTGCTTCGTTGTAGAAAGCTTCTGTACCAGACTGGTTTGTGTAACGAGCACGCATTGCGAAAATCAAACCTGTAGGACCAGTCATTGGCTGAACGCCAGCAACGTCATAAGCGATAAGGTTTGGTAATGCACGGCGAACTAAAGAGATCAAAATTGGATCGAAATTAGCAACAGCGGAACCAGTAGCGTTGGTTGGGCCATCAATAGTTTCGTTCAATTGTTGACGATCTTGAGCCATAGCTTGTTGTTGGTTTTCCAAAACAAGTGCTGTAACAGCTTTTTTGTATGGGTCTTTGATAGATTCAAGTTCTGGATGTTCCAAAACTGGAGCCCATTTCTTTTGTAGTTCTTCGGTTAGATACATATAGTTCTCCTTGTTTAGTATCTTTTATGAAATAATATTTATATTTTTTATTATTTCAAAGTTTGTGATATTGTCTTTGCGTAAATTTCCATTGAAGCGTCAGAAGATTTAACAGCCTTCTTTTCTTCTTCAACTAAAACTTCTTCAAAAGATGAATTTTGTGCGACCTTAACATCTGTTTTGAAATATGATTCTTTTAAGATGTCAAGTTTTTCCATAAAATCGCCTTCCGTAGTAAAGTCTACACCCTCTGCGAGTGATTTCATTTTTTCTACTTGGGTTTGAGTTAGGCCTTCACATGCTGTATGTATAGCCTCTAATTTCTTATGTTCATTGAGTTCTTTTTTCATCTCAACTGCAACTTTAATTTGCTCATTAAGTGTGTCTTCCAACTCAGAAACTTTGTTTGTTAGTTCTTCAACGACATTAACTTTATCTTCTGGAATGTCGATGTAGTGTTCTTCGAATAAACCTTTTAGACCGAAAATAAAATCTTCAACGATTTCGGCACGTAAACCTTTTTCGATTGCAAGTTCGTTTTCTTTAACCCATTCTTCAACCATGTAGTTAAGATAGTCATCAACTTTAGAAGCTAATTCTTCTTTAACTTGTTCAATGGCTTCTTCAAATTGTTCTGTTAAAGTTTCTTCAGCTTCAGAAATAATTTCTTCTGCACGAGCAATAACGGCAGCTTCAAAGATGGTTGTTGCTTTAGTTTTAAATTCTTCAGAAAGATTTTCACCAGAAAGAAGTGCATCAACATCTTCTTTCATTTTTTCTTTCATTTTTTCTTTTTTAACTGCTTTTTGAATCATCGCTTTATCTTGAGCAGCATCTTCATGACCTTCTTTTTCTTCAGCAAAAACATCATCTTCTTCTTCAGTTTGTTCGTACTGTTGGAAAGTTGCGCCTTTATTCATAGACATAGTTTGCTTCATTGGCTTGCCTTCTGGTTCTTCAACAGAACCTTGGTCAGAAGGTTGACCTTTTAATTTTTTCATTGGTTCAGAACCAACAGGTGGTTTTGCACCAGGAGGTGTTGCTGTTGGTGCACCTTTGTATGCATCAGGTCCACCGTCAGTAGTTTTAGTTACTTGTGTGCCGATGTCGCCAACTTCTTTAGTGCCGTATGCAACATCACCAGACAACTTGGATGGTTTATCTTGACCACTCTGCTTAGCAGAAACGTTTCCTGAAAGGATGTCTTTAGCGGCTTCGGACAGATTAAATTTTGCCATTTTGAAAATCTCCTTGATTTATATTGGATATTTATATTTAAAGTTTTTTGAGGAAGTTTTCGAATATGCGTAGACTCACTTCTTCGATTTCTCCCTGAGTAGCTTGGCGAATTTGTGTCTTAGCTTGAGTGTAGTCCTGTTCAGTCCAAACACCATTTACCAACATCCATTCTTTACCTTCCATAATACCCTGTACAAAAGCATTGGGTGCAGAAGGATCAGCTACAATATCTGCCGCTGTGGCCAGACGAAAATCATCCTGAACAACATTGATACCGTTAACGGCTTTCAAAGAACCTAATCCACGGGATGACACACCAACTTGTGCGCCTCCGTCAAGTAAGCTTTTGACAATGTTACCCATAGGGGTTTCAAGAATTTTTGCTTTGCCTATCCAATCATTGCCTTCTTGGCGTAAACCTGTAGTTATCATACAGACTCTATCAAGATTGATTGATGGTGTATCAGGATGTCCTAATTCACCAAAGGCACGGTTTTTATTAATATATTCTTCTGTGTATCTTTGCACTTCTTTGGCCATAGTTTCTTTGAGATACTTTCGGTTATTACGGTTAACCACTTCTGTTTGTAGAAATGGTCCTTCAATGTATAGATTTTTCTTGCCGTCTTTTTCTTCGACAAGGTAGTTAATTGTTTCGAAAACTTCTTTAATAAGTTTCATTGTTTTCCATCTACTTTCTTTTAATGACCTGGATTATCAGGTGTTGGAGTGATAGAATATGGTGGGTAGTTGAATGCTTGTGGATCATTAAACTGACCACGTTGATAGTGAGCATTGTCTTTACGCAATTCAACAACCATTGTATAACTGTCGTTTGCGGCCATACCTCTAGTTACGATACCAATATCTCCAGTAGAACCTGGATTACCAGCAGAATTGTTTGGTATTGTTGTCCAGTTGCCCATACCATCGAATTCACCGTTACCATTCATGATGATCAACGGAACGTTAGTATTTGCTCTCCAAAATAACTGAACGTCACCGCCAGCTGCACAGTCGTACCACAAACGATTTAGTGATAGTCCATAGTAAGGCTTTGCGGTATTACTAACGCTTAAAGCGGAACGCAACGGCACATTATTTGCATCCAAAGCACCATACAGTGTATTGGCTTGAATTCTTGCGGTATTGCTTTCTTGGCCTGTTCCATCAAAAGAACCAGTTATTTTAATAACCGTATGTTCTGTTGTATCTTTAATAAGCTGAAATGTAAATGAATTTGCCATTTTTTATCCTAATGTAATATTCTTGAATTCGTTCGGTACAGAGCTAGACCAATGCATAGCTTCGTAAGGTACTGTTACGTATTTATTAATTTTATCCACATAGTAAAGTGCTACTCTTTGGCCATTTGGAAACATTCTAATTGCTTTACGTTTCATAAGTAAAACGGCAGGAGGATCCTGCGGAACTTTAGGTTTCGCTGAACGACTTTCAGAAATAAACTCTTTAAAAGATTTCAACTTATTCCTCTGTATTATCTTCTACTGGAACTGGCGCAATTAAATTTCTAGCAATCTCTTGTTTTTTTGCATCAAGGTGAGCCATAACTCTATCTTGAATATCAGAATACAGAGCATCCCGCATCTGTTTGGCATCATCTTCAAATGCATAATCAATAATAGCTTTTGTTGTTTCGTTCATTTTTTATCTCCAATTCAAATATTTATAAAATTTGTTTCAATTTTGTGAATACATCGGAAGTTCTTTCTTCCTTCTTCTGTGCATCTTTTTGCTGATCCAACTGAGCTTGTTGCATATCTGCTTGGTGCTGTTGGTCTGTTGGATTCTGTGGTTGACCTGGTACTTGACTCATCATCTGTTGTTGTGCAACATCATTTGTAACAGAAACAGGCAATCCTAAACCATCTTTTTTCTCTTGTTCAATTTGTTTCTGCATTTCTTCAATATCATCATCTGTTAAACGCAGAACATTTTGTTGAATCCATTTTTGTGAGAAATAACGTCCTGTATATGGATCAACAGCACCTAACAAACTTAAACGATTAGTCATCAACTCAGCTTCTTTTAGTTCGCTGAAGTTGTTGTCTTTCATAAAGTCATAGTGAATGTATTCTTTGAATTCTTCAAACTCATCATTGGTACAAATGCCTTTTAATACACATTGTACACGTAAAGCTTGATCAAACAAATCTGAAAAACGATTGCGAATTCTATCTACAAATTTAGAAAATTTTAATTCATCTCTAGTAACTTCTGTGCTACGACCTAAAGAGAATCCTTCACCTGGTTCTAAACGTGATATTGGAACGTTCAAAGAACCATAAAGTTTCTTTTGGAAGTACTTAACATCTTCTAACTCACCTAAGTTTTGACCACCAGGTAATGTAGTAATTTCTGTTCCTTTGCCACCTTCTCTACGTGGTAACCAAAAGTCTTCCATCATGGATAAGAATTTGCGATCATCACGAACTTCACCTGTGTTTGCATCATACACAAGTTTATTTTTATACTTGACCATAATATCACGTAAGTACTGTTCAGCCTTTAATTTTGGCAAATTACCTACGTCAATATAAAAAATACGTCTTTCTGGCGCACGACTGATACGGTAGATAACAGTTGCATCTTCAATCATACGTAATTGGTTCAATGGCTTAATTGCTTTGTGTAAGTATGATAGTACAACTGCTCTACGTGAGTCCATCAAACCAGAAACAACTGATATGATAGAATCTGTAGTGATACGAACACCAACAGGACCATAATTTGACGAACTGCCTGTAACAACTTTATCGTTGTAGATGTAGTATTCATTTACCACATCCATCATTTCTACACCAGTTCGTTCATCTTTTTTCTTTTTCATCTCACGCACTTTACGTATTTTGCGTGGATCGATATATCTTAATTCTTTAATACCCTGAGTAGGGTTTTCTCTATCGATAATGATATGATAGAATAATCTGCCATCAATATAATATCTACGGAAGATATCATGTGCCATGTTGTTATAGTTCAACAATCTAAGAACTACATTAAATTCTTCTTTGATTGCTTTTTTAATCTTATCTGTTTGTTTTAGATCATCCAAAACAATATTGATAATCTTGCCATCATCATCTTGTACGATGGCTTCGTTCATAATATCATCTATCGCAGACTCAATTTCTGGTTGCATAGCCATTTCTCTGTAACGAGAAATTAATTCTACTTCATTTTTGGCCGTACCGTCTAAATCAACATATGTGCCGTAATATGCAGCTGATGTAATTTGCAAAGCACCATCATCATTTGATGGGGGCGAAAACGTTTGTTGCACGGATTGATCTTCTTCAGATTTTTTCCGTGCAATCTCGAATCCAAATAGAGAGAATTTATTTAAAGCTGCCATATTATTTAATTTTCCAATTCAAAAAAACATAAAGGGAATACGAAATGTATTCCCAGTAAAAAATAATTAATTAGTTGTTTCAGCTTCCCACCATTGATAAGCAAAAGTTGCTGAGTATTCTTCAATAGTGTCATTATTCTGCCAATCCAAATCAATTGGAGCAACATCGAGTGGAAACAAACCAATAAATTTGTAAGTTTTCAAAATATTACCAGTTTTACCGTACTGAGAAACTGATGCGTCAACTGTGTAACCTGTAGGGGTACCTGCTGCGCTATTTCTTATGTTACTACTGTGACTATTTATTGCGTTCATCCATGACTCTAAAGAATTTCTAATTACGAAATCTTCATCATTAATGATCTGTAATGTCCAGTCGGTGAAAGTTCTGTTACCTGCAAACTTCAATTCACGACCAAAGTAATAAACCGGCACAGTACCAACTGTTGAACCTGGTAATTGTGCGGCTTTGGCCATGAAAGTTGCTTTTTGGCCAGCAACTGAGCCGTTAGCCGCAATTGCTGGGAAGGTTAAAGTAACTTGGAATAAGTTGGGACGAGCACCGTCACCAACCATTTGACTTCTGAATTCTGTTACATTGAATGCCATTGTTATCTCCTGTTGTCGTGGTTATTTATTAGAACTGACCAACGATTGTTGTAAAGTCAACACTAGTTCCAACTGCAACAAAGTTCAATTGAATGAAGTTAATTGAACGAGCAGGCTTGATATAGATGTCACCAACGAATTGATTACTATCAATTACAAATCCTGTGTTATTTGTTGTATCACAAACAACACGGAAGTCATAAATGCCACGGCGACCCTGAATCTCACGCAAGAAAGGAGTAACTAATGCAACAAACTGAGCACGGGTGAAATCATCGTTAAATTCAAACAATGAGTATTGTGCAGCTTTAGCAATTGCTTTTTCTAGAGTGATAAACAATCTACGAACGTTGATTCTGTCAAAGGCTGATGGTTTTGCTTGTAATGTTTTGTCGCCAAACAATACGATACCATTTCCTGGGAAAGAACAAACAGGATTAACGCCTGCGCTGTAAATTGTGTCACGATAAGTTTTGCTTGGTGACCATGCCAATTTAATAGCATTCTTGATGTTACCACGGTTGAAACCAGCTGGTGACCACCATGGATCACGAATTGTGTCGGTATATGCACATAGACCAGCAACGTCAGCATTCAATGGAATCCAACGATATGTTGCGTTGTACTTGTCGTACATATATTTCCAACCAGAGTCGGCAACAACATATGAAGATGAACGAGCTAAAGAGGTTAACCATGTTGTAATGTTACCTGCTTCTCCGCCACCTTGATTAACAACTGCTGAATAAGGAGGTGAAATGAAAGCAACACAATCTTTACGTGCGTTTGCAACGTTGTCGATTACATATTGTTGTAATGCAATGCTGTAATTTGCAGTTAACAATAAAGAAACTTCGACCGCTTCTTTGTTTGCAAACAAATCCCATGCTTGTTGGAGTTTTGCATCATTTGGAACTTCATCTGTACCGCCAGCCAATGATGTTGTGAAAGCTCTTGCCAATCTAGCATAAGTTGTTCCAGCAGCAGTGTTACCCCATGTAGAAGAAGTATTTGCATAATCTGGAGGATCAATTGCATAGATGTAATTTGAGTTATCAAAAATTGCTTGTTTGTAGTAACTTGGAGCACCGTTGTTTACGGCATCACCAGCTTTTGACAAGAAAGGATAAGTTTCTAAAACTGTTCCGGCAACGCCTGTAAACAAACCATCTTCGTCTACAACAACTACGTGTAATTCATCTTGGCTACCACCAGCATTAGAAACGTATTCTGATGTTCCTGGAGCACTGCTAAAATATCCTTTGTATGTCCAAGAAGTAAATGCTGTTGGATCATCACACAAAGAAACTTTCAAAGAGTTTCCTATTGCACCTGGATACTTTGCCATGAATGGACCGTATGTGTTTGCATTGTTAGTTAACATGTAACTAGCTTGGAACACATCTTCGTTAGCAACTTGTACGTTTGTAACGGAAGTATTTGAATCTGAATTCTTACTGTTTGCACCAACCGCACGAACAATTCGTAAATCATTGCCGTAAGCTAAGAAACTGGAACTAGTAAAAAACGAAATTGCGGAATTTGAATCAGGATTATCCGGTGTGAACATGTTGTATAGCGTTTTTTCACTATCAACCTGTATAATTTTTTGAGCTGGACCCCAATTAAATGTTCCAGCATAAGCACCAGTACTAGAAACGACCGAAGGAACGACTGTAGTTAAGTCAATTTCGGAAACATTTACGCCTGGAGAGAGTTGAAACGCCATTTTATTCTCCTTGAATTATTATTTTGTTCTTGGCAGTTAAAATACCATAATCATATTTATGTAACATGAATTTTATAACTTTTCAAAGAAGTTTTTAGTATATTGTTCATAAACATCTTTGGAACCAGAAACTTCCCAAACATCACCACCTTCAACCATAAAATCGTTTTCTAAACCATTTTCTATGATGGGAGCTGGTAAAACTTCTTCATCATATTGATTCATATGTTCCAATTGAATTTGTTTTCTTAAATCATGGTTAACAATTTCTCTAAAGTATTTTTGAGTAGTTGCCCAAGAAAATAAAACCAAAGTCATGGCCATGTCATCATTTGCACCATCTTCAGCTGCAAACGATGTTTTGTGTTGTACAAAAGTAGTCAATTCTGAATAAGTCTCAAAATCATTAATCAATAACTTATCACCTTCAATTAAAGTTTTCAGGTTGGAACAACCAATTGCTTTAACTTGAGGAGACATTTTCAAACCCATTTGTATACCTCTGGCAAAACCAGCCGATAGTTGCTGCGGTTTTTTATTGCCAGTAAATACTTTTAATAAGTTTTCGTATTCTAAATCTGAGTGTATAAAATCTGCCACCTGAGGATTGTTATTTATTTCTACCAAAATGTACGCATCGTTGTATAATCTGGCTGCGTTTACGATAACAGTAGGAAATAAAATAGGTGATATTGAAGAACTGGAATAAGTTGCAACTTGTTTATATGGTGTGGTAGATATGTCAAAAATAGAAAATGCTGATGAGTCTAGATTTTTTCCTTCAGAAACGTCAACCGTAACACAATACAAATGATCCGACTTGATATCTTCCCCGTTTTCTTTGATAGGATATTCATATATCTTCATCTTATCATGTTCAGATATAGGATCGATATATCTTAACTGTTGTAATTTGTAACCAGAAATGAGTGTATTTGAAGAACCCAAAAATTCGGTATTAAACTCTTGGTCGAACTGCCTTTGTGAAGTGTTTCGTATGGTTTCTTCTTTCCACTTTTCATCACGTCCTGGTACCATCGACCAATGAATTTCAAAATTCTTATAGTCGTTTCTCTTTTCTAGTGAATCCATCCAAAGTTTATAGAACAGATTCATGCCGTTAGGAGTAGAAACAATAATAATCTTGGAAGTTTTACCTGATGAAATTACAGGATAAACAGAGTTAAAGAATTCGTTGGCGATGTTGTTGGGTACGAACGCAAATTCATCCAAAAATACGATGTTAAAAGAACCTCCTCGAATTGCAGAACTTGATGTTGATGCTGCAATTACTTTAGATCCATTTTCTAATTCTACGTTACCTTTATTCCATGTGACAACACCTTGTTGTAACCATTGCGGTAAGTTTTCATATGCGAGTTGATATTTTGCCAAGATGTCTCTAGCTAAGGCACCTTTGTTGGCAAGAACGGCAACGTTTTGTGCATCAGTAAAAATTGTTGCCCAAAGAAGATAACCAACTGTTGTGGTAGTTTTACCAACTTGTCGAGGACATTTAGTGATAACAAAACGATTATCTTTAAAAAGATTAATCATTTCTTTTTGAAAGTCCCACATTCTAAATGACATCAGACCTTCATCAACGTTTACGATCTTGATGTAATTCATACAGAAATACACAGGGTCTTTAGAACACTTAATGTATTCTTGTACCTGTTCTTCTGTGTACTGGTGTTCTACACCTACTTTTTTTAAGAGTGGATTGTCACGATACGAATCTTTTGTATTGGTGACCATTAATCTTTGCCTTTGATAAGTTTATTCAACTCAGCAGTAGAACCAACAAATATGGCTTTGTCAATATTTGTGCCAGTCTTTTGTTTCTTTTCTTCATCCATATCACGCATTTGTTTTTGAATGTTTAAAAGTTCTTTGTTGGCATCAACCATATTTTTTAATAGAGTTCCATAAACTTCAAACGCTCTTGGGTGTTGGCCTGCTTTAGCAATGTTTAGAATTTCATCCATTGCTTCTTGACCTTGATCAATGATGGTTTGTAGGTTTTCTTTTGACTGTTGATATGCATCAGTCAAATCTTGTTTTAAATCGGGTTTGTTATAAGACACCGATATCGTAGGAAGTTTTTCTTTTTTTTCTTCTTTAATTGGTGCCAAATCAAAAACTTCTTCCATTTTCTTATCAAAAGTATTCATATTATTTGCCGTTAAATCTTGGTGTATCCATAGTAAATCGTTTGCGATGATCCGCTGGAATTACTAATACCAAAATCAAACCTATTGCTAGTTGAACCCACATAAGTATTATCTGTACTAATAGTGTTCGCAGTACCCCTGATCTGATTAGGTAATGTTGTCAGTAATATAGGTGATCCACCACCGGTATAGTTCCAAGCATACTGTGTGCCTATTGCCGGTACATTGCTATTTGATATGCTTAATGTAGCATTCCAAATAATAATGCCATTAGGAATAGTGCCCTTGACCCACATGGTGTAAGTTCCGTCTGATGGAATTGTGAAACTGTAGGTGTTAGCACCTGTTGTTACAGTCCAAGATCCTGTTGTATTGGCCAAAGCATTATTGGCTTTAGTAAAAGCAGCCCAAGCAGCATTGTTGGCTGTTGTGATGTTGGTGTTTTGAGTTGCATCTACACCTTGTATAATACTGATATTGGTGTTTTGAGTTGCATCTACACCTTGTATAATACTGATATTGGTGTTTTGAGTATCATTTACACCTTGTATAATACTGATATTGGTATTTTGAGTATCATTTACACCTTGTATAATACTGATATTGGTATTTTGAGTATCATTTACACCTTGTATAATACTGATATTG
>Ga0114967_10000008_pt1 | contig 160563 bp, 150 predicted proteins | sample M_130628_MF_Meta_FD_92639 | JGI IMG/M metagenome (GOLD analysis project Ga0114967, IMG submission 92639) | Freshwater microbial communities from Lake Montjoie, Canada to study carbon cycling - M_130628_MF_MetaG | ecosystem: Environmental > Aquatic > Freshwater > Lake | place: Lake Montjoie... | reverse complement strand
GTCGAAAGAGCTTCATGGTGTTTATAGGGCGGGTGTTCACCTCTTCCCATCTCGAACAGAGAAGTTAAGCCCCGCACCGCCGATGGTACTGAGTTCAAACTCGGGAGAGTAGGTAGACGCCAGGATTTTATTGCAAAGTCTCATCAGTAATGGTGAGACTTTTTTGCTTTATAGCAAAGTCTAGTATCTATCCAGCTGCTAAATTGGATTAAATGAATCTAACAACTGATTTTTTATCGACTTAAATCGTATTAATAAAATTTGAAAACTTTTCGCAAGTTGTCAAATTAAAAATTTACTATAAAACTTCAAAAAGAACTTTTTCAAATCCTTTTTCATCATTACTGTTGTAAAATGGTATAGAAGTTATTCGGTAGAAGTCGGTATTGAATTCTATTGTTTTGTTATTAGCTCAGATTACTTCTAAAAAATTTAGTTTCCAAGCACCCTCCTTTATTAAATGTTTGCCTTTTGGTTCAAGAAATACTTGAAAAGTTAGATTTTCCATACTTTTTTGTTTTGCAAATAGCAAAAAATCTGGCTCAAATGTTCTTCCTTGTGAATCATGTATCTTTATTTCTCTTTCATTACGAATAATGTATATATTTTCGTATTTATCGCCAAGCTTTTGAAATTTTCTTGCTAAAAGATTGATAAAGTCTTTCTCTTCATTTGTGCCATAGTTTGCATTAAAAGCGTACCAATCGTAAATTTTTAATTGGTCTTCATCTCCAATTGCTCGAACGTCATTTTTATTTATTTTCAAGGATTTATCATTAAAAACCTTATTTATCGGGTGTGGATAAAAGGTTGATGTCCCTTCAAATTCAACAAGTTTACTTTTTAAATCGTTTTCAATGCTTATGAGTAGTTGATTAATTTATTTTTTAAAATGCGTTTTCAAGCAATTGCAATGATTTTATGAGTTTTCCCACGAAATTCGAATGTTTCAGCGGTAGTTTTACCCATAATTAACCGTCCAATTGGAGCCTGTGGAGAAATTGTCATAAATTTTTTAGCATTTAAGTCGATTATTCCTGCACCAATCGACACAAAGAAATAACCCATCGTAGTTTCTACTAATGCTCCGAAAGCGACTTTCATGAAAAGAGTTTCGGTATCTATTTTATCTAAAGAAAGACGTTCTTGGCGTGCTTGTTCGTACATTCTTCCATTCATTTCTCGGTCGAGTTGCCCCATTGCACGGGCTGTTTCATACTTATCTCCAGCCGAACTCTTTCCTTCTTCGTTAGCTGATTTTTTGGCTGCCTCCATTGCTTCATAAGAAGTTTGCATTCTATTCTCAATCAATTCTTTTACTTTTTCTAATAATTTGTCTTTCATGTTTTAAAACCTTCAATGAGGATTTTGTGGATTTGAAATAGTATTATTCAATATTTTGTTAATTCCACCAGTAAGATTTAACAAGTTAGTAAATCCAAAGTTTTCTTGTAGAATTTTAATAGCTTTTTGGCTGCGAATGCCACTTTGGCAATGAATAATTACAGCTTTATCTCGACTAATTTTTGATAAATATTTTTCTAATTCTGATAATGGCATCAATTCTCCTCCAATGTTTTTGGCTTCGTATTCATATAGTTCTCTGACATCAATTAATTGGTAATCGTTCAAGGTTTGCAATGTCTCAAACGTAATATCATTCACCGATTTTAGTCCACAAAAGGCTTCATAATCAATTAGTTGTGTAATTATAGGCGTGTCAGGCATTTTCGGTATTCGAATAATTCGGCTTTGCATCGAAAGCGTATCAAGTATTAATAGTTTACCTGAGAGCGGTTCGCCAATATTAGTTATTACTTTGATGGCTTCAAGAGCTTGCATCGAACCAATGATTCCTGGCAAAACCCCCAATACGCCTGCTTCAGCACAATTTGGGGCTTGTTCGGGTGGTGGTGGAGTGGGAAATAAATCCCTATATGTAGCAGAATTTTGATGGTTGAAAACTGTAATTTGTCCTTCAAAACGATGAATTGCTCCATAAACAAATGGCTTATTAAGCATTACACAAGCATCATTGACCAAATATCGAGTCGGGAAATTATCCGTTCCGTCAATAACGATGTCATAATCTTTGATGATTTCTAAAGCATTGCCTACACATAATCGAGTTGGATATTGCTTGATTTTGACCAATGGGTTTAATTCCGTGAGACGATTAACAGTTTCACTGATTTTTGCCAAACCAACTACCAATGATGAATATAAGATTTGTCTTTGAAGATTACTGATGTCAATTTTGTCGTTTTCAACAATTCCGAGCGTGCCAACACCTGCCGCAGTTAAATAAAGCAGAATTGGACTGCCTAATCCGCCACAACCAATTACTAAAACCTTTGCGTTTTTTAGCCTCGTTTGTCCATTTAATCCAAATTCTGGGATTAATATTTGTCGATTATATCTTTGTATTTCTTCTGGTTCGAGCATATTTTTCGGGGAGCACTAAAGAAGCTATTTCTTAAAATATGTTAAATTATTTGTCTTTCAACAATCTGAAGAATCATTTTGCTCGCAAATGTGTATTTATTACATAGTTTTTTATTAAAAATACTAATTTTTACATTAAAAGTACGTTTATTTGTTATTTATAAAAATTTAATTTAAAACTAAGTATTATTTTAAGAGATGAAAAAAACATTTATTGCTTTCGCTACTATTATTTTATTATCACAATTTTCATTTGCACAGGGCACAAAAGCAACAGCCGCAAAGCCTAAAACTTCTACCTCAAAACCTGTAACAACTACAAAAACAGTAGTTGTAGCTCCGGCTTCATCAGAGAGCATGAAAAATGTTATTGACTCTATCAGTTATGCTATCGGGATGAATATCGCTGGTAATTTAAAACAACAAAATTTGAAAGTTAATTTGGCGATGATGACAAAAGCAATTGACCAAATTTTGAATGGACAAACAGTTTTAATGGAAGCCAATGCAGCTGATGCCTATATTCAAGCATATTTTCAGAATGAATCAATGAAAAAAGCTGCTGCCAATAAAGAGGTAGGGGATAAATTTTTGGCTGAAAATAAATCGAAAGCTGGCGTTGTGACATTACCAAGTGGCTTACAATACTTAATTATGAAAGAGGGTACTGGAGAAAAACCAGCCTCGACTGATAAAGTGAAAGTACATTATCATGGAACATTGATTGATGGAAGTGTTTTTGATAGTTCAGTAAATCGTGGCGAACCAGCCGAATTTGGTGTAACGCAAGTGATTCAAGGTTGGATAGAAGCCCTGCAATTAATGCCAGTTGGTTCGAAGTGGAAATTATTTATTCCTTCAAACTTAGCTTATGGTCCACAAGGCCCACCTAGTATCGGCCCAAATCAAGTTTTGATTTTTGAAGTAGAATTATTAGAAATTGATAATAAACTAATGAATAGATAAATTTGTCTGATAATTTGCATCATTCGCACATTCATTCATTCAATCATTGTATATGATACAAATTATGAAAAGAATCATCGTTCTCTTAACCTTGACGGGTCTCTTTGGTTGCTTTGAAAATAAAGCTCAAAATCAGACTGCGGCGTTGCCAAATTATGGCTACAACGATTTAAAATCTACTCGCACACAAGAGCATGTGGAGCAATTTGCTACCCAGTTTTTAAGTTACCATCACTACCAAAAATTTAAGCTCGACGATGATTTTTCGACAAAAGTGTGGGATAATTTCTTGAAAGATGTTGATGGTGGACATTCATATTTTATGGAAAGTGATATCAAGTCTTTTGAAAAATACCGTGACGGAATAGATGAAGATTTATTGGAAGGAGATTTAACAGCTCCGTTTGAAGTTTTCAATCTTTACCGCAAACGCTACAAAGAGCGTCACGATTTTATCATGGCTTTACTTGATAAACCGTTTGATTTCAAAGCAGACGAAAGCTACGAAACCGACCGTGAGAAAACTCCGTGGGCAAAATCCGCAACTGAGTTGGACAATGTTTGGCGTAAAATTGTGAAAAGTCAAGTACTTGATTTAAAACTAAGTGGAAGTAAAGACAGTGCAACAATAGCAACGTTGAAAGACCGCTACAAGCGTTGGGAAACTCGTATTGCTAAGTGGAGACCCGATGATGTTTTTCAATCGTTTATGAATGCTTTTTCTGAAACAATCGACCCACATACAAATTATATGATTCCGAGTACGGCCGCTCAATTTAATATCGAAATGAGTCAGTCGGTAGAAGGAATTGGGGCTTCGCTGAGAAACGAAGGTGATTATGTAATGATAGCCGAAATTATTCCTGGTGGACCATTATTTAAAAGTGGACAAGCAACAAAGAATGATAGAATTGTGGCCGTAGCCCAAGGTGAAAACGGTACGTGGCAAGATATTGTGGGTTGGCTGACGGATGATGCTGTAAAGCTAATTAGAGGTACGAAAGGAACTGTTGTGCGTGTAAGACTTTTACCAGGTGATGCACCTGCAGGTTCGCCAACGAAAGAACTACGTTTAGTGCGTGAAAAAGTAAAACTGGAAGAAGCAGTAGCCAAAGGCAAAATCATACCTATGAAAAAAGACGGTAGAGACTATAAACTGGGCGTAATTGATATTCCGATGTTTTACCGTGATTTTGAAGATGCCCGCAAAGGTGGCGATTTCCAAAGTACAACTAAAGATGTAAAGCGTTTCTTGAATGAATTTAAAGCCAAGGGCGTTGATGGCGTGGTAATTGACCTACGCAATAATGGCGGTGGCTCATTGACTGAGGCAATAAACCTCACAGGTTTGTTTATCACAAAAGGCCCAGTGGTGCAACGCCGTGATAATAATGGGAGTATTGACGTAGAAAGCGACACCGACTCTGAAGTAGTTTATAATGGTTCGTTGGTCATTCTTCAAAATCGTTTTAGTGCGTCGGCATCAGAGATTTTTGCAGGAGCTATTCAAGATTATAAGCGTGGGGTGATTGTTGGCGAGCAATCTTTCGGAAAAGGCACAGTGCAGCAATTAGTTGATTTAGACCAGTTTTTGTCTGCACCACGTACAGCTTCGACCGATAAAAAACCTAACGTTGGTTTCGATCAAAAAGAAAGATATGGTCAATTGAAACTTACAACTGAAAAGTTTTATCGTATCACAGGAAACAGTACGCAACGCAAAGGCGTGGTGGCCGACATTGACCTTCCGACACCATTTGATCCAGAAGAAATGGGAGAAAGTTCACAACCAAGTGCATTGCCTTATGACCAAGTGAAGACTTCTGATTACGAAAAAACAACGGTTATTAATGAGAAAGTTCTTGCCAAATTACAAGAAAAATATCAAGCTCGTTTGAAATCAGACCAAGAGTTAAAGCAATTAGCCGATGATTTAGCTGAATATCGTAAAATAAAAGACATTACAGTTGTTTCGCTCAATGAAGCTAAACGTAAGCAAGAGCGTGACGAAAACGAAAAACGCAGAAAAGCAGTAAATAAGCTAAGTTCAGGTGAAAAAGATGAGAAAGAAAAAGACATCATATTGACCGAAAGTGAGCGTATTTTATGCGATTTGATTTCATCACAGAAATAACAAGCAGATATTTGATTTCATTAATAAAGAAGCTCCAGTTGAGAAAATCAATTAGAGCTTTCTTATTTTTTTAAGGTTAAATTATAATATTTTATAGGTATTTCATAAATTTGTACACAACCTATGATGAAATCCGATGACAACTGATACTTATACACAAACGTCGATGTTTGACTTGTGGCGTCAGAATCATAATTCATACAAAGATAAATATACTTCGCACCAGACATCCTACATCGAGAATCTGCTGCCCGAAATTGCGGTTCAGCTAAACGTTTATGATATTTTAGGTATTCTTCAACGTCGTTTAGGTAACGAAATTATCCAAAAATCTATTGACCATAGTCCGGGCGACCCCCTTCTGGGTATTGAAAGCCCAGTAAGCTATCATCAAGATAGTCAATGGCTGAAAAAATCGAATATGGTGGGCATAAATGTTCGTACTATCGGAAACTTGTTCAATGTCGTCAAATATGCCCTTACGATTCCAAAATCACAAGATTCTGTCCATTTATTGCCAATCTGGGAACCAGGCGTAGTTGGAAGTCTTTATGGCATGACCAGTTTTAATATTAATACTGAGTTTTATTGTCATGAATTGGCCACTGCAATTCCATCGCTCAATTCGGTCGAAAAACAATTGAAATTTGTGGTTAATATCCTACATGCAATGGGCAAAAGTGTAGGCATGGATGTAATTCCACATACGGACCGTTTTTCAGAAATGGTGATTGCTTACCCTCGTTTTTTTGAGTGGGTACGTCGGGTTGGCGGTAAAATAACGAGTAATTCAGAAACGATATATAGAAAGGTTGAAGAAATCATTTGGCATTATTTAGAACGTCACGGAACTGCCAATGGAACCCTGATTTCTTACTCAAAAGACACATTGTTTTCGACCGAAATAAATATTCTGAATGATGAACAAAGACTGGAAATTATTTTTGGTCATAAAAATGATGTACAAGGTCGCCTTCGCCGCCGAATTGAGTTGATGCACGAATTGATTTACCAAGGCTACGAAACCCTCCCAATGACAATGGCACCGCCGTATCGTGGGCTGCATATCAATCCAGAAGAATTTGTAATTGATGAAAACGGAAACCGTTGGTACACTTATGAATTTGACAAGCCTCAAGCTATGTCGAGGGTTTTTGGTCCCTTGGCACGCTATAAGTTTTTTCACTCAAAAGATGATAATGTCGATTGGGAATTAGATTTTGAAAACCCCAATAAGTACGCGTGGGAGTATTTCTGTCAAAAAGTCTATGAATGTCAGCAAACTTATAATTTGGATTTCATGCGGGGTGATATGGCTCATATACAACCACGACCTGATGGTGTACCAGCCAAACCCAACGAATTTTATGACCCGTTAATGGCTGTAAAGCATTATGTGCAGAAACAAGGCGTAAAACATTTTGCGTTCTTTGCTGAAACCTTCTTAGTCGAAGCTAATTTTATGGGTTATGGCGACGAAAATGATCATTTAGAGACCATTGATGCCGACTCAACGCTTGGAGATTTACAGTCTTCGGTGGTGGGTTCTACCGAATTTATGCAGAAATTTGTGAAGTATAATCAATTACTTCGTAATCGTAATTTTGCACCGAATTTTACAGTCATGACCGCCGATAAGGATGACCCGCGATTCGACGAGTTTTATCGTACTGCCAATCATCTCCGTTTATTTGTATCTCTGTTTTTGACTGATATGCCAAGCTACGTAGGCTTGGGCTTTGAAACACGTAATCTGCACCTTGAAAGAGGGAAAAACGAAGAATACACAAAGCTTTACGTATATGCCATACAAAATGATGATGAAAGAGATAAAGTGACTCACGGGCCATTTATTTGGGGAAAAAACCACAATCAGTTTCAGTTATTTCAGCAAATGCACCAACTGGCCGAAAATATTTGGGAAGAAATCAAAGGTCGCTCGGTAAAATGGATTTTTGAACTAAGCGAGGAACAAAAATTAATGATTTGGACGCTTCAAGATAATCCGAAGTACGTTTTTGTAGTAAATTTCGACCCACAAAATGATATTGACGAAAATCTTTTGCGAGAAAAGACCTTCAATCATCATTCACTTAATCAAATTTTTACGACCGGGCATTACAGTCAGCAACATGAGTGTAGGGTTTATCGTTCGGAATATTGATGGAATATTAATAAATCACACCGAAGTCTCGGGCCTACAAAATAGGTAAGAGTCTTTAATTATATTACGACCATGGATTTCGGAAAACTTAAAGATATTTCAGATGTTGATTTTACGCTTCCGCTAGATAATCCATTAACTGTTCAAACTCTTTCGACCGTATCTCCGAAAGTTTCTCAGCCCGATTTGTATTTTGGTCCACCAATTTGGGCAAATAAAAGCTGGGTGGGTAAAGTTTATCCTTCAAATGCCAAAGATGCGGAACGCCGCCCGAAAGACTTTCTTTATCATTATACACGTCAGTTTAACACAATTGAACTGAATGTGACACATTACCAAATTCCGACTGTAGAAACAATTGCACGTTGGAAAGAATCAGCGGCAGAAGGTTTTAAATTTTGTCCGAAATTCCCGCAAATAATTAGTCACGACCGTCAATTGATTGGATGTGAATTTCTTACCGAACAATTCTGTCAAGCAGTTTTGGGCTTGGAAGAACATTTAGGAATGACTTTTTTGCAACTTTCACCGATGTTCGACCCACGCAGGTTAAAAAGTTTAGAAAATTACCTAAAATCATTACCTCCAAACTTCCCTGTTTCGGTTGAGTTTCGTAACTCTGATTGGTTTAAAGATGCACAAATTTGGGCAAATAGCTGTGCAATGCTCAAAGAAATGAATGTTGGAACGGTGATTTCGGATGTAGCAGGTCGACGAGATGTTCTTCACGCAACACTTACTACGCCAAACCTTATGCTTCGTTTTGTGGGAAATGAACTTCACCCGACCGATTATACTCGCATAAATGAGTGGTGTATACGTTTAAAAACTTGGCTCGATCTAGGGTTAAAATGTGCTTATATTTTTGTGCATTGTGGCGATAATGAATTCGCTCCCGAACTCACAAAATATTGGATAAATAAGATTAATGCGAAAATAGGTTTAAATCTGCAAGAACCTAAAATAAATCCACAGGTTTTGCAAGGTAGCTTGTTCTGAAAAAAATGTTGCATTCTATTGTTCAAGTCCATAAATTGCACGAAATAAAGACAATGTATCCATTTAACAACAAAGATTTTTTTCCTGATAAACTTAGCGAAAAAAATAAGCCCAACATTTCGTTGGGTTTTATTTTTACCACGATTTTAAAAGTTTCTTAAATTGAAGTTTGAATGAAATCTATTAATTTAATAGATTATTTATAGAAAATATTTAATAATGAGAAATAAGTTACGGGATACTAGACGTGCAGTATTGAATCGTCTCGAATCTTTTGTCTCATGTCATTTGTCTCGTTATTTACTTTAGTATCAAAAGAATAAAATTAAAAATTTCAAAATAAAAAAGAGAATGCAATCGATTTTAGTTTATTGTGGAGCAAATCCTGGAACAAAACCTATCTATAAAGAAACGGCCGAGAAACTGGGCAAAGTTTTTGCCGAAAATAACATTCGTCTCATTTATGGCGGAGGAAGCGTTGGGCTAATGGGCATTATTGCCGATGCTGTTTTGGCAAATAATGGTCAAGTAACTGGCATTATTCCACATTTTTTAGACCGACTGGAAGTAGGGCATAAAAGCCTCCCTATAATGCACAAGGTAGAAACCATGCATGAAAGAAAGGCTTTGATGGAAAAGCTCTGTGATGGCATTATTACTCTCCCAGGTGGCTATGGTAGCATGGACGAGCTTTTCGAGATTTTATCATGGTCGCAGTTGGGGCTCCACCAAAAGCCTGTAGGTTTGCTTAATTTGAACGGTTTTTATGACCATCTTTTAAAACAATTAGATGTAATGGTTGAGGAAGGTTTCTTGAAGGCAGAAAATCGCAATTTAGTTATTGAATCAGACAATATTGAAGATTTGATGGAAAAAATATCGAAATTCAAGGCATCTTTTCACAAAAAATGGATGAAAAGAGAGCAGATTTAAAAAAGACAAATTGCTTTTAGTTTATATTTGTTAAAAAATACGACACTTAGGTAGTTCGCAGTCAATAGTTTACAGTCCACACTAACATAAAATACTGTCTATCAGTTTTTTATGAAAAACAAATTTGATGATTAAATATAACCAACTAAGTAATGAGACAATATTGATTGACAAATTAAAATGATTTAAATATTGATTTTAGTATTTTGTCTCTTATCTTTTATCTCATGTCTTTTGTCTAAGTACTTACTTATTATAGAATACCATGTCAATTGCCGAATTATATCAAAAATTTAAAGCCAGTAACGGCATCTCGACCGATACCAGAAAAATCAACGAAGGAGTAGTGTTTTTTGCTCTAAAAGGTGATAAATTCAATGCAAACTCTTTTACCCAAGAAGCACTCAGCAAAGGGGCAAAATATGTGGTGATTGATGAGGTAGAATATGCTACTGACGAACGTTGTATTTTGGTCGGTGATGTACTTTACACATTACAAAAATTGGCTAATTATCACCGTCAACAACTCAATATTCCGTTTGTGGGCATGACAGGCTCTAACGGAAAAACTACTTCAAAAGAATTGGTTGCAGCAGTATTATCAAAAAAATTCAAAACGTACTATACAAAAGGAAACCTCAATAATCATATTGGCGTGCCGCTCACGATACTCGGAATTGATGAAAGCTACGAAATTGCTGTAGTCGAAATGGGTGCGAATCACCAAGGCGAAATTCGAGATTTATGTAATATTTGCGAACCTACGCATGGTTTTATTACTAATGTCGGAAAAGCTCACTTAGAAGGTTTTGGTGGTGTTGAAGGTGTGAAAAAAGGAAAAGGAGAACTGTATGATTTTGTAGAAAAATCAGGTGGAACAGTTTTTGTAAGTGCCAAGAGTACAGCTTTACTCGAAATGGCAGCTCAGCGAAAATTTAAAGAAAAGCTCAATTATTTGGCTGATGATGAGATTGCTATGTTGCAGGATTCTCCAGTGGTTATATTTTCAGCAAATGGATCTCATTACCAAACGCATCTGCCAGGTTCATATAATTTTGAAAATATTGCCGCAGCTCTGGCAATCGGAAAATACTTTGGTGTATCGCCTGAGTTGGCAAATGAAGCAGTTTCGGAGTATAATCCTGACAATAATCGTTCGCAGATTGTTGAGAAAGGTACAAACAGCATTTTGCTCGATGCCTATAATGCTAATCCATCATCAATGTCGGCTTCGATTCAGAATTTTATCAACCTTAAAACTGATAAAAATAAAGTTGTGATTTTGGGAGATATGTTTGAATTAGGTGAAGAAGGTCCAACCGAACACCGCCTGATTGGTGAGTTAATAGCCAAAGGTAACATTGATTTAGTGGTTTTATTCGGTGAACTGATGACAAATGCACTTGAGTTTTTACCTAATGCTTTTTATTTTTCAGATAAATTTTCCTTACATAACTGGCTGATTGACAAGCAATTAACAGATTCTTATGTCTTAATAAAAGGCTCGAGAGGTGTTAGTTTGGAGACTGTTATGCAGTTTTTGTGAGAATCATAACTTGTTGAGAGGCGATATTATTAAAATAATATCCCTTTCTAATGTACCGCTATTTCTTCTGAAACGTTATGCATAGATGCTTATGCAAGAGCAAAGCCTGATTTGTATTAAGTGCGTGCTGTTCTATCAAAATCTCTTTTTCTTGTGGATTTGAAGATTTTCGTATCATACGTTTTAGCGTGCGAAAGGAACGAAGATGAAAAAAAATACCCAAAAATAGGTACGAAATCAAAGAACTTATGCTTAGCTGATTTGCATGAACTTTTTGTAATTTTAAGCCTGCTTAACCAGATAATGTTCGTAAGCGTTGGGCTGTGCACAAATACACTCGGCCGTTATAAATGTGGCTATCATCGTAGCCGATTACGCTCGCTTCGTTCGATAAAAACATATCGCTTCGTTCGGCTTCTACCCACAGATTTCCAAGTCGGCCATTTAAACTACTGTTATTGGGCTTGGTTACGATTAAAATACCGTTGAGTTTGAGTATTCTTGAAAGTTCTTGTAGGAGTGAAGTCTGATTCGGAATATGTTCGATTGTTTCCATCAAAAGTACATAATCGGCTGAATTGGCCTCAATAGGCAGTTTTTGGTTTAAATCAATAGGTGAACAAGTTAGCGAATCACTTTTAAAAATATCGGGATACATATCAAAAGCCTTAACGCTTGCACCTGCATCATGCCACAAATTAGCCACATAGCCCGAACCTGCCGAAACATCAATCACTGTTTTTTCTCTTATATCGTTTCCTTCAACAAAGCGATGAATAAACTCTAAAGCAGCTCCTTTTGAGTGTGGAACTTGTTTGATTTGAGATTTATATTTCGACATTAGGAGATGTTTTTGTTGTAGATAATTTCACATTGTTACAAATTGGCAATCTTGTTTTAAAAAGAAATTTTCAACATTTTCCTCAACAATTTATAACAATACATACACTTCAAACAAATTTCAAGCAATATCAACAGGTTTTGACTTAAATTTAACTTTCCATCTATCAATTTGTTTTTTTAGGCGAAGAGTAAAGTTTTCTTCGGGGTCGGGTAATTTACCCAAAAACTTCGTCCCGATTTTTAAATAATTCTTAAAAAAAGTATTGCTACTCAATCCCCACTTCAGGATAAACTCTGCTCGGCCGTCATTGCGTTTTACTCGCCCTGTGCTTCGGCTGGCAAAGTGATATACGCGGCTTTTACCCAATCCTTTATAATATCTTACGCCATAGTGCCACAATTTTATCATAAAATCGGGGTCGCTATACATTCCTGGGAAAAACTCAACGCTCAAACCACCAACTGCTCGATAAACAAAAGTCGGCAAAACCATCGGATACCATTGACTACCGTTCCAATCTTCTTTCGGATAGGTGGCATATTCGGCCAAAAACTTGTCTTCATCAAATTCTGAAGGGTGCGTACCGTAGTTTTTATCGGCTATTACGCAGGCATTTCCTTTATCGAAGCCTTCAATCATTGTTCCGCTGATACACCATTTGTCATCCTTTAGCTTTTCTACTTCCTCAAATAAGTAAAAATCCCAATCGGGGCATAGGTACATATCATCATCAATAAAAACCAAGTAATTGGTAGTAGCCAGATGCGAAGCAGCATTGAAACCATAGCAAACGCCCGAATTTTGTGAGCTTTTGGTATAGCTAATATCGCCTTGTGCATTTACCCAATCTTCTGAGCCATCGTTGCCTTCGTTGACATGAACAATTATCTGGTGCTTATATCGACTATTTTTCTTGATACTATTGACCGCACATTCCAGATAATCAATATTGTTCCAAGACGGGATAAGTATAGAAAAAACAGGAGAATAGTCTAAGTCTACTTTTTTATGCGTAAAATCCATGAATAGAATTAATACGGGGTCGCCCGTGCGATGATAGAATTAATAATATAAAATTGAAGGCAGAGCCATTCTTAATTTTACATTTATAATTCTTAATTGTTTTTCACCATCCTTTGCGTAAGATGTAAGCAATATATGATATGTCTTCTTCGGTTACTTTAGCGTGGAGCGGTAAGACCAAATACCGTTCTTCTATGGCATCCATTTTAGGAAATTTGCCTTCAGCACGGCCACCAAAAATGCTGTATTTATCATTACGATAATGCACTTGTCCTGACTCGATGCCGTGTTCGCGAAGGTGTTTCACTAAATTTTCACGGTCGTCAACCTCGGCAGTTAGTAGCCATGCGGCGTGTTCACGATCAGTATATTCTCTTCCGATTACTCGGATTCCTTTAATATCTTTCAGTAAATCGCAGTAAAGACGATAAAGTTTTTGGCGGTGAGCTAAGTGGTCATCAAACTCGTCAATAGCTGCAAGGCCGATGCTGGCCGCAATATCGGTCATTTGGTATTTATAGCCAACTTCGGTAATATCGTTTTCCCAAAAACCTTTTTGCTTGCTGCTACGGTCAATGCCGAACCAACGTAATCTTTTAGCTTTTTCTACCAATGCATGGTCTTTCACAACCAACATTCCACCATCACCAGTTGTGATGTGCTTGATTGCTTGAAACGAAAACATCGAAAAATCGCTTTGACTACCGATAAATTCACCTTTGTATTTTGCACCAACGGCGTGTGCGGCATCTTCGATGATGGCAATATTGTGTTTGCGGCCAAGTTCCCAAAGTTCGTCCATATCACATGGCAAGCCACCGTAGTGAACACAAACAATTGCTTTTGTTTTTGGTGTAATGAGTTCTGCTACGTGGTTAACATCAATATTGAGGTTAGCATCAATATCAGCAAAAACGATTTTTACACCCATATACAAAAATGGGATATTTGTTGCTGTGCAAGTAAATACTGGGGCGATTACCTCGTCTCCTTCTTCAAGGCCAGCCAGTAAATACGACAAATGTAGGGCGTCAGTTCCTGAGCCAACAGCAAGACTTTTGCAAGGATCGGTAAATTTCTGCTCGAAACGTTGCTCAAACTCATCAACTCTTGGACCTTGACCTATCCAACGGGTATTTAGAACTTCACATACGTTAAAAGCAGCTTTGGCTGGAATATTTGGATGAAACAGAACGATACCGTCATTTGTATCCATGACAGGAAACTCGTTCATTGGCTTTTCAGCAGTCATAAACAAAATTAAAGTTTTAGGTTAGATTGACCAGGGTTTTCTAGTATTTTTATTTTACACGTTTAAATAGACCAATGATAGTTTAAAAACAATACATATAGACAAACAAAATTAATATTAGAAAGTTTAATATTCTATAAAAAATGGTTTTTTATCTTAAATTATAAACTGTTAATCTATTCATTTGGTGGGTTAGTGTGCTGTATTTTTTCTGAAATGCTTAAATACAGTATTTATGAATACAATAAAAAGATTGAAATAATCTGTTTTTCAGTAAAAATAGTCTATATATTTGTCATTCTTGATCAAGATTCTGTTTGATGAAATAAGTACTGAAGTCTTCTGTAAAATAAGTTTTGGTGAGGTATGCGATGATAAATATTTCAATAAAATCCTATTTATTGTCAGTACCTTTGTATTATGGATATTCATCAACAACATTCGCAAATATTGGTCAATCTTGGCATTGAGAAATTAAATCCGATGCAGGTTTCGGCACAAAAAGCGGTTACTGCCAAAAACAGCGATACTCTTTTACTTGCTCCAACTGGTTCGGGGAAAACACTTGGCTTCTTACTGCCAGTTTTGCAATTATTCAAAGCTGACCAAATAAAAGTGCAATGTTTAATATTGGCACCTTCTCGTGAGCTAGCGATGCAGATTGAGCAGGTTTGGAAGAAAATGTCAACGGGGTTTAAAGTAAATGTTTGTTATGGCGGACATCCGATGGCTACCGAAATACAAAATTTGTCAGTACCACCAGCTTTATTAATTGGCACTCCCGGCAGAATTGCCGACCATATTACCCGGAAAACTTTTGAGCTTGATGGTATCACGACCTTGGTGCTTGATGAATTTGATAAATCGTTGGATTTAGGTTTTCATGAGCAAATGTCTTTTATCATCGGGAATCTACCGAATTTGAATAAAAGGGTTTTGGTTTCGGCAACGGCGGGCATCGAAATTCCTGAATTTACCGGTCTGACGACTCCCCAAGTTTTAGATTTTTTACCAGAAAAAAATACCGAAAATGAGCAACTGACAATGAAGTTGGTTATTTCGGATGAAAAAGATAAATTGGATACGATTTTTGATTTAGTTTGTTCGCTTAATTCTGAAGCAGCCTTAATTTTCTGTAATCACCGAGATGCCGCCGAGAGGACAAGTGAGTTTTTGAACCAAAAAGGAATTGTGGCTACGTTTTATCACGGCGGAATGGAGCAAGATGCCCGTGAACGTGCTTTAATTAGATTCAGAAATGGCAGTGTAAATTATTTGGTTACGACCGATTTGGCTGCTCGTGGGTTGGATATTCCTGAAATGAAGCATGTGATTCATTATCATTTGCCGCTGCAAGCTCATGAATTCGTGCATCGCAATGGCCGCACGGCACGTATGCACGCTTCGGGAACTTCTTATCTAATTTTTAGTAGAGATGAAGAGCGCCCAGCTTATGTTGATAAAAATTTGGAGGAATTAGTGCTTTCAAAACGTTATCCGTTGCCGCAACTTCCTGAATATCAGACGCTTTATATCAGCGGAGGAAAGAAAAATAAGCTTAATAAAATTGATATTGTAGGGTTTTTATCTCAAAAAGGACAACTCGAAAAAGGCGATTTAGGGCTTATTGAAGTAAAAGATTTTACTTCGTTTGCTGCCGTAAAGCGTTCAAATATTAAAACACTTTTGCAGCTTATAAGAGAAGAAAAAATGAAAGGGAAGAAATATAAAATTGAAATTGCAAGGTGATTTTTTAGTTCGCAATTCGCAATTTTAGTATGTTTTCACAAAAAAGCGGTCAAGACTTAAAATCTTGACCGCTTTTTGTTTTTGGTAAGTTATTTATTTTTCTATTGATAGTCAACCGTGAACAGCCAACCGCGGACTGTGAACCGTGAATTGCCAACCGTAGACTGCCTACTGCTAACTAATTTCGTCTACCTCTACCACTTTCAGTTATTTGAGCTTCTCCACTTTTGCGGCTTTCGTTTATTGGCGTTGAGCGTTCACTACGGCTTGGAGCTTGGCTTGCTTCTCCACCACGGCTTCGGCGTTCGTTGCCAGTAGAAGCTTCTCCACTTGGGTTTGGCATATTGCGTTCGCTACGACTATTGTCCATGCCACTTCCTCTACCATAATTATCCGAGCGACTCTCGCCTGTGCTTGTACGGCTTGGTGAGTCATTTCCTCTTGAAGGACGCTCCGATGTTGATGGCGTTGGGAAATTATTGCGACTATTGTCGATTCTACCCCTCGAACTTCTGTCGTTATCGTTGCGAGGGTTGTTGTTTCCTCTCGAACCTCTATCATTATCGTTGCGAGGGTTGTTGTTTCCTCTCGAACCTCTATCATTATTGTTGCGAGGTTCATTACTTCCTTTCGAACTTCTATCATTATCATTGCGACGATTATTGTCGTAGCCTCTGCCTCTTGCGTTTCTATCATTGTTGTTGCGTGAGGTATGGTTGCTATCATAACGACCATTTGAGCCATTGGTACGGTAACGACTACGCTCGCTATAATACTCACGACCAACTCGGTTGCGGTCATTTCTATACCAACCATTGTAGTTAGGGCGGGGAACATAACCCAAACGTATATTGCCAAAGCCACGGCGGTCGAAGCGATAGAAGTCAAAACCACCTTGGTAGTACCAGCGGGGATAGCCTCGAAGGTCATTCCAAGCCATATCAAACCCGTAGAATCTTCGGTCATAGTCATAAAGTTCGATACCCACTTGGCGATTGAGGTACGCTAAATCGTCCCAGATTTCTTGTTGTTCCCAACGGTTAAAGACACCATCTGCCAAATAATTATATTCTTTACGTTCTACGTCTTCTAAGCGGCGATACAAACGATTCGATTCATTTCGAGTGATAAGTCCGTTCTGAATACCATTGCTTATACGCACTCGGATGTCCCAATGCCAATCGAATTCGTCATCGTAGTAATATCTATCATCATCATAACTATTGCTACCATAGTTATCATATCCATGATTACCATATTGTGCATTTGCCGAAAAAATAGTTGAAAAAACCATGATTGCAGCCATTATGAAATTTCTCATCGTTTTAAATATTATTGTTAATTTATACTTTAGATGCAGAAAGTTATCATAAGGTTTGCTCGTGATTTGTTAATTGATTGTTAATAGGTTTTGAATTGATGTAAATAGTTGATTATTAATGTTTTTTGGTAGTATTGTAGGACAGGTTTTCAACCTGTCACTGGTACAAAGTACGATTATACTTTTTTTAAACTTAGGCTACCTAACAGGTTAAAAACCTGTCCTACTTTTCAATCTTATTTACAATTTGTGTATGTTTGTTAAACCATTTTTCATCACTCAAACGACTAAGCCTTTTATGAAACCATTCAGTTTACTTTTTTTGTTTTTTCTTGTCACCAATTCCTTATCAATTTTCGCTCAAAAAACTGTTCTGAGTAAATTTTCGGCTACTGAAATTGCTCGTTTTCAGCAACAAGCCAAGCGTGTAAATATTATTAGAGATAATTGGGGAATTCCACATATTTATGGGAAATCAGATGCTGATGCAGTTTTTGGTTTACTTTATGCTCAGTGCGAAGATGATTTCAAGCGAGTAGAAATGAATTATATCGAAAAATTGGGCCGAATGTCGGAGATTAAAGGCGAAGCAAGTCTTTACGATGATTTACAAATAAAAATGTTAATTGATACGACCGATGCCATTGCCGACTATAAAAAAGCAGAGCCGTGGATGAAAAAGCTGCTCAATGCCTATGCCGACGGCATTAATTTTTATTTACACAAGCACCCCAACACAAAACCTGCGATGTTGACTCGCTTCAAGCCATGGTTTCCGCTTTTGTGGACTGATGGAAGTATTGGAGCGATCAGCACTGCTGATATTACGACGGCCGAATTAAAGAATTTTTATTCGGGCGATAAAGTTACGTACACCGCCGAACCCAAAGACCCAGAAAACCAAACTGGCTCGAATGGCTTTGCTTTTTCGCCAAAAATTACGGCTTCAGGAAATGCCATTTTGTACATAAACCCGCACGTAACGTTTTATTTCAGACCCGAAGTACAAGTAACGAGCGAAGAAGGTTTGAATGCTTACGGTGCTGTAACTTGGGGACAAATGTTTGTTTATCAGGGTTTTAACGATTATTGTGGTTGGATGCATACTTCGTGCAATGTCGATGTGGCCGATGTATATGCAGAGAAAATTACGAAAAAAGGGAATAAGTATTTTTATGAATATGATAAGAAATTAAAACCAGTTACTGAGAAAAAAATAAGAATAAGTTATAAAGATGGAGATGCTCTGAAAACCAAAATTTTTACGACTTATGCTACACAGCATGGCCCAATTATGGCAAAACGTAATGACCAATGGATTAGCCTTAAATCGTATAATCGCTCAATGACGAGTTTGATTCAGAGTTGGAGCCGTACGAAAGCAAAAGGTTTTGAAGACTACAAAAAAACAATGGATTTGCGAGCAAATACTTCAAACAGTACTGTTTTTGCCGATAATAAAGGAAATATTGCTTATTGGCATGGAAACTTTGTGCCGATACGTGACCGCAAACTCAACTGGGCAAAAGTAATCGACGGAAGCACTTCTGCTACCGAATGGAAAGGTTTGCATACAGTTGATGAAACTGTTCATGTCTATAACCCTACAAATGGTTGGCTACAAAACTGTAATTCTACGCCATTTTCGGCAGCAGGAACGATAAGTCCTAAAAAGGCAGATTTTCCTCCATACATGGCACCAGATGGCGAGAATTTTAGAGGCGTAAATGCCGTAAAGGTCTTGGATAAAGAAAAAAGTTATACGATTGATAAAGTGATTGCGGCAGGTTATGATACAAATTTGGCAGCTTTTGAGGTCTTGATTCCATCTTTGCTTACTGTTTTCGAGAAGAACGTAAAACCTACTGATTCGCTTTATGCGGTTTTGAGTGAGCCAATTGCTGAGTTGAAAAAATGGAATTATCATTCGTCAGAAACTTCGGTGGCTACTACTTTAGCGATTGAATGGGCAGGGAAATTGAGTACAACTTTACAAAAATTATACATCGACGAAGGTGAGGACGACCAAGTAGCCAGTGTGAAAAGATTTGCGGCATCGGCCACAGCCGAGCAGGTATTGCCAGCATTAATGTCCGTAGTAAATGATTTGAAAAAGAACTTTGGTAAATGGCAAATGCCATGGGGCGAAATCAATCGTTATCAAAGAATTTCGTCAGATATTCAGCAAAAATACGATGATGCCCAACCGAGCGTGCCAGTAGGTTTTGCTTCGGCACTTTGGGGAATGTTGCCTTCATACAATAGTCGCTATTATCCATCTACCCAAAAACGCTACGGTGTGAGTGGCAATAGCTTTATTTGTGCCGTTGAGTTTGGGCCAAAAATCAAAGCAAAATCATTATTGGCAGGTGGCGAAAGTGGCGACCCAAGCTCAAAACATTTTAATGACCAGTTGGAAATGTACACGAAAGGCAAATTTAAAGATGTACTTTTTTATAAAGAAGATGTACTTAAAAATGCCGAACGTAAATATCATCCTGGGGAGTAATGGTAGTTAAAAAAATTTCAAAATTTATTATAACATAAGTGTTGATTTCTTTAGAAAGATAGTATTGATAAATGCAAGTAAAATAGTTCAATTTCTAAATTGCTATTTTAGAATGTTGAAAATTTGAGCTAAAGGATTTTTAGGAACGAATGACTGCTAAAACGGCATGAAATTCATTGTTTTAGACATTAATAATCAAATTCATCAAAATTAGATTGTTTGATTATTTGCAACGGTCGTTGAACTATGCAACCATTTCAACCCTTAACAATTAACCAGTGGGGTTCTATGGTTGGTTTGGTTTCATGCAAAAAACACAACACGAAAAAACGAGTACTTTGCAAATTTAAACTAACTTTGAGTTTTATATATATTTCAATCTCTTGGGAAAAAGTGTTGAGTAGTTAAACTTAACTCCCAACACTTTTTTTATTGAATATTATTTGTATCCTTTGGAAACTCTAATTGTCTGAGTTTTTAATCCTAATAATAAGCTTCCAGGTATCGCGATAAGTGCGTCGCCAAAACTTGTTTTCGTCATAATACTATAATTTTTTGCACCACTTGCTAATCTTTTTGAATCAACTTTATTTAACGGTAATAGTCCCCAGAATAAATACCATTGTTTCATTTTAGCGTCATATTGACCAACTGATTTACAATTGCATTTTCCACCTGCACCAACTGTGTGCATTGTAGTGTTGCAACTACTTAAAATAACACCTAACGTAAATAAGGCAATTACTGAATTTACCTTTACTTTCTTCATTTTATTTTATTTTTTTGTTTACGAACTACTCATACAGCTTTTCTGAATCGCCTCATTTTTTAAGTGGATCTATGGACTCCATTTTTATTTTTTTTCAGATTGGGTTGTCAATTCGTTTGGACGAAACTGTGATGCTGAACTTATAGTGAAAATTGTGGTAATTTTAGCCATAAACGAGTAGTCAATGGATTTTATCATGCAAACTAACAACTCGAAAAGGATCGTATTTTTCAAATACGGACTAACCATGACTATCTGCTATATTTTTTTATTTTAGGACTAGACAAAGTCTATAAGAAACTGCTTAAACAATAGATAATTTATTTTTAAAATCTACAACTTGATCATTTTTGACATGAACATTTACTAAATCAAGATTTTTTATTTTTTGTATCTCTTAAAATTATTTCAAGAAATACATTGTGATTTCCTTTCATAATCAATGCTTTAATTTAGAAATCGATTTAAAGAAATATTAAATTTTATATAGTTTTGACCTTCACCTAATTATTTGGTGATAACTCTCAATTATTTGGTGATAAGTATAGAATAAATTTATAAAGTGTATAGAAAAAGGACGTAGCAAGGGCATAATCATTAATTTGAATTCTTGTTTTTACAAATTCGTTTTGACGCAACCATGATGATGAACTTAAGGAGATAATTGTGGTGATTATCGCTATTAATAATACAGCCAAAGGATTTTATAGGCTTGTTTGGTTGCTTCCAAAGCCGCAACGCGAAAAAGCTATCATTTTTTTAAATATTGACTGACTATTGCTTTTCGCTGTGCTGCTATGTTATTGTTTTTAGTGTGGTTATATTATCTAAATTTGTATAGGCTATTGCTCCTGTTCGCCTGAAGGTTGGAAAAAGATAGGTGGCGGTTCGGCTGATGTTAAAATCAGGTAGTGTGTTAGCCGTTGTTCCAACGGCATCTGAGGATAGGTTTTTCCTTCTAACTACACGGTGCACATGAACGGAATTGATATTTGGCAAAACAACAAATAAAAATCTTCGTTCTAAGAACGGAAAACACAAAGACTGAATAAAAATTCAGCCTAAGTGGCTTTTAAAGGTATGTTGAGGTCAAGTATGAACGAAATCGTCGCAGAGCGAGTTGTTGAGGCACAAAAAATAAAGGGCGATAAATCTTCAGTTTATCGCCCTTTATTTATTTTTCAACACATCCTTTAAAATTGTGCTGCTCCCGAATATTGTAATGTAGCCTTCGCTTTTTCGTATTTTGATTTCAAATTTTCGAGCTTGGTCTTCATATCAATTAACTTTGTCTCTCTAGTATTTATCAAGAATATGGTGCTTTCTCCGATTAAAAATTTTTGCCTTTCGGCTGCCAGTAATTTCTCTTGATTGGCATTTGCTATGATTTGAAATTCGATTTGTTTGGCCAGATTAACTACTTCATTATAAGCACTTTCAACAGCAATTTTCAGTTCTCTTCCAACAATATCTTTCTCGAAAGTAGTCTGTAATTGCTTAATTCTGACCGACTGCAATTTTCCTCGTTCTTTTCGCAGCAAAATCGGCATTTCAAAATTTATGCCGAATTTATGATTATTGAGCAAGAAGCCACTTGCAACCGAGCCTTCTTTCTGAAAAGCTGATGGCATACGAAGTAAATTAAAGTTTACATCAAATTTTGGCTTGAGCATTTCAATTCTAAATTTCTCTTCAATTTGAAGTTGCTTTTGCTTCAGAATGATTTTTGCAATTTCTGGATGGTTTTGCTCCAAATTTCTCAAAATATCATCCACTTTTTGGCGTTCAATAGCCATTGGATTAATTGTTTGTGGAATTAAATTCGCATCCAATTCGAGTGGCTGTTCGCTTTTGTTCCAAAGATAATTAGAGATAGCCAAGGCTCCATTCTGAAACTCAAGCTTTGATTGTTCGAGAATAACTTGTCGGTCTTGTACCGTAATAGCCGCTTCTACGCTATCAATAGTGGCAATTTCTCCTATTTTGGCACGTTCGCTTAGTAGCTTGAAACGGTCTTCGGCCATTTGATAGGCCTCTTGGTTAAGTTTTAGTTTCTGATAACTCAAATACCACTCCCAATAATCTTTTGCGGCCGAAAAGATAAACTTATTGATAATTTTTTGTCGCTCAGCTTGGGCAATATTATTAAGGAGTCTCGCTTGAAGGAGCGTATTTCGTCGGGCATCAATCAATAGTCCTTGTCCCAATGGCACACTTACACCACTAAAAATTAAGCCGGCAGACTCTTCTGGAAAAAGGCGAGTGCCTGTGTTTCGCTCATAGCCACCTTTTAGCTCAATACCGCTATAAATGGGAACTTTCAGAACGCTTTCAAAACGGTTGTAATAATCTTTGCCGTCGAGAGCTTTTCTATCGAATGTTGTGGCGACTTTTGGGTCGAATTGCCCACGGGCTTGCATCATTTCTGCGTTGGCATCATCCAAATACAAATTCGCCTGCTTAATTACTGGGTGGTTTTTGAGAATAATTTCTTGAAAATCCAGAAAGCTAAAGACCTCCGTTTTTTGAGAAAAAGTCTTAATTGTGGTCAAGCTTAAGACAAAAACCATCAAAATGAGCTTTTTTGGTAAAATATATCGTTTTATTGATTCTATCATTTCATGATTTATTACTGGTTATTGAGGAACTGGTAATGAGTATTTCCTGAAAAAGAGCGTAGTATTCAATACCTTGGGCGTATGTAATACTCCCCTACCACTTATTTTTTAACAGTGCTTTCTTTGCCAGATTTTTCTCCTTCTTCTGGCACTTCTTTCAAACTTGGTGGGAAGGCATTCAACTGACGCCAGATTTCGTACCAAACTGGCACATCATCGAGCATAATCCAACCATAGACACCCGAGCCAACTCTGAGTTGTTTTGGCCAATTGCCACTGTCGGGAGTTATAAGCAAACGATACTGCCCATTTTTGCTATCAATCATATCAATTACTTTCACTTTTCCTGCAAAAGTACCAACTGAAACCGATGGCCAACCCGAAAACTGTATAGCTGGCCAACCCTCAAATTCCAAACGAGTTATACGTCCTTGCTGAATCAACGGGACATCCATTGCATTGACGTACAACTCAACCGCCAAATGTGGATTGATGGGTTGAAGTGTACAAATCGAATCGGTTTCTTTGAGTGTTTCTCCAATACCTGCTTTCAAAGCTTTTACAACATATCCTTCTTGTGGAGCTCTAACGACGTACATATTTCGGCGAATATCTACACTTGCTTGTTTGTTTACTATTTTTGAAATCTCGGATTGTCCATCAGAAATGGCCGCTAATGCTGAACTTTTATCTGAGCGTGCTTTTGCTATTTTTTCGGCATATTCGGCATTTATAGAGTTAAGTTCGATTTGACTATTGATGAGTTCTTGCTTCGAAATCGCTAATTTGTTTTGTACCGAATTGAGCTTATTTTGGGTTTCTTGTACTTTCAAGCGTCTCGTTTCAATATCGTTGAGCGATAAAATCCCCTGTTTTTCTTGAGTCAGACCACGATCAAGTCGGTCTTGGGCAATTTTAACTTGTAATTTCTCCGCCTGAATATCAGCACTATCAGCGTTTATTTTAGCTCGGTTTTGTTTTACTTTATTCCGGGCTTTTTCAAGGCTCAATTGCCAATTTTGTGATAAAGCATCAATTTGTTTTTGTAAAGCAACGGCTTTCGCTTCGTAGCTGTCGATTGCTCCTTTTTTTGCTTGAAGTTGCTCACCTAGTCGAAGTGGTAATTGAGGGTCGAAATACTCATCTTTCAACTCGGAAAGTATCACGAGTGTATCGCCTTTTTTTACCAATTGCCCTTCAGCAATATTCCATTTTTCAATTCTTCCTGCAATTACGTTTTGAATACTCTGCGGACGCTCTGAAGGACTTAAGGCTGTAAGTGTCCCTTTGCCGTTGATGTTTTGCTGCCATGGCAAGAATAAAACAATGATAAAAATGACGAAAAAGCCCAAAAGCCAACGTTTCAGCACATGTGTGCTTTTTGGGGTACTTGCTAATTCTTGTATGTAGGCATTGCTCGACTCTTTGACCGATTCTGGCACTACATTATTTGATAAGTTTAACATATTTCTTTGGCTCAATTAAAATATTTTGAATGATTTTTGTAAAACAAGTGCTTGATTATCAGTGATATACATACACACTGTTTATTAAACATATCAATACAAATAATTTTGAAAAGCTGGAATTGTTTTTAAAACTTCATATTTCCCTTCTTGGATAATCTGACCTTTATCCATCAAAATAACTTTATCGCACAGCTGCATGATGCTCTCTTTTTTGGTTTCAATGATGACCGTTGTTGATTTTTCGGATGAAAAAATAAAGGCAATAATTGCTGCTAACTCGGTCTGACTGAATGAGTCGAAACAGTTTGAGAGTATCAGAAGGCGTGGCTGCAAGAGCAGACAGCGGGCTAAAATTAGTTTGGTTTTGAAACTATCAGAAAACTGTCGACCACCCGATAATAATTGGGTTTGAAGACCTTCTTTCAATTTGCCGATGCTTTCGGTCAATTGAAGACCATTAAGTACATTCTGGATTTTTGTTCCAGTTAGCTCTATTCGGTTGAGCGAAATGTTTTCCAAAATTGTGCCATCAAATATGGCATCAACGGTTTGATTTTTTTTCACATACTTAAAGAAATGTTCTTGTTGAATATCCCGTATTGAAATCCCATCGTAAGTGATAAGTCCTTGATAATTTCCTAAAATTCCTGCTAAAACTTTTAAGAAAGTTTCTTTTCCTGAGCCATTCATACCCGAAACCGCAATTTTCTCAGATGGATTTACTTTCAAGTTTATGTTATTTAAGACATAATCAGGATTGTCTTCAAATTTATATCTGAGGCCTTTGAGTTCTAGACCGATTCCCTGTTTGCTATTATCCAAATGTCTCAAAACTCCTTTGTGGTTTTCGAGTGGAAGGTCAGATATTTGACCGAGTTTATCGACCGCTGTTAGTAAATCAAAAATTGAATCGAATGATAAAGTTACTTTTTCGACCGAACTCACAACCAAAACTATTATGATTTCAGAAGCTACAAACTGTCCGATCGTAATTTGCAGATTTACGACTAAATATGTCCCTAAAACCAGCAATCCTCCAACAACCAAAACCTTGAAAAATACGGCATTATAAAACAAGATGAGTAAATATCTAAAGTATTTTTGACGGTATTTTAGGTAATTACCTATTAAATATTCCATTTTTTGAAGAGGAAAATTCTGGCCACCAGTAATTTTGAACACCGATACCATTCGTGCCATGTCTTGTAACCAATACGCTATTTTGAACTTATACTTTGATTTTACAATGTTTGTATCGAGCAATCTTTTACCGTAAATTCGGATAACCAAGAAAATGATTAAAACCGTAATTAGAGCAAAACCTATAAATAAAGGGTGATAGGCCGAAAGTAGTAAAAGTCCAAAAATGATTTGAATGACGGCGGCGGTCACATCAATCAAGATTTTTGGTAAGGTTTTTTGTACCGTTATGATGTCGAAAAAACGATTCATCAATTCGGGTGGATAAAAGTTTCTAAGTGCTTCGGTCTTGATGTGCGTAATGCGATAAGTATATTCAAATGCTGATTTGATAAAAAGCCGTTCTTGTAGATACTCCACTATGGTTAGCTGCATGACTTGCATCACTCCCGAAAGAATCAAAGCCAAAATAACCAAGCCAATCAAGATATAAATCGAACTAAAATAAACGCCACCTTGCACAAAACCAATAATAGCTTGAATACCGAGCGGCAAAGCCAAACTAATTGTACCAATCAAGATGGCATAAACGTAGATTGAATAAATATCTCGCCGTTCAAGGCGAAGCATATTGACCAAACGCTTGAAAGGTGTTAGTTTTTCAGCTTCTTGATTTGCTTCATTGGAGATAGATTCTACAGGAAAAAATGTAAAAAGCTGGACTTTCTCGGAAGAAACATGCAGCTTTTCTATGGTGCTATTGATAGGAAATAAACCTTCAGCAGTGATTTTGAATGCTTTTTGCTCTTTGTTTTTTTTGCTCGGAACAAAGAAGTATGCATCACCACTTCTATCAAAAAAAAGAAACGGCGTGGTGGATTTTTTTTCAAATTCTTTGATTTGGCTAAATTCAACCGAGTTTTCGATAAGGAGTACTCCTTTTTTTTCGATATTATTGCGAAGTTCACTAATAAAATCTTCTTTCGTTGTGAAAGTTGGGTTACTCAAGCCCAAATATTTACTAAACTCAAAGTATAAAGCTAATTTTTCTAAAATACTTGTTAATATTGTTTCATTCATAAGTTTAAGACTTTTTGGATTTAGCTTTAACTAAAAATAATTTTGCCTTCCGTAAGTTTTAACAAACATAAATAATTTAATGTTCAAACCAACTTGACCGTTAAATACTAAAAATTAACACTTCGACAACGAGAAGATTTGTTTTTGGTTCTTTTTTACTACAAAATTTGAATTTTTGTCGTTTTTATTCAAATTAGAATATCATTAGAAATAGGTTTTGAGTATTAAAAATTAAGAATAAGCAAAAATACTCATTTATAATTGCAGAAGTATTGAATAGAATTTTGGCAGATTTTGGAAACTAATTGTCGATATAGTCTTCATTTTTCGATCAAGCTCTTAGCAAAGTTTAAAATGCTATCTTCTCCAACTAAAAAATCTAAATAAGTCTGTTTGACCTCAAAAGTTGGCTTTAAATGAAGTTCGGTAGTGGTATTATAATTGATTTTGAGAAGCGGCAAACTTACCATAAATTGTGTATTGGGTAATGTAAAAGAGGTAAACTCACCAGCGGAGGAGCCATCGGCAGCTCCACCACAAGTTGTTCCAATCAAAGTAACGTTTTCTTGATTTTTTAGATGTGCCGCCAAATAAACCGCTGTCGAAAATGTACCTTCGTTGGTTAACACATAAATATTGCCTCCAAATATATTTTCGTTGATAGGTTCATAAAACTGATTGGCCGAAAGTCTTTTTTTTTTAGCTATTACAGTAGAATCACTACTAATTTGGTATCTTTGATAAGGTTTTTTGAGTAAATATTTGAGTATTTCATCCGCATAATCGAGGCCGCCACCTACATTATTTCTTAGGTCAATTATGAGGTTTTTTGATTGTTTCTCGGCGATTTTTCTAAAAATTCCTTGAACTTCGTTGTGAAAATTACCATTTTCAAACTCGTTTCCATCAAAACTTCTAATTCTTAATACAGAGGTTTTGGCTGTATTTTCGCTTAAATAAATATTTTTGTAGAAATCGGCATTTTTAATTGGATTTCGCTCGGCTTCCTTCTCTCGAAGATACGCCAAAGGTTGAGTCATAACACTCAGATTTTTAAGCCCTTTATCAAGCCTAACTTTTAGCTTTAATTCATCTTGTTCATCAAAAAACAAATAAAGTAATCTTCTAAAATTGCGTTGGAAATAATAAGCATCTACGTCAACATTTGAGCCATCTCCATTTTGAAAAGTGTATTTTGAAAGGTTTTTTAGAAGTTTAGGTATCGGAATGTCTTCTATCTCCAAAATCTCTGAGCCTTTAGTCAGTAAATTATTCTCTGATAAATTTCTGGATACATAAACTTTGTTATCAAAAATAAGTACCTCAATTGGCAAGAACTTCGGATTGACATTATTGGGTTTAATCAGACGCTCGTCAACAAAAATAGAAGTATGCCCGCACTGAATAGCACGTATTAGATTTAGATAATGTACAAATGTTTGTTTGACATTAAGAGGTCGCTCGATTTTGTACAATGAGTCATAAATCTGTTGAAAGCGATTTTGATTAATAAACTTATAAGGATTTGGATGAATTTCCTCGATACGTTCTTTTAGAAATGCCAAATCGGCTCGTAACTCAATAGGGGAGAAGTTTTGCCCAAAACTCTTCGTAAAGCTAAAAACTAAAAACAAGAGAAGAATTTTAGGCATTGGGGTGTTTACGAAAAGATTTAATCTTTAAACGAAAAAATGTCGAAAATTATTTGTGAATATTTTAAGTTTTACCACTAAGAATAAATTGGTGTTTTTTAGTGATAAAAAATATACTTTCTCAACTATATCTATCATTTCGCCAAGGATAAGCCGTATTTGAGTATCCTCTTTCTTCCCAAAAACCTAATTTATTTTTTGTCAAAAACTCAATTCTCTTTATCCATTTCGAGCCTTTCCATGCGTAAAGTTGTGGGGTAATCATGCGTGCTGGGCCGCCGTGTTCTTTGGCCAAAGGTTCGTTATAAACTGTGTGAGCAATTAATACATCTGGTTTTAGAGCTTCTTCGAGCGAAACATTTGTTGTATAGGTGTCGTAGCCGTAGCACATGATGTGAGTAGCGGTTTCTTTAGGCTGAACAAGTGCTGCCAAATCAATTAAACGAACGCCTTTCCAAACCATGTCCATCTTAGACCACGTAGTTACGCAGTGAAAATCGCTGGTATCTTCTACTTGTGGCAATGCCATGAAATCTTCCCATGTTAGCACAACCGGGTTTTCAACTTCGCCGTTGATTGTCAAACGCCAACGGTCGGGCGTAATATCTGGGTGATAGCCCAAATCAAGGACAGGCCATTTGACTGTAAGTGTCTGTCCAACAGGCAATTGTGGCATTCCATGTCGGTTGATTGCTCCTTTTCCCATCGGCTTTTCATCGGCCATTGAAGGGGTTGTTTTTATTTTATCTTCAAACCGAGCTTTGAGCTTCATGCGAGCGTCAATTATTCGGTCAAGTTTGGTTTGTTCTTCCATAGTTTAATTTTGAATGATAGAGTGATTGAATGATTGAATGATAGAATAAAAAACAATCTATGAGTTATGAATTTTGAATAATAATACTTTTATACATAACCAAAAATAGTTTCCAGAAATTCAAATATTTAATTGCCTCATTATCAGTACTTTTTACCAAGTGACAGTCGCCTCTGAACCTTTGTAAACTGTGCCTTTTGAATATAATATTCTATCATTCTAACATTCACTCATTCAAAATTGTTTTATTCCTCCCCCAAAAATGGATATTTATAATCGCTTGGCGAAATGAAAGTTTCTTTGATTGTGCGTGGTTGAACCCAACGATAAAGATTCAAAATCGAACCTGCTTTGTCGTTTGTTCCCGATGCTCTTGCACCGCCAAACGGCTGCTGACCAACAACCGCACCCGTTGGCTTATCATTGATATAGAAATTGCCAGCCGAATTGACCAATTTTTTCATGGCCAAATCAATTGCGTATCTATCTTGTGAGAAAATTGCTCCTGTCAGGGCATAAGGTGAAGTCGCATCAACTAATTCAAGTGTTTTTTCAAAATCTTGTGGTTCGTAAACGTAGATTGTTAGCACAGGTCCGAAGATTTCTTCGCACATCGTTGTATAATTTGGGTCGGTTGTTTGCAGAATCGTTGGTTCAACAAAATAACCTTTTGATTTATCGCCATTTCCACCAGCAATTACTGTTATTTTATCACTTTTCTTAGCATTATTGATGTAGCCCATGATTTTATCAAAAGATTTTTCATCAATAACTGCATTTATGAAGTTTGAAAAATCTTCCGTTCCGCCCATAGTTATTTCTTTCAAATCGGCAATGAGTTGCTCTTTTACTGCTGGCCAAATAGTTGATGGAATGTATGCACGAGAAGCTGCCGAACACTTCTGCCCTTGATATTCAAAAGCACCTCGCACTAAACCTGTTGCCAAAGCCTTCACATCGGCCGATTCGTGAGCCATAACGAAGTCTTTTCCACCAGTTTCACCAACAATGCGTGGATAAGTCTTGAATTTTGAAATATTCTCACCTATTGTCTGCCAAATTGTTTGGAAAACTTTCGTGCTACCTGTAAAGTGAATTCCTGCAAAATCTGAGTGTTTGAAAATAATATCTCCAGCCACTGGGCCGTCAACATAAATCAAGTTAATTACGCCATCAGGCAAGCCTGCTTTACGCAAAACCTCCATGATTACGTTGGCCGAATATATTTGCGGGTAAGCTGGTTTCCAAACAGTCACATTGCCCATCATAGCTACGCACGCTGGAAGATTTCCTGCAATGGCCGTAAAGTTGAAAGGAGTAAGAGCAAAAACAAATCCTTCGAGCGGACGATATTCTACACGATTCCACAATCCACGCCCTGATTCTGGCTGACCGGCATAGATTTGCTGCATGAAATGAGCATTGAAACGTAAAAAGTCGATAAACTCACAAGCCGCATCAATTTCGGCTTGATAAGCATTTTTCGACTGTCCGAGCATTGTGGCAGCATTAATTTTTGCACGATATGGACCAGCCAAAAGGTCGGCGGCTTTCAAGAAAATGCTTGCACGGTGTTCCCAAGAAAGATTCGCCCAATTTTCACGAGCGGCCAAAGCGGCATCAATAGCCTTGTGAACGTGCGAGGCGTCGCCTTCGCTGGCGTAACCCAATACATGCTGATGGTCATGCGGAGGCGAAAGTTTGATTTTATTATCGGTATGTATAAGTTCCGAGCCAATGTACATCGGAACTTCGATGACCTTTGAGCGAGCTTCGGCAATTGCTTTTTTAAGTGCAATTTTTTCGGGTGAACCCGGGCCATAATTTAAAACTGGCTCATTGAAAGGCGATGGAACTTTAAAAAAGGCGTTATTCATTGTTGAAGAAGTTTTGTTGATTTTCGAGGGCGAAATTAGTGAAAAGATTTTAATAGAAATTTGATTCCCTACTTTTTTGTTCCTCTTTGGGGTAACTCTTGCTAGTGATTTGATTTATACTCTCTTGGACTCATTCCTTTCAGCTGTTTAAAAGTTTTATTGAAGTGGGAGATATTATTGAAGCCTACTTCAAAACAAATATCGGCGATGGGTTTATTTTCAAACAACAAACGGCAGGCTTGATTAATTCGATATTCGTTTACGAAATCAGTATAAGTAATATGCGAAATTTTCTTGAAATATCGACAAAATGAAGGAATTGTCAAATTTGCTAAATCGGCAACTGCTTGAATATCAATATTTTTTTGGTAATTCTGCTCTACATATTCATAAACTTTGTTGATACGATCTTCATCTTTATGATTAAAATCAAAGCGTTTATCAGCGGCATTTAGCACCGAAAATTCATTGGTTGTGGCAAGTATATCAAAAATATTTAGTAGCTCAACGAGCCTTTCAAAATGTGAAAATGTGAGCATTTTTTGAAGTTTGGCAGCTACAATTTTGCGAGATTTTCCTTGAAACGAAAGACCTTGTTTTGCTCGCTCAAAAAGCTTTCTAATTTGCTGTAATTCAGGCTTTTGCATAAATTCTTCGCCTAAAAAATCTTTGCGGAGTTGCACCACAATTTCTTCATGTTCACCAATGACGCCGTAGCCAAAGCCCGTATGAGGCAAATCGGGTCCGATAAAAACCAATTCCCCTTCTTCGTAATTTTTTAGATGTTCGCCAATGTGCAATTTACCCGACCCTTTTCTGACAAAAACAATCTCGTATTCTGGGTGATAGTGCCAGAAATATCGGTCGTTTTCTGACTTCCAATGAATCAGACGAAATGAGCTACCAGTATCAGGTGAGATTTTTTCGTATTCTACTTTCATGCCTTATTATCATTATAAGCTAAACAAATATAATCATAATGTTAATAAAGCACAAGTATTAGATAATAATGGAGTAGTTATTTTAGAGGATTTCTATGAATTTTGCATCAGAAAAAGAATTGATTTCCTTTCTGAGACAATCAGATGTACTTTACCTATAAAAGTTTTTTGAGCGAAGCCATTGGCCTCGCTCATTTTTTATGCCTGATTTAAAAAATCTATCATTTTTGCTACAGCCAAACCTCGATGGCTGATTGGATTTTTTTCTTCCATAGTCATTTCAGCAAAAGTTCGATCATAGCCTTCGGGCATAAAAATTGGGTCGTAGCCAAAACCTTTTTCTCCGTGCCTTTCTTGTGTGATTTTTCCACGAATAATTCCCTCGAAAAAATGAGATTCTCCATTTATCAGCAATGTAATGACGCTTCTGAATTGAGCCGCACGGTTCTCAATACCTTTGAGGTTTCTGAGCAACTTTTCAATATTCTTTGCATGATTTACCTGTTCGCCTACGGAAGGCGTCCCTGCATAACGTGCTGAGAAAACTCCAGGCTCGCCATTGAGTGCATCAACTTCCAAACCTGAATCATCGGCAATGCAATCAATCTTAAAACGCTCCCAAACATACACTGCTTTTTGTAGTGAATTGCCATCGAAAGTATTGGCCGTTTCAGGAATATCATCAAAACAACCGATTTCTTTGAGGGTTTGTAATTGAAATTTTTCACCCAAAAGTGCTTGTAATTCTTCTACTTTATGGGCATTATTTGTTGCTAAACAGAGTTTCATAGTCTTAAGTTTTAAGTCTTCAGTAGGCAGTTTGCAGTGGGCAATTGTCGATTATAGTTTTTAGTCTTCAATTGCCTGTTTGCAAAATTTATATATATTTTTCTGGGTTTGCAATCATGTGATTAATTAGCCGGCCTACTTCTTCGCTTCTTTGAATGAAAGATATAAAAGTATATTCATCAATGTATTTACAAGAAAATGCAAAGTCTATCCAAACTTGCGTTTCGCTATTTTCGGCATCTGAATCAGTCAACTTTGAGATAAAATGAGCAGGGTAACGTCTTTTTATATAAGCTTCTCCAATATTTGCACATACTGACCTCGAAGAACGCCTAACTTGGTCTGTAAGTGCATATTTTTCTTCTTTCGGAAATCCTTTACTTACTTCAAAAATCTCCATTGATAAAGAAAATGCTTTTTTATAAACAATTAAATCTTTAAAAGACGACATTGGCAGTATAGTTTTCAGTATGAATTTGGCAGTTTTGCATTATGACTACAACTTTTACAAGTTTGATATTATGAACAAAATAGTTTTCAGTAGGCAATCTTGTACTACTGACAATGGCTTTAGTAAGTTTGAACATATAGACAAATTTGAATCTGCGAAAAGCAGAAATTATGACCGCCCACTAAAGACTGAAAACCGCCTACTAAAGACCGAAAACCGCACACTAAAGACTAAAAACTGCCTACTGAAGACTGCCTATTAAAGACTAAAAACTGCCCACTAAAGACTGAAAAATGCCTGCTGCCAACTGAAGACTGCCTAATAAAGACCGAAAACTGCCCACTGAAATTTACGCCACAGCCATTGCTCCATCTTTCATTTTCTCCGTATTATCGGCCATACGTAATTGCTCAATAAAACCACCAATTTCACCTTCCATTACGGTTGGCAAATTATAAACTGTATAGCCAATACGGTGGTCGGTTACACGACTTTGGGCATAATTATATGTTCTGATTTTGTCCGAACGGTCGCCGTTGCCAATCAAACCTTTACGCTCGGCCGAAATTGCATCGTTATGTTTGGTCATTTCCATTTCGTATAGTCTCGAACGCAAGACTGAAAGTGCTTTTTCACGGTTTTTGATTTGCGAACGCTCATCTTGACAAGAAACTGTAATACCTGAAGGCAAATGCACCATACGAACTGCCGAATAAGTGGTATTTACCGACTGTCCACCTGCACCCGACGAACAGAAAGTATCAATTCTGACATCATTCATATTAATCGTTAAGTCAACTTCATCGGCTTCGGGAAGTGCTGCTACTGTGGCGGCTGAAGTATGCACACGACCTTGAGATTCGGTAGCAGGAACACGCTGGACACGATGCACGCCCGACTCGTATTTGAGTTTTCCGTAAACATCGTCGCCTTCAACTTGTACAACAATTTCTTTATAGCCACCTGCTGTTCCTTCGTTATGGTCGAGGAGTGTCATTCTCCAACCTGGCTGTTTTTCAATAAAACGTTGGTACATTCTGAATAAATCGCCCGCAAAAATGGAAGCTTCATCACCACCCGTTCCTGCTCTGATTTCGAGAATTACGTTTTTGCTATCGTTCGGGTCTTTTGGAATGAGCATTTCCTTTAAAATAGCCTCTATTTCGTCACGTTGAGGTACCAAAGAATCCAACTCTTCTTTTGCCATTTCACGCATATCCTCATCTTTTTCATTGGCAATAATGTCTTTTGCCCCTTCGATATTTGAAAGTATGTTTTTAAAGACTTTCAGTTGATTGACGATTTTCTCTAAATCTTTGTATTCTTTACTCAAACGAGTAAATTTCGTCATATCAGACACGATTTCGGGCATCGTCATCTGCTGCGAAACTTCTTCAAATCGCTCCTTTATGGCTTCTAATTGCTCTAACATATCATTAGTTATTTGTTATTTGAAACTGGTGTTTTGTGAATTTTTTCTGCCTGTGGGAACGTCCAATTTGGACGTTCCCACGAAAATAAAAACGTGGCACATCTCATTATCGTTCATAATAAGATGTGCCACGTTTAAGTAATTTATCTAATATCCTTTTTTACATTGAGCTAATACTGCTTGGTTTAGTTTAATGTAAGCATCATCACCCGCTTTTTTGGCCAATTCCATCGATTTTTCAGCATTCGGGATGGCTAACGTACAATTATTTTGTTTAGCTGCAATACGTGCACCAAGTTGGTATGTCCAATATTCTTTTTCTTTTTCGACAACCTTATTAGCCCAGACTAATGCTTGGTCAAGTTTTACACCTTTTTGGCAGTAAAAGTCGGCTGCCGAGAAATAGGTATCGTTTGTAGCATCGGGCTTTGCTGTTTTTTCGACAATTTCAGCCATTATTTTTTCATCAATACCTCTTTGTTCAATTTTAAATCGTACCTCCGTATTTTCCCATTTGATTGAAACGTATGTACTTGTAGGTGTAAACTCAACCAAGTCGATGTTCATTTGTTCGGTAAATTCTTTCGGTTGCATTGTTTGAACATTGAAACGAATCACGTCTTTATTGATGTCGTAGGCATAAGAACCCCATTGCTTGTCATCACGATTGAATATAATCGTCCATTCATTTTTGCCTGAGATAGTATAAAATCCGTAACTTCCTGCTTTCATCACAGCTCCATGAACATATACTTCATCATCAAATTTGATTGAAGTGATTTTATTGGCACCCGTACGCCAAACTTTAGCGTAAGTCACTAAATCACCAAATTTTTTACGGCCTTTTACAGATGGACGGCTATAATCAAGCGTAATTTTTGTGAGTCCAAGGGTCTGCGAAAGAGTCGTAGACGGACTCGCCGCTGGTGTACTTATCTGATCAAAACTTGTTGACGTTGCTACAATTATAAACAGCAAATTTTTGAAAAAACGGTTATTTTATTTTAAGGTAAGTAATTTAAGGTAAAGTTACGCTATATCTTTTGTTGTTTATGTATTTTGAAAGTTTTTTTGCGATTTATGCTTGTTTAATGCGGTATTAATTGCCTTTGCGAGAGATATTTCCATAGCGAAGGGCTTGCAAGCCCTTCGCTATGGGAATGATGTTATGAAAAGAAAAAAATTACTTTTGGGTAAACTGCACATCTAATAAAAACAATTTTTTCTTTTCAAAGTACTATAATAAATATATCTTGCAAAGTCCAAATAACCATTTTAAAACCATGTTTAACTTATCAACAGTCTTAGAACATCACGCCCGAAACTCCTCAAATAAAGAGGCATTAATTTTTGCAGATAAACGCATTACTTTTGCTCAACTCGATACCGCTGCTAATCAGATTGCCAATGGCCTGGCTTCACTCGGCATTGGTCATGGCGATAAAGTGGCATTGACTTGTCCGAATTTGCCATATTTTCCGATGATTTATTTCGGAATTTTGAAAACTGGGGCAACGGTTGTGCCATTAAGTGTGTTATTGAAACGCCATGAAATTGCTTATCACTTGCAAGATTCTGAAGCAAAAGCCTATTTTTGCTTTGTTGGCACACCCGAAATGCCAATGGGGCAAGAAGGACATGCAGGTTTTGAAATGACCAATTCGTGCGAACATTTTTATTTGATTACCCCAACATTTACTGATGCTTCGCCGATTGAAGGAACAAAAACAATGGGAATGTTGATGGCGGGAAAATCGCCCGTTTTTCAGAGTTATTTTACTTCACCCGATGATACTGCCGTCATTATTTATACTTCTGGTACAACTGGCCGACCAAAAGGAGCAGAACTTACGCATTCAAATCTCTTCTTGAATGCCAATCTTAGTAAGGATTTGCAAGATTTGAACTATAATGATAAAACAATGCTGGTTTTGCCACTTTTCCATATTTTTGGGCAAGTTGTGTGTATGATTGCCAGTATTTTTCGAGGTTCAACGGCAGTACTTGTACCGAGATTCGATGCCGAAATGGTGCTTTCTTTGATTCAAAACGAAAAAATTACGCATTTTGCGGGCGTACCAACGATGTATTGGGGACTTTTGAGTTATCCAGAAGCAAATAAATTTGATTCAAGTTCGCTGCGGGTTTGCTTATCGGGTGGAGCAGCTTTGCCTGTACAGGTTCTGAAAGATTTTGAAGCAAAATATAATATTGCGATTTTGGAAGGCTACGGAATGTCGGAAGGTTCGCCTGTGGTGACGTTCAATCACCCAGACCGTGTGCGTAAGCCTGGTTCGGTCGGAACGCCAGTGTGGGGAGTTGAGGTTTGTATAAAAGATGAAAACGGTAACGAACTCGGAGCAAATGAAAAAGGTGAAATTTGCTACCGCGGGCATAACGTTATGAAAGGTTATTATAAACGCCCAGATGCAACTGCCGAAAGTATCAAAAATGGTTGGTTACATTCAGGCGATATTGGTATCAGAGACGATGATGGTTATTATTTTATCGTTGACCGAACCAAAGATATGATTATTCGTGGCGGCTATAACGTGTATCCTCGAGAAGTTGAGGAAGTAATGATTCAACATTCTGCTATTTCGATGGTTGCCGTAATTGGCGTAGCAAGCGACGAATACGGCGAAGAAATAAAGGCCTGTGTTGTGCTAAAACCAGAAATGAGTCTTACTGAAAAAGAATTAATTGTTTGGACAAAAGAACGAATAGCCTCATATAAATATCCTCGCATTGTAGAATTTTTGAGTAGCTTACCAATGGGAGCCTCAGGGAAGATTTTGAAGCGAGAGTTGAGAGGAAAATAGTTTTGTAGAAAGGAAGTCTTCGCTATCAGCGATGACTTCCTTAAAATTTGTATGCTTAATACTTAAACGGTTTTCCGCCAGCCATTACTTCTTGTGTTTTCTCATCGAAAGTAACTTTCATACCTGTACGGTAAGCGGCTGTTGCCATAATATTAGCAATTGAGTGCGAATAACCTGCTTCAATCGGAGCATTTGGTGTTTTACGGCTACGTACACATTCCATCCAGTTTTTGATGTGGTTGAATGTCAACGGGTCATTACCAGTATTGGCATCGCTTGCTACTTTATCGCCTTGTAAAGTCATTTTAGGCAACAAATTCGCTTTCATTCCCATTGTTTTGGCATGTCCTTCTGTCAAACCACCAGTTGATGAAATTTCGTTAGTATCCAAATTAATCATACCGCCATTCGAGTAGTATAATTCTTTGGTATCTCCCGCTGAGTTTGAAAAACGAGAAGTAAATTGTACTTGGAAACCTGTTTTTGGGTCATTTGCTGGGCCGTAATCAAACACAACCGTCATGGTATCGGCATTCGTACGACCATCTTTCCATTGGTAGATTCCTCCATTGGCAACTGCACTTCTTGGGTGAGCTAAACCACTAAACCAGTGAACCGTATCAATTTGGTGACTCATCCATTGTCCTGGAATACCTGAAGAATAAGGCCAGAAAAGACGATATTCTAAGTATTTACGTGGATCGAATGCTTCAAATGGGCGATTTAGCAAATAACGTTTCCAGTCGATTTCTGATTCTTTCAAATCTTTTACAAGTTCTGGTCTTCTCCAACGCTCAGGTTGGTTTACATTCCACATCAATTCAACCATTACGATTGGGCCGAACTTACCAGATTTAATAAAATCTTCGGCAGCAAAATAGTTTGCTCCACTACGGCGTTGCGATCCAATTTGAACAATTTTACCTGAATCTTTTACAGCTTTCAATACTGCACGAGCATCCGACATTGTTTCAGCCAAAGGTTTTTCGGCATATACATCGCAGCCAGCTTTTACTGCCTCAACAGTGTGCATTGCATGTTGAAAATCGGCAGTACTCATAAATACCGCATCAACCATTTTGGCATCGTATAGCTCTTCGTTGTTTCTGAACGCCTTTACATCTGTACCAAGTTGATTTTGGTAAAATGCTTTTCCTTCTTCACGACGACGGCTCCATAAATCTGAAACTGCTACCATTTCAAAGTTCATACTTTTTGCAAGTTCTTTGAATGGGCCTACATGAGAAGAGCGGTGACGGTCAGAAAAACCAATTGTACCTACACGTACACGGTCGTTTGCTCCAACGATTTTGTTATAACTTTTTGCTGAAAAGCTTGATGGTTTTGCAAATGCAGAACCTCCAACGGCTACTCCAGCACTTGTAATAAGCGATTTGATAATGAAATCTCTACGAGTTGTCATAGTTTTATAGTGATTGAAAATTTGCTATTTTTTTTGTTGTAAATCTAATTAAAAATTTGAATTTTATGTAATTTTTTCTACCAAATCACTTATAATTTAGTCCATCGCCGAATTTGAATAGAGCATAATTTGGTTCTAAATAACCTGGTACATCTGATTTGTTTTCTCGTACGGATTTTTCAGAAATTGGTATCGTAAAAGGCATTTTTCCTGTTGGATTAAATGCTCCACTAACAATATCCAAAAGTGCCTCTTGAGTCGTTCCGAAAGTTGCTAAAATAGTTTTAGCTTTACCGCTGTCAATTTCATCAATTACCCAAGGATTTGTAAAGTTGATAGCCAAAATAGTAGGCTTTACATTCAAAATTTCCTTGACATGAGCTACATCAATTTTATTTTTTGAAAGACTCAATTCAATAGCTTGTCCGCCCGAACTAAATAAACCACCAGCACTCGGAATCAACCATAATAAGACAACATCTGCTTCCTCTTTGGTTGAAACAAATTCGATGTTTGGGTTTTGAATCTTGGGCTTATTCACATTGATAGATATTCCTTGGCTTTGCCCTCTTCCACTACTTTCTTTGTAAGTTTCAAAATATACTTTTGTAGGGCGACCATCGCTTTTTTTGCTTATTGGCAATAGTTTTTCATCATTTCTAAGTAAAACAATTGATTTTCGGAGTGCCAAATCAGCTTTTTTCTGAAATTCAGCATTTCCAACTGTTTTAACGGCATTTTCTACATCAACATAAGGGTTTTCAAATAAGCCTAAATCAAACTTTTCTTTCAATAATTTAGCGATAGACTCATCGATTCGGGCTTCTGAAACCATGCCTTTTTTAACAGTTTCGAGTAAAAGAGCAGGGTCTGCTCCACCCGAAAAAATATCAACTCCTGCATCCAATGCTTTTTTGTAGCGTTCGGTGATGCTCAAACTTTCAACTCCCCATGGCATCATATCTATTGGGCCAGTATCAGAATTAATGATGCCTTTAAAACCAAGTTTTTTTCGTAATAAATCTTGAATAATTGCCTTATTATAAGAAAAACCTACCGCTTCCATGCTTTTATCCTTTGGAGCAGAATAATAGGGCATAATAGAAGATGTACCTGCGTCTATGGCAGCTTTGAAAGGTTTTACGTGATAATCAAACATTCCGCCTGGGTAATGTGCGTACTTTCCCCAATCGAAGTGCGAATCTTGTCCGCCCTCTTGTGGGCCGCCACCTGGGAAATGTTTGGTTGTCATCGCAACCGAGTTTTTATTGAGTTTTGTGCCTTGAAAACCTAAAACTATTTCGCGAATCATGCTGGAAGCTAAATCGGCATCCTCGCCAAATGTTCCTTCTGTACGTTGCCAACGTGGTTCGGTCGATAAGTCGGCCATGTACATGTAGCCTTTTCTTAATCCGACCGAAGCCCATTCTTTAGCGGCGATTTCGGCAAACTCACGCGTCAATTTCAAATCTCGCATGGCAGCCATGCCCAATTCTCCTGGCCATTTAGAAAAAATGGTTGTACCAACACTTAAACCAACCGAAGCATCGACCGTTACGTGATTTCGTGGATTCGAAGCAACAATTGCTGGAATCCCTAAACGTGAGGTTTCGCACAATGCCTGCAAATTATTCGACCAATCAGCTATAGTTTTGGCACTTGTATTTGCTCGCAAAATAAAATGACGAAGGTTAAAATTCATCACCCCTTTTGTTGTTCCTGCTGAAGACATCATCGGCACCGCCAATGGTTTTCGAGTGAACATATTATTGGGTTGTATTAAATCTTCTTCATTAAACCCGCTTGTGATTTCGGTTCTTGGGGCATTTGCCTGAAAAACGTTATCACCTGCCATTCGGGTCGTACTGATAATCATAAAGCCTATTTTTTCCTCAAGAGTCATTTGCGAAATCAAATCTTTGATTCGGGATTCTTGCGGTAAACGCCAATCTTCGTACTTATCGAGTTTATCGTTTTTATTGAGGTCTTTAAATTCTAAACCATTGGCTTTCAATGTTTTTACTGAGCGAAAACCTAAGGTTGGCTGGATTGGTTTTTGTGCATGAGAAGTATTAAAAGTGAATAACGCTATTAAACTCCATTTACTGATTTTGGCACACTGATTAAACAGATTAGACATGATTTTCACTGATTAATATTTAATTTTTTCTTATCGTTTGTGAAGATTTTACGTCGAATTTCTGGTTTTTTACCAAAATTTAAGAGTAAACCTATTTCAATTTCTGTTGCTTTTAAATAGTTGATAAGTTGAAGTTGTTGTTCTTCTACAACTGATTCTGCTGCTTTTAACTCTAAAATTAATAAATCATTTACTATTATGTCGGGATAATAAACCCCTACTTCATAACCCTCATAATTTACCTTTATTTGTTTTTGAGTCTCACATTGTAAACCCAAATTTCGGAGTTCAATAAATAAAGCATTCTGATATACTCTTTCTAAAAAACCAAATCCCAATGTATTGTAGACTTTATAAAAAGCCTTAATAGCCTGGTCGGTTAGTTGTTGATGTAGATATGCCATATCTTTTTTGCACACTGATGACACTGATTTTTCAAGATCATCACTGATTTTTATCTGTGTAAATCTGTAAAATCAGTGTCATCTGTGTTCTATTTTAATTCACGAATCTTGATATTCTTGAAAGAAACATTATTTCCGTGGTCTTGAAGCAGGATATTTCCTTTATCACCTGCTCCAAAGCCTTTGTAATCTTTGTATTTGCTACGAGCCACTAAAACATTGAAAATATTGCTATTACGCTCATACTCCAAAACTTTAAAACCATTGAGCCAGTGTTGAACAATATTATTTGGATACACAATCACACGGCCTTGATTCCATTCTCCGATTTTTTTAATAAAACGAGCATCCATTTTAAAGTCTTTATCGATTTTATAAGAAGGAATTAAATCGTATAAACTCGCCAATGTGCGATTGCCAACTGCTCCCATTTTCGCATCTGGGTGTTTTACATCATCAAGTACTTGAAATTCAAGTCCAATGCCAGATTTTCCATTTGAATCAAAAGCTTCATTTACGAAATATTTTACGCCTGAGTTTGCACCTTCGCTAAGTTTAAATTCAAAAACCAGCTCAAATGCACCAAATTGCTCATTCGTAACAATATCATTGCCAGTTTCTGAGCCATCTGAAGGGCTAACATTAATTGTTCCGTCAACTACTGCCCAGTGTTGTTTTGGCATTTCTGTTCCGTGAACGGCTCTCCAACCTGTAAAGTCTTTGCCATTAAAAAGCATTTTGAAACCTTGTGCTTTTTCTTGTTCTGAAAGGTTATTCAAAATCAAGTTTACAACTGGACAATTATCTGTTTGACTAGGTTTAAGATTCTCAGTCTGGATTTTGATATTTTTCCAACGAATTTTCATTCCTTCCTTCATCGGCCCATAGATTGAGTGTACTTGCAAAGCAATAAACCCTTGTGCGGTCATATCATCAATTACGTGAGCCGTTGGCACACCATTAATAAAAGTACGAAGGGTATTTCCGATTGCCTCGATGCGATATTTATTCCATTGTCCAACTGGCTTAAATGCCTTTTTGCCTTCTGGATTATTGTTTGGGATATAGAGCCAATCACGGCGACCTTCATCATAAATGGCTCCCGACCAAGCACGTGCCGAAGGGTCAACTTCCATTTGGTAGCCATGCACACGGCCATCTTTATAATCGGCTTTTGAAAGGCTACGAAATTGTACGCCACCGTTCATTTCGTTATCAAGTTTGAGGTCGAGTTCGAGGATAAAATCGCCGTAATCTTTTTCAGTGCATAAAAATGAATTTGGCGTTTCCTTTACGGTTGTTCCTACTATTTCGCCATTTTCTACTTTATAAATAGCTTTACCTCCACGTTGAGTCCAGCCCTTTAAATCCTTACCATTAAATAGGTTTGTCCATCGAGCGTCGGTCCGATTTTGAGCAAAAACTAATGATGAATGAGTGAATGATATAATGATAGAGTAAATAAGAATAGAAGCTATCTTTTGTTTCATTTTAGGCAGTAATAATGAGTTGAATAATGAATCAAAATTAGTGATTAAAGGAATACCAATCTAATATGTATTTAACAAAAAGTATTAAGATTTTGATATTTAATTGACCTAATTTTAGTGTTTAGGGTCAAGAATTAGGTATTTGCTTTTATTATATAAATAACAAAGAAACTAATCTACGGAAAAAACGATTTTCTATGTATTAGCTTCATTAAATCAAAAAACAATTTATGGCAGAAATAAATCTTTTTTCTCCGCTTCAAATAAAGGGAATTACCCTAAAAAAACAGAATCGTGGTGTCGCCGATGTGCCAATATTCGGCCATCGATGAATTTGTAGATAACCAACACTTTGTGCATTTGGGTAGTCAATCTATTGGCAGTGAAGGGTTGATTTTTACAGAAATAATGGCGGTTTAGCAAGAAGGAAGGATTTCGGCAGGAGTTTTGGGTTTGTGGAAAGATGAAAATTGCATTTGACAATTGAATTCACTGGGTAAAAAAGTAAAGGCGAACAAAGTTGTTCGCCCCACAATAATTTAGTACATTTTTATTATGTTAATTTTGTTTAATTGTTGTAGCAGATTGTTTGTAAGATGTTGATAAACAACTACTTGCAACAATATGTAATTTTTTAAAACTAAAATAACACAGTTTGTTATAATTTAGAAGCTTACTTTAATAGACTCCAAATATTTTTTGCTTGTTTGGCCGCATTCAAGAGCAGTACGGCCTTTTACTGGTATAGAGTCAAGCTCAATGATATTCCAGCCTTTAAATTTGATTTTCTCTAAATTTTCAAAAATTGCAGGAAAATCTACTCGTCCTTGCCCTAGTTCCACAAATTGATAACCAGATTTTGAGTCAGTTACTTTGGTGTCTTTTATGTGCGTTGCATATAGAATGTCTTTATATTTCAACACAGCATCGGCTGCATTTCCTCCGCCTTGCGTATAATGAGCCACATCCAATAATGCCAAGATATACTTATGATTCATCTCGTTGAAGATAATATCTACTTCTTCGGGCGTTTCGCCAAGTTGATTCATGTGGTTGTGGTAAGCAGGCTGTATTCCAGTTTCACCCTGTACGACTTTAGCCACTTCACTCATGTTTTTGGCGTATTTTTTCAGTTCTTCGGTTGTTGGAAGGCGGTCTTTTGGACGAGAATTATTGGTTATCTGCAAAGATTTCCCTCCCAAGGCTTTAATGAATTTTGCGTGGTTGAGGTGCGTTTCAATGTCTTTTGAAATATCATCTTGAATTCCCACATTTCCACTCGAAAACATAGCAAGCTGTAAACCACTTTTTATAATGGTATCTTTCAAATCTTGTGGCTTATCCTTGAATGGAGCGAAAGTATTGGCTCTTAGTTGGATTCCTTTGAAGCCTAAAGCTGCAATATCACCGATAGCTACTAAATCATTGCCATTCCAGGTGATCGCCGAATAGGCGATTTTGTGTTTGCTTTTTGCGGCAAGTGCTTCCAGCGAAAATATTGAAGATGCCGTAAGGATGGATGCTTGTGTGATAAAATTTCTTCTTTTCATAGTTTTGAGAGTTGACAAGTTTAAAAGTAAAAGTCAAAAATAATTAAAGTTTCGCAATGGACAAGTTTTTGTAATAGATTGACATTTCATTTCCAGGGTGCAACTGCAAGCCAATTGGCCCACTCTCGGGGATACTTTCGGTGGTGTAGTCCATCACTTCAATGCCATTTAGCCAAACCTGATAATTTTTACCCACTACTTTCACTTTCATGGTGTTCCAATCTTGTGTTTTTAAAATATCTTTTACCTTAGTTGCTTCTTTCGGATACATTTTTCCGATTACATAAGGTGAAGCTGTCATATCTCTTTTTAACGAACCAGAAATACCAATTTGTATTTGATTTAGCTCTGATTTCAAGAAAATACCAGAATCTACCCGACCATCACCCATTTTGAAATCAACTTGAATAATAAAGTTTTCATAGTTTTTCTCTGTCCAAAGTATAGAACCTTTTTTAGCGGGTTCACTTTTTACTATTAATAAACCATCTTCAACTTTCCAACAATTTTTATCATCGGGAACAACCCATCCTTTCAGGTCTTTGCCATTAAATATCTTCTTCATTTTTGGTTTTTGAGCAACAACCGAGACCGAGAGAAGTAGCATTAAGAGTATTTTGTTTAACATTGCACAAAGAGTTTAGGTTAATATAATAAATAACAAACTTTAGAAACTGCTTTTATACAAATGTGCCACAACTTATTATTGATACAACAGGTTGTGGCACATTTATTTTTTTTATTTCAAAAAGAGGACTTCTCGAAATTGAGAAGTCTCTCTGGCAATTATGATGAAACAAATCTACTAAATATTAATATCCAGGGTTTTGAGCAAATACACCCGCATTTGAGCGGTCGATTTGTGTTTGAGGAATCGGACGAACATAGTGTTTGTCTACAATATTTCCTGATGCTTGCGGGTTATATTTTTTCACACGGTCAACCAATAAACCCCAACGTTTCAAATCCATCCAACGAGTTTGCTCACCAGCCAATTCTCTTGCCCTTTCTTCGATTAAGAAATCCATTGTCATCTCTTTATCAGTAATCAACATGGCATCTTTTTTACCTGGCCATCCAGCTCTTTGACGAACTACATTGATAGCTTTTGTAGCTTCTGAAACATTTCCAGCTTTCAATTGAGCTTCTGCCAACATCAAGTAAACATCAGCCAAACGGAATACGAAATAGTCGCGACTACCAGCTTCATAAGTTAAGTCCGGGCGTTTTGTATCGAAGAATTTGATCAATGTAGGAAACAATGCCTCACTGTATGCACTTGGCACCAATACTTGGTATTTTTTCTTTGCACGCTCTTCCTTTGACATTTCATAGCCTGGAATAAAGATAGCTGTATCACCTGCGGCGAAAGTAATTTTAGTTTTTGAGTTGTCAAACGATGCGTTTAAGTTAGCTCCTGGGTTATTGCTCAACCAAGTATCACGGAACGATTTCTTATAACGAGAGTCGTTTGTACGATCTTTGAAACAAGTCTCCAATAAATATGTAGTTGGACGTAAACGTTTGAATGGACGACCATAAAATACATCACGTTTCAAACCAGGTTGAACGTCATATTGCATCCCGAAGAAAAGGTGTAAGTTATTACCACCATTTACTGCACCAGTATTATTTGTAAGGTTAGTCAATGGGTCAGATGTGTATTGAACCGCAAATACTACTTCACTATTTACTTGGTTGTTTTCGTCAAAAACACTTGCAAAATCATCTAATAACTTATAGCCGTAAGCTGTAGTTACAGTTTTACATAATTCGGCTGCTTTCGAGAAATCATCGGCTGCTTTGGCAGAAGAATATCCTTTTGCTAAATAAACCTTTGCTAAAAGAGTTTCAGCGGCAGGTTTTGTAGCACGACCATAATCAGATGATTGAGCTTTTGCCTCCAATGAAGGTATTGCATCGTTCAAGTCTTTGATGATGGCATCATACATCTGAGCATCTGTTGCTCTTTTTGTTTCTTTAGTTGGAGCAAGTGTCTCAGTCAATCTTAAATCAACACCACCAAATTGTTGGTGCAAGATATAATAATAGTGAGCTCTCAAAAATTTTGCCTCCGCAACTCTTTGTTTTTTCAAAGCATCAGTAATACCGGTTGCAGCTGGAGCTCTATCAATTACAGCATTACAAGTATTGATACCGCGGTAAAGTTCATCCCAAGTCAAACCTAAATAATCGACTGTTGGTTGAAGTTGAGTATCATAAAAATGGAATCCTTTGTAACCGCCGTCTGCACCAGTAGCGTAGATGTCAGTACCGTATTCGGTCATTGTTAAGCCCTGCTGCGTTGCATAAAAATATCTAAGTGACGAATAAGCAGACTTTACGGCATCTTCAAAACCCTTAGGAGTATTGACATAGGAGTTACCAATACCAGACACTACAGTTTCGTCCAATATATCTTTACATGATTGGGTCGTACATAACAACGCCACAACACCAAAGATTTTGATTGGTTTTAATATATTTATTAAGTTCATTTTTTTAATAATTTAAAAATTAATAATTGCCACACTTCGCCCAACGGGAGGAATGGAGGCTTTTAGAATCTGATATTCAAACCAACCGTCGTTACCGATGTTGCTGGCGTTACACCCGAGCCAACGTTTGTAGTACCAGTACCCGAAGAAGTAATAGTTGCTTCTGGGTCGATACCATTATATTTGCTACGGTATTCAGACCAGATTTTTGGTTGTTGAATACTTGAGAACAAACGCAAAGATTCCATTCCAAGTTTTTTTGCAACACTTTGAGGAAATGTATAACCAAAGTTAATATTTCTTAATTTGATGAATGTACCATCAAAATAAATCAAAGTAGTGTTATACTGAGGGAATTCTTGTGTGCTAAACGGACGAGGGAATTCATTAGTTGGATTGTTTGGCGTCCAGTAATCAACTTTGATTTGTTGGTAACGACCAGCCAAAGCGTTGTTGTTTTGGTGGAAACCACTTACAATCATATTTCCGAAACGACCAAATAAGAATGCAGATAAGTCAAATCCTTTATAAGAAAATCTTGTCGTGAAACCAGCACTAAAGTTAGGGATATCAGAGCCTAACAAAACTCTATCAGCGGCTGTAACTACACCGTCACCATTAGTATCTTGTACTTTTACTTGACCAACACCTGCTCCAAGTGGGTTTGCTTTATCACCAGGATAGAATTTAGCTGCTTCCTCTTTCTCATTCAACTGCCAAATACCAATTTTTTTATAGTCAAAATATGAGTTTAATGGTTGGCCAATGAACCAACGGTTTCCTAAGTCATCAACTTTGCCATTGTATAAAGATACAATTTCTTCTTTATTTTTAGTGAAAGTAAAATCTGTAGTCCATTTGAAACCACCAGTTGTATTTACGTTTACGGTAGTGAAACCTAACTCAATACCTTTATTACGTGTTTGACCTACGTTACGAGTCACAGCACTAAAGCCGATAGAACCTGGCAATTGGTCAGACAATAATAAGTCCGTTGTATTAGTTTCGTATAACTCAATTGAACCTTGGATTTTTCCTCTTAAGAAACTGAAGTCTAAACCGATGTTTGCAGTTGCTGAAGTTTCCCATTTCAAATCTGGATTTCCGATAGTATTTGGACGGTAACCGTAAGCCGCTGTACTTCCCCAAGCGTAAGCGGTTCTGCTTAACAAACCTTGTGTTTGGTAAGGTGCAACCCCTTGATTACCCACTTTCCCCCAGCCAGCTCTCAATTTCAACAAGTCTAACCATGGAATTTGCTTCATGAATGCTTCATTGCTGATATTCCAACCTAAAGCGATTCCTGGGAAATTACCATATTTCGTGTTCTCACCAAAACGGCTTGAACCATCACGACGCATTGTAGCTGTTAGTAAATATTTGTCATTGAAATCGTAATTGATACGAGCCATGTATGAGTTGATAGTCCACTCAGTTAAACCACTACCTACACCTAATACCGAACCTGCATTGCCTAAGTTATAGAATTGTTGTGTCTCGGCAGGTACTGCTTGTACATCAGTTGAATATCTTTCAAAGTTATCTCTTTGGATAGATTGTAATAACGTTACGCCAAGATTGTGCTTTTGAGCGAATGTTTTGTTATAAGTTAAAACGTTTTCAAGTGTATAGTTGAAACCAAAGTCGTTACGAGTAGATGCTTGAGGATCACCGAATTTACGAGCATTTGTAGCTGCACCAACAAAACGGCCCCATCTTGCAAGGGTAAAGTCTGGACCAAAATTAATACGATATTTTAAACCTTCGAGGATTTTAAACTCAGAATAAAGACTATTGAAGATTCTGTATCTTTTTGTATTATCAACTTGAGCTCCTGGAACAATCTCTGCTAATGGGTTTGTCAATAAAGCGTCATTAGTTGGCGAGAAAATCGGGTTACCATTGTCATCGTAAGGGCGACCTAATGGGTTTTGCTGAATCGTAAATTGATAAGGATTCAAGTTTTCACCATTTCTTATACTATACATGGTATATGACGAAAGACCAACTTTCAACCAGCTATTAATATTGTGGTCGATGTTGGCTCTTAACGACATACGAGTATAATCTAAACCATCTGAAATACCTTTGTCTTGGAAATACCCACCAGAAATATAAAACTGTGTTTTATCGTTTCCACCTTGTACTCCTAATGAGTGGTTTTGCATGATTCCATTATGTAAAACCAAATCTTGGTAGTTCGAATTTCTACCAGCTGCAAGTCCAGCAGCTACTGCAGGGTCACCACCTAGCACCGCTACTTTTGCATCGGCAGCAGCATTTGCTACTCCTGTTGGAACAGCCACACCATTTGCATCTTTGTAGTTGTTTGTTGCACGATATGCTTCACGTACGTACTCGGCAAATTCTTCACCATTAAATAACTGAATTTTATCCAATGGTTTTGAAGCACCACCATAAGTATCAAACGTTACTACTGTTTTTCCTTTCACTGCACCTCTTTTAGTTGAAACGAGCACAACACCGTTCGCACCTCTAGCACCATAGATGGCTGTTGCAGTTGCATCTTTCAAAACCTCCATTGATTGGATATCACTTGGATTCAAATCTTCATATCCAGCTGATAATGGAATCCCATCCACAACATATAGAGGGTCATTTCCTGCGTTGAATGAACGACGACCACGAATCAAAATCTTTGGAACTGAGCCAGGCTTAGAACCAGATTGAGAAACATCAACTCCAGCTACTCGGCCTTGCATTGCTTGACCTAAACTCGTAATTGGCATCTCGCTGATTTGTTTCGCACTTACTTGCGAAATCGCACCTGTTGTTTGGCTTTTCTTTTGTGAACCGTAACCAACTACAACCACCTCACTTAGTGCAGCAGCATCTTCTTCCAATGAAACATTTATGTTATTTTGGCTTCCTACTTTCACTTCTTGTGCTTTGTAGCCAATATAGCTAAATACCAAGGTCGCATTGTTAGCTGCTTGTACTGAAAATTTTCCTGCTACATCTGAGATTGCTCCTTGTGATGTGCCTTTTACTGTTACGCTTACACCTGGTAGCGAATTGCCACCAGCATCGGAAACCTTGCCTGATATTGCTCGGCCTTGGGCGTCGGCAAATTGCCAGCTAATGAGAATAGCCAAGCTGAGCATCATCTTTTGTAGTAATTGTTTCATACTCAATTAATAAGGGATTAGTTAATAAATAAAAGGTAAAAATGGACTGACTAAAAATAAGTAAATTTTAAATTAGAATAATTACAAATTTACATCTATAATAAAATTTCTACCACTAAAATTTAACCCATTTCTAATATTTTTTTGACAAATAAGTGCATAAAGAATGCACTATATACGGTTTATGTCGTAAATTAGCTGTCATATATTTATTATTTAGCCGTAGAAATAAAATGTTTCTAATAATTTTTATGAAAAAAAATAGTTAAAGCAGCTATAAGTATAGACCTAAACATGATTCTTGAAAAGATGAAACCTCAGTTACTCAAAATATCAAATCCTGCTGATTCTTCATTCAATCTGTTTGTGCAAGAAACGCCCTATTTTTCTACGCCGTGGCATTATCATCCGGAGTATGAAATAGTCTTAGTTTTAGAAAGTACAGGCAAGCGTTTTGTTGGAAGTAGCATTACTGATTTTAAAGCAGGTGACCTTTGCATGATAGGGTCATACTTACCGCATTATTATCGAAACGATGAAGATTTTTATAATAAAGACACTAAGTTTAAAGCTCGTTCTTTGGTTATTCACTTTTTAGAAGATTTTTTAGGAGAAAAATTTCTTCAGTTGCCCGAAAGTCAAGCAATAAAGGCTCTGCTCGAACGCTCTAAAAGGGGACTAAGTTTTGGTGAAAAAACGGTCGCAAAGGTTACGCCTAAATTTAAGAATTTGCCAAATTTGATTGGTATGGAACGCCTTTTAGAAATGATTGCTATTCTGACGATTTTGTGCGAAAGTGAAGATAAACAAGACCTTACAACCAACCCGATTTCACTCAGAAATGAGGTAGATTCAGCTCGTATGAACAAGGTTTTTGAGTATGTGATGCTCAAGTACCAAGAAGAAATTCAGCTAAAAGATGTAGCCGATTTGGCAAATATGAGTGAGTCGGCCTTTAGTAGATATTTTAAGAAACGTACTCGCCGCACTTTTACACAATTTTTAGCCGAAATACGCATCGAACACGCATGTAAGCTTTTAATGGTCGATAAAATGAGTGTCGCCGAGATATCGTTTGAAAGTGGTTTTAATAATCTTTCAAATTTCAATCGTCAATTTAAAGCTATCAAGAAAATAACGCCTTTGGCGTATCGGACTAAGTTTTTAGAATAGTTTTATAAGTCCACAGTTGGCAATTTTCAGTTTGCAATATTTAATTATTAACTACGAGAACTGGCAATAAACTAAATTATGTGGACTGCCTACTGAAATCTGCCGACTATTTAATGTTTCGGGCAATCACATTGGCTTTTGCCTTTGAATATTCCCCATAAAAAGCCTTTTTTCTTTCTGTAAGAACCATTCTTTTTTCTGCGACCTCCGCCATTTATTTCTTTTAATTCGCTAACGCTATTCATCTTATTATCAGATGCTTGCGAAAATTCTGGTATTAAAGCCAAGGTGCCGATGAGGAATAATATTGCTATTTTTTTCATTTTATTTTTGAAATATTTATTGAATCAAAAAACCAATTATTGGGGAGAAAAATCAATCCCGTAATCGTAAAATCTTGAAAATCGCGTCAAGACTATTATTTAACGTAATTTTTGCTCAAAAAATTACGCCACCGTCAGACTTTCAACTGAAAAAGCCAAAGGTTTTTCGGCAAAAAGTACCTTTGTTTTGGCCCAAGTAGTTTTGAAAAGTTCGGAATCCCGGTAATTATTCAAATCATTTGCTGATTCCCAATGACTGTGTGTCATGTAAATATTAGGTTGATTGAGGTCTCTCATCAGTTCAAGGTATTGACAACCCCGCATGGCTCTAATCTTATCTTTCGAGGAGTTAAAAATTTCTTGAAATTCTTCAGTTTTATCTGCTTGAAAGGTCATTCTGACAAATCGAACGAGCATAATTTTAAAATTTTTGCAAAAATATAACAACTAATACGGGAAATTATAAAATTCAAGAGATTTATAATTTATTTTGCACCTACTTTATAAAATCTATTCTATGAAAATTTCAAATAACAGACGTTCATTTATACAAAAAGGTATTATAAGTATCGCAACGGTACTTGGTAGTGATGTTGTTTTTGCTAAAAATCTATCAAAAAAAGTAGAAATTTTAGGCGAAAAAGCCTTTATTGACCTTCCCGAAGGAAAGAATAAGGATTTAATGCTGCTCAACGACCGCCCGTGGAATGTCGAAACACCACCGCATTTACTCGATGATGAAATCACACCTGCCGATAAAATGTTTGTTCGCAATAATGGTAATCTGCCCGAAAAAATAGATGCCACTAAATGGGAATTGGTAATTGATGGAGAGTCCGCAAAAACTCGTAAAGTATTCACTTTGAATGATTTAAAGACAAAATTTAAATCCTATACTTACCAACTCACACTCGAATGTGCAGGAAATGGCCGCTACGGTTTTAGCCCACAAACATCGGGTAATCAGTGGCAAGATGGAGCCGTAAGTTGTGCGGTATGGACAGGAGTAAGGCTACGTGATGTACTTGAAAGTGTAGGGATAAATGCTGACGCTATATATATTGGGTATTACGGTAAAGATATACATTTGAGTGGTGATGCCACAAAATCGCCAATCTCGAGAGGTGTGCCAATTAAAAAAGCCCTTGAAGACGAAACGCTTTTGGCTTGGGCAATGAACGGAAAAGATATTCCCATGATGCATGGTTTTCCGCTTAGATTGGTGGTTGGCGGTTGGCCAGCATCTGTTTCGGGCAAATGGTTGAACCGAATTTCTATCCGAAATAAAATACACGATGGCGAAAAAATGAGCGGTCAAAGTTATCGAGTACCCGCTTATCCGATTGAAGCAGGTGGAAAAATTGCTGATGCAGACTTAAAAATCATTGAGTCAATGCCAGTCAAATCTGTGATTACCTATCCGAAATCGGGGGCAATACTTGAAGAAGGCAGCACGCTTGACTTACGTGGACACGCATGGGCAGGAGATTTTGAGGTAAAAAACATGGAAATTTCGATTGACTTTGGAGCAACCTGGCAAAAATGTGATTTACGTAAGCCAAAAAATCGTTTGGCTTGGCAACATTGGTCAACAAAAGTAAATTTCCCGAAAAAAGGTTATTATGAGATTTGGGCAAAAGCAACTGATGCGAATGGAATTGGGCAACCAATGATTATTCCGGCGTGGAATCCGGGTGGGTATCTAAATAATTCTTGTCACCGAATTGCAGTAAAAATTGGGTAAAACTATGAAAAACTTATATAAAATATCTTTACTCGTTTTCAGTGCTGCAATATTGATTAGTGCAGGTTTGAAGCAAGAAGATTCAAGCAATAAAAAGGCTTTAAAAACAGCCCTTACTGACTCGGTAAAAATTGATAAATCAACTGGACTAATTGTTGATAAAGGCCTCGACCTCGTGACAGCTCATTGTACAGGCTGTCATTCGAGTAAACTGATTACACAATTCCATACCGACCGAGCTGGTTGGCTCGAAAAAATCAGATGGATGCAGCAAAAGCAAAAACTTTGGCCTTTAGGCGATGCCGAACCTGCGATTCTTGATTATTTAGCTAAAAATTATCCCGCCTCTGAAGCCGTTAATCGTCGAGCAGCTTTGAAGGGTGTTGAATGGTATAAGTTGAAGTAAATCTATTTATTATAATCACTTTTCTATTCAACTATTTATCACTTTTCCTTTACTAAGGCTTAGGCGTTTATCGACACAGGCAGGTATTTCCTCTTCGTAATGGGTCACATAAATAAGAGTTTTATTGAGTTCAAGCACTAACTCATTGACCAAATCTCTGAAATAAATTACGTGTTCGTAGTCGAGTCCTTGGCATGGTTCATCGAGCAAAAGTAACGGTGGGTTTTTAACTAATGCTCTTGCCAAAAACACTTGTCGTTGCTCACCTGTGGAAAGTTGATAAATTTTCCGTTCTGATAAATGACTAATATTCAATAGTTTAAGATAATTGTCTGTTATTGCACGTTCTTCAAAGGTCAATTTTTTAAATAGTCCGGCCGAATCGAAGAGCCCCGATGCTACTGCCTTCCAAACTTCGGTTTGGCGAGTAAAATATAGATGTAATTCGGGAGAAACGAAGCCAATTCTGTGCTTAATGTCCCAAATACTTTCACCACTACCGCGTTTACGGTCAAACAAATCATAATCATTCTGATACCCTTGTGGATTATCACCAGTAATCAAACTCAATATTGTACTTTTTCCTGAACCGTTTGGCCCCATCAAGGCCCATTTTTCGCCACGTTTTACTTGCCAATTTACATTATCAACCACGTTTTCCCCTTTGTATGTTACTGTTACGTTTCGCATATTTAAGGCAAAGTTGAAATCGTTTTTAGCTGGAATTTGCTTAATTACCGCTAAAACTTCTTCATCTATCTTTATAACCGAATTGTATATAATTTGTTGAAAATCAAAAGCTTGAGAAGAGGTGTTTTTTATTTTTCCGCTATGAAGTTGGATAATATTCGTAATGCACGAAGGAATTTCTTTGGGAGTTGTAACGATGATAATCTGAATACCCGATACCGCCACTTGATTAATTACTTCGTGCAAAGTAGCACGACTTTCTATGTCAAGCCCAACAAACGGATTATCGAGCAAAAGTACTTTTGGTTTACGTAACAACGAAAGCGTTATGAGCGTGCGGCGAGTTTCTCCATTTGATAAAGTTACTATTTTTCGTTCGAGTAAATGACTGATTTTGAGCAAATTAGCACTTTTAATTAATTCATCTTCAGAATAAGGTAAAGAAGGTAAATCGACCGATTTTTCATCCACCGTACCAATAGGCTTGATTTGGTTTTGTAGGATTTCTCGTACCGTCGGCGAAATCTCAGCATCATGCGAATTGAAACGCTGTTGATAGTATTGAGTAGCTGACTGAACGATTCGATTAAAACTATAATCTTTGGCTACAAAAGCAATTTCATCATAGTTTGGCTTCGTGATTTTGCCTTTTGTTGGAAATATTTTTCCTGCAATAGCATCCAAAAAAGTGCTTTTTCCTGAGCCATTTCCGCCAATAATTGCCCAATTTTCGCCATTTTTGGCTTGCCAATTAATATTTTCTAAAACCGTTCGGTCGCCTTTTTGAATATTTACTTCTTCGAATGTTATCATTAAATCAAAATCGTTGTTTTACTCATATTCAGTTTTAGTTGCAAGATAAGTTATTTTTAATTTCACAAGAAAAAATATCAATTGGCTTGCAAAAATTTTATACTAATAAACCTATTTTGCCAAATGTTGGTTATAAGTTTACCTGCAAATAGAAATATGAAAATAAAAATCTTATGTTTTGGCATCACCCGTGACATCATCGGGCAGTTTGAATACACAACTTCGCTCGAAAATGCCGCTACCATAGCCGACTTAAAACAACATCTTTCAGCAAATTTTCCTACTTTTGCAACCCTGAAGTCGTTGCGAGTGGCCATCAATTCAGAATATGCCGAAGACGCGGCCATTTTGAAAGAAAACGATGAAATTGTATTAATTCCGCCTGTAAGTGGTGGTTGATTTTGTTAGCTTTTTTTGGGTGTGAAAATCAAAATAAATAATGTTGTTTTATACTCAACAATACAAATTTTATAGAACAATTTAAATTTAAGAATGGAAAATCCAGTTTTGATTTTTGGTGCGGGTAATCTCGGAAAAATAGCTTTAGATATTTTCAATAGAAATAATGTTGTGGTTTATGGTTTTTTGGATGATGACAAAAAATTACACAATACTGAAATCGGTGATGTAATGGTTTTGGGCGAAACCGACGACGATGGTTTCTTGAAGCTGATTGGCCCAAAAACCGAAGCTTTCGTAGCCCTCGAAAATAATAAAGAGCGTAAAAAACTCATCGAAATGCTCAATAATCGTCTAAAAACAATGCCTATCAATGCGGTACATAATACGGCAGTTGTCTCGGCTGATGCCTTTATTGGTCACGGAAATTTGGTTGCTGCTCGTGCAATCGTCAATCCTTACGCGACGGTTGGAAATCATTGTATAATCAATGCCTCGGCGGTGGTTGACATCAACGCAAGCGTAGGCGATTACGTGCAAATCGGAGCGGGTGCAATCATTAATAGCGAGGCCATTGTTGAGGAAGGTGCATTTATTGGCTCGGGAGCAGTGATTATTTCGGGCCTAACAATCGGAAAAAATGCCCGTGTTGGTGCGGGGTCAGTTGTTGTCGAAAACGTTGCCGATGGTACAACTGTTTTTGGAAATCCTGCGAAGAAGATATAATCAGTTGGCAGTTTTCAGTCTGCAAAAAAGTAAACTGCACAATGAAAAATGCCAACTTTCAATGCTCTCTCGCAAAATTCATTTCACCTGCTTCAATCGCAACTTTCAAATGATTTTCTTTGGGTGGAATTGGGCAACTGTAACCTGCACTAAAAGCACAGTAAGGGTTATAGGCTTTATTGAAATCTAAATAAATCTTATCGCCTTCGATTTCTTCCATTCTTAAATCAAGATAACGCCCGCCGCCATAGCTTTCCTTTCCATTAGTCAAATCTTTGAATGGAATAAACAAATAATCTCGGTATTGAGGTAAATTTCTAAGTTTAAGCGATTGATAGACAGTAAGTTTATAAGGTTTTCCATCCATTTCAAATCGTAGTTCTCCAAATTTTGTATAAGTAGCCGCTTGCCCCGATGAAGTTGGTATTTTTAGTGGCTTTTCTCGAGCGGCGTTCCGTCGTTTTGTAGGCACAAATTCGCACATAACCTTAAATTTCTCGTCGGGTGCATGGAAACGTAAATACGCAAAATCTTCTTTTTTGAGCGGTGAATTAGAGTTTTTAAGGAAATCTGCCTTGTATTCTTCTCGATGTTTTTCTATTTCGGCTTTAAAATCTTGGGCGAAAATATTAAAAGAAATTAGAAGAAAAATTATGGTATTTTTATTCATTACTCATCAAGTTTTTGAGTTCAATTTTAAGTGGTTGAAGATGTCGCTGAACGATATTCCAGATAATGGCATTATCAATAGCATCGTAAGCATGAATAATTCGATTTCGCATATTGATCAGGTTTTTGCCATTTTCAATCTTGATATTTTCATTAAATTTTATGATTCGATTCATTGCTTCGCCTGCTATCTCAATCTCTCGCTCGACCGAACGCCGTAATTGCTTATTTTGCTCGTAATGAATAAAACTACGATTTTCGCCTAAATATTCATCAATTGAGTTGATTGCATCAATAATATCTAGGAAGCACTTTTTTACTTCATCACTCATAAATAGGTGTTTTTGTTTTTTCAACCACTTTCTTAAAATAAGGATTTTGTATTGTTTTGTCGGTAACTAAATCTATTTTACGACCTAATGCTTTTGTTAGTTCTGCTTCTAAGCTGAAATAATTATCGGCATAATCATCAAAATATGAATTATCGAATGAAATAATAAAGTCGATATCACTATCGTTATCAAATTTATCGGTACAAACCGAGCCAAAAGCATAAAGTTGCTTTACTCGATGCTGTTTACAAATTGACATCACTTCGGGCAATTTTTGTTGTAAAATAGGATGTATCATAGATTTGATTGAATGGGTAAATATAGCCAAAATCTTGTGCTAAACACTAATCGATTTGACGGTTTTAGCAATAAAAATACTCATAAAAATCATGATCATGGAAAAATATCCTACATACGGATAGTTTTCGAGATAACCCGATGGTGTTTTGTGAATGATAAACCCACCAATATTTGTCGCAATTGCCTGAGCGAATAGCTGAACCGATGAATTAATGGCCATAAAACTACCTCTTTGTCCTGAACTTACCACATTCGATACGATTGCTTGAGTAGGAATCAAACGGCCGTTTGAAAACACGAAAAATATTCCAGAAATTACTAAAACTCCCCACAAAGCCCCTGAAAACATATTTGTTATCAAGAAAATCGGAATCATAGAAAGCAATGCAAAAATCATAAATATTGGATATTTTCCCTTGCGGTCGGCCAATTTTCCGACCATTGGTGCTGAGAAAATCGTGAGTAGTCCGCCCACAAAATAAATCAAAAAGATATTATCTTGACTAAAACCCACATTGGCAACCAAAGTTGGCGAAATGTATGGAATGATACTAAAATGTCCCAACATAATGATTGTAGAAAGACTCAATGCACGAAGTTGGTTCGGGTTTCGAGTAATGTCAGTAATTACAGTAAAAGGACTTTCTTTAAGTTGACGGTTTTTAAGGTGATTGTCAAGCCTCGGAACGTAGCTGTAAATCAGGATAACAACTAGAATTCCAAGTCCACCAACCACCAAAAATGGTGAATGCCAACCAAATTTACCTGCCAAAAAAAGCCCCGCAGGAATACCAATCACCGAAGCCAACGAAAAAGCGGCAGTAACAAAACCCATTGCCGTAGCACGACGCTCATATTCAAAGGTATCAGCCACAATTGAAAGTACTTGAGCTCCAATCAAACCACCGAATACACCCGCCATAACTCTCGCCAATATCAAGATTTCGTAAGTTGGTGCAATACCACAGGCGAGCGTACCAATAACAAAGCCCGTATAGGCGAAAAGAACGACTTTTTTTCGGTCGTAATTATCAACAAAAAATGCTGATAGAAAACCAGATATTCCGGCACTCAATCCATAAGCAGATACAACAAAGCCAAATTGTCGGGGTGAAATATCGAAAATTTTCATTAATTGTGGCCCCAACGGCATCATTATCATAAAATCAATGATGTGCGTAAAATTGATACAGGCCAATATAAATAATAGAAGTTTCTCTTTTTGAGTCATTTATGAAATGCTTTTTTGAATAATTCTTAATTTTTCAACGAAAGGGAGGGGAAAATAATTCATTCGAAGCATAAGTATGGCAAACCCAATTTAATAAAATGATTATTATACTTGTTTTATCATTCTTTAGATTTATCCTTAAAATAAACTAATTTCACGCTTGCAAAACTTCATCAAAACAAAAAATGCCAAACGAATTCATAATCAACCAATTACCATCAAACAAAATCTTACTCGAAGGAAAGGAATACGATTTTTATAGTGGAACTTCCTATTTAGGGATGAATCAAGATACGGACTTCAACAGATTATTGATTGAGGGGATGAATCGTTATGGAATGTCGTTTGGAAGTTCTCGAAACGGAAACCTGCAATTGGATATTTACGAGCAAACCGAAGAAAAAATGGCTCGTTGGGTTGGGGCAGAAAAAGCCTTGACAGTTTCGTCAGGAATGTTGGCGGGGCAAGTCGTAGCACAATATTTAAAAACGCAGAATACAACGTTTTTTTATGCACCAAGTAGTCATTCTGCCAATTTTCATGAGCCAAATATAAGTTTACCTAATATAAGTTTTGAGGATTGGGCAAGCAATATTTGTCAAGAAATCTCTGAGAAAAATGCTCAACACTCTGTCATCGTTTGTAATTCTTGCGATACAATCAAACTTACACCCTATCATTTCGACTGGACGAGTAAACTACCACAAAATCAAACAATTACATTCGTCATTGATGATTCGCACGGTTTAGGAATAACAGGGGAAAACGGTTCGGGAATTTTTAAGCAAATAACCGTAAATGAAAATGTAAAATTGGTAGTAGTTAGTTCTTTGCACAAAGCGATGGGTATTGCGGGCGGAGTTGTTTTTGCTGATAAAAATTTTATTCATACGCTCCGAAACACTGGTTTTTTTGCTTCTTGCTCACCGATTGCACCTGCTTATCTATATGCTTATATGCACGCTGATAAAATTTATGAAAGAAATCGACAAAAATTGAAAGTTAACATTCAGCGTTTTTCTTCGCAAATGCCTGATAGTCAGTCGTTATTTAATTTTATCGAAAACTATCCAGTTTATTATTCTTTAAGAGATGAGCTATACGAATTTTTGTTTCAGAAAGAAATTTTTATTTACAGTTTTGCATATCCAATCAAAACTGGTAAGCCCAACACTCGAATTGTGCTGAGTTCGTGGCATACAAACTCCCAAATTGATTATTTGATTGCTAAAGTCAAAGAGTTTAGTGGCGATTGATTCATTACTGCCAAAACGATATCGCACTGGGGGAATAGGAGAGCTACGATTCGAATGCTCCTATTAGATTTAGCATCAAATCGTTATTCAATGTTTAATGTTATTCGTCGAATTCTTTAAGGCTATTTTTCATTTTTAACCATAATTTTCAACATATTTGCCCATTTCATTCCAAAAAATTATCCAATCAACCAAATTTTATCTTCTTCATTGCCTTGTTCTTTCCATTCTACCAAAACACGCTGCGTATCGAGTGTATTTACACGCATACCTGTATAATCTGGCTGAATCGGCAAATCTCTTTCGTAGCGGCGGTTGATTAGGCATAAAAGTTCCACTTTTTCAGGGCGACCGAACGCCTGCATAGCATCAATTGCCGCACGAACCATTCTGCCTGTTGCCAATACATCATCAATCAAAATCACCTTTTTGTTTTCTATCACAAAAGGCACTTTGGTTTCGTTGGGTTTTAGCGGGCTATCTCTTCTTCTAAAATCATCACGAAAAAAAGTGGCATCTAAATACCCTAGTTTTATATCAATGTTTGTTTCTTCTCTTAATTTTTTGGTGATACGCTCGGCCAAATAGATGCCGCGTGGTTGTAGTCCCAAAATCACTGAATTCGAGAAATCTCTGTGTTTTTCAATCAATTGCTGACACAAGCGATTGAGTGTAATATCAAGTAAAGGATTACTAAGAATGAGTCGGTTCATACGCCTAAATAAAACTGAACGATAAAAGATTTATCAATTCAACTATGCAAAAGATATTGATTCATGTTTTAAATTGTAAAACTAAGCATTTGATATACTAATTGCATAAAATATTAAGAACTTTACAAAAAATTTTTATTTAATAATTGTTTGGCTGTTTGCTTTATGCTGTTTGCTTTATTCTTTTTTATTTCAAACAAAGCAACGTTGCCTAAATCTTACTGCCTAAATCCTAAAAATATGAAATATTTAATAGCTGGGCTTGGCAATATTGGCCCAGAATATTCACTTACCCGACATAACGTTGGTTTTATGGCTCTCGATAGGCTGGCTGCTCAACAAGGTTTTTCATTTAAGATGGAACGCCTCGCCTACACGGGCGAGTTTAAACATAAAGGAAAGCAGATTTACTGCATCAAGCCAACAACCTATATGAATCTCAGTGGCAATGCCATCAACTATTGGTTGCAGGCTCTTAAAATTCCTGCCGAAAACCTTTTGGTGATTTGCGACGACCTTGCTTTGCCCTTCGGAAAGCTACGCTTAAAGACCAAAGGTTCGCATGGTGGGCAAAACGGTTTACGCAATATTGAAGAAAAACTTGGCACTAATGCTTATAATCGATTAAGGTTTGGAATAGGCAATAATTTTCATGCGGGTAAGCAGGTGGATTATGTAATAAAAGCCTTTGATGAGGACGAAATGATTCAACTAGTCGATAGATTAGACCGTGTAGGCGAAATGATTTTGAATTTTTGCACAATTGGTGTAGAGAGAACAATGAATTTTTACAACGAATGATTGTACTTTTTAAAGAATTTTCATATTGCTTATTTTTAGAATAAAATATAAGTTGGACTTTTTTAATGCAAATATTATTTTGATTTTGTGCCAAATAATTACTTAAAATATCTGTAATGCTAAAAAAATCCAAATATATTTAGAACAATATTCTGTTGTTGACTGTAGACAACATTTGGATTGTATTATTTTCTCTCATACCTTCGTATCGTTATCCACTAAAAAAATAAGACAAAACAATGAAAAATTCATTAAAAACAATTACATTTGCATTGTTATTAGGGTCATTTATGACTACTACAAATATTGTAAAAGCAAATGACCATGACTCAGTAACAAACGAAGTAATTTTAGTTAGAGGTGCTGAAGCAAGTTTCGCAAATTTTATGACAAAAAATGCGAAGAAGTTAGTTAAAACAAATGATTGGAATATTTTTAAAGAGGTTGTGACTTTATATAACGTTTCCCCGTCTAAATTCATGACATTGAGTGCTGACAAAAAAGAATCGTTTATTACAGCAGTAGAAAATATCGAAATAAAACTTAACAAGTTACGTGGCAGTGAGGCAAAGATTTGGAAGCAGAAAGTAACCAAAACCGCCTCAGTTATCAAAGTTTTATGGAATTACCAGTCAAGCGTTGAGTCGAAAGACATTGAACAGACATTTGCTCCAGAAGCTATTGAAATGTTAGGTCTTTAAGACTCGACTTTAAAGAAGAATATTAAGTTTTCATAGTTTAATAGGTTAGGGTTGAATAGATGGACGCTTACCCCACTGCTCTCGATAGCGGTGGGGTTAAGTTTTTTAAGGGGATATAGGAACGCCAAAGCTCTAGAAAAATGTTATATTTTTAATACTAACAAATGTTGTTATTATTTAACCATTATATATACTTCATTTTCCATTATTCGAAATGCGTAAACTGCTATTTATCAGCTTATTATTAGTCGGATGTACCGAATCCGAAACTCAGAATTCTACAAAAACGTACTTCGATTTGGCTGGTCTTGTAAATCAACAGATAATAGAATTGAATAAAAATCAACCACTTACGCACAAAAACTTAACGATTGAAGAGAAAAAAGAAGTTTTGAATACCAACAAAATTGATTGGCAAAAAGAACTCGAACTTTTTTTGCAAGCTGATATAAATAAGCAATCATATCAACTGAGCTATAATAAAGAAGAAACTCCACAGATGGCGATTTATACGCTCAAGGAAGGTGAAAATTTGGCAGTAAAATCTTTGAAAATTATTTTTGAGGAAGATAAATCAGCTAAAAATATTGAAGCCCTGATACAAACCGAAAACTATTTATATCAATCAGAAAAGCACCTTTTGATGACATTTGATAAAAACCACCTCACTCATTATCAAATTGAAGGCTGGCAAGAATTATTTATTGGTAAAAAGAAGAATTTTAAAGTTGATGGAATTGTGGTGAGGAAATAAGAATTATTACGTCTATTACACAGAAAAGCCCGAGGGGCTTTCTTAAATAATTTCCACGGATTTTTTTCGGAGCTATTCATACGGTACACCAATGCGGTATAACGATTTCAGCATTATTGAGCTTAACATGAGACTTTAACATAAAAAAGAGCCTTCCGAAAAAGGCTCTTTTTTATGTTATATCTTTCAAAACTATCTTAATAATCTCCTCCAGCACCACCACCTCCGAAGCTACCCCCTCCAAAGTCGAAACCACCACCTCCGCTGCTTCCACCTCCGCTTGACCAACCACCTGATGAGCTTCCCCAACCTGTGTAAGTTGTATAAGGTACAAATCCACCGCCTCGATTTCCGCCTCCTTTATTTCTAAAAACTATCAATCCTATAATTATGAATAAAATAACCAAAAAAATGACAAAGCCCGAATCTCCTTCTTCAGTAGGTTCTGCGTCAAATTCGCCCGATAAATATTTAAAAATACTATTCGTAGCCTCATCAATACCTTGGTAATAACGTAATTGCTTGAAGTTTGGCTTTACTACCGTTTCGATAATTCTTTTGCTGTAAGCATCTGTCAAACCGCCTTCTGCACCGTATCCTGTGGCGATAAAGATTTTTCTGTCATCTGGAGCCCATAAAAATAAAACTCCATTGTTTTTGTCTTTTTGACCAATACCCCATTCTCGGCCAAGTTTTATGGCATATTCGCTAATATCATAAGGTTGAACACTTTTAACTATTACGATTGCCACTTGCGTAGAAGTTGAATCGAAATATGCTTTTAGTTTTTGTTCTAGTTGATTGATTTCTCCTTGACTCAAAAGCCCACCAACCAAATCATTGACAAATCTTGGTGGATTTGGCTTCTGCGGAATATCTTGTGCAAAGACAAAACTTTGTATAAGAAAAAGAAATATAAGAATTCTGTTAAACATCGAGATAGGAGAGTGGTAAATCACCACTATTTGTAATTATTTATCTATGTAATGGCTTTTTTGTTAAAGCCAAAGTCAACGTTAAAAGTTTGCGGATAATTTTTGGAATAAGTGAATGGATAAACAAATTTTAAAGTTTATGTTATGGTATTGGCTCGATTGAAATTTCGTTCGAAATCTCATTGATGTCGTTGGTCTGATAGGGAAAATATTTTTTAAGCTGGATACCAGCTTCTTTGATTCCCATCTGTAAACCTCCACTAAAATCGTTTTGAGCAAAATACATACGTAGCGTGTCACGTGTACTTTCCCAAAAATTTAGAGGAACTACTTGGTCGATACCAATATCGCCCAAAACCGCAAATTTGCGGTCAACATGAGCCAAATAAAATAGCACTGCGTTTCGCTGAGCAGTTGTATCAAGGCTCAAATGCTGAAATACCTGTTTTGCTCGCTCGAAGGGGTCTGCTTCGGGACAATTTTCTTCGATATGAACTTTTACCTCGCCCGAAGTATTGAGTTCGGCTTGCTTAATGGCAGCTATGACCTTTTCTTTTTCAGTTTCTGACAAGAGCATAATTATGGTTTTCTTTAAATTTAATGAAACTTAGACCACAATAGCCAAGATATTTTATATTGAAGATTAAGGAATGATGATTGTAGATTTTAGAATGATTTTTTAAAATAAATCATTAATCCTCAATTTTTTAAACCTTAATCTTCAATTTTTTAATAAATGAAATCTATGGTGTGTAATTTCAATTAAAATTTCACTGTAGGAGCAGCTTGTGCAGATTCAGATGCTTGAAAGAATCCTTTTTGTGCAAAACCAAACATTTTGGCAAATATAACCATTGGGAATGCTAAAGCCGAGGAGTTATAGCCTTGTACTGATGTATTAAAATCATTACGGGCAACTGCAATGCGGTTTTCAGTTCCTTCAAGTTGAGATTGAAGCTCCAAGAAGTTTTGGTTGGCTTTCAAATCAGGGTATTTTTCAACTGAAACTAGCAAACGGCTTAATGTACCACTCAGTTGGTCTTGAGCAGCCTGAAACTTCTGAATGTTTTCAGGGGTTAAATCGTCAGCTTTTATATTTACGGCTGTTGCACCTGCACGTGCTTGAATAACGGCAGTAAGTGTACTTTTTTCAAAATCGGCAGCACCTTTTACAGCATTTACCAAGTTCGGAATCAAGTCTGAGCGGCGTTGATATTGTGTTTGTACGTTTGCCCATTTACCGTTCACTTCTTGGTCTTTTCCTACCAAACCATTGTAAGAGCTACATCCGTACATACCGAAAATTAGTAAAATACCAACGATGATGAGTGTGCTTTTGTTCATTGTCTTAAATTCGTTTTTTCTATAAATGGTTAATTTTGATTCAAATATAATGATTTGAAAATGATATACAAGTAGTTAAATGTTATAAATGGATAAAAAATTCAGCAAGCGGATATTTTTGATGTCGATTGAAGAAAGTTTTTTAAGACTTTATCCATTTATTAACATTAATGATAGGTTTCGGATAATCCTTACCTAAAGCAACTCCATATTTTTTCTGTTCTTCTTCGCTCAAAAGTCCTGTAAAATGGACTTTGTCGGCTGGAACTTTTGCCAATTCTGGTAGCCACAGTTTCACATATTCGCCTTGCTTGTCATACATATCAGCTTGGCGACCAATATTAAAGTAGCGATCTTCTCGTGGGTCATTGCCTACGCCTGCCAAGTAATTCCAGTTTCCCCAGTTGCTACAAACATCATAATCAATGAGTTGGCTCTCAAAATAAGCTGCTCCCCAAGTCCAATCAATACCCAAATCTTTTGTCAAGAAGCTTGCTACATTTTGGCGACCACGGTTCGACATAAAGCCAGTTTGCTGCAATTCTCGCATATTGGCATCAATAAATGGTACGCCAGTTTCGCCTTTTACCCATTTCTCGAAATTTACTTTATCATGTTTCCATGATTTCATTAGGTCATTCTTTACACCACTTGGCTTGAAAATACGAGTACCAAATTTCAAGGCAATAAAGTGGAAATAATCACGCCAAATTAATTCGAAAACCAACCAATAAGTTGAGTCATTGGAGGTTACTTCTTTTTCATATTTTTTCACCTCTTCAAAAATTGTACGAGGAGAAATACAACCCAAACTTAACCAAGCCGAAAATTTTGATGAATAATCTGCTCCAATTAGTCCGTTGCGAGTCTCTTTATAGGTTTTTAGTAAATCATTATCCCAAAAGTATTCATCAAGTCGATATTGAGCTGCAGTTTCTCCTCCTTGAAAAGCCAACACCGAACGTTTATCGGGTTTAATATTTTCATAACCAAGTGTTTTTAATGATGGAATCTCACTCAGTTCAATCGTTTTATCTATTTTAGGAAGGCTTTTTGGTGCATCAAAGGTGAGGCGTATTTTAGCCGAACGTTCTACTTTTTTTCTAAATTCAGTAAAAACATCTGATAAAAAATTTATTTGAAAAGGCAAATCGCGGGCATGATATAGCGTAGCAATCCACACCAATTCTATTTCGATATTGAGTGGTTTAAGCCTCTTTGAAAGGCTTGCTTCTATGGTAGTTTCTTGCTGAGTAACCTCTTTACTGGCATAAACTGCCGCTACTTTAAGGTCTGCTGCCATTTTGGCCAAAATTTCTTCGGGCTTTCCGATTCTGATAACTAAATCAGAGCCAATTTTTTGGAGATTCTTACGTAGATTTTCGACTGATTCTATTAAAAATTTAGCACGAAATGCCCCAGTTCGCTTAAAACCCAGCGGTGTATCAATAAACTGGCGTTCATCAAAAATATAAACAGGAATCACATTCCCTTCCTTGGATGCTTGTATGAGTGCCTCGTTGTCGTGAAGTCGTAAGTCGTTTCTGAACCAGAAAAGAATATTTTGCATAAGAAAAGTTTAGACTGATAGGAAATTTTGTTATTGCAAAAGTAACAGTTTTTCTCTCGACTTTGTTTATCCTAACTTAACTCAATTGCACATATATTTGAAAGCAACTGACTGAGTGGTTTTGTTTTCACCTTTGGTAGAAATTCCGATTTTATTATAATCATTAATCGTTTCGATGGCTTCTTCTAATTTGCCGATATCATCATAGGTTTTGATTAAATTTGGGTTTTTTTTCAAAAAATATGCCTATTTTATTTATTAAACTAACCAATCAACAAAGTTTTGTTTTGAGGAAGGAAGTGAGAATATCCAAGCCTTTCTCAAAATGTAAATTATTATTGATAATGATGTCGGCACTGTATTTTGTCGGTTCGATGTATTTCTCGTAAGTTGGAGCTACGTGATTTTCCCAACGATAAAGTACATCGTTTAAGTCATAGCCACGTTCGTTATTATCCCTAATAATGCGGCGTTTGATTTTGATATGTTCACGGGCATCGATAAAAACCCTTAAATCAAGTAAATTAGATACTTCAGGTGAGTGAAAAACAAAAATTCCCTCAACTACAATGATTGGGGCTGATTTAAAAGTAAGGGTTTTCGGAACAACATTAGGATTATTGAAAACATACTCTTTGTGTTGAACCGCCTTGCCATTTTTGAGGTCGTTGATGTGTTGAGCATACAGCTCAAAATCAATGGCTTCGGGCAGGTCGTAGTTTTCTATGTTATTTTGGTCTTTTGGTACAAATTCCTGTGTACGGTAGTAATTGTCCTGCGAGATTAGGCAAACTTCTTCCTCAGAAAAAGCACCTAATAGTTGTTTTAAAAAAAATGTTTTTCCTGATGCACTTCCGCCCGTGATACCGACAATATAAGGTTCTATCATGTTTTATGAACAGTCTGCTTTAAAAAGTAAGTTTTATGTTGATGTTGTCCAATGGTTTATTCAATTGTAAAACAAAATTAAGAAAAGGCTCAGGAATCTTGATAAAATATTTTGAAAATTGCCCATTAAATCAACATAAGTGATAGAATAGTATTAACAGACAAATTTGTAAATAGCTAAATCTCTGTCTATCAGTCAATTATCTTAAACGGACTTGTGGATTATTAATCATGAACTAAGTACTGAGACAAAAGAAATAAAATACTAACTTTCAATAAGTTACATCATTTCAATTTGTCGATTAATTTTGTATCATTATCTACTTAAGTCCCCTAGTATTCAAATGGTTATGGTAATTGGAATAAAAAGTGGACCGACTATTCAGGTGCAGAAACTCCTGCCGATGCCAAAGAGAGTATCGGTAAATTAACACTCGGTGCCGCTTGGGTAAAACACGCAATGGGCGAAACAGCAAAAAATGAAGCAGGGGTAAAAAAGGGGATAAATGTTTTTCTGCAAGGAAATATCTGGGACTTGGGTGCAGATGGTTCAACAATTATTTTGGATGATTTAGCCAAAGCCACTCAGCACATTGGCAAAGCGGCTTTGGTGAATCTGTGGCCGTAAATCTCAATTAGTATTGAAAATCTCGATTTAATTTTATCTTATTTATCAGGCATTCTATAAGTTTTTACGAACTCCTGACCGATTTGTTTGTCATTTCTGAAAATTGCTGCCCTTACAGTGGTCAATTTATTAAATGTTTGTGGCACAAAAATCGCTGAATTGGCTGTAGGTTTCGAAAAATCAAGCGAATATCGCACTTGTGTATCACGTACGAAAGGTTCGAGTTTTACTTCTACGGTTTGCGTATTTTTGTTGGGTGTAGCAGTTTCTTTTACATCAAAAATACTCTTGGCGTAATTTACATTCAGTACATCTAATCGTTTGAAATGAGCTTCTAGTCTACGTCCAAAATCTGCAAAATTTTTATTAATTGATGGTGTCCAAGTAACTTCCGACAAGGCACATGCACGAGGAAATGTCATATATTCGGCATATTCGGGCGTTGAGACATATTCTGTCCAAAGATTTACTTGAGCTCCCAAAATATGTTTTGCTTCTTCTGGTTTTAGTTCTGATGGCGTTGGTTCGTAAGAATAAACTTTCTCTAATGTCAAGAAACCACCAATAGCCAAAGGCTCTGTAATTGGGTGAGATTGATAATAATCAATATAAACGTATGAATTTGGTGTCATTACCACATCATGTTTTTGTTTGGCAGCTTCAATTCCGCCTTTAACACCTCTCCACGACATAACCGTGGCGTTTGGCGAAAGTCCACCTTCCAAAATCTCGTCCCAACCCATGATTTTTCTGTCTTTTGAAGTCAAGAATTTATCAATGCGTTTAATAAAATAACTTTGAAGTTCGTGTTCATCTTTCAAACCTTGGGCTTTGATTAAATCTTGACAGAATTTACTTCTTTGCCAAGTAATTTTCGGACATTCATCGCCACCGATATGAATGTATTTACTCGGAAACAAGCCCATTACTTCGGTGAGTACATCTTCAATAAACTCGAAAGTTTTTTCGGTAGGACAGTAAACATCTTCGATTACTCCCCAAATTTTAGCTACGTTATAAGGTCCACCTGTACAACCCAATTCTGGATATGCCGCCAAAGCTGCCAAAGCGTGACCAGGCATTTCTATTTCGGGAATAATTGTTACGTATCTTTCTTGGGCATATTTTACTACATCTCTGATTTCATCTTGTGTATAAAAACCCGAATGTTCTTTTCCATCAAACTTTAATGGTTGATTATAAGACATTTTGCCATCAATAGTTTCAGAACGCACCGATCCTAATTGTGTAAGTCGAGGATATTTCAATATTTCGATTCTCCAACCTTGGTCTTCAGTTAAGTGCCAATGCAAAATATTCATTTTGTGCATTGCCAATAAATCGATAGTTTTCTTAACAAAAGATAATGGCATAAAATGACGACCCACATCAAGCATAAAACCACGGTGTTCGTAGCGTGGTTTATCAACAATACTTACGCAAGGCATTTTTAGTTGTAAACCATTAATATTGGATGAACTATAAATTTCGGCAGGAAGCAATTGAAACATTGTTTGAAGAGCATAAAAAAATCCTTGTGAACCACTTGCTGTGATAGTCACGAGATTTGATTCAACCGAAAGTTTATAGCCATCTTCGGGCATTGCTTGAGTTGATTTTATAAACAAAATAGCGTTCGTAATTGGCGAAGCAGGAATCGATTTTTTTGTTTTGGGTTTAATTTGAGGCAATTTTGCAAGTAAAACCTCCGTAAAAAGTTTCATCCCAGTTGTAATAGATACCTGATTCGAAAAAAGCTTGGCAACCGCTGCTGTTGGGGCATCGTTAGTTTGTAAAATAATTCGGGTTTCGCTATTGATTTCGAATGTCCCACTTTTTGCGATGAGAGTGTCAGGTTGAGGAATAATACTGTAAGTATTTTGTCCCCAAACGGTTGATGCAAAGCACATTAAAATAATAAATAGTCGCTTCATGGTATTGAATTTTAAAAGCAAGAAGAATAAATAGAGGAATATTGAATTAAATATTAAAGGCATTTAAAATGAGTACGGCCAAAATACCTCCAACGATTGGGCCTAGTACTGGAATCCAAGCATAGCCCCAATCGCTTGTGCCTTTGCCTGAAATGGGTAAAATTGCATGAGCAATACGTGGTCCTAAATCACGTGCAGGATTAATCGCGTAGCCAGTCGGACCACCTAAAGATAAGCCTATTGACCAAACCAACATACCTACTAAGTATGGAGCAAATCCATTTGGTAAATCGGCAGTAAAGGAATTAGACACTACGATTAATACAAAGGTTCCAATGATTTCAGATATAAGATTACTTGTAGTATTTCTTATGGCAGGGGAAGTAGCAAAAACACCCAATTTCGCACCCTTATCTTCGGTTATTGCCCAATGTGGCAAATATGTGAGCCATACGAGTGTAGCACCCAAAAATGCACCAATTAATTGAGCAGAAATAAATGGAGCAACATTCGACCAATTGCCAGATTTTACAGCCATTGCAATCGTAATAGCAGGATTGAGGTGAGCATCGGGACTACCAAATTTTTGAGCCACAAACACACCACACATCACGGCAAATGCCCAAGCTGTGGTTACTACTAACCATCCGCCGTTTTCGCCTTTTGAACCTTTTAAAAGAATATTTGCGACCACACCGTCGCCTAGTAAAATAAGTACGAGCGTACCTAGTAATTCACCAATAAAATTTGAAGTTTGCATCGAGGTTTTGTATATTATAAGGTTGAAATTGTTTGGCAAGTTAATTTATTTTGTCAGAACACACAATAGGTTTAACTTTGTACTTTGAATTTAGAGTTTGGAACTTCGATGTTGTATGTTGGTGGGAAGCAAAATAGGCTTTTTCAAAAAGATATTATTCAACCAAATCCAATGTTTTTCCTTCAAAATCCTAATTTCCAAAGATTTTTACCTAAAAATTATGCTTTTGAATACTCTTACTGCTATTTCTCCTATTGATGGTCGTTATCGCCGACAAATTGAAAATCTTGCCAAATATTTTTCTGAATTTGGACTCATTCACTACCGTGTGAGAGTTGAAATTGAATATTTTATTGCTCTTTGCGAACTTCCTTTGCCTCAACTCGAAGGTTTTGATAAAGTTTTGTATAAAAATCTTCGTGTTATTTATGAAAATTTTTCGGAAGAAGATGCACTTAAAATCAAAGAAACCGAAAAAGTAACCAACCACGATGTCAAAGCCGTTGAGTATTTTATCAAAGATGCTTTTGAAGTTTTGGGAATCGGGCAACATTCGGAGTTTATACATTTTGGACTTACTTCGCAAGATGTCAACAATACAGCCATTCCGCTTTCATTAAAAGAAGCGATGATGGTTGAGATTTTGCCTGCTTTTCAGCAAGTTTTGGCAAAATTGAACGAATTGGCCGAACAATGGAAAGACATTGCACTGCTCGCCCACACGCACGGACAACCAGCTTCGCCTACTCGCTTAGGTAAAGAATTGTTAGTGTTCTGCGAAAGAATCGAAAAACAACTCGAAATGCTCAATGCTGTGCCCTATGCGGCCAAATTTGGTGGAGCAACGGGTAATTTCAATGCTCATCATGTTGCATATCCGCAGACCGAATGGGTAACGTTTGGGAATAGTTTTGTAAATGATTACTTGGGACTTTCTCGCAGTCAGAAAACTACGCAGGTTGAGCATTACGATATGTTGGCGGCTATGTTTGATGCCCTCAAACGCCTCAATACCATCTTGATTGATTTCTCTCGTGATGTTTGGGCGTATGTTTCGATGGGCTATTTCAAACAAAAAATTAAAGTGGGCGAAATTGGTTCTTCGGCAATGCCTCATAAAGTGAACCCAATTGATTTTGAAAATGCCGAAGGCAATTTAGGCGTTGCCAATGCACTTTTTGAGCATTTTTCAGCAAAATTGCCGATTTCTCGTTTACAAAGAGATTTGACCGATTCAACAGTTTTGAGAAATCTGGGCGTGCCGATTGGTCATACAGTTATCGCCTTAAATTCGTTATTAAAAGGCATGAATAAACTCGAACTAAACCAAGAAGCAATTGACCATCATTTGGAAGAAAATTGGGCGGTTGTTGCCGAAGGAATTCAGACTGTACTTCGCCGTGAAGGTTTCCCGAAACCTTATGAGGCATTGAAAGAATTGACTCGCAAAAACGAAAAAATTACCGAAAAACGAATCAAAGATTTTATTGATTCCCTTGATATAGGTGAAAAAGTTAAATATGAACTTCGACGAATTTCTCCTTTTAATTATACGGGGATATAGTCAATTTTGAATGTTTGAATGATAGAGTGCGTGAATATTTATTCCATTTATTCTATCATTCAAACATTGTATCATTCAAAATTATTTCGGCGAGTATGTTTTTACTGCCGTTTTCATCACTTCTGCTTTATCAAGTGTCATTTTTTTTGTTTTATGATCTAAATACACTTCCATTTGGTCGGCAAAATGCGGGCTATCAGCGTGAGTTGATTGTCCGAAGTTCAGGACTGTTTCTATTTCTGGCAAGCCTTCTTTCGGGAATTTAATTAATCCAATATATGATTCACCTTGCACGACTTTCAATTTACCATCTCTATACGGGCGGGCGTGCATAGCCGTGATGACATCGGGCAAACCCCAAGATGGCTTTTCGATATCGCCTCGCACCAGTTTTTGCAAATCTCCAAGTGTAATATCAGTTCGTCCAAAATATCGTTTCATATATGCATTCACGTGACGAAAAGCTGTAACAGCATCTTCTTTGGTAAGCACATAATCTGCCAATTCTTCTTTTTTTACAAATTCGTTTGTAAAATAGTTGAGCATAATCAAAAATTCGGCTGCCCCTTTGCTATCAACATTGGTTTTTCTGTCCCAAGCATTTAAATTTTCGATAAGTGCCTGTATATCAATATATTCACTTGGGTTTAGTTGAAATAAAGCATCTGTGTTAGCAGGAAAATAAAGTTTTCCTTTTGGTAATTGACCATCGTATTTGATACGTTTGAAGTCTTCAAATGAGATTTTATTATACTGTGCAAACATTTCCTGAAAACGAATACTTCGGTTATTGTCTCTCACTTCGTAGCCCATTGTTTGGTCAAAACTTTCGGCTTTTAAGTTGTCTTTTTCACCAGTTGCATTAAAAGGCGTATGATTGGCATTGAATAAATAGCCACTCGCAGGATTGATGTACTGTGGTAAATCTTTCAAAGGGTGAAATGACGTAGTAAGCGTTTTTGAGGTATTTCCAGGAATTGTATTTTTCCAATCGTAGCCTTCAGCACGGAACGGGATTTTGCCGTTACTTACATAAAAAATGGTGTCTCGTTTATCGGCATAAATCGTGTTAAATCCGGGGATTGAGGTCATCTGCATTGCTTTATAAAACTCCGAAAAATTACGAGCTTTGTCCATCTTATACCATTGTTCGATGCCTCGAATATCTTGATTGGCACTAAATCTGACTGAAAATGTACCTTGTTTTGACTGAATCGTGGCTCCATACTTACTCCACAATGCTACTTTTTTTATAGGGATTGTAAAAACACCCATTTTTACTTTCAGCTTTACGGTTTTTTGCTCTAAAGTTTCCCACTTTCCGTCAAACTTATATTGCATCTTGTTTGATGGATTCATTTCGAGTTGAAAAACATCGACCTTATCTTGATAATTGACAGTATGTGTCCAACCCAAATTTTCGTTTGCACCCACAAAAATCACAGGGCCACCGGGAAATAACGCCCCAAGTACATTTAAACCTTCTTCGCTGCACAAATGAGCTTCATACCAAGCCACTGGTCCTTCGAGTGGTTGGTGAGGATTGATTGCTAAATACGAATTTCCGTCACTTGTTTTCGAGCTATGCACCGCTATTGCATTTGAGCCTGCGGCCTTAAAATCATTGAGTGTTTTGACTTTTTCTTTGAAAATTTTCTGCAAAACCGCATCAACACCTGAAATCATTGAAAGAGAAAGTACCGTACTAGTAGAATATTCTTTGGTATTTGTCGGAAATGAGCCTTTAACCAAAACTTCTTCTGGGTGTTTGGCTGCATAGGCGTTTATCCCTGCCACATATCCTTCGATAAGTGCCTTGTAATCAGGTGATAAGGCTTTGTCATATTGTTCTTCGACTACCTCACGACATCGTAAAAGTGCGACAACATAATCAACAGTTGCACCATCTTTGCCTTTATGGCGGCCAACCATGCCTTTTCCCGCCAAAAGTGTAAGTTGCATAGTTTTGAAATCATCTTCGGCATTTGCCCAAGCCAATCCATAGGCTACTTCGGGGTCGGTTTTTGCATAAATGTGAGGAACACCCCATTTATCTCTTACGATTTTGATGTTTTCGGGATTTATTTGGCCATAAGCCCCCATTCCCAAGAAGAGGTTTAATAGGATAATTAAAAATAGCTTTTTCATTGTTAGGTTGAATTTGTTTTTCTCCTGTCGCTTCGGTGATCTGATTTTGCTTGAAGATTTTTATATTATCACAAATGTAATCTTTTGCTAAGAATTAAAATAAAAAGGAAAGACATTTTAAATGCCTTCCCCTTCAAAACCAACAAATTAGGAAGTTGTTTATAATAAATTTGCTTTCAACATATATTCAGCAATCTGAACTGCGTTAGTCGCTGCGCCTTTGCGAAGGTTGTCGGCAACCACCCAAAGATTTAATGTCTTGGCTTGAGATTCGTCACGACGGATACGTCCAACAAAAACCTCATCTTTTCCGTGCGATGTAATTGGCATCGGATAAATGAAGTTTTTAGGGTCATCTTGAACGATAATGCCTTCAGTTTCGCTTAATAATTGACGAACTTCATCTAAATCGAAATCGTTTTCAAATTCAATATTTACTGCTTCCGAGTGTCCACCAACAGTTGGGATACGCACAGTCGTTGCCGTAACAGCAATACTATCATCACCCATGATTTTCTTAGTTTCGTTTACCATTTTCATCTCTTCTTTGGTATAACCGTTATCCAAGAAAACATCAATGTGTGGCAGTACGTTGAGGTCGATTTTGTGCGGGTATACTTTCGCAACGCTATCGTCGCCAGCACGTTCGGCAAACAATTGGTCAACTGCTGCCTTACCTGTTCCTGTTACCGATTGGTAAGTCGAAACAACCACGCGTTTGATTTTATATTTATCGTGTAATGGCTTCATTACCACCACCATTTGAATTGTAGAACAGTTTGGATTAGCAATGATTTTATCTGTTGCCGTAATCGTATTTGCGTTTACTTCTGGAACAATCAGCTTTTTCGTTGGGTCCATTCTCCATGCCGAAGAGTTGTCAATTACAGGAATTCCTGCTTCAGCAAACAAGGGTGCTAAAGCCAAAGAAGAACTTCCACCTGCCGAGAAAATCGCAACCGCAGGTTTCATCTTGATAGCATCTTCGTAGCCTACAACCGTAAACTGTTTACCCTTAAACTCAACCTGTTTACCAATTGATTTTTCGGAAGCTACGGGAATAATTTCGCTTACGGGGAAGTTTCTTTCCGCCAATACTTTCAAGATTTCAGTGCCAACTAATCCAGTTGCACCAACTACTGCAATTTTCATTTTTTTAAAAGCCCCCAACCCCAGAGGGGAGTTATTTATATGAAAGATTTTAAGCCCCTCTAGGGTTAGGGGCGTTTAGACTGCAAAGATAGTGTAAATTTTGGATTGGCTTCTTGGAAAAATCCTAAATCTACGAAAAACTCCAAATTTTATTTGGTGTAATGCAGTAATTCATTTTTATATCAAACTCAGTGACATCAATGATTTCATCAATTGGCTCAAAAATCGAAAGACCTATTTTCAAAACGTCTGGGCGGCATTCGGTCAAAAATCGGTCGTAATAACCTTTCCCATAGCCAACACGATAGCCTTTTTTGTCGAAACAAAGCAATGGAATTAGAACTAAATCTATACTGAAGACTGAAGACCGAAGATTGCCAACTGTAGACGGTTCTGAAATCTTCCATTTATTTTCCTCAAAAACCGTGTCTTTGGTGAGTAAATAATGGCTCATTGTTCCATCTTCGTGGCTTCTTGGAATGACAATATCTGTGGCAAAGTCTTTTTGTAGTGTATTGATAATGAGACAAGTATCTATCTCATTATTGCGTTTGATTGGCAGAAAAGTGTGAATTGTGGCGTAGGCATGCACAGGATTACTTCTGAAAAACCAGTCGCGTATTTTTCTTGAAAAGTCCTCAACTTCTGTTTCGGTGAGGGCTTTTCGTTTTTGAAGATATTCTTTTCTTAAATCTTGTTTAGACATCACGTTAATGTTTATTAGGACTTAGCAAACCTACGAAATTTATCAAATAAAAATATATATTAGTATGCTTGCATACTAATATTGATTGTGTATATTTGTCGCACAATTATGTTTATTTTATAATTACTAAATAATTATTCAAGGGTTTTTTGGAGAGAAATAAATATGATTTCAGTCGAAGAGAATTTTCAGAATGAGTTTTTAAGACCCATTTTGAAAGAACAAAATGAGTTATTGATTGCGGTTTTCAAGCAATATTTGATCAAACACAAGGTTCTATTTGAAAGATATTCGCCCGAAGACCAAGCCAATTACATCGAAAATACTATCAAAAAAGACGCACAATTTCGCAATTATTTTGTTGGATTGATTATCGGAAAACTTTCAGTCGAACAATATAAAGATTATATTTTGATGGAAACTGAGCTGAATCGTAGAATAATCACGATGCTTGTGAAAAGATTACAGAGTCAAGTTGTTTCACCACGAAGAGACTAGGAAACATTAAGTGTGTTATGTACTTTATTAGTATATCCTTAGTTAATTAGTGGTTAAAAAATACCACCAAAGACCTAAGGTTCACCAAGGAAATAGATAGAAATAAAAACACAAAACCATGAATCGTAGTATCAAAAAAGTAGTTATTTTGGGTGCAGGCATTATGGGAAGCCGTATTGCGTTGCACTTTGCTAATATCGGAGTGGAGGTGCTCCTCCTCGACATGGTTCCTAACGAGCCAAACGATGCCGAAAAAGCAAAAGGACTTGACACCACTAATCCAGCCGTTCGTAATCGAATTGTTGGCGACTTATTCCAAGCGGCTGTAAAGGCTAGTCCTTCGCCGATTTACAATCAAAAATCATTAAGCAGAGTAAAATTGGGCAATTTTGATGACGATATGCCTAAAATCGCTACATATGATTGGATTATTGAAGTAGTCGTAGAAAGCCTCGACATCAAGAAAATTATTTACGAAAAAGTAGAAAAATTCCGCAAAGTAGGAACTTTGGTAACATCAAATACCTCGGGTATTCCGATTCATTTGATGGCTGAAGGCCGTTCAGATGATTTTCAGAAGCATTTCTGTGGAACACACTTTTTCAATCCGCCACGTTATTTACGTTTGTTGGAAATCATTCCAACTGACAAAACCGATAAATCGGTGCTTGATTTCTTGATGCACTACGGCGACCTTTACCTAGGAAAAACAACCGTTTTATGTAAAGATTCACCTGCATTTATTGCCAACCGTTTGGGAATTTATGCAATGGTTCAAACCATCAGAGTGGCCGAAGAAATGGGCTTAACGGTTGAAGAAGTTGATAAACTTACCAGCACAGTCGTTGGTCGCCCGAAATCAGGTACATTTCGACTTTCAGATGTAGTTGGTTTAGATACAACTGTGAATGTTTGTAATAACCTAATCAATGTTTTAGAAAACGACGAATCGAAAGATGCCTTTATTTTGCCTCCTACTATGGCAAAATTAATGGAAAACAAGTGGCTTGGTGATAAAACTGGACAAGGTTTCTACAAAAAATCGAAAGATGCAGCAGGCAAAACGCTCATTCTTGCTTTAGATTTGAAGAGTTTTGAATATAAACCTTCGGAAAAGCGGGGTGCCGCCCAAGTTAAGTTTGCTACGCTCGAAAGTACAAAAAGCATCGACGATTTGAAAAAACGTTTTTCGGTTCTTTTGGCTGGTAAAGACAAAGCTGGCGAATTTTACCGCAAAACTTTCGCCGATGGTTTCCGTTACGCAACAAACCGTATTCCAGAAATTTCGGACGAAATATATAGAATTGATGCAGCTATTTGTTCAGGTTTTGGCTGGCAAATGGGAATGTTTGAAACTTGGGATGCCATTGGGGTTCGCCCAATGCTCAAAATTATGGAAGACTTAGACCTCAAACCAGCCGCTTGGGTTTATGAAATGCTTGAATCAGGCAATGAGACTTTCTATAAAGTTGAAGCAGGAAAACGTAAATATTATGATATTCCTACAAAAACCTATAAAGTAATTCCGGGAACAGAATCGTTCATTATTTTAGATAATCTTCGCCAAACCAATGTTATTTGGAAAAATGCAGGTTCAACAATCTTTGATTTGGGCGATGGCATTGCTGGCGTAGAATTTCATTCAAAAATGAATACTTTCGGTGCGGAAGTTGTTGAAGGCTTGAATAAAGCGTACGGCATTGCAGAGAAAGATTTCAGAGGCTTAGTTGTTGGAAATGATTCAAATGAGGCGTTTTCAGCAGGTGCAAATTTGGCAATGTTGTTTATGTTTGCCATTGAGCAAGAATACGACGAAATAAATATGATGATTGCACAGTTCCAGCAAACTATGATGCGTGCAAGATATTCATCAATTCCAGTCGTAACGGCTGCACATAGCTTAGCTTTAGGTGGCGGTTGCGAACTAAATCTTCATGCCGATAAAGTTGTGGCTCATTCCGAAACCTATATGGGATTGGTTGAATTGGGCGTTGGTTTAATTCCAGCGGGTGGAGGAACAAAAGAAATGGCTTTACGATGCTCGGATTTATACCAAACGGGCGACCCAGAATTAAATATTCTTCAAAATGCTTTTATGAATATCGCCCAAGCTAAAGTTTCGACTTCGGCACAAGAGGCTTTTGATATGGGTTATTTGAAAACCGATAAAGATAAAATTGTTTTGAATCGTAGCAGATTGATTGCCGAAGCGAAGGAAGAAGCAATCAAATTGGCCGAAGATGGCTACACGCAACCAAAACAACGTACTGATATTAAAGTTCAAGGAAAAGCTGGTATTGCTCTTTTCAAGGCGGGTATCACTGGTATGTTGATGGGTAAATACATTACCGAACACGATGCAAAAATTGCCGATAAATTGGCTTACGTAATTTCGGGTGGAGATTTGAGTTATCCACAAATGGTTTCTGAGCAATATCTATTGGATTTAGAGCGTGAAGCATTCTTATCGCTTTGTGCTGAAAAGAAAACATTGGAGCGTATGCAGGGATTGCTTAGTGGCGGAAAACCACCGAGGAACTAATCTATTAAGATAAGAGATTTTAGACAAGAGACAAAGAACAACTTCAACTATCAAGTCTTTATTTTTTTACCAGAATCTTTTGTCTCAAGTCTTTTGTGTAAAATCTGAAATAATAAAATGCAGGTTCATAATTTCCGTGATTTGAAAGTTTGGCAATTGTCGATAAATGCTGTTGTTGATATTTATAAAATCACCTCAGAATTTCCAGCTGACGAAAAATTTGGTTTGATAAGTCAAATTCGACGTTGTGCAGTTTCTATCCCTTCAAACATTGCTGAAGGTTCTGGACGTGGAAGTAACAAGGATTTTGCCCGATTGCTTGAAATTGCACTTGCTTCATCTTATGAACTTGAAACGCAACTTATCATTTCAAATAGATTAGATATAATATCAATAGATTCATTAAATTTTTAAGTGAAAAATTACAGGAAATACAAAAGATTATATTCACACTTCAAAGAAAATTCAGTCAAGAATGAGACTTTACTTTGTTTGTTCTCTTGTCTTTTGTCTAAAATCTCTTGTCTAAAAATAAAAAAACTATGAACGCATATATAGTAGCTGGCTACCGCAGTGCAGTCGGCAAAGCACCCAAAGGAGTTTTTCGTTTTACTCGCCCCGACGATTTGGCGGCTGATGTAATCAAGCATCTCATGGCACAAGTGCCAAATCTAGACCCTGCTCGTGTCGATGACCTCATTGTAGGAAATGCAGTTCCCGAAGCCGAGCAAGGAATGCAAATGGCTCGTTACATTTCACTTTTGGCTTTAGGAAAAAGCGTAGCAGGTGTAACCGTAAATCGCTATTGTGGTTCGGGTGTCGAAACAATCGCCATGGCGGCTGCAAAAATTAGTGCAGGTATGGCTGATTGTATCGTAGCTGGTGGCACAGAATCAATGTCGATGGTACCAACAACTGGTTGGAAAATGGCGTTGAATTATGGTTTGGCTTCGCACCATCCAGATTATTATATCGGAATGGGTCTTACTGCCGAACAAGTGGCTCAACAATTTAATGTTACTAGGGAAGAACAAGATATTTTCTCGTATTATTCTCATGTAAAAGCGTTGGCCGCACAAGCTGATGGGAAATTTGATGGTGAAATTGTGCCGATTACAGTAAAAGAAACGTATTTTGATGAAGCTACAGGCAAAAAGAAAAATAAAGAATACGTTGTAACAAAAGATGAAGGTCCGCGTGAAGGAACAAGCGTTGATGCTTTATCAAAACTTCGTCCTGTTTTTGCGATGGGTGGAAGCGTGACGGCAGGAAATTCTTCGCAAACTTCTGATGGAGCCGCTTTTGTAATAGTTATGTCAGAAAGAATGGTGAATGAATTAGGTTTAAAACCAATCGCTCGTATGATGGCTTATGCAACAGCAGGAGTTGAGCCACGTATCATGGGAATTGGTCCGGTTGCGGCTATTCCGATTGCCTTGAAACAAGCAGGTTTGAAACAAGATGATATTGATATTATTGAATTAAACGAGGCTTTTGCGGCTCAATCTTTAGCAGTTATTAAAGAACTTGGCTTAGATACAAGCAAAATTAATCCAAATGGTGGTGCAATTGCTCTCGGTCATGCTCTTGGTTCAACTGGCGGTCGTTTGACTGTTCAAGTTTTGAACGAACTTCGCCGCCAAAACAAAAAATATGGTATGGTAACTGCCTGTGTTGGTGGTGGACAAGGGGTAGCCGGGATTTATGAATTGTTGAGTTAAAATCCTGTTACAGAAAAGAGTCGATACCTAAAGGGAGATTAAAGCTAATTTGGTAGTTTAAATCTCCCTTCTTTGTTTTTTGATTTCAAAATCATACATTTGTTTTATCAATAAGTGTTTTTTTGACACTATTAATTTTCTCTATTTATTCAACCTTTTACATTCAAAACTATGAAACAAGAATTTTCAAAAAAGCTGATGTTGCTTTTATTTGTGACATTTACTTTTACTATTTCTGCATTCGCTCAAGGACAATTCAGGGTTTTACTTTTCTCAAAAACTGATGGTTTTCACCACGAGTCTATCAATGATGGCGTAACGGCTATTAAAAAATTGGCAGAACGACACACGTTTAGCGTTGATTGGCAAGAAAATGCTTCGGTTTTTAATGATAAAGCATTAGAAAGATACCAAGCGGTTATTTTTTTGAATACAACAGGAAATATCTTGAACGATGAACAACAAGCAGCTTTCGAGAAATTTATCAAAGCTGGAAAAGGTTTTGTTGGTATCCACAGTGCGACTGATACCGAATATGATTGGCCTTGGTACGGTAAATTGGTTGGAAATTATTTCAAGATTCATCCACAACAACAAACGGCTTATTTGAAAGTTGAAGACAGTAATTTTCCAGGAATGGAGCGTTTCCCTAAAAAATTGCTTTGGACTGACGAGTGGTACGAATTCAAGACACCTTCTCCTGCTAATGATTTGAAAGTTTTGGTTTCAATTGATGAAAAATCCTATAATCCGAGCACAAAATGGGGCGAAAACGAAGGAAAAGGAATGGGTTTCCATCCGATTTCTTGGTACCATAATTTTGACGGTGGTCGTGCTTTTTATACAGCTTTGGGCCATATTCCTTTGGTTTATAGTGACCAAACTTTCCTTGATCATCTTTATGGTGGTATTTACTGGGCAGCTACTGGTAAAGGCTTGTGATTTTAAGGTCATTTTATTTTTACAAACGCCTCTTTTCTGCTTGAAAAGAGGCGTTTGTGGTTTTTGAAATAAGCAATTCATCGCTTCATTTCTTTTTCAATAATTCCTTTATAGGTATAAAAATCAACTTGTAGCGTATGCCGAGGGGTTTGTTTATAGCGATGAGCAATCTCTTGTTTGTCCACTTCTATAGTTTTAAGCATTGCTTCTTTTGATGGCAATTTACTTTCTCCTTTGATAATTTTGGCAATCCATTTGGCTTGAATTTCGGCCAATGGCATGATTGCACCCAAAGGCTGAATCAAGGCTAAAAAAAATAAATTTTTATAAGCGGGGTGAATGACTTTATTATAAAGTCCAATATTGTTGGTTTCTTCTATATCAAATTCAGCGTAATGCTTCAAGAATGGAAACGTGATTTTATAGCCCGTTGCATAAATTATCATGTCAAAATCTTGCTCTGTACCGTCTTCAAAAACTACGGTTTTTCCTCTAAATTCCTTAATATTTGGCTTGAACTTTATCAATCCACGCCCCGAAAGGTTCAATAAATCTTGTGAAAGTGTTGGATGTTCACTCAAAACAGGTCGATTAGGTTTTGGTACTCCGTAATCTTCTTGTTTGCCACGAGCCAGCCACAAGGTAGTATTGAGAAAAAAACGTTGCAACCAAAGCGGCAGTTTTGCGGTCAACGGATTGGCTAAATTATCGAAAGGCATACTCCAAATCCAGTTGGGCGTAATATACGCTCCACTTCTGGTCGAAATCACGACCTTTCCTTTATGCTGGCGAGCGGCTTCGCAAGCAATATCAACGGCCGAGTTGCCAATGCCTACGACCAACACATCTTTATTTTGCACTTGCTCCGCTTCACGATAATAATGTGAATGAAGAATTTCACCGGTAAATTCTCCCTTAAAAGCAGGAGTTGGAAAACGTGGATTCCAATGGTGCCCGTTTGCGACAATAACATACTGATAATCATAAGATTGACGGTTGTCGAGTGTGACATTATAGCTGCCGTCTGAATTCCTTATAACATCAGTAACTGAGGTATTAAAAGTAATATGCTCACGTAATTTGAAATGTTCAACGTAATTTTCAAAATACTCAATAATATCAGAATGGTGCGGAAACATCGGATAATCATAGGGCATCGGAAAGTCAGAATAGGCCATCACCACACGGTTGGTATTGATATGCAAGCTTCTGTAGGCCGACGACAGTCCATTATCATTGTTGAATCGCCAAACTCCTCCAATATTTGAGCCTTTTTCAAAGCAATCGAACGAAACTCCTTTTTCTTTTAGAGCTTTGGCAGCAGTAATTCCAGAAGAACCAGCTCCGATGATACACACTTGTTTCATAGCAGTTTTGGTATAATATAGTATGATTTTTAAGTTTTATGACAAAAATTAAGCAATTGCATCTTCCACCAAGTCTTTAATCATTCCGCCAGCGATTGAGTTTTGGTGTATATTGTCGGGCGTCAGTTGAAAGCCGTGCATGGTCGAAATCTCATCCCAGCTTTTGCCCAGTAAATAATGATTTATTGCTGAAAAGTTCAGCAGTTTGTAGGCTTCTTCAAATGTATGTTTCAATGGTTGCGGATTTTTCTGCAAAAACTCCTTTTGGTTTTCTCTAACTGGTAAATAAATAAGTTGCTCATCGGTGGCGAGTTGCTTTACAAATTCACTGTATTTATCTGCTTTCTGATTGGCTTCGTGAGCTAAATCTTCGCCTAAAACCGGCAATGACATTACTGCGATTATTGCTTGAGTTTTTGTTTTTAACTGAAGAATAATTTCAATGTAATTTTTCTTGAAATCTTCAAAATTGGGCGATATATCTTTGCTTACTCTTCCTAAATTTTGGTAGCGTTTTTCCATTATCTTTCCCATCGTTGAGTTTACATCGTTAGTGCCAATTAAAATTGTAATAAAATTTGGCTTACATGCAATTATATCATCAATACGTTGGAGCAAAGTATATGTTAAATCAGAGTTAATTCCAGCATTAAAAACATGATAGTCAGTTAGCTGAGAGCTCAAATCGTTTACCCAATTATAACTCACATTGCCGTGTGTATTGCTATCACCAAAGCAAACCAATACTTTTTTTGAAGTATCTATTTGTTGGCGGTTTTGAGGATTCGGGTAATTTTCGGGAATATGCTTCGATACTTTTCGGTACAACCAAGCGTAAATAAGCCCAAGAGTAAAGATGATAAAAAGAATAACAATGAGAATAGACATTTATTAGCTTAGGTTTTGTTGAGATTTATGTAAAGTTAGCAAATTGTTTGGTGTTAAAAAGTGTTAAATAAACCATAATTTTGATTTTATGGCGTTAATTTCGTATAAGAATAAAAGTCAATAGTTTTCAGTCAACTTTAGCAAATCATTATAAAATTAAACTTACTGCTACACTGAATTTGTCAGACTTAAAATCGCTTTAATCCTATCATGAATTTCCGAAATATTATCATCGTCATGTTGCTTGCTTTGTTAGGTCTGATGTCCTTTCAGTGGTATTGGATTGAAAATGCGATAGCAGTAAAAAAAGAACAATTCGACCGTGACGTGAATGATGCCATGGTGGCGACTGTCAAGAAAATTGAAAAACAAGAGGTGATTTTCTTGGCAAATCAGCAAATGAAAGCCCAAGAACAGCAAAAACTCTTGGCCATAACGCAGCACAAAGTTCGTAGGCAAAGAAAGTCCAAACCTGCGGATCAAGAAATTCCGTCGCAAAATGAAGAGCTTGTCCTGAATGTTGAAAATCCTGAAAAAGAAAAACATAAAGCGATACTTTTGCCAAAAGGCATGAGTAATCATACAATTACGATTGCCCCATCGGATATTTTTTGGTCAGAACCAACATTCGAGATTCCTGAACGACAAATGGGCTTGATAAAAGACATGCTCGAAGAGCAAAATTTGGCTTGGGAAGAACTTACACAACCTACTCGCTCATTGCTAATGCGTCAGCGAAGTGTAGAAGATTTAGTTGGAGAAATCAATCGTCAAGTGATTCAATTGAGTCGTAACGAACGAAATCGAGAGCCTAAAAACCTAAGAGTTAATATCGAAAATCAACAAGGAGTAGTTACTTATAAGTATTATTACGATAACCCACAAGCGGCTGATTCTTTGAGTTTTTCTCAAAAATTGGCAAATAAAGTTGATAGACCGATTGAAATAAAGAAAAAAAGTCAAGAAAAAGATTTTCAAACCAAATTTGAGCGAGCCCAAAATAAAGCCGAACTCGTGAGAAATGTCTTGACAGATGTGATTCACGGAAGTCGTGATATTTATGAGCGTCTCGACCGTCAAACACTCGATACTTTACTGAAAAATGAACTCAAAATTCGAGGAATTTTTATTCCCTACCAATACGGTGTAAAGAATAGTTCTAATTTGATATTTTCATCGTTTGCAGTCAATTATACGCCAGATTTGCTAAAAAAAGCCTATAAAGTTTTGCTTTTTCCGAATGATTTACAGCCACAAAATCATTTCCTATATGTTTACTTTCCTGATACACAAGGTTTTATCTTACGTAATATGTGGACGGTTTTTTTAAGTTCTTTACTTTTGTTTTTGGTAGTTGGAGGTGTGTTTTACAGCTCGATAAGTACGATGTTTAAACAGAAAAAATTGGCCGAGATTAAGAATGATTTCATCAACAACATGACGCATGAATTTAAGACGCCAATCTCAACAATTTCGTTGGCGGTGGAAGTAATGAAAGACGGCGAAGTGAAAAAAGATAAAGGCAAAATGAACCGATATCTAAATATCATTCAAGATGAAAATCGCCGATTGGGTACACAAGTAGAGAAGGTGCTTCAAATGGCTTTACTTGATAAAGGTGAAGTGAAACTAAGGCTAGATAGCGTTGATATCCACGGAACTATCGAGCAAGTACTGACAAATTTAAGTGTACAAATTGAGCAGAAAAATGGCATCGTGAACCTCAAACTCAAGGCTGATAAATCAGAAATTGTGGCAGATGAAGTGCATTTGACAAACATTATTTATAATTTGCTCGATAATGCTAATAAATATTCGCCAGAAAACTCAGAAATAACGATTTGTACCGAAAATCTGGCTAACTCCTTGAAAATTAGTATTTCTGATAAAGGAATCGGTATGACAAAAGACCAAATGGCTCGAATTTTTGAACGCTTTTACAGAGTTCCGACTGGCAATTTGCACGATGTGAAAGGTTTCGGTTTGGGGCTTAGTTATGTAAAGAAAATGGTAGAACTGCACAACGGACAAATATTTGTTGAAAGTAAGTTGGGCGAAGGCAGCAAATTTGAAATAATATTTAGCCCTTCTATTGAAGTGACTTAAAAAATTAAAAATATGGCAAAAATCCTTTTAACCGAAGACGACCCAAATTTGGGAATGTTGCTTCAAGAATACCTTCAAGCCAAAGGTTTTACGACCGATTTGGCCAAAAATGGCGAACAAGGGCTCAATTTTTTCTTAGAAAAGGGTGGCTACGATATGTGTATTTTTGATGTGATGATGCCAAAAAAAGATGGTTTTTCGTTGGCGAAAGAAATCAGAATGAAGGATAAAGATGTGCCTATAATATTTCTGACGGCCAAATCAATGAAGGAAGATGCGATTCATGGTTTTAAGGTTGGGGCGGATGATTATATCACGAAGCCATTTAGCATGGAAGAATTATTGATGCGAATGAAAGCGATTTTACGAAGAATAAATAAGCAAGAGCCTGATATTCAAGTGAATAACTTCAAAATTGGTGCTTATGATTTTGATTCCCAAACCAATAATTTGATTATCAATGATTCGCAAAATAAACTTACGACCAAAGAATCAGAACTTTTGAAGTTGCTTTGTCAAAACAAAAACCAGTCCGTGAGCAGAAGTTTTGCCTTAAAACTCATTTGGGGTGATGATAGCTATTTCAATGCCCGAAGTATGGATGTTTATATAACGAAACTAAGAAAACACCTCAAAGGAGATCCTTCGCTGCAAATAATGAATATGCACGGCGAAGGTTTTAAGTTGATTTGTTGAAAACTTCAAAAAAACACGAATAAGTTGTTATTACTGATTTTTTTCAATTTATTTGTTCGCAAATCGCAAACAACGAACATGAAACAACATAATGGTATGCGGCCACTTGATATTGTGGTTTTACTTAAAATCATTTCTTACCAAAACGCTGATTGGAAAACACGAGATTTAGCAATAGATTTAGGCATAAGTCTATCCGAAATTAGTGAATCATTGAATCGGTCAATGATTGGAGGCTTGATTGATGGTACTAAAAAAAGAGTTTTTAAGAAAAACTTCTTTGATTTTTTGCAATATGGTATTCGCCATGTATTTCCTCAAATAGCAGGTAATTTAGCAATTGGTTTACCAACCGCTCATTCAGCCCCTATCTTAAAAGAAAAAATTATTTCGGAGGCAAACCTTGTTTGGCCTTGCTTAGAAGGAATTATAAAAGGTGAGAGTATTGAGCCTTTACATCCAAATGTGCCATTAGCTTGCAAAAAAGATATAAATCTATACAATATGCTGGCATTAGTGGATGTGTTGAGGATTGGAAAAACTAGAGAAATAAAAATTGCATTACAAGAACTTCAACTACTATTCGACAAAAAAATATGAGCCAACATATTAGCATTTTGAGAATCAAAGCTGTTGCGAAGGTTTTACAAGAACTAAATGAAAAAGTAGTTTTTGTTGGAGGAGCAACGGTTGCTCTATATGCCCCAATTGAGATTGCTTTGGAAGCTCGTCCAACTGATGATGTTGATATAATTATAGAATTGGCCTCTTATACAAATTATAGCAAATTAGACGAAAAACTAAGATTAGTTGGCTTTCAGAATGATATTGAGTCGGGTGTTATATGTAGGTATCGGGTGCAAGGAATTATTGTCGATGTTATGCCTACTAATTCAAATGTTCTTGGATTTAGTAATATTTGGTATCCAGAAGGTTTTAAAAATTCAATTGAAGTTGAGTTAGATAGTGAAATCTCTATTAAGATTTTTTCTCCCGAATATTTTATTGCATCCAAATTAGAAGCGTTCAAAAATAGAGGTGGAAAGGACTATAGAACCAGTAAAGATTTTGAGGATATTGTTTATATGTTGGATAATTCTGATAAAGTCGAAAGATGCATAACGACTAACAGTACAACATTGAAAAGCTATTTTAAGAGGGAATTTTCAGTATTATTGGCAGATGATAGCCTAGAAGAAGGTATATATGCCCATTTGACCCCAAGATTTGCCGCCATCAAAAGCAAGAATATTTTAGAACTATTGCAAAGAATAATAAATGCCTTATAAGACAAAAGGAGATTGGTACTAAACCAACCTCCTTTGATTTTTCTATCACTTGAATCATCTCATTCTATCAGCATCTTTCACTACTTTCTCATCACGACGAATTAGGCGATTGGCTACCCAATTTAAAGCCAAAGCTACAAAAGCTGCCCAAAAGCTATAACTAAACTCACCTTGATTTTCGGGAGCAAAAATTTTGTTGGCATCCATCTGGATTTGATAAACGGTTGCCCCCAATAAACCCGCTCCAACAAGCGAATTAAGCGAAACCAACAACATCTGACGTACACGATTTTTATACTGAAAAATTGTAAAAATCGAAAGGCCTGCCGAAAGAACTGCCAAAACCGCTAAATAATATAAGGGCGTATTTTTTACGATAGAGCCAGCTTTTACATAAGAAAGGCTGTAGGCAGTCAATGAAATTGTTTCTGTGCCTACGGTTTTGTGCCAAGTTTCTGTTCCCAAAAAGAAAACCATGCAAACAGCGACAAGTAATAATAAAAATGATTGCGGACGTTGTAACATCTTGATAAATAATTTATTTTTTGAAAATATTCTGCAAAAATACTAATTCTACCTTTCAGTTCCACCGTGGTACTGATTCATTTATTCAAAATTATTAATGTGTAAGTATTTTGATGATGTTTTCATGTTGTGGAAATTCCTGCAAAAGTGTATGTCGGTCGGGCATTTCAAAATCTACAAAATCGAAACCTGGGGCAACCGTGCATCCAACCAAAGAATAAGAGTTTTCGACGGCTGGTTTGCTACCAAACCAAACTCCCGCAGGCACAACCGCTTGAAAAACTTCCCCGTTTTCGGGGTTATTGCCAAGTTTTATGATTTGCATATTTCCTTCGTTATCAATATAATAGACATTTAGGGCATCGCCAGCGTAAAAATGCCACATTTCATCGGACTGAATTCGGTGAAATGCCGAAAAATGATGACTTTCCAACAAAAAATAAATGCCTGTGCTAAAATTTCTATCCCCCGAAAATCGTTTAGGAAGAGAGTTATCGTCAATCGTTTCAGTCGAACGATAAGTTTCTGCAAAAAATCCGCCTTCTGGATGGCTTTGCATTTTTAATTTTTCAACCCAATATTTGGCATCAAACATAGAAAAAGCTGGAATTAAGGAATGAATGTTTTATTTTTGAGCAAAATTACTTTTACAAGGCAGTAAGTAGTAAAGTTTCAAAGGCAATAAGTAATAAAGGTATAAAGATACAGAGGTGTTTACAAAGTAGATACTTTATCAGATAAATTAGGCAGCTATTTTTTTCTGTGCCTTTGCAAATGTGTGCCTATGTGCCTAAATAATTAAATAATGAAAAAGAAATTTGTCGTTGCTCTGCTTATTATTGGCGGAATCGTTTTACTCAATATTGCCGCTTCTTTTGTTTTCTTTCGCCTCGATCTTACCGAAGAAAAACGTTATTCATTGTCGGATGCAACCCAAAGTTTGCTCGAAAACCTTTCTAATGTAGACTCAACCGATGTTTTCGTGAAAGTTTATTTAGATGGCGAAGAGCTTCCGGGTGGTTTTGAACGCCTAAAACGTGCGGTTACCGAAACCCTCGAAGAGTTTAAGGTCTATGGCGGCACAAATATCAACTATAAATTTATCAATCCAAATGCCGAAACCGATAAAAAGAAACGGGAAGAGTTTTATGTAGAATTAACAAAAAAAGGTATGAATCCCACTCGGGTGGTTGATACAAAAAATGGTCGTCAAATCGAAAATATCATTTTTCCTTACGCTCTAGTGAGTGCGGGCGGCTACGAAGTGCCAGTTTTATTGCTTAAAGGCACGCAGGGCAAAACTGCCGAAGAAAAACTCAATCAGTCGAATGAAAATGTAGAATATGAATTAGCAACGGCGATTCGTAAACTTACGTTGAAAGAACGCAAAAAAATTGGTTTATTGGTCGAATTTACAAAATTAAAACCACTTAACTTTTCCGACTTAATTGCTTCATTACAAGAACGTTATGATTTGTTTTTCATCGATGCTAAAAGTTCACCAAGCTTCCATGGTCTTGATGCCTTGATTTTACCTAAGCCCGATTTTCCTGTTGATGATAGCACAAAATATAAAATCGACCAGTTTGTAATGGGGGGCGGTAGTACTTTGTTTTTCGTTGATGGATTGAAAGTCGATTCGGTGAGTTTAGAAGGTAATTTTGCTCAACCCTTAGAACTGAATCTGACAGATTTGTTTTTTAAATATGGCGTAAGAATCAACTCAAATATCATCAAAGATGGAGCAAGCTGTGCCGTTATTCCGTTGGTTGTGGGTGATTTGGGCGACAAGCCCAACATTCAGCCAGTACCTTACCGATATTTTCCTTTGATTAATAATTTTGGCAAAAGCCTTATTACCAATAACTTAGATTTAATTTTCAGTAGATACGTAGCTTCTATTGATACCGTTAGGGCCGATGGCGTGAGCAAAACGCCATTGTTGATGACTTCGCCTTATACCAAAGTGCTGAATGCTCCCGCTTTCGTGACTTTCAACGATGCCCAAACCGATACCGAACAGGCAGAATATCAAGGAGGCGTAAAAACGATTGCGTATTTGCTAGAAGGAAAATTTCAATCATTATACAAAAATCGTTTATTGCCCAATGACCCAAATTTTGCCGATTTTAAGGCCGAAAGTAAGCCAACAAAAATTATTATTTGCTCGGATGGTGATTTAATTGTGAACGAATTTAGTCAGAAAACTGGTAATCCTTTACCCCTTGGCTATGACAAAACCACACAGCACACATTCGGAAATAAAGATTTTGTAATGAACTCCATTGACTATTTAATTGACGAAGACGGTGTTATTCAAGCAAAAGGAAAAGAAGTAAAATTACGCCCGCTCGACAAACTTCGTACCCGTGATGAGCGAACATTTTGGCAAATTCTCAATATTGGTTTGCCTGTTGCGTTGGTTTTATTATTTGGGTTTATCTTGCAGTGGACAAGACGACGCAAATATGGCATTGCCTAATTTTAATCTATTTTTTGATTATTAATGAGTGAATAAAACGGATATTTTAAATGTCTCAAGGTAAAAATAATAATTAATTTTCTAGGAAACGCACAAATTAAAATTATAACAAAACGCATAATATTTTGTATTAAAAAAGGCTCATTTTCAGCTATTTTTAATAGAAAATAGTGGAATTTTACCAGCTTTCACCATAAATTTTGTATTATACTAGTTTATGTAAAATTAGATTATTTTTAGAAAAACGGTCTTAAAATTGTAAAAGTGCTTGACGAAAGGAATATTTTATTTTATTAGGGTATAAAAAAAAAAAATTGGAACTATTAGATTTGTCCAAATTTGTTAATACATTGCATATTATATTCTAAGCAAAACTGAAAAACATTCTTTCACTATGGAAGACTACAATAAAATAATCGAATCTCTTGGCGTAAAATTCGCTAAGGCACGTCACATCAGAATCTTACAAACGATTAAGATTAAAAATGTATATGATGTAGAAAACACCATTGTTGTATTATACAATGGTGAAGTAAAACTCTTAGGAAACGAGGAAAAAGTTGAGCCGGGCGACTTACTTTTTATTCCAGGTGGAAAAGCCGCAACACTAACCTACGGAACTGGTGAGCCAAAAAATATCTCTTACGAAGAGTTCATGACTCGCCGTGAAAGTTATTTCGAGTCAATGACTGACCCTTTAAACATCGGACAAGTACCAAACTCGTTTGGTTTGATTGCCTTTGAAGCAAAAGTTTTCGACTCTGTTAACTTCTTTACTTCATTGGATATTCCTCCATTTTTTATCAAAGCTCACAGCAAACTTGGCTCGTTAATTCATGATATTTTGAAGGAAGATTGCTCGGATGAAGTAGGTCGTGGTCGTGTAATTAGAAACAAAACTGAGGAGATTGTTATCGAAATTGTGCGTCATATCTTGAAAAACAGAATGTTTGTAGAGCAATTGGCCACTAACAGTACGTATTTCAAAGACCCACGTTTGATTGATATTTTTACATATATTAAAAATAGTCTTCCAGGAGATTTATCTAATAAGCAATTAGCAAACGTTGCTAACGTTTCAGAAGATTACGTTGGTCAATATTTCAAAATGTTGACGGGTATCAACCCACAAGATTATATAGAGTATCAACGTATGGAGGCTGCAGTTACGCTTTTACGTACATCTAAGAAAAGTATTCGTGCCATTGGGCATGAAGTTGGCTATAAAGATACGGCTTATTTCTGTCGTCGTTTCAAGATGATGTTTGGAATTCCGGCAGGAAAAATGCGAAGAAGAGAATCATTAATGATTGGTTAAGATTTTTTCCGCCCATCAGAATACTTCATAATTGCTAAAGTCGCTCGCATTAACGAGTGACTTTTTTGTTGAAATGTTCTACTGGTTTAAAATTAAATTAGTCCATTTTGAGAAATTTGATAAAACTCTCTTAAATTCGTTTTTAAGATTTCACCGAAAGAACCGAATAAATGTCCTCTAAAAAAACGTCAGAAAACTCTCGTCGAAACTTTTTAAGTGCTTCATTATTAGCAGCTTATGGTCTGACAAATTTGAATTTTACCGCTAAAAACGATAATCTTAAAATTATCAAACCAGCTGCACTGAAAAAAGGTGATACAATAGGTTTGGTTTGCCCTGCGTATTCAGCATTTATTAAAGAAGAAGTGACGATTGCAGTTGAAGGCCTGCAAGCAATGGGATTTGAGGTTTTGCTAGGAAAACATATTTTCGACCGCTACGGAAACCTCGCTGGTAAAGACGACGACCGTGCTGCTGATATCAATGAGATGTTTGCCAATAAAAAAGTCGATGCCATCATGGCCATGCACGGAGGTTGGGGAAGTGCCAGAATTTTATCACTAATTGACTACGAAATCATCAAGAAAAACCCAAAGATTTTTATTGGGTATAGCGATATAACCGCCTTATTATTAGGCATTTACAGTCAAACAGGACTCGTCACTTTTCATGGACCCGTTGGCTCTTCAACCTGGAATGCTTTTACAGTCGATTATTTCAAAAATACCTTAATTGATGGAAATGCTACACGTATGAGCAACCCTATTCGGAAAGAAGACGCTTTGGTGCAAATGGAAGACCGCATTTATACTATTTATGGAGGGACAGCAAGTGGAAGATTAATTGGCGGAAACCTCACGGTGCTTTCTCATATTCTTGGCTCAATATATGTTCCTGATTTCAAAGGAGCAATTCTATTCATCGAAGATGTACAAGAAGATACCTATCGCATTGACCGCATGATGACGCAACTCAAAATCACAGGAATTCTGAATCTATTATCAGGAGTCGTTTTCGGAAAATGTACCGACTGTCCACCATCAAAAAACTATGGCTCACTAACGCTTGAAGACATTTTTGAAGACCATATAAAACCACTCAAAATTCCAGCGTTTTCTGGGGCAATGATTGGACATATCAAAGAAAAGTTTACCGTTCCGATTGGCATCGAAGCTACCATTGATGCCGACGAAGGAGTCATTAAACTCAAAGAGTCAGCCGTTTTCTAATAAGGTGTGAACAGCCTTATTCGCAGTTTTTTTTATTTTATTTTACAACAACTGACGAAGTGTAAATCGTCCAATAATGAAAATGAAAACTAAACTTATTCCACTCTTTATTTTATTTGGTATTTTTTCAACAAAAGCACAAAAATGGGAGCGAATATCAAGTGAAGATGGCACAATTCCTCTTTCTTGGAAAACTACTCAGCAAACTGCCTCACTTTCAGTTGATATTGACAAAGATGGTATCGAAGAATTTGTAATGGCTGGACGTGGACAAGCAACCTCTATTATGTACCTCAAATTCGACGGTGCAATTGGCTGGCGAGAGTTTGTCGTTGAGAAAGAAGCCCTTCCTATCGAAACTGGCGGTACATTCTACGATATCGATAGTGATGGCGATAACGACTTGGTTTTTGGTGGCGACGCCCAAAGTAATAAAATTTGGTGGTGGGAGAATCCCACACCGTTTTTTAATCCCAATGTGCCTTGGCATCGTTATGAAATCAAAATCGACGGAGAAAACCAGCACCAAGATATGGTTTTTGGCGATTTTAAGCAAACTGGTAAAGCTCAACTTGCATTTTGGAATCAAGGAGGAAAAACTTTATTTGTGACTAATATTCCAAGTGAGGTGCGTCGAGAAAAATGGGTTTTCGAGCCAGTTTTTGTGGCTGAAAATAATCTAAAAAATAACAAAGGCTGTGTAGTTGCCGACGTTGACGGTGATGGGAATACAGATTTAGTTGCAGGAAATTATTGGTTTAAATACGCTGATGGAAAATTTAAGCCTACGAAAGTTGGTGATGAAGGTGGAAGAGTGGTAGCTGCCAAATTTAGAGCAGGCAAAAAAGTGCAATTCGTGTTTGCTCCAAGCGATAATAAAGGTCGTTTGATGCTCTACGAATGTGCTGGAAGTGCAGAAGTATCAGCCAACTGGAAAGGCCGTGATTTGATTGGGCATGAACTATCATACGCACACACACTCGAAGCAGCCGATATCAATGATGATGGCAATTTGGATATACTTTGTGCAGAAATGGTAAAATGGGAGTCCACATTGGATGGCAAAGATACAGTTGATAATCCAAATGCTGAGGCTTTCATTCTTTACGGTGATGGGAAAGGCGGTTTTACAAAAACAAATTTTCAGAAAGGCTCAGATTTTCACGAAGGACGAATAACGGATATTGATGGCGATGGTGATATGGATATTCTATCAAAATCATACATTTGGAAAACTCCACGAGTAGAAATGTGGCTACAAAACGGTACTGGCGAACGCCAAGCGAATATCAGCAAAGTATTAAGCGACCGCATCGGACTCGAGTTGTATAGTTTAAGAGATTATTTAAAAACCGATGTAAAAGGTACGCTTGCTTATGCAAAAAGTCTCGGTATAACCGAAGTTGAGGTTGCGGGAACTTACGGAATGAAAACCGAAGATTTTAAAGTTGAATTAGACAAAGCAGGGCTAAAACCATATAGTACACTGCTTGATTTTAATCTTTTCAAAGATAGTATTAATAAAGTTGTGGCAACCTGTAAAGCCTTGGGGATAAAATACGCTGGTTGTGCTTGGATTCCTCATGTAAGCAATAAATTTGGTAAAGAAGATGCCGACAAAGCCATCAAGGTTTTCAATGAAGCAGGCGAGGCTCTGGCAAAAGAAGGCATTAAGTTTTATTATCACTGTCATGGCTACGAATTTAAACCTACCGAAGAAGGCACTCTTTTCGACTATATTGTCAAGCAAACAAACCCCGACAACGTTGGTTTTGAATGTGATGTTTATTGGGCATTTCATGGTGGGCAAGACCCTGCTCTTTTGCTTAAAAAACACAAAGGTCGTTTTGTTGCTTTGCACATCAAAGATATGAAAAACGGTCAAGAAACTGGTGAGTTATCTGGCGGAACGCCATTGACTTCTGACGTGGTCATTGGAACTGGGCAATTAGATTTCAAAAAAATCTTGCGAGCGGCCATTCAGACGGGCGTAAAATTCTATTATATCGAAGATGAAAATGCCGAGGTAAAAGAACATTTGCCAGTTTCAATACGCTATCTCAGAAATTTAAAATAATGAGTAAAAGCCTTTATTTCGCTCCTTGAGCATACCGAAACACGATTAAATTGGAGTTTCGGTTATGCTCAGCTACTTCTTTTTAAATTCTTAATAATCATCGCCATTTTATGACCTTAAATACAATTTGAGCGTAGTTGTTCTTTTCATATAAAATGCCGATGTGGTTTTTATCCATTTTTACAATGTCAGAGTAAGCAGCATAATCCTTTACTTTTTTATCGTTACTTTTTTCTATAACTTGCGTCCATTCCCAAGTTTTTCCTTCGTCAAAACTTATTCTTAGCGTTAGATTATCTCGATTTTGAGTATCAGCAGCATTGCAAAAGGCTAAAATTTGCTTACCTTTTTTTATTCCCAATGATAATATACTTCCTTCACAAACAGGGTCAGGTAGATTTGGGTCTAAATACGTTTTATCCCAAGTTTCTCCACCATTTTTGCTTTTTGCTACTATTCGCTGACGAATATCTCCTTTCTGATTCCTCATATTCATCATTAAACCATTCTCTGAAATTTCGGTTGCGGTGGCTTCATTGCTTCCTGCAAGTTCAATAGTTTGACTTAAATGAAATGTTTTTCCATGGTCGTCTGTGAAAAATCCGTGAGCAGCATAATCTGTAAATTGCTTTTGTGGCTCACCCGCCGAATGATTGGCTGCAACAAAAATCCGTCCCCTGTATTTTCCCGACTGAAACTGCATGGCGTGGCCTGGTGTATTGGCATACGATCGCCAATCTTCTTTGAAACGATATGTTGCATTTGGTTGATTCGGGCGATGCACTTGACATGTTATATTAATGCTTTCGCTCCAAGTTTTGCCTCCATCAGTTGAAGTTTTATACCATACTTCTCTTAAGCCTTTACCTTTTCTTACTTCATTTTCGTGGTTATTTCCTGTATTATAAAACAAAAACAAACGACCTCTTGGAAATTCGGGGTCAGTAGTATCAAAAACAGGAGCGGGATTGCCAGCTTGTAAAGAATCATAATTGACAACGGTTGTTGGCTCGCTCCAAGTTTTACCGTTATTCTGGCTTCGCTTCAATACAATATTTATATCCCCAAAATCGCCACTTCCTTTTACTCTGCCTTCAGCAAAAGCTAATAAAGCACCGTTTGGAGACTTAACTATTGCAGGAATTCTATAAGATTTATGGCCTTCACTTCCTGACGCAAAAACTGGCTTTTGAGCCATTAATTGGGAGGTAGTAAGTAAAACAATAATAAATGATTTATACATAACAAATATGTCTATTGAGACTAAATAAAACTCAAAATAACAAATTATTAGGTATTTTTCTTGCTACTTTTCAGTTTATTGATTAAATAATTATCTTTGAGCATCCTTAGATTTTTAATTACTCTAACTTAATGCCTCACATCTTTTATTTGCCCATTACGGTTGCTCCCGAAGATATTGACGAGCTCAATCACGTAAATAATATCGTTTATCTGCGTTATGTGCAAGATGCAGCCATTGGGCATTGGAAAACCGTTCCGCAGGAAATTGCTTCTCAGATTATCTGGATGGCTCGTCGACACGAGATTGATTACCTCAAACAAGCTTTTTTAGGAGAAGAATTAGTTGCCAAAACTTGGGTTGATGATTTTGTGGGGGTAAAAAGTATCCGTCATTGCGAAATCATGCGAGGCGAAGAAATTTTGGCTCGCTCAGTTACACATTGGATTTCGCTCGATGCCCAAACTTTACGCCCGAAACGCATCACAGAAGAGATTGTAAAGCAATTTTTCCCCGAAACGGAATAAAGAAAATTAAAAAAACTCCGATTTTCTAATAAAATAGTCATATTTTTGTCATTAAGTGAAAAAGTGTATCTATCGAATATGGTACACTAAAAAAAGATAATAGATAACTAATAACTGCCGAAATGGGACTTTTTGACTTTTTTAGCAAGGAAAAAAAAGACACGCTTGACAAAGGCTTAGAAAAAACAAAAACCAGTATTTTTGATAAAATCTCACGGGTAATTGTTGGTAAATCGAAGGTTGATGAAGAGGTTTTAGACGAATTAGAAGAAATTTTGATTAGTTCGGATGTGGGTGTTGAGACGACAGTGAAAATTATTCGTCGAATCGAAGCAAGAGTAGATAGAGATAAATATTCTAATGTCGAGGAATTAGGTATTATTTTGCGGGAAGAAGTTGCGGCACTTTTGTCGGAAAATAACTCACAGGATGTTAAAGATAGCTTCGAGACCGAGCATTTGCCGAAACCTTACGTATTGATGGTTGTGGGAGTAAATGGCGTTGGAAAGACAACTACGATTGGGAAATTGGCATATCAGTTTCATAAAAGAGGCAAAAAAGTGGTTTTGGGAGCAGCCGATACTTTCAGAGCAGCAGCCGTTGACCAACTCAAACTTTGGGGCGAACGTGTAGGGGTAGTTGTCGTTGACCACGGAATGAACACCGATCCATCGTCGGTAGCATTTGATGCTGTGAAAAAAGGCATAGAACTCGGTGCCGACATTATCATCATTGATACGGCTGGACGATTGCACACAAAAGTAAATTTGATGAATGAATTGGGTAAAATTAAACGTGTTGTGCAAAAATTCTTACCCGAAGCTCCGCACGAAGTTATGCTCGTTTTAGATGGAAGTACTGGTCAAAATGCGGTAATTCAAGCAAGAGAATTTACGAAAGTGACTGAAATTAATTCTTTGGCCATTACAAAACTTGATGGAACAGCCAAAGGAGGTGTAGTTATCGGAATTTCGGATGAGTTCAAGATTCCAGTAAAATATATTGGGGTTGGCGAAAAAATGGACGATTTGCAGGTTTTCAACAAAATGGAATTTGTTGATTCGTTGTTTAAAAAATAAGTTCTTTCTGGTTCAATTCTATAGCCCATTCATAATAAAAAAGCAACGGTTTAAAATCGTTGCTTTTTTTGAGGCAATAAATCAGATAGACCCGTTAAAACTCATAACTTTACACAACTATTCAACACCAAAACCAAACATGAAAAACTTGACACACTTCCGCACTTGCAATCTTTGTGAGGCCATGTGCGGACTCGAAATAAAGGTAGAAGACGGCATCGTAACCAAAATTGAAGGTGATAAAAATGACCCTTTCAGTCGAGGTCATATTTGCCCGAAGGCGGTTGCTTTGAAAGATATTTATGAAGACCCCAATCGCTTAAAATTTCCAGTGAAACGTGCCGAAAATGGCTGGCAGCAGATTTCGTGGGAAGCTGCTTTTGTAGAAGTTGTTAGTAAAATCAAAGAAATTCAAGCAAAAAATGGCAATAATGCTGTAGCGATTTATCAAGGGAATCCTTCGATACATAATTTGGGAACTACCATGAACTCTCCGCTATTTGCAAAATCTTTACGTACAAAAAATATGTTCTCGGCAACTTCGGCCGACCAACTTCCGCATCATTTTGCTGCTTGGCAAATGTTTGGGCATCCAATGTTGATGCCTATACCAGATATTGATTTTACTGATTTTATGCTCATCATTGGCGGCAACCCAATTGCTTCAAATGGCAGTATTATGTCGGTGCCAGATGTGGCTAATCGCCTAAAAGCTATCCAAAAACGTGGAGGAAAAGTGGTGGTTATCGACCCACGTCTTACCGAGACTGCTGCCAAAGCTGACCAACATTTTTTCATTCGTCCAGGTACAGATGCTTTTTTGCTTTTAGCAATTATTCAAACACTTTTTGCCGAAAACCTAATAAATCTTGGCAGATTAAACGATTTTACTGATGGAATTGATTTATTAAAAGAAATTTCTGCTGAATTTACCCCCGAAATAGTCGAAAAGCAAACAGGCATTTCTGCAGAAAATATTCGCCAACTTACAGATGATTTTGTTCAGGCAAAATCGGCGGTTTGCTACGGTAGAGTAGGGGTTTCGGTGCAAACTTTTGGAAGTATTGCTCAATGGTTAATCAACGCAATCAACGTGCTTACAGGAAATCTTGACCGTACAGGCGGAGCGATGTTTACTGCTCCAGCCGTTGATTTTTTGGCAAGAGCCAAAACTGATAATCGTTTTAATCGTTGGCAGAGTCGAGTGCGTGGTTTGCCTGAGTTTTTGGGCGAATTGCCTGTTGCTACGCTTGCCGAAGAAATTTTGAACGAAGGTGAAAATCAGATAAAATGCTTGATTACGAGCTGTGGAAATCCGATTTTATCCACACCTAATGGTGGACAACTCGATAAAGCCTTTGATTCGCTTGAATACATGGTGGCGATCGATATTTACATCAATGAAAGCACCCAACATGCCGATATTATTTTGCCACCCGCTACGGGTTTAGAAGTGCCGCATTATGACATGACTTTTCATGTATTGGCGGTAAGAAATACAGCTAAATTTTCAGAAGCACTTTTCCCGAAAGCCGATGGAGCAAAATATGATTGGGAAATTTACCAAGAATTGGCTTATCGCATGAATCATCCAGAATCAAGCAATGAAGGCTTTGTTTCGGAAGCTCCCGAAGTAAAATTAGATTTGGGTTTGCAATTTAGCCCTTATGGACTTTCTTTGCAAAAACTCAAAGAAAATCCGCATGGAATTGATTTAGGAGCATTAAAATCGTGCTTGCCAAATCGACTTTTTACACCCGAAAAAAGAATAAATGTTGCCCCAGAAATTTTAGTAAAAGACATTAATAGATTACGTAAGTCACTGAATAATAGCGGTTTAAGCAATGGTTTTGAATACCTGTTAATCGGAAGAAGGCATTTACGAGATAATAATTCCTGGATGCACAATTCAGAAAGATTAGTAAAAGGTAGAAACCGGTGTACACTGATGATGCACTCAGAAGATGCAAGAAACTTGAATCTAGAATTGAATTCTTTGGTTAAAGTGACATCAAGAGTTGGTTGCGTAGAGCTTCCCATCGAAATTACCGACCACATGATGCGAGGTGTTGTGAGTATGCCGCATGGTTATGGTCATGCCCGAAAAGGTGTAAAACTCGACATAGCGATACAACACGCAGGCGTAAGCATAAATGACCTTACAGATGAGTTGGTTTTAGATGAACTAACAGGTAACGCTGCCTTCAATAACGTAGCAGTGAAAGTTGAAAAAGTTTAAAAATAAATAGAAATCCTATAATCCCGAAATCGTTTAATCGTGTCTATTTTTCTTGCGTGTTTGGCAGCATTTGTAGCTGGTTTTATTGATTCAATCGTTGGTGGTGGTGGATTGGTGCAAGCTCCTGCATTGTTCATTTTATTTCCTCATTATTCTGTTCCTCAGATTATCGGTACAAATCGTTTTGCTTCTTTTATGGGAACTGGCGTTGCTGGCTATCAATATTCTAAAAAAGTAAAAATCCCACTAAAAACCATTCTTTTTGCAGGAATTGGGGCAGGTGTAATGTCATATTCGGGAGCATTGATTTCGAGTTTGATGAGCGAACGCATCTTGAAACCAACGATTTTAGTCTTGATGACGCTCATCGCCATTTATACGTACTTCAAAAAAGATTTGGGACAAGAAGACAATCATCGCTTTGAATTGGGAAAAATACCTCTTTACGGGCTTTTAATAGGAATGACAACAGGGTTTTACAATGGTTTTGTAGGGCCAGGAACTGGCAGTTTGCTTGTTTTTGGTTTTGTGAGTATCGTCGGCTATAATTTTCTTATAGCTTCAGCAATCTCGAAGGTAGTCAATGTTGTAGCCGATATTTGTTCGTTGATATTTTTTGTAGCCAAAGGCTACGTAATGTTTAGTATTGCGATTCCAATGATGGTCTGTAATATGGCTGGCTCGTATGTAGGCAGCCGAATGGCATTACTGCGTGGAAATGGCTTTATCAGAATCTTGTTTTTGGTAGTAGTTTTTGGTTTGATTCTGCGATTTGGCTTTGATATTTGGATGATGAATTGATGAAAAACCTCATAGGTTTTTGAAACCTATGAGGTTTGAAAATGATTCTTATAAGTCTGAAAAATCAAAAGTGTCTAAAAAGGCAGTTGTGAACAAACCAGATTTGAAAATTTCGTCGTCCATCAATTTAATGTGGAACGGAATCGTAGTTTTGATGCCTTCAATCACAAATTCTTGTAAAGCACGCTTCATGCGAGTCAAAACTTCTGCTCTTGATTGTCCCGTAACGATAAGTTTCGCAATCATTGAGTCATAATTTGATGGAATCGTGTAGCCTGCATAAACGTGGCTGTCGATACGAACACCGTGTCCACCAGGGAAATGCAAGTTCGTAATTTTACCAGGTGATGGACGGAAATTATTTTTTGGGTCTTCAGCATTGATACGGCATTCCATTGCATACAATTTTGGAAAATAATTTTTACCTGAAATCGGCACACCTGCTGCTACTTTTATTTGCTCTTTAATCAAATCAAAATCAGTAACTTCTTCAGTAATCGGGTGCTCAACCTGAATACGGGTATTCATTTCCATGAAGTAGAATTTACCGTGCTTATCAACCAAAAACTCAATCGTTCCTGCACCTTCGTAACCAATAGCTTCCGCACCTTTGATGGCTGCTTCACCCATTTTTTCACGTAACTCTTGTGTAACAATCGGTGAAGGAGTTTCTTCAATAAGTTTTTGGTGACGACGCTGAATCGAACAATCACGCTCCGAAAGGTGACAAACTCGACCGTTTTGGTCGCCTACGATTTGAATCTCAATATGGCGAGGTTCTTCAATAAATTTTTCTAAATATAAACCATCGTTTCCGAAAGCTGCACCAGATTCCATTTTGGCATCGTCCCAAGCTTTTTGAAAATCTTCGGCTTTGTGAATGATTCTCATACCACGACCACCACCACCAGCAGTAGCTTTCACGATAACAGGATAACCCATTTCGTTAGAAAGACGAATACCTTCCTCAACTGATTCGAGCAAACCATCAGAGCCTGGGATTACAGGAACACCAGAATCTCTCATTGTTGCTTTGGCAGTTGCCTTATCGCCCATTGAATTGATTTGGTCGGCAGTTGCACCGATAAATTTGATGCCATATTCAGCACAAATTCTCGAAAATTCGGCATTTTCTGATAGAAAACCATACCCTGGGTGAATCGCATCGGCATTAGTAATTTCAGCCGCCGAAATGATATTCGGAATGCTCAAATATGACTGACGACTGGCCGCTGGCCCGATACAAACAGCTTCATCGGCAAATCTTACGTGCAGACTGTCACGGTCGGCAGTAGAATAAACCGCTACTGTTTTGATGCCCATTTCACGGCAAGTTCTGATAATTCGGAGGGCGATTTCGCCTCTGTTGGCTATTAATATTTTTTTAAACATGGGTTTTTAATTAAGCATACATTAATTTGCCCTTAGGCTGTGGAATTGGACGATTTAGGAGTTGAGCTGTTTCTATCCACTCAGAAATTATCATTTCGGTATTTGCCAAAGCTTTTTGGTAAGTTTCTCCATCAGCCATGCAACCTGCTAATTCAGGTACCTCAGTAAGGAAAGAATTGTCTTTTTCGCTCCAATATATTATTATTTCGTATTTAGAGTTCATTTTTCCACTTGCAAAAAATTGGAAATAGTTATAATTGTTGTTTTTCCAAATATATGAATATCTAGTAAGTCTTTATCGCCTGTTAATAAGAAATCAGCATTTCCATCAATAGAAAGGGAAAGTTAAAAATTATCTTTTGGGTCTCTACAAATGTCTATTTTGCTTGTAATTATGATAAAATCTGCATATTCTTCTATAATTTCAAGAAGTTCTTCAATATCTGTTTGTGAGAAAAAACGTCTAAATTTAGGTCTTTTAGCAACATCTAAAAATTCATGCAGTAATTCTTCACTAAAAACCAAAATACACTGCTTTGAAAATAGTAATTCATCAAGTTTAGAAAAGCTTTTTGTAATGATAAAACTAATCCAAAGGTTTGTATCAATGATAATTCTACTCATTTTCTTTAGCATAGCGTTTGGCTCTTACTAATTCCACTTCTTTGGTTATTTCATCCAATGTTGGAACTGATGTTGCTTTTGAACGCATTTTTCTCAAAACATTTGCAAAACCACTTTTCGCATTTGGATTTTGAATGGCAATAAGATTCAAATCTGCTAAGTCTTTCAAGAGTCTTTTAGCTTTTGGGTTTAATAACTCAATCGTTAGCGTATTCATGATTTCATTCGTTTATTTTCAATTTACATACTTCGTAAGTGGTAGTTGGGTCTTTTCGCCAATAAAAATCACCAAAGGTGTCTTTTGTACTAATACTTATATTGGCTTTGGTAATGTCTGCGACACAAACTGCTTTGATTGAATTATTATGGCACCAAAAGTACAGTAAATTAACATTTCTACTAACATCTAAAACTGTTAATTGATTGTTGTAACAATGCAAGTCTGTTAAGTTTATATTTTTGTTGACATCTAAAACTGTTAATTGATTCGACGTGCAACCAAAAAATCGTAAATTTATATTTTTGCTGACATCTAAAATTGTTAATTGATTAGAGCTGCATCTAAAGTCTCGTAAATTTATATTTTTACTGACGTCTAAAACTGTTAATTGATTTTCAGAACAATCCAAGAACTGTAAATTTATATTTTTACCGACATATAAAACTTTTAATTGATTCTTTAAACAAGATAACTGTTGTAAATTTATATTTTTTCTGACATCTAAAACTGTTAATTGATTGAAGCCACAAATCAATGTTTGTAAATTAACATTTTTGCTAACATCTAAAATCGTTAATTGATTATAATAGCACCATAACTTTTGCAAATCTTTAAATGCTTCAATTCCAGTAAGACTCTTTATTTGCTGTCGAGATATATCTATTTCTGTTACCCCTTTCGCATCATCAGTATTCATTTTGCCATTTACTATGCCATCTTTATCAATTTTTTATCAACCAAATATTTCTCAAAATTAGCATCAGGAATAGTTACAAAAGTGGGCGAGACTTCCTTTGTTTTACAAGCATATAATAAAGTTATAACAGCAAAAAGTATTATATTTTTCATTCAATTCAAGGAAACATCTTGTAAATTTCTTTTCTACTCAAAACACGAGAAAGTATAAGTGTATCACCTTCCAAATAAAATCCCAATCTAAAATCTTTATTTCGGTTAAATTTTAATCGAAATGCTTTCAATTTTGGGTAGCCACTCATCTTTTTTATGGAATAAGGTATTTCGTTTAACATATTGGCACTTTCGATAGCTTCTAAAACTTCATCTAATTCGACTACTACTTCAATCGGGATTTTCTTCAAATCTCTATTGAAGGAACTTTCAAATTCAAACTTCATGCCGTTGCCATTTTACTTTCTTCTGCTTTCATTCGTATCCATTCACGAAGGTCATTCTGCTCATCATTAGTCATTCGTCCCTCCTTTTTTCCTTCTTCTATTGCCTTCAACATGGACACATCTTCTTGCTCTTCGGTCATATAAAATTCATCAACCTCCTGCACTTTTCCATGTACGGCTTTGGCTGTTTCCATGAATAAGCGTTTATATTTTTTATCAACTTCAATAAGTAGTTTCATAAAATGATAGGTTAAAAATAAAATTCAACTCGGTAAAGTAAGCAAATCATTCACACTTATTTCAAAATCATCAAGAACAGGTTCTGCCGAACAAATATCATCATCAGTACAAATCTGTATGTTTTTGGGTGATGTAAATATGTGTACCTGACGGAACGCCGCCCGTTTAAGGTTTGGCATAATCAACCAAATAACTTGCACACCTGCCGCAAAATATTCTTGATTTTTTCTAAGATTTTATTCTGGTTATCGCTCGGGGTAATGATTTCAATCACAAATGCAGGAAGCGGAACGCCGCCCGCTTGATTAATACCTTTAGCCATTTCAATAATTTGTTCCCCTGTAAAATACGAAAAGTCAGGTCTTCGTAATTGGTTGGAAGATGTCATAATATCAACCACTGACATTAATTCACCATCACTTTGAGATGCTATAGTTTTGAAAAAAGGTCTTTTTATATTTTGAATAATAAAGAACTCGGTTTGTTTAAAATGTTCACTTTTCTCTATCTTCCCTTTGTTCCACTCGTATTTATAGCGAGTTTCGGGTTTCCAGTTAAGGAAACCTTGAAATGTGCGAGGATAATGAACAGATGCCATGAGCGTATTAGATTTTAGTTTGGCTCAACCAAGAACAAAGGCTGGTCGAACTCAACTGGAGTTGCGTTTTCTACCAAAACTTTAACGATTTTACCCGAAATTTCAGATTCAATTTCGTTGAAAAGCTTCATTGCTTCGATGATACAAACAACTTTCCCGATTTCAACAACATCACCAATTTCAACAAAATTTGCTTTGTCTGGCCCTGCCGAACGGTAGAAAGTGCCAATCATTGGCGACTTGATTGTGATAAAATTATTTGCTTCAGCAACTGGTGCAGCAGCAACTTGAGCAACGGCAGCCGCAACTTGTTGAACCGGTGTTGGTGCAGCCACTGGAGCTTGAGCAATATAAGTTGGCTGTGCTTGAACAGCCACTGGAGCGGCATTAGAATAACGCTTGATAGCAAGTTTCAACTCCGAAGTTTCGATGTTTACTTCGTCTAAACCTGATTGAGATATAAAATCTATCAATTTCTGGATGTCTTTTGTTTCCATGAAGGGTATAAGATTATTCGTGCTTTTTGAGTATTTGTCTTACAAATGTAAAAAGAAAGACGATACCTACAAAGAAATAAGAAAACAGAAACACCTTATTGGAAGCGTTGTTGTTCTTTTAAACTTAAATAGAGGTATCGTCTTCGGTATGTTTCAATATAGGATTCAATCAATTTGTATAAATGACTTAAAATAAAAGGCTTTTATTCAAAATTGTTGATGTGTTATTTTGCTTCTTTTACTCTTGAATCGTATTCGTAAGTAGTGGTGTTTACACGTATCAATTCGTCGTTATCAATAAAAAGTGGCACTTTGATAGTTGCACCCGTTTCAACCGTTGCTGGTTTATTGGCACTTGTAGAAGTATCACCTCTCAAACCTGGCTCGGTATAAGTTACACGAAGCTCAACGTATTGAGGTAATTCTACGCTCAAAATAGTTTCTGTTTCTGCATGAACAAGGACTGATACCAATTGACCGTCTTTCATCAAATCGGCTTGTGGAACTAACTTTTCGTCAAGATTAAATTGCTCGAAAGTTTCGTTTTCCATGAAGTTATAGCCCGATTCATCTTTATAAAGAAATTGATATTCTCTTTTTTCAATACGTGCCGTAACAACCGTTACACCAGCATTAAAAGTATTATCAATCACTCTCCCTGTTTTGATATTTCTGAGTTTAGTTCTAACGAAAGCTGGCCCTTTACCTGGCTTTACGTGTTGAAAATCTGTAATTGTGTATAGGTCGCCGTTCCAATCCAAACAAAGACCATTTCTAAAATCTGCGGTTGTTGCCATTACTAAATTTATCTTTTTTTATTGATAATGTATAATTGAGGTGGGTAACCCGAGCAATGCAAAATAAATTTCAATAAAAGATTCGACTAATTTTCCATTATCAATTATTCATTTCCCATTATTAGATTGACCATTTTATAAAAGCTGCTCCCCACGTAAATCCACCACCAAAAGCTGCCAAAATAAGGTTATCACCTTTTTTGATTTGTTTTTCGTAATCGAATAAGCACAAAGGAATTGTTGCGGCTGTTGTATTGCCGTATCGTTGGATATTGAGCATTACTTTTTCATCGCCAATACCCATGCGGCGAGCAGTTGCATCAATGATACGTTTATTGGCTTGGTGAGGAACTAACCATGCCACATCATCACCCGTAAGGTTATTTTTCTCCATAATTTCGGCCGAAACATCTGCCATGTTTGTCACGGCAAACTTAAAGACCGATGGACCTTCTTGGTGAATATTGTGCCATCTGTTATCGACTGTTTCGTGGCTCGCTGGGTAACGGCTTCCGCCGCCTTTCATAATTAAATGATTTTCGCCAGTACCATCAGATTTCAAGATAAAATCCAACAGTCCTTCGTTTTCGGTGGTTGGTTCGAGCAAAACAGCTCCTGCACCATCGCCGAAAAGTACACAAGTTGTACGGTCGGTATAATCAACGATTGCCGACATTTTATCAGCACCGATAACAATTACTTTTTTGTATCTGCCAGACTCAATAAACTGTGAGCCAATAGAAAGTGCGTATAAAAAACCCGAACAAGCTGCCAAAATATCAAAACTACCAATCGTCGGAATACCACATTGCGTACAAACCAAATTGGCGGTAGAAGGAAACATATAATCAGGTGTTACCGTTGCACATATCACCAATTCAATATCTTTTGGGTCAGTTCCTGTTTTAATAAGTAAGCCTTTCACTGCTTCTGAGGCCATGTGTGAAGTTGCCAAGCCTTCACCTCGTTGAATATGGCGTTCTTTAATACCGGTACGAGCAATAATCCACTCGTCGTTTGTATCTACCAATTTCTCTAAGTCTTCGTTGGTCAAAATATCTTCTGGCACATAGCCATGAACACCAGTGATTGCTGCTTTTAATTTCATTTTATAAAATTTGAATATAAGCGACATGCAGTAGGCTTTATGCTTATAGGAATCATTTCAACTTGTTTTCAACAAAAATAATTGAAGTAAAATAAAGCGTATTGCGTAATGCTTACAGCTTTTTACAGAGATAATCAATCTTGGTAAGATTCGATAATCTGTTCGGTTACTTTTGATTCGACTTGACGAATAGCCAAGAAAATCATGTTTTTGATAGCTTCGGGCGATGAAATTCCGTGTGCCACAATTACATTGCCTCTGATACCAATAATTGGACTACCTCCACCGACTTCGTAATTCATACGGTCGATGAAGGGGTCATTGATACCTTTTGAGGCTGCATAATCATAGAACGATTCGCCCATTTTGAAGATAACATTTCCTGTAAAACCTTCGGTTACGATTACATCGGCTTTCCCATCAAACAAATCGCGTCCTTCTATGTTGCCGATGAAGTTGATTTTTTTGTTGATTTTGAGTAATTGATGAGCCGTTTGGACTACTGTTGAGCCTTTCTGCTCTTCTTCACCAATATTTAGTAAAGCAACTTTGGGATTAGAAATTCCGAATGCAAATTTTGTATAAAGTGAACCGAGCTCGGCAAATTCGGACAAAACTTCGGGTTTACAATCGGCATTAGCACCAATATCAAGCATTAAGCTATACTTGCCATTTTTTAGGGGAAGAAAACCCGCAATAGGTGGGCGTTGGATATTTCCAACGGTTTTAACTGTAAAGAGTGAACCCACCATCATAGCACCGGTATTTCCAGCACTACAAAAAGCATCGACTTGTTTCTCCTTTAAAAGTTTAAACCCAACTCCAATGCTGGAATTGGGTTTTTGAGAAAAAGCCCTTGTCGGATGTTCACTCATCTCGATAATATCGTCAGCATTAACCATTTCAATAGCAAGAGCAGGATATTTCATTGTTCGTAAAATATCGAGCATTATACCTTGTTTACCAATTAGAACCAGCTTTACGCCTTCGGGCAATTGGTTGGCGGCATTTACAGCACCTTCGACGATGGCTTTGGGAGCAAAATCACCCCCCATAACATCTACGGCAATTTTCATAAAAGCAATCTCTAGGTTGAGTAAATATTTGTTTTAGGGTAACAGCTACTGGCGTTTATTATGTGATTAGCACACAATCTAATAGGTAAGTAACCAGTATCCAGCCACAAGTATTATTAAGCTTTTTGATAGCCTTCAGCAACTAATTTGCCTTTGTAAAATAAGTTGCCTTCAAATACGTGTGCACGGTGACGAACATGAATTTCGCCAGTAGTAGCATCTACCGATAAGGCTTTAGTTGATAAAGAATCGTGCGTTCTACGCTTATCTCTTCTTGATGTCGAATGTCTTCTCTTAGGATGTGCCATTTTACTATTAACAATTAACTATTTACAAAATTTATATATCTAAATTAATCAGCGAAAAAGAATCCATAGCTTAAAGGCTCATTCTTTATTCTTAATTATTCATTCTTAATTTACCAAGAGCAGCCCATCTTGGGTCGATTTCTTGCTCTTTAAGGTCTTCGGATGATTCTTGTTCTTTTACAGAGGTATAAACCATCAAACCATCTTCGTCAATATCCTCATTTCTGAATCTTGGATGTAGCTTCTTCATCGGAAGCGAAATGCCAATAAAATCATAAATGTGTTGAGCTATATTGATAGTGTCGGCTCCATAAGGAATCATTTCAATTTCGTCAGAAATTTCTTCGTAACGGTCGCCAAACTTATAAATATACTTTTCTGAAACTTGTACTTCTTCATCAAACAATTCAAGACTTCGGTCGCAGGTTAATTCGAGCGTCGCCGTGATATCAAAGTTCAACTGAATCAAGGCTGAATTTTTGTTTAGCCTTATGATTGCCTTGAAATTGCCATTCGCAATGAAGCTTTGCTCGAAGCCCCCAAAAAACCTTTCATCGCCCTCGAATTCGAAAGTATGAACCTTTTCTTCGAGTCCTTGAATGTTAATGTCGTATTTTGATAGTATATTGCCCACGTTTCCAAAGAAAAGGTTGTAAATTTACGGCTAATTTTGGAATTACGAAAGTTTCTTAGATAAAATGCTTAAAATACTTACTAATAATCGTTTATTTTTCATTATTTTCTATATTTGGGTGGTTTTTGGGGCTTTATTGCAACTATTATTTTCACCAACCGAAATAATGTTTTGGATAAATCGACATCATAATTTACTATCCGATAGCTTTTTTTGCTACATAACGCTACTCGGCGAGGACACAATTTGGCTCGGATTACTCTTATATTTTACTTTTGAAAAGTACACAAAAGGAATAAATAATAATCAAGCAATAAAAGTACTGCTTATTAGTTGGTTATCAAAAGTTTTGGTGTCGGTTTCGTTGAAAAACGTCTTTAATTATCCACGACCGATTGAAGTTTATCAACATTCGAGCCGAGCTATTCACTTAGTTGATGGCATAACGATGCACCATTGGCTAAGTTTTCCGTCGGGGCATACCATGACGGCTTTTGCTTTTGCATGTGTGTGCTTGTTTGTGTTAAATAAGCCTCGTTTGGCAATTATTCCTTTATTTCTGGCAATGCTAGTGGGGTATTCTCGAATGTACCTTTTTCAACATTTTCCAAGAGATGTTTTTGCGGGAGGAGTATTGGGAGTGGGAATACCTATTGCCCTAAAAGGAGCTAAAATACTTTTTTTGAAAGTGAATAGCCGTTTTTTTTAATCTAATTTTTTTTAATATTTAACTCCCCATTTGGGGACGGTCCGACGATTCGGAGGGGGTCATGTTTTACTCAAAACGAGATTTACAATTTCAATTGTTTGAAGTGCTTGATAGTGAGTCACTTACAAATTACGAATATTTTCAAGACCACAACCGAGAGTCATTTGACATGGTGCTTGAGGCAGCCGAAGGCATTGCCACCAAAATGATGCTCCCACTTTTAACTGAAATGGACAGAAAAGAGCCGCAATTAGTCGATGGCAAAATTAGAATCCACGAAGGGATGAAGGCCATCATCAAGAAAATGGGTGAAGATGGTTGGGTAAATGCGGCTTTTCGATATGACGAAGGTGGACAACAGTTGCCAATTACATTTTTAAACGCTGCTGGTTTTATATTTCAAGCTGCCAATTATTCTTCGAGTATTTTTTCATTTATGAGTGGCGGCTCGGCTAATTTAATTCGCACTTTTGGTTCGCAAGAGTTGATTGATACTTTCACGCCAAAAATGTATTCTGGTAAATGGCAAGGAACAATGGCTTTGACCGAACCCGATGCAGGAAGTTCACTTTCTGATATTTCGACTTCCGCAGAACCTACGGATGTGGATGGCGTTTACAAGCTAAAAGGACAGAAAATCTATATTTCAGCGGGTGACCACGATGCCTGCGAAAATATTATTCACTTGATGCTTGCCAAAATAAAAGGCGGGCCAATTGGAGCAAAAGGAATTTCACTTTTTGTTGTTCCACAAAAACGTATCAAAAATTCAGAATTAATTGATAACGATGTCGTTACGGCTGGAATTTTCCATAAGATGGGTTATAAGGGAGCTCCAATTGCACATTTAAGCATAGGCTCAAATGATGGAGCCGAAGGCTATTTAGTCGGTGAGCCGCACAAAGGTTTAAGTTATATGTTTCAATTGATGAATGAGGCTCGCATAGGTGTGGGTATGAACGCAACTGCCATAGGTACGGCAGCATATTATGCTTCGTTGGCTTATGCAAAAGAGCGTCCGCAAGGGCGGAAAATTTCTGAAAAAGACCCTAACAAACCTCAAATTCCAATCATTAATCATGCTGATGTGAAGCGAATGTTGTTGTTTCAAAAATCGGTAGTAGAAGGTTCACTTGCTCTGAACTTATACTGTAGTCTATTGTCGGATTTTATTCATGTGGAAGTAGGTGACGCCAAAGAACGAGCTAATTTATTGTTGGATTTACTTACGCCAATAGCCAAATCATATCCTTCCGAAATGTGCTGTCTTTCAACGAGTGCGGCCGTGCAGGTTTTGGGTGGTGCTGGTTATACAACTGATTTTACGGTCGAACAATTTTACAGAGATGCACGCATTCACCCAATTCATGAAGGAACAACGGCTATTCATGGTATAGATTTATTAGGGAGAAAAATCACGATTCATAACGGAAAATCAACTCAAATTCTCTTTGAAGAAGTAAATAAAACTATGGCAGAGGCTTCTAATCAAGCTTCTTTAGAGCCTTTTGTAGCAAAATTGCAGAAATCATTGAGCAAAGCTCAACAAGCCACGGGCTATTTGCTCGGTTTGGCAGGAAAGGGTGAAACTGAGAAGTTTTTGGCCGATTCCACACTTTATCTCGAAATGTTTGGCATCATAACTATTGCTTGGCAATGGCTTAATCAAGGAATAGTTGCCCAACAAAAACTAAATGATGCTCACGAAGCCGACCAAAATTTCTATCAAGGAAAATTGGCTACGCTGAGGTATTTTTATGAATATGAATTGGTTAAAGTAGATTCACTCGTAAAACGCTTACAAAGCACCGATAACGTAACAATTGAAATGCAAAGTGATTGGTTTTGATGTTAACGGGGCTTCGGCCCCGCCACCGTTAATTTCGGCATTCGTTTTATTCGGTGGCTGAGTGAATCGGACTTCCGAAGCAGTCGAAGTCATCGAATAAAACGTTTTTACCCTACTAAAGCAAAAGTAAAAAGGCCAAAAGCGATTAATAAAAAATAACCAACCAATGAGGCTGCTCCTGCATAATCTTTAGCGATTCGTTGGCCCGTAAACAAACATAGTATAGAAAGCAACGAAAGTTCTAAACCAAGAATCGCAAAGTCTTTTTGTCCTTCGATTAAATAGAAAATTGCTCCTAAAAAAGAAGCTAGGCCAGCCAAAACTTCTAAAATTGTAATTATTACGAACAAAATACCAGAAAAGGAATTTAAAAAGGTTTTGGCAAAGACACTCTGAATATAGCCTTTATTGCCTTTAAAATCAAAAACTTTATCAAAGCCCGATTGTAGAAAAAGTACGCCTGCAAAAAGCGAAATAAGTACCTGAATGATTTTTAATAAAGTATGGTCGAAAATGTGCATTGTCTTTAAGGGTTTAGTTTTGGACAAAGATAGAAATTCAGTGAATAATTATAGGTTATCAATTAACAAAAAATAAAATGTGCCAATTTGTAGAGACGTTGCATGCAACGTCTCTACGGCGAAATTGTGGTAGTTTTACAAACGAATTTCGAATGTAATTGCATTGCCATTGATAGGATTATTGTCTTTGAAAAGTGGCGTTGCCTCGTAGCGAGCAAAGATGGTAAAGCCTTCACGGCCTAATTCTGCGGTAAATCCGTAGTGGAATTTACTGTGATTATAAGTACTTTTGAAATGTTCTTTTGCTCCAGTATTTTTTTTATACGTAACTACTGATACTATCACCACTATAAGCACCTATTCCAAGGCTCCGTTTACTTTCATTTAAGCTAAAATAAAAAATCTGATAATCAAGCAGAAAATAATTTTCAAGTGTTTGATTATCAGATTTTTATAAAGAAAAAATATTTTTATTTTAAATAAAATTAACCTCGACCGAAAGCTGAATTTCAAATTTTTCTTTTACCGAAGCCTGTATTTTTTGTGATAAATCTTTGATTTCCTCGCCTTTGCCGCCGCCATAATTGACCAACACCAAAGCTTGTTTGGCATGCACGCCTACATTACCAAAACGTTGACCTTTCCAACCTGCTTGTTCGATAAGCCAACCCGCAGGAACTTTCGTAGTAGTGTCGCTAACTGGATAGGAGGGAATCGTAGGAAATTGTGCTTTCAAAGTCTCAAATTGACTGTTCGGAATTTCTGGATTTTTAAAGAAGCTTCCCGCATTACCAATTTCGGCAGGATTGGGTAATTTGCTTTGGCGAATATGAATCACGGCATCGCTGATGGATTTGATGCTCATTTCTGAAATATTCATTTCGGCCAAAGTATCTTTAATTGCACCGTATTCAATGTGGAAAGTGGGCCTTTTATTCAATTTAAAAGTTACATTCAAAATGATATATTTGCCTTTAGCTTCGTGTTTAAAAATGCTTTCTCGATAACCAAAATTACACATGGCTTTATCGAAATTTTTGATTTCGCCAGTTGCTATTTCGAGGGCTTGCAATTCCTCAAAAACTTCTTTTATTTCAATACCATAGGCTCCAATATTTTGCATAGGAGCCGCACCAACCGTTCCTGGTATTAGCGAGAGGTTTTCCATTCCTGCATAATTATGGTTGACACATTGTAGCACCAAATCATGCCAAACAACGCCAGCTCCTACTTTTAACCAAATATTATCTTCGTTTTCGTTTACAACTTCAAATCCTTTAATAGCTATTTTTATAACCAATCCTTCAAAATCTTTTGTTAGAAGCATATTGCTGCCGCCACCCAAAATTAAACGCTCAGTTGATTGATAATCTGGGTTTTGTAATATTTCTTGAAGTTGCTCGATGCTTGAAACTTCTATAAAATATTTGGCGGTTGCTTCGATTCCGAAGGTATTAAATGGCTTTAGCTGTATGTCTTTTTGAATAATCATTGGGCAATAAGAAAGAAAGGGGTTTGTTAGAAATACTCGTCAAAGTTAGCGATTTTTGTAAAATCTTGACTAGATAAGTGCTATTGTACAATTAAGAATTAATAATTAAAAATGTAGAATGTTGATTATCAATGCATTAAGCAATTTTGATTCGCCAAATAATTCAGTACCTGTTCTGAAATACTAAATAATAAATCAATGCCGACCGTGAAATATAAATTTTTGAAGTTTCTCCTATTTTTAAGTATTTGCCTAATTTCGGCGTGCGGTCGAACGATTATTGATGATACTAACCCATCTTTTATGACGCCTGCTCTTACCTCAACAGATATTTTGCCCAATAATAGAGTAAAAGTAAATTGGTATTTTGATGCTTATCAAGAACCGCTCTTAACAGGTTTTCGTATTGAACGCTCTGAAAATAATGGCAAATTCCAAGTACTCGCTGTTGATATTACGCCAAATCAACGTTCGATTGAATTGGCCGAGCCTTTTCGTAGTGGAAAAGTCTCGTTTAGGCTTTTGAGCAAAACCAAAAAAGATACGGTTGCATCAGCGGTTTTAAGTTATTTTGCACCAGCCGTGCCGAACAATAATTTTTGTTCGGCAATTTCGGCAACTCTACTGCAAGGGATCGACAAGCCGAATGTATATTTATCTTGGAAATTAGAAGCAAATTCAGTCAATTATGTGGGAAATTATATTGTTCAACGCTCGGTCAATAATGCCCCCTTTCAGACAATTTCCACAACTAATAATCCTTATTTTTTAGATGCAAATACCGAAGTAGGTCTAAATTACAATTATATTGTGCGATTGGCGGCCAATAATTGTGCTTCCAATGAAATACCGATAACAGTAAACAACAAATCTGTGGGGCTTTGTCCGCAAAATTTTAAACTTAATTTTCTTTCGGGAAAAGATAAAAAATCGGTTCTACTAAACTGGGATGCTCAATTGGCCGATTTTGTAACTTTTTATGTTTTCAGAAAAACGTCGGAGTCAGGAGTTTTCGAGAAGTTAACTCCTACGGGAATCCGAACAACAGTTTTTGAAGATAAGACCGAATTAAAGATAAGAACTACCTATTTCTATAAAATCAACACGCAAATCGACTCTCAACCACCGACTAATTGTGAAACTTCGGTACTTGAATTTAAAAATTATTAATTTTTTTTAATAATACTATGTAGTTTTATACTTTTTCTCGAAAATGTGATATATTTGTCTCACCCTATTCAACCTAACTCTTTTTTTGCTTCGGCAACTTATTCAACCTAATCTATTTTAAAATATTTATATTATTTTAATAGATGATGTTGAAACAAAAAGGTAGTAAATTTTGATTTGCTGCCTTTTTTTGTGTTCTCCATCCACCCAAGTTTTTGAAAACGGCTTAATACATTTAAAATAAACTATACTCAAAAGGCACAGAGTTGCTAAGTGCTGATAATGAGGCGATTAAATATTTGATTATTTTTAGTAAATCCTCAAACATACCAAAGGCGAAGAGAAATCTTCGCCTTTGGTATGTTTATTGAATTAAGCTAATCAAGGTTTTAACTAAAAATATTTTGAAGACTGTTTGTTTACCGTTGATTGATGAATTCTCAAACTAAGCCATCCATTTCAACCACTTCGTTTACATCAGCTTGATAATCAACACCTTCAAAGCCAAAACCAAATAAATTTAGGAAATCTGATTTGTAGCCATTTAAGTCGCCGATTACCGGAAGAGTTTCTGTGGTTGCTTGTTCCCATAATTCAGCAACTTTTGCCTGAATATCTTCAGCCATTTCTAAATCATCAATTCTAATTCTGCCTTTTTCGTCTGTCGGAATTGCCTGATTCGTATATAGACGTTCCTTAAATAAGCGATTGATTTGCTCGATACAACCTTCGTGAACGCCGTTTTCTTTCATTTTTTTGTACAATAATGAAATATATAAAGGAATTACAGGAATTGCCGAACTCGCTTGTGTAACCAAAGCTTTATTGACCGATACATAAGCTTTTCCGCCGATGTGCTTTAATTTATCTGAAATCTTAAATGCCGTAGCTTCCAAATGGTCTTTTGCACGTCCGATTGTTCCTTTACGATATACGGCTTCGGTCAACGATGGCCCAATATATGAATAAGCAATCGTGAGAGCGTTATCCGATAATGCGTCTGCTTCAGTTAGGGCATCAATCCACATTTCCCAGTCTTCTCCACCCATTACGGCTACTGTATTTTCGATGTCTTCTTCAGTGCATGGTGCAATCGTAATATCAGTTACATTTCCTGTGTGGAAATCGACTGTTTTATTAGTAAAAGCATTACTGATTGGTTTCAAAACTGAACGGTGCAACACACCTGTCACTGGATTTGTGCGTACTGGCGATGCCAAACTATATATAATCAAATCAATTTTGCCCAAATCGGCTTTAATTAATTCGATTGTTTTATTTTTTATTTCTGTAGAAAAGGCATCACCATTGATGCTTTTGGCATAAAGACCTGCTTTTTCGGCTTCTTTATGAAAAGCGACACTATTATACCAACCTGGTGAGGCAGTTTTGCCTGCTGAAGGAGCTTTTTCAAAAAAGACACCTATTGTAGCAGCATTAGAGCCAAATGCACTCGTAATTCTTGACGCAAGACCAAATCCTGTTGAAGCACCGATAACTAAGACTTTCTTTGGGCCTTCAATTTGTCCGATTGATTTGGTAATATCAATTTGGTTTAAGATGTTTTTTTCGCAACCTTTTGGGTGGGATGTCAAACATATAAATCCTCTCATTCTTGGTTCTATAATCATAATTTTATTTTTCTTGTTACGCTTAAAGGTACGAAGTTTTCTTTTATTTTTTGTAATTATCAACTTTTGCAGCCCTCACATTCCCACCAAAATACTCTTCAAAACCGCTTGTGCTGACCATTCTCGATTAGCGGCTTGTTGAATCACAACTGATTGATTATCAAGCACTTCGTCGCTCACTTTTAGGTTTCTACGAACTGGCAAGCAGTGCATGAAAAGTCCATTATTTGTCAAATGCATTTTTTCTTTTGTAATCATCCAAGATGGGTCTTGCGAAAGTACTTGTCCGTAGTTTGTATAAGATGACCAGTTTTTGCCATATACAAAATCTGCACCTTTGAGAGCTTCGTTTTGGTCATAGATTACTTGGGCGTTACAAACCATTTCGTTAGCTAAATCGTAGCCTTCGGGATGAGTAATTACGAATTCATAGTCGGTTTTATTGACCCATTCTGCAAACGAATTGGCAACGGCCTGTGGCAAAGGTTTGAAATGTGGTAACCAAGTAAGCACGACTTTCGGACGGGCGACTTTCTTAGTTTCCTCGATTGTCATCAAATCAGCCAAAGATTGACAAGGATGACGAGTTGCTGATTCTAAATTTACGATTGGAACACCGGCATACTGACGAAATTTTTCCATTACTATCTCTCTATAATCAGCATCACGGTCTTTCAACTCAGCGAATGCACGTACCGCAATAATATCGCAGTAGCTTCCAATCACGGCAGCGGCTTCTTTTACGTGTTCGGCTTTATCGCCGTTCATGATTATTCCATCTTCCATTTCGAGTTGCCAACTATCTTGACCAACGTTCATCATCAAGACATTCATTCCCAGATTTTCGGCAGCTTTTTGAGTGCTTAAACGTGTGCGAAGACTTTGGTTGAAAAAAAGTAAACCAATGGTTTTGTTTTTTCCGAGTGATTGATCTGCGAAACGATTTTCTTTTTGTCTGATACCTTCTTGTACTAATTCTTGCACGTTATCAACATCATGCAGAGAGATAAAATGTTTCATTCTGTCGTTATCCTCCCGTCCCTAAAGGGGAGCTAAAATAAGTTTCAAATAGTACTACAATCTCCATTAGGGACGAAGAGTGCTTTTATTACTCTTTAGGTGTTAGGGGTGTACAAAATTGCTCTACTTACTTTCGAAGGTAGCGACCCCATTGTTGTTAGTTTCAAAACTGCGATATTTACGCCAGCTTTTGCACAAGTTTCAATATTTTTTCCTTCTAAAAATGCTGTCAAGAAACCTGACCAATAAGAATCTCCCGCACCTGTAGCATCTACAACCTCGATTTTTTGAGCGGCCATTTCAAAACTTCTCTTGCCGTTTTCGTAAGAAATAATACTTCCTCGACTACCCATCGTAAAACAAACTATCGATGCTCCCATGCGATGCAAATCGGCAATAGCTTCTTTCGGTTTGATAACTTTACCGTACAAACGTTCGGCATCGTCTTCGCTCATTTTGGTCAAAGCTCCGTGCGTAATATACGCCTCAATTATTTGCATGGCCTCTTCTCGCTCAGGCCAAATCGTTGGGGCATAGTTTAAATCAATACTAAGTTGGCAACCTAATTGTACTGCTCTTTCAGCGGCACCAACGATGGTTTTTTGAGCGGGATTTTGACTCAAAGCGAAGCAAGTTGTATGAAAAATAGTACTTTGGCTCAATAATTCGTCTGAAATATGCTTTGGTCGAATCATGCGGTCGGCTGTTCGGTAAGCAATAAAATCGGGAGTTCCTTTTGAGCGAGACACAACCACAATGCTAGATGGCTCTTGTTTATCAATTACCACATGACTTATATCAACACCCGTTTCATGGACTTTTTCTACTAAATATTTTCCTAAATTATCATTTCCTACACACGAAACTATAGCTGTATTGTTACCCAAACGAGCCATATTGGTAGCTAAATTCGAGGGGCTTCCGCCCTGAAAACGTTGAAATCTTTCGGCTGTTGAAATATCTTCCGTAATTTCCATTCCAATAAAATCAACCAGCAATTCGCCAACTGCCAAAAGTGCATATTTTCGTGACATAGGTTGATGTTTATGTAAAGATTGTAGTATTTACTAAATAATTAAAAAAATGCGTTATTAATTTTCTGATTTTAGCTTAATTACAGTCAATTTGACTTTAAATTAAGGCATTATAAGGTAATGTTTTTTGTCATTAAGAATAAAGGATAACTCAAAACCAAGAAAATAAGGGCATACATGCTACTATTGATGTCGGAATAAACTGCTCCGACAAGGAACAAAATCGAAATAATAATCAATACAAAAGGAATATAAGGGTAACCAATAACTTTATAAGGTCGGGGCAAATTTGGTTCTTTTTGGCGAAGCCTGATTACCGAAGCAAAACCAGCAGCATAAGTCATTACGAAAAAGAAAACTGCAATATCAGAAAGACGTTCGCAAGTGTCTTTTCCACTGATTATCAATAGTATAGAGCAAATTCCTGTTAAAGGCATTGCAAAAGAGGGAGTACCGCCACTGTTTACTTTTTGGGCAAGTTTGAAGAAAAGACCATCTTTACTCATCGAATAAATTACTCTTGGAGCAAACATAATTTGGGCGTTTAGCATTCCGAGAATTGAAATCATCAAGAAAAAAGTTACGATTTTTCCAGATTTTTCACCAAAAATCAATCTAATTGCATCGGCTGCCGCCAGTTTTGAAGTAGCCAAAGTTTCAATCGGCATGATGTAGAGAATCGCCAAATTGACCAATAAATAAATTGCAATCACAACCAACACGCCACTAATCATTGATTTGGGTAGATTTTTGGCAGGGTCGGTGTTTTCTTCGGTAAAATATGCGGCCGTGTGCCAGCCATCGAACGCATAAAACACTTGTTGAAAAGCGATGATTAGGCCCGTCAGTAAAGCTGGTTGAGCAATTCGTTGAGTGGTTGTAACTAAATCTTGTGTTTGTACATCTCCACCATAAATAAAGCACATGGCAATAAATGCAAAAAGCCCGATTGCTTTTAGGAACGACATAATTTCCTGCGATTTTCCTGCTGATTTTGTACCTAGCCAATGAAAACCCACCAAAATTATTAAGATACTGATTGCCATCCAGCGTATAATCGGTTCTGTATTAGGCCAAACCAAGGCAATATATTCACTCATTGTATAAGCTCCAAAACCCAAAGCCGCCACAGTTCCGAGCCAACTCGTGATACCCGTTACGAAACCAACGTAGTCGCCAAAAGCTCGGCGTGCATATACATACCAAGCACCCGCACGAGGAACAGAAACACCCAGTTCAATCGTGCAAAGGACGCCCAAGAAAGCATACAAACTCACCAAAGTCCAAACCAACATTATGAGCGGAGGGTCGCCGAGGTTAGCTGCAATTGAGCCAGGTTTCCGTAAAATACCAGTTCCGATTGTTCCGCCAACGGTTACTGCAATACCAAAACCCACTCCGAGAAGTTTAAGAAGTTTGTTCGAGTCTTCCTTTTGAATGTTTTGATTCATTTAGATGAAGTTTTTTTATTAGTTTTGAAACGAAGATAATAATTTTAAGTAAAAGTCAAAACCTTACTTTAGAAGAGTAAATAGTGCGAAGCGTTTGGAAATATTACTAATGACTTGATAGTCAATATAATAAAGCAAAAATATTTGTGAATCAGGCAAAGAAAATGGTCAGTTTGCTGACCGACCACCCCATCCATTTTAAACTAAATTAAGCTTCAAACAGGTGTTTTGACTTAAGTTATTAAACAAAACTACAACTATATATTTTTTAGGGTAAGTATTAATCTTCGATTTGTTTATGTAGTCTTGAAAGGTTGCCAGTTTTATCCGACAACCTCTTAGAGACATTTACATTTCATCATAGGTTATCTATTCTCCAAATAATATTGCAAATATATGCAAAGTTTCTTGATGATGTCAAGAAATGTTTGCATTTAATTGCAATATTTGCAAAAATATTTGCAATAAATTATGCTAAAGGAAGAAAGACAACGCTTAATACTTGATAAACTTAACACCGATAAGAAAATCAATTTTGTAGAACTAGGGAAATTCTTGGAAGTCTCTTATGACAGTATTCGTCGAGATATTATCGAATTGGAAGATAAAGGCTTTTTGAAAAAAGTACACGGAGGAGCCGTGGCCAACTCTTATTTATCGGTTTTAGGAATAAAAACAAATGGAGCGAGCAGCAGCGAAGAACTGGGAATTTTATCAAAAAAAGCTCAAAAACTCTTTGAAAATCGTCAAACCATCATCATGGATGGTGGGACGACCAATTTTTTCATGGCTGAACAATTGGCAAAAACGCTCGAACTAACAATTGTTACAAACAGTACACCATTGGCAATGGCTTTGAACGAACACCCAAGAATCGACGTGATTTTTTTGGGTGGAACATACTTCAAACGTTATCAGATTACACTCGGAAGTGAGGTTTCTCGCCAACTTGAACACATCAATGCCGACTATTATTTTATGGGTGTCAATGGTGTGCATGCTCAAAAAGGGCTTAGTATTCGCCATTATGAGGAGTCGTTAATCAAGCAACAAATGATGCAAGCTGCCAAAAAAACAGTTTGCTGCACCATCGAAGAGAAACTAAATGTGCAAGAAACTCATAGAGTTTGCAATTTTCAGCAATTAGATTTGATGATTACGAACCTAAAGCCAACCGATATTGCTCTGAAAGATTTTCAGAAGCAAGGAGTGGAGATTATTTAAAATCTCTGTGAGAAAAACATTAATAACTTATAATCACAATCAAAATGTATCAGAAATACCTTTTTGCCTTACCTATTTTTGTAGCTTCGTTCATAACAAAAGCACAAATTTTAGATGATTCTCTTTTAATCGAGGGGCATCGCAGAAGTTTTCATTTCTTGAAATCTCCCAAAACAAAAGCTTCTTTGGTGTTTGTTTTGCATGGTTCGGGGGGAAATGGTATTCAAATGCGAGCAAGAGCAAATTCGCTAGAGGGAATTGCATTAACCGAAAATATTTTATTGGTTTATCCCGATGGCTATAAAAAATATTGGAATGAATGCCGAAAAACAGCCAATTCGGCAGCTAATTTAGAGAATATCAATGAAAATGCTTTCTTTGAGGCGATGATTGGTTACTTTAAAGAACGCTATCAAATCAACGAAAAGCAGGTTTTTGCAGTCGGGACGTCGGGCGGTGGCCACATGGCTTATAAACTGGCATTGACAATGCCTGAAAGATTCAGGGCCATTACGGCACTGATTGCCAATTTGCCCGATACAAATAATATTGATTGCGAAGAAAAACGGAGAGTCATTCCGGTCATGATTGTTAATGGAACAGCCGATAAAACAAATCCGTACGAAGGTGGGGAAGTAATAACCAATAATATTAGCTTAGGATTGGTTCGCTCAACTGACCGAACATTTGCCTATTGGTCTTCGATGGCGGGTTATAAAGGTAAACCTCAAATGCAAAATCTACCCGATATCGACCCAAAAGATGGCAAAACGATAGAAAAATATACTTTCAAGACGAAAAGAAAACCCGAAGTTACGTTGCTGAAAGTCATAAATGGCAAGCACGATTATCCAAATGATATTGATGTGCATTTGGAAGCATGGGAGTTTTTTAAGCGAAGTATGAAATGACAAATCTGCTTGAAATTGATAAAATTGCTTACATCAGAGTAGAAAATGGAAAAATCCTAAGTACGAGGTCGAAAGGGAAAACGAAATATTATATTGCAGGTGGAAAAAGAGAAAATAATGAAACTTATGAGGAAACGCTCATTCGAGAAATTAAGGAAGAGTTGAATGTTTCGATAATTTCAGGAACAATCAATTATTTCGGTACTTTCAAAGCCCAAGCCGATAGACATAATGAAGGAATTATCGTAAAAATGACTTGCTATACAGCAGAATATGAGGGAAATTTAGAGCCTTGTAGCGAAATTGAAGAAATAAAATGGCTTTCTTATGCTGACCGTGAAGAGGTTTCAGAAGTGGATAAAGTAATCTTTGATTTCTTGAAAGATAATGGAGAATTTCTTTAAAATTTGGCTAAATCGGTAAACTAAGTTATATACATATCCAACATCCCCCGCCGCCGACTTCGTCAGTCAGGGGATTTATAATATTTATCTTGCGAGTACAACTTAGCTAACCTGTTTATATAGTCTCTATTATCCTAGTCTAGACAAAAATTTATCCATTTATCATATTTAGACTTATTCCAAAAACTTAATTAGACTATAATCGTTATGAAATGGATTGATTTTTATTAACTTAGTATCAGCAATTTTGGCAAGGTATGCCACAGCTGTATTATGCAATAGAGATGTGTGCAACACTTATTTTAGTTTAATTGTAAATTATCCATTTAAAATACACGTTTATAATATGAAAAAGTCACTTTTGTTTATTAGGCCATTTTTGAGCATAAGTTTGTTGACGATTTTTACAGCGGCAACACCACTCAATAGCGACCCACCAAGTAAAAACGAAACTATTCTACAATACGTTGGAGCAATGCTAGAACAAGGACATTATAGTCCGAAAAAGATTGATGATAATTTTTCAAAAGAGATTTTTAGCGAATTTTTGAAACGTCTTGACCCAAGTAAACGTATTTTGCTCGAAAAAGATATATCCAAATTGCGTAAGTTTGAAACAACAATTGATGATGAAATTCATGGTTCGCAATTGGTATTTTTTGCTGCGGCTGATGAAATCTACAAAAACAGAATCGTTGAGGCTGAAGCAATTTATAAGAATTATATCGAAAAACCATTTGAGTTTACGAAAAATGATGTTTTGGAATTAGATGCCGATAAATTAGATTTCGCCTCGAATGACTTAGAAAAAAAGGATCGATGGAGAAAATACCTAAAATGGCAGACGCTTGACCGCTACATTGATGCCCAAGAAACGCAAGAAAAAAACAAAGCTAAGAAAGATTTTATTATGAAATCTGACAAAGAGTTGGAAAAAGAAGCCCGTGCTAAAGTAAAAAAAGCAATGGACAAATATTTTGATCGTTTGCGTAATAAATTCGACGAAAATCAACGCTTTGCGATGTTGGTCAATACAATCACAAACGAAATGGACCCGCACACCGATTTCTTTCCACCAGTGGAAAAACGCTCGTTTGACGAACGTTTGAGTGGTCGTTTCTTCGGCATTGGTGCATTATTGCAGCAAGAAGATGATAAAGTAAAAATCAAAACCGTAACAACTGGTGGCCCAGCTTGGAAGTCGGGTGAGATTCAGACCAATGATTTTATTGTAAAAGTAGCCCAAGCGACTGGCGAAGCCGAAGATATTACAGGTTACACAACTGATGATGCCGTGAAACTTATCAGAGGTGCCGAAGGTACGGAAGTGAAAATTACTGTTCAGAAAGCTGATGGGACTTTAAAAACCGTTTCAATGATTCGTGCAGAATTGAAATTGGATGAAACCTTTGCTCGTAGTGTAATCATCAATAGTGGCAAACACAAAATTGGTTTGATTGATTTACCTGCATTTTATGCCGATTTTCAGCGTCCACAAGCGGCTCGTTGCTCGCAAGATGTAGCCAAAGAAGTAGCTCGTCTAAAAGCCGAAGGGGTAAAAGGAATTATTCTTGATATCAGAGATAATGGTGGTGGTAGCTTGCAAGAAGTGGTAAATATGGTTGGTCTATTTATCAAAACTGGCCCTGTTGTGCAAATCCGTAACCGTGCTGGTCGCCCTTCGAAAATGGCAGATAATGACGCCTCGGTGCTTTTTGATGGGCCATTAGTGGTGATGGTAAACGAACGCAGTGCTTCTGCTTCTGAGATCTTTGCATCGGCTATTCAAGATTATAAGCGTGGGGTAGTGGTTGGTTCAAGTTCTACTTTTGGTAAAGGAACTGTTCAGCGTGCATTTCCAGTCGGTGGCAATGGTACAGGAAGCGGATCTGGAGATTTAGGTTCTTTACACCTTACTCTACAAAAATATTATAGAGTAAATGGTGGTGCAACGCAACTAAAAGGCGTAGAATCTGATATTGTTTTGCCAGGTTTGTACGAAGCTTATAAAGTACGTGAGAAAGATAGTCCAAAAGCTCTTGTATGGGACGAAATGCCGAAAGCATCTTACCAAACTTGGACTTATGCACCTGATTTAGTGGCGTTACAACAAAAAAATCAAGAGCGTTTAACCACCAATAGTGTTTTTAAGGAAATAAAAGAAAAGACGAATATTTTGGCAGATAATCGCAAAACGGCACGTTCGTTGGAAATTCATAATTATAAAGCTCAACAAAAAGAAGTGAAGGAGATTTCGACCAAGGTTAGAAATTTAACTCAGCTTAAAGATGATTTATCAGTAGCTAATTTATTAAGTGATTTAGATACTATCAATTCTGATTCGTTGAAAAAAGATAGAAATGATTTTTGGGTAAAATACTTGAAAAAAGACGTTTACCTTGGCGAAACGCTTAATATTATGAACGATGTGATTCAACAAAAAGGAATGGCATTTAAAAATTAGTCTTTAGTTTGCAATGAACAGTCTTTCTAAAAACAAAAACCTCGCAAGTTTATCTTACGAGGTTTTTATTTTTTTGAAAACTGCCTATTGAAGACTGAAAACTGCCCACTGAAAACTGTGGACTTTAAAATCTATCTTTTAAAACTCTTAAACCAACTCCAAATTTTCATCATAATTACGCCAAAAATAGCTTCCTGAAAAATCTTGCTAGACATTTTTGACACGCCTTTTGTGCGGTCTGTGAAGATGATTGGCACTTCTATGATATTAAATTTATACAAAAAAGCGTTGTATTTCATTTCAATCTGAAATGCATAGCCGATAAAGGTAATTTTTTCCAATGGAATAGTCTTTAAAACGTCTCGGCGATAGCAAATAAATCCACCCGTTGGGTCCATGATTTTCATACCCGTAATCATTCGCACATAAACACCCGCAAAATACGACATCAGTACTCTGCCCATCGGCCAGTTAACAACGTTTACACCTTTTATATAGCGAGAGCCGATCGCCACATCATAGCCATCAATTTTACAAGATTTGTAGAGTTTTATCAAATCTTCGGGATTGTGTGAGAAATCGGCATCCATTTCATAAATATACTGATAGCCGTTTTCTAATGCCCACTTAAAACCGTAAATATATGCTGTGCCTAAGCCGAGTTTTCCATTTCTTTCAATAAGGTGTAGATGTTGCGTAAACTCATTTTGTAGTTCTTTAACTTTTTTTCCAGTACCATCGGGCGATCCATCATCCAAAATCAGGATATCAAAGGTTTCGCTCAAACTCATGACTTTTCTGATAATCGCTTCTATATTTTCGATTTCATTATAAGTCGGTATAATTACAAGATTTTCTTTCAAAGTATATAGTCAAGTTTAGTTTGCACATTGATATTTACTAGCAAAATAATCAATATGCCATTTTCTTCTTTTTCTTCAATTCCTCCAAATTTGATAGCACATTTCCGTAAAGCTTGGTCATTTGTTCGGGGTTTGTTACATAATAATTGTAACTTGCTCTATAACGTGCTGTGTCGGTTTTATATTTTATCATTATTCGCTGCTCTAAATATTTATAGGCGAGTTTAGTGGAATCATAATCTTTAAACGATAATCGACCCACTTTTGCTTCAGTCAGATGAATTTCGGCTAAAATTTTTGCCATCGTAGCCTCGTCAATCGCATCTTTTGGTCTGCTGGGATGGTTATCACAAGCCATTAATGTCAAAATTAGACCTAAACCCAAGAATATTTTTTTTGTCAGCATTTTCACTTTATCTTCGTTTCTAAAAATATCTTATTAGAACTGTTTGATTGACTTTAAAAAACAAATTACGGAAAAATCTAACAAAATCCATACGTTAAATTTCCTTAATTGCTTTAAGTTATTGAATAAACAGAAATTATAATGTTAGGATTTATCTTTTTAAGCTATAACCATTGAAAAATGGAACACTGATGAAGCAGATTCGACAGATTGACACTGATAAAATGGAGTTTTTTATTTTTAAATCAGTGTAAATCTCTAAAAATCAGTATCATCTGTGCAGTAATTTTACAATGAATTTTATTGGTCACAATTAGTTTCTATTTTCAATTTTACATTATCAATTATCCATCAAAAAATGGTAGAAAGTATTATTTCAAAACTCAACAAGTATGAGATTAAAATCCGAAAAGCAGTGAATGGTCACATGCATGGAAACTTTCGTTCGGTTTTTAAAGGCTCTGGTGTGGAGTTCAGCGATTTGCGTACCTACCAATACGGCGATGACGTTCGGACAATTGATTGGATTACGACTGCCAAAGGTGACGGTGCTTACGTAAAGATTTTTAAAGAAGAAAAAGAGCAAACCGTGTTTTTTATGCTCGATGTTAGTAGCTCGCAGGAAGTAGGAAACAGCGGACGTTTGAAAATAGATACCGCAAAAGAAATTTGTGGTGTTTTGGCACTTTCAGCCATTAAAGAGGCTGGTCACGTAGGACTTTATTGTTTTTCTGATCAAAAGGAATTGTATTTTAAACCCACAAATGGCATGAAACACGGATACGAACTCATCTTGACACTCTTTAAGATGAAGCCAGTTTCGCAGAAAACCGATATTCCATCGGCCATTGGTTTTGCCCTGAATATGCTTCGCCGAAAGAGCGTTGTGATTTTGATTTCTGATTTTTTGGATAAAGATTACGAACATAATCTCAGGGCTCTAGCTCGTAAACACGATTTGGTTGTGGTTCATGTCTATGACCAGAGAGAAATAAAGTTGCCAAGTCTCGGCATTATTCCAGTTTTGGACAAAGAAAGTAAGAAAACAGTTTGGTTAAATACTTCTTCACTATCGTTTAAGCGTGAAATGCGAGACGTTTTTGAAGATAATCAGAAACGTTTAGAAACTTTGTGTAAGCAACAAAATGCCAATTATGTAGCTATTGATTCGGGAAAAGATTATGTGCCGAAATTAATTCAATTATTCAGAGTAAGGAAATAAGCTGTCGATAGAAGACAAAGGTTTAAAAAGATAAAAATGTCAATAAGAATTAAGCAAATAATAAAATTAGTAAACAGTATCTTATTGATAATCAGTTGTTTGTTGGTTATAGGAATCAGCTACGCTCAAAAACCTATCGGGAGGTTTCAAACTGATAGTATTGAACTTGGTCGCCCCATTGATTACTCACTCAGCTATCACCACAATCCGTCGGCAGAGGTTTTTTTTCCTGATACAACCTATAATTTTTATCCATTTGAGATAATTCGTAGAAATATTTTTCAGACTTTAACGACCAATGGGGTCAGTATAGATAGTGTAATTTATACGCTCGTGACTTTTGAAATTACGAAAAATCAAAAATTAGGGCTTCCAATTTATGTACTTTCAAAGCGGGATTGCACGATGGTTTATTCGTTGACCGATTCGGTTTTTTTAAAGGAAATGATAAAAACCAGCGTCGATTCTTTACAATTAAAGACTGATACAAAACTTTTGGTGCTATCGCAGCAGGTGAATTATCCAAAGATTTTGACGTATATTTTGGGGATTTTGGGCGTTGTACTTACCATTTATGCGTTGTTTGGTCGCTTCATTCGCAAACAATATACTTTATTTTTGTTTAGCCGTCGTCATGTGGATTTTCTGGCTAATTATAAGAAATTTACTCGCTCAACTTTAGATGATGTGACAATTGGGAAAACATTGGTTTTGTGGAAAAAACACTTAGAATGGCTTGAAAAACGCCCTTATACTTCTTATACAACCAAAGAAATTGTTTCGAGATTACCAAGTGCACGTTTGGAGGATGCCCTCCGAGAAGTTGATAGTGCTATTTATGGCGGAATTTTATCAACCCAAATGCCATCGGCTATGAATACTTTGCTTGATAAAGCTACCGAATTGTACAAAAATCGTCGAGAAGAATTAGCAGCCAGTTTATAAAAGTAGGACAAGTTTTTAACTTGTCAGTTGGCGAGGAAAGAGTGTCTTCATAAAAATCTATCAAATATTTGAAACTTACCCATTTTTTGATGAACCAGCATATCGAAATCATATTATCTGATAAAACCCTCAACGAACAAGCTTGTTTGGATTTTGTAAAAAACGATGATTCGGGCGGAATCGTAACTTTCGTAGGGACAGTTAGAAACCAAACCAAAGGAAAGCGAGTGCTAAGACTTGATTTTGAAGCTTATGAACCAATGGCAGTTTCGGAGATGAAAAAAATTGCTGAGCAAGCCGTAGAAAAGTTTTCGTTAAAAAAAATAGCAATTTATCATCGAGTTGGAAACCTTGAAATTGGCGAAGTTCCTGTGGTGATTGCGGCTTCGGCGGCACACCGTGGAGCAGCTTTTGATGCCTGCGAGTATGCAATTGATACGCTCAAAGAATCCGTGCCGATTTGGAAAAAAGAAATTTTTGAAGACGGAGAAGTTTGGGTTTCAGCCACGCCTTGATTGATTTTTAAAATGAAAAAAGAAGAAATAAAACAAAAAATTTATGATTTATATGATGAATGTTTAGATAACTTTGGCCAATTTCATCGAAAATTGGATTTGTTTATTATTCTAGCAGAACTCCTACAAAGAATAAAGATTATAACTGATTTAGATGTATCAGACCATTGGGCGTGTAATGATAACTATGGTTTTTACACACACGCGAAGAACACGGAAATCCTATTTCAGAAGCTAAGAGGGGGCTGGTTGCGATAGAAAAGGAGGATTTCTTTAAGATGCTTGAAGTTTTTCTGTATCCAGAAGAAATAGTTTTAATAGGAAATACAAGCCATACTCAGAAACCTATTTTGCAATTTGTTAGACAGATTGAAGACAAGATTTATGTTTTAAAAGAGATAAGGACGATTACAAGTAAAAAGAAAAATAAATTGAGTCGTTTAGTTTTTCATACAATGTATAAAATAAAAGCCAGCAATCGAACCGCTGAAGTGGTTGATTAACGGCTTTAAAACCTACGAGTTATGAAGCACGAAGCAATCCTACTCGATACGTTCAAGACGCTTAGGTAATAAAAAAATAGGCTTTTTGGGGTGGATGTCCAACAAAAATGCGTATTTTTATCCTATTACCTCACTAACATCAACTTCCCCATTATTTCGATTTCATTATTACGTTGGTTTTTTGCTTTGAGTCGGTAAGGATAAATGCCTATTTGAAAGTTTTCGCCGTTCCACGATTCTTTCAGATTCGTCAGAATCGTGATTAATTTACCTTTTTGGTCATAAATACTAAGGCTTACAAATTTATCATCTTCCCCAAAAATTGAAAAAGAATCATTGAAACCATCATTATTTGGACTAAAACTCTGTGGTATATAAATTGGAATACTTATAAAACACGGAATCAGTGAGTTTTTCAGACAGATTTTCTCGGAGATAAATGCAGTTTCGTTGGAGTTAAATGTTATTTGATAGCAATTTTGTTGGTTACATTTTATGTCGGTGTCGATATAATTTGAAATTTGTGCTACGAGTGTTACATCATTATTTTTGAGAATCGTAAAATCTTTGATAGTTTCCGGACGAGGTTTTTGCCAGCGTAATTCGTTGGCTGTTTCGGTCGCTAAAACTTCCAAATCAATATCACAGATTTCTTTTGAAATATTATTCGGGAAACAATTGCTTTCCAATTTAATAGCGTAACAAACATTTTTAGTAGTATTGCTAAATGTAATTTTTTGTAGACCAATTTCACCCAGTTTTGTAGCAATCAATGAGTTATTTCCCAAGATTCTCACATCTTCGCCCGAAAAATTATTAAAATTAATACTAAAATTTTCAGCACCTGTTTTTTCAAAAACCAATATTTGTGGCTGATTTACCTTCGGAAATTTTATCTCAACTGAGCTATTTATACTACAAAATTCAACTTCATAATGTGCTTTTACACTTATTTTCTTATCGGTTTGTGTGGCGTAGGTATGCGAAACATTTGATGTAGGTAGTTTTATTTTTTCGAGTGGCGAGGCATCGCCCCAATCAATCATACAATAGTCGTATGGCAGAGAACCTGCTTTTTTATTGTCAGCGATTTCTAAACTTACCTTACTTCCGCAAATCTTTGGTTTTAGTATTAGTTTGTTTGTATCGAGTACTGTCACAACTCCGCAAACCCTAAGTTCTTTGCCATCCTCTTTTCTAAAAGTAATCTGCATTAGTTTATATGCACCGGGGGCAGTGTAGGTAAATTTAGGTATTTCAGTTGGATTTGTGGGCATGCCTCCTTTATAATCGTAGATAAATTTATGACCGTTGGCTACACTATCAATTTTACTAATTTCGACCGTGAAAGGTACACAACCAATCATTGTTTTGGAATTAAGTGACCCCGAACCAATATTTGGACCATAGCATTGGTCGTTCGATTGCCCGAAAGATTTAATAGTTATAAAAATCACCAAGACAATATGTAAGATTGATTTTTTCATTCAATAAATAAACTAGTCAATTGTCGATTGGTTTTTTATTCGCTCAAACTCTTCTTTAGTATTTACGTTAGTTAGCATGCGAAGGTTGGCTGATTTGATGATTTCGGTATCATTATTTTGTAGAAAAACCTTTGGGCTTTTGTTTCCTGCTTCAACGTATTTGGTGAGTAAATGTAATACTTTTGGCTCATAAATCGTAAAAAGAGGGTCGGGAGCATTGGTTTCGGAGTTCATATATGCAGTTGCAATTTTATCTTTATTTCGGTGATTTATCAAGACCTCAAAACTATTTTCATCAATCAAAGGCATATCGCAAGCAACGACCAACCAAGCTGCGTTTTTGTTAAATTCAAAAGCCGATAAAATTCCTCCCATCGGACCTATTTTATATCTATCAATAATAGTATTTTCTGAAAATTGCTGTTCGGCTCTGCACGAAAAATAGACTTCTAAAAAATATTTTTTTGCCAAACCGAAAAGATGTTCTCGTTGAGGTTTGCCATGATAATCGAGTAAACTTTTATCTGTTCCCATTCTGGAACTTTTTCCGCCGACTAGGATAAGAGCATTCAATTTTTCTCTAATTTAAAATCTTTTTTGCCACCAGTTTTTTCAATTAAACGGGTTTCTTTAATTATGATATTGTGCGAAAAAGCCTTACACATATCATAAATTGTCAAGGCTGCTACGCTTGCACCAGTCAAGGCTTCCATTTCGATGCCCGTTTTTCCAGTCAGCGAAGCTGTGCACTCAACGATGACTTCTCGTTTTTCATTCAAAAAAATAGATATTTGGCAGTTTTCGAGTCCAAGCGGATGGCATAGAGGAATCAAATCACCTGTTTTCTTGGCGGCCATTACGCCCGCAATGATCGCCGTCTGAAAAACTGGCCCTTTTTTGGTATGAATTTCTTCGTTGGTTAGTTTTTCCAAGATAGCATCATCTAAAACCACGATGCTTCGAGCTTTTGCGGTACGGCGAGTAATGGCTTTTTCGCCTACATCAACCATCGAAGGGTTGCCAGCGGCATCTATGTGCGTAAAATTTGTCATTTTTATGGTGCGAATACTTTATTCGCTATTGTTTTAATATTCTAGCTTTTTGATAAAAAAACTTATATTACTGCAAACTGGAAGCGGTCAACGTATGATTCGCTCCACAACCCCCAATTCACTAAATTTGATTTCTTCGTTTTCAATCATTTTTCTGATAATATCTTTTACGTAATCTTTGTTGTTAAAAAACTGATAATCAACTATTTGGTTGATTGGGGCAGGAATTATCTCCAAAATTTTTTTTCTATATTTCGTATAAATCTCTATCGGAATTGGCTCATCACGTTTTTTTTGTTTTATGCAATTATCGCAAATTCCGCAATTGAAGTTCGTAAATTCATTAAAATATTCCTGTAAAAACTGCTGACGGCATCGACGGGTGTCACTGGTAAACTGTACAACGGATGCCACCTTTTCTAAATCTTTTTTCTTACGTCGTTGTATTTCTACAGCGTTGATAGTCAGGTATTTAATGTCTTGACGGGCAGTAAGAAATGTCAGTTGAGGAATACTTTTTTGCTTTTGATAAGTCAAGATTCCCACTTGTTGGAGATAATCAAGCATTTTTTCGATTTCGTTCACACTGCCGAAAAAATATTTGCCAATCGTGGCTTCTGAAATACTGACGTAACTCGTAAATAAATCGCCTCCATAAATTCTGAGGAGCGTCTTGATAAATTTATCGTAACTCGGTGTTTTTATCTGAAACTTATACAATTCGTGGTTATCGACTTTAAAAGAAATCTTCGACGGACTGTAATACGCATCGCTTAATTGAATTAAGCCTTCGTCTTCGAGCACTTTTAGCTCGTTGTGCGTATCATGAGCCGAGAAACCAAAATTGTTAATAAACTCCTGAAAATCAAAGTCATAGCTTTCAAAATTCTCGCCGCCAACTGCTAAGTTTTTGTAATTTGCCAAAGCTTGATAAACCCGTTTTAGGTTTTCAATGGGTGGATATTTCTGCTCAGTTTGCTTCAATATATCTTCTAAATCGCCTCTATTATATAGCATTACAGCATAAGCTTTTTGCCCATCTCGGCCAGCACGACCTGATTCTTGGTAATAAGCTTCTAGTGTTTCCGGCAAATCAAGATGTACCACTACTCGCACATCGGGCTTATCGATACCCATTCCAAAGGCATTGGTCGCCACAATTACACGCACTTGATTATTTATCCATGCTTCTTGTTTCTTGAATCTTTCGGGAGTTGAAAGTCCAGCATGATAAAAATCTGAACGGATTCGATTTTTATTTAACCAATCCGAAAACTCTTTCGTGCGTCGGCGGCTACGCACATAAACAATGGCTGTTCCTTGTACTTTTTGAAGAATATCAAACGCTTTTCGTTCCTTACTTTCTTCACAAAATACTGAATATGAGATATTTGGTCGAGCAAAACTTTGTTGAAAAACTTGTACGTTTTTTAGTTCGAGTTTTTCGATAATATCTTGTTGGGCTTCTTTAGTGGCAGTCGCTGTGAGTGCAATGGTTGGAGCATTACCAGTAAATTTTCTAAACTCTGGTATTTTCAAATAGGGCGGACGAAAATCATAGCCCCATTGCGAAATACAGTGAGCTTCGTCAATTACTAGCAAGCAAACCTTCATCATTTTGGTGCGTACTTGCATGATTTCGGTTAGAAGGCGTTCGGGCGAAACGTAGAGGAACTTAAAATCTCCGTAAACAAAATTATCGAGGGTGTAATCAATTTCATTGCGGTGCATTCCCGAATAAATGGCAGCTGCTTTTATTCCTCGGCGTTTGAGTTGATCAACTTGGTCTTTCATCAAAGCCACGAGAGGCGTAATGACGATACATACACCCTCCATGGCCATTGCTGGTACCTGAAAACAAATAGATTTTCCTCCACCAGTTGGCATCAAGGTAAGCGTATCTTTTTGTGCTAAAACCGAGTTGATTATCTCTTCTTGAAAGGGTCGGAAAGAATCATATTGCCAAAATTCTTTTAATATTTCTAATGGGGTCTGCATCGCAAAAAATAAAAACTACGTCTCTAACTACAAAGATAGGAGCGTGAATCGGAGAAATGGATAAGTGCTAATATTTTTGTTTGATTCATTTGGGATACCTAGACATTGGTTTTAACTTTATTTACCAATAATCATTCAACAAAAGTATTAGTTTTTTCGTTAGATTTAATATCTTGTGAAATAATTGAAGAGCAACCCTATTGTCACAAATTAAATATATTTTTAAAACCTGACAAACAGACGATTAATTTAAGATTTATGAGAAAAATTTACCTTTCTGGCCTATTACTTCTGGTGGTAATGTCAGTTTTTGCCCAAAAAATGGGCAAGCCACAATATGGAGACATAACCCCATCAAACCCAGATAAAATTGAATTTATGAAGGGAAAGATGATTGTATGTCCAGGAAACTTTGAAGATGCCAATACTTATGTGCCTATGGCCAAAGTAGTAGAGGACGCCATAAAAGGTCAAAAAGCTCGTGGTACGGCAGTTAAGGCAACTTTTATTGTTACTTATAATGGTTTTTCGCCTGCTGCACAAAAATCATTTCAAGCGGCTGTTGATATTTGGGCAAATCTAATTAGCTCGCCCGTGCCGATTCGTATTTCTGCTACTTGGCGTGCAATTGAGAGTGGAACGAGTGGTGGGACAATCTTAGGGCAAGCATCACCCGCTGATTTTACTCGTAATTTTCCTGGGCAATTAAAAGCAAATACTTGGTATCCGATGGCTTTGGCTGAAAAATTGGCTGGTCAAGAACTTAACTCTATTAATGAGCCAGATATTACAGCTGAGTTTAATAGTTCAGCACCTTGGTACTTAGGCGTTGCCGCTCCTGGAAACAATCAATTTGACTTTACATCAGTTGTTTTACATGAATTGTGCCATGGTTTGGGCTTCACTTCATCGCTTCGTGTGAACGGTAATAATGGTTCTTGGGGCTTTAGTACAGGAGCTCCATTTGCTTATGACCAATTTGTTGAAAATGGAAGTACACAACAATTGATTAGTACAGCCAATTTCGCAAACCCATCGGTACCGTTGAAAGATCAAATGGTAAGTGATAATCTGTTCTTTAATAGTCCTACTGCAACAGCAGCTAATAAAAATGTAAAAGCTAAAATTTATGCTCCTAATACTTACCAAGGAGGCTCAAGTATTTCGCACGTAAATGATGCTACTTATCCTTCAGGAAATGAAAACTCATTGATGACATCATCCGCAAGTTTGCGAGAAGTAATCAGAGACCCAGGCCCAATCGTAAAAGGTATTTTTGCAGATATGGGTTGGAAAAGTACATCTTTGACACATACTAGAGTAAAAAATATTGAAAACGCCGTCAGTAAAGTAACCATCAAGGCTACTATTACGAGCGATACTACATTGGTCGCAGGAAGTGCGAAGGTGTTTTATACCGAAAACGACACCCTTATGACCAATGCCAAGCCAATAAATTTGGTGAAAGTTGGTAATACAAACGAATACAAAGCCGATGTGCCAGTTACAAAGGCGAGTTCAATTATTCGCTATTATTTGACTGTTGATGATAATTACAAACGTAAAAACACTGCTCCAGCCGAAGCTCCGACCAGAGGTTTTTACGGATTTAGTGTAGGAACGGCCGACACATCACCGCCATTTGTAACAACTGATCCGCCGACGGTTGTGTCAACAACAGGTCTTCCTGACATTTTTGCTAGTATCGAAGATAACTTCGAGCATGGTGTTGATACAGTTTATGTGGAGTATAAACTTAACGGCGTTGACCAAAAACCATTTGGTATTAAAAAATACAATGTTGCTACCGATGATAAATCTTATTCACAAGGGCGTAATGATGCTTTTGCATATTTAGCTAAAACGCCTTTTGGTTCATTGAAACAAAATGACCGAGTACTTTATAGAATTGTGGCGATTGATAAATCAAAAAATAAAAACAAAACGATTTTACCTGCGTATTTGAATACTCCCGGAACTAACGTGACACCAACTGCTGATTACTTTGAATTTGTAGTAAGTAATTTGAAAACACAAACGCCAGTTCGTGTATACACAAATACCTTTGATGCAGCCAACGATGATTTTGCTGGAATAGGTGGATGGGGAGTTGCAACACCAACAGGTTTTACTAATGGTGCTTTACACTCGGCTCATCCATATAAAAATGGTGGAAACGAAGATTTACAATCAAATACGATTGCTTTGCTTAGATTACCGATAGAATTGAAACAAGATTTAGATTCTGCTACAATCACTTTTGATGAAGTAGCTTTAGTGGAACCAGGTGAAACAGGCTCTGTATTCGGCGATTCAGATTTTTATGATTACGTTGTTGTTGAAGGGTCTTTTGACGGTGGGCTTTCATGGGTGCCTTTTGAAGATGGTTACGATGCGGCCAAAGACGCTAATTGGACAAAAGCTTTTAATAATTATGTAAATGGAACATTCCTTGGTTCTGATGGAAAATCATATCAATCTTCAGATTCGAGAGGTACGGCTACTTCGGCATTGTATAAGAGTCATACAATCAAGATGTTATCAAGCGGTGATTTTATTGGTGGTGATGTAATTTTGATTCGTTTCAGATTATTTTCTGATGAGCTTACTTATGGTTGGGGTTGGGTGATTGATAACTTAAAAGTACAAGTGCCACCACCACCGCCAATTTTAGCTACTGAGCAGACTTCTGAGAGAGTATTGACACTTTCGCCAAATCCAAGTCCTGATCAGATTCTGATTACGACAAATTTGAAAAAACCAGGTCAAGTGAAAATGGAAGTGATTAGTTCTAATGGTGTAAAAGTAATGGATAGAGAGTTTTTGGCTGATGTAAGTACTTTCAACCAAAAAATTGATTTGAAAGACCTAGCCACTGGTACATACATAGTAAGGCTACACACTGAAAGTGGAATCATTTTGAAGCGTTTTGTGGTCAATAAATAATAAAACCAATATATTTAACCGTAGAAGTTCTAAATTTGAGCTTCTACGGTTTTTATTTTTATAATTTTCTGTAAATTGTGGCATACAAATCAAAGTTAAAATTATGCATAAAATTTTATTTATATCATTAGTAGCATTAGTTGGCCTTTCGTGCAAAACGACTCAAAACATATATAGTAAATCTCCGTATGCAAAAATGCTGGATACTTCGAATATCTTTTCGCAAAGCATGACTGGCATGGCTTTATATGATTTGAGCGATCAGAAAGTTATTTTTGAGCGAAACTCCAACCGTTATTTTACGCCAGCATCAAACACTAAACTTTTTACTTTTTATGCTTGTTTGAAAACACTCGGCGATTCGATTCCTGCACTTCGTTATGAAATCAAAAGCGATTCAATGATTTTTTGGGGAACTGGCGACCCAACTTTCCTCCACCCAGACCTTACAAGTACCAAAACTTTAGACTTTTTGAAATCATATAAACGTATTAAAAGATTCTATTTTTCTGATGGAAACTTCACTAATCCATATTTTGGAGCCGGCTGGGCTTGGGACGATTTCAGCAGTTATTATACCGTAGAAATGTCGCCCTTGCCAATGTACGGAAACATTGTAAGAACCAAAATCGAAAACGGAGAAGCTAAGCCTCAACCGAGTATTTTTGAGAAAAGTTTTTATAAAGAAGATGCTGGCACTGTAATAGAGCGAACTGCAGCCGATAATCAGTTTCTTTTACCAAAAGCTCTTTTGACAAAATCAGGTTATCAACAAGATATTCCGTATAAAACTTCAACGAGCCTGACGCAGCAATTGCTTATTGATACACTTGGAAGAAATATAAATTTATCAAAAGTGCCAGTTTCAGCTACGGCGAAAACGCTTTATAGTATGCCCGCGGAGCCTGTATATCGATTGATGATGCAAGAAAGCGATAACATGCTAGCTGAGCAGTTATTATTGCTTTGTGGCACAGTTTTGAAAGACTCAGTCAATTCCTCTTTTGCCATTAAATCAATCAAAGAAAAATATCTACAAGACCTTCCTGATGCTCCAAAGTGGGTTGATGGTTCGGGGCTTTCTCGTTATAATCTATTTACTCCCCGTTCTATTATCAAACTATTGGAGAAAATTTATGCTGAACTACCACAAGAAAAATTATTTTCGATTCTTGCTAATGGTGGGAAAAGTGGGACTGTGAAGAATATGTTTAAAACTGATGGCGAACCATTTGTATTTGCAAAATCTGGTTCATTGAGCGGTGTTTATAACCTAAGTGGCTATTTAATTACGAAGAAAGGCAAGATAATCCTTTTTAGCTTGATGAATAATAATTTTACTAAGCCAACAGGCCAAATAAGAAAAGAAGTAGAAAAGATATTGCTGGAGGTAAGAAACAGACAATAAGTTATTGAGAAAGCCTAATGTGTGTGGCACTAGGCTTTCTCAATCGTTATTTTTTAAATTCATTAATCGCTTGTTTGCGAAGTGTTGTGGCTGTTTCATATTCGCCTATATGGCTCCAACCTGGGGGCATAAAAATATACGCAATCTTATTTTTCAATCCTGGTGCTGCGAGGACATCATGCCAAAGACTTATACTTTCACCAAAATAAACATCTAAAAACTTACTTGAGTCCATTGGGCGAGTGATGCCGTATTCAACAGGAATTTCTTCTTTTTCTTCTTGATAAGTTCTAAAAATAATATCCCAAATATTGATGATTGAACAAAAATTAGTATCCATATACAAATGATTTCGTCCGTGATGTACTCGATGGTGAGAAGGTGTCAAAATGAATTTTTCTAAAAAACCCAGTCGTGCATTTTTCAATGTGCCTTCACTTACGTGCACAAATGCCCCCCAAATGCTATCGATAATCATTATGGCAAAAAGCATAAGTGGCTGCACACCCAAAATCATACAAAACATGGCTGCAAAAAACTCTGAATATAGGTTTTCTACAAAAAAAGTAGTGAGTGTTACCGACGAATTAAGGTCTTCGGGCGAGTGGTGTACTGAATGAAAACACCACAATAAACGCACTTTATGGGTAAGATAGTGACGAATAAAATTATTAAGTTCATAAACCAAATACCCATAAATAAACCAATACCAAGTTATAGAAGTTTGGATAATAGCATATTTCTGGAATATCCCTATTGTTAGGACAAGCACCGATATACCAATTAGCCTACTCATGATTCGATTTGTCAAAATAATAAGGAAAGTTATTTTATAAACAGCGGCTCGGAATCGATACTGAATCAATAGCCACACAAATTCAAAAAAAACAATAAATGGTGTTATTGGGGAAAGTAAGGCTAAGAATCCTTCAAAGCTTAGTAAAACTCGAAAATTTCCAGATTGTATAATTTCTATCAAACCATTAATTCTGAAAAATGTAATTAATTCGCTAAGTAATTCTTTTAATAATGACATAATCGAAAAGTTTTATTTTAAATTATCTTGATAAAAGAGAATAAACAACATGAGGCTAATTTTAATATTTTGCAAAGTTGTAAATATTGAACAAATATACTTTGATAAATTTATTCAGTTTAAGAGAAAAATTACTTCAAAGATAATTCTTCTTTTAAGAAGAAACCAGTATAGCTACCTATAACCTTTGAAACTTGCTCAGGAGTGCCTTCTGCTACAATTGCTCCTCCTTTATTTCCACCTTCGGGGCCAACATCAATCACGTGATCGGCAACTTTTATTACATCGAGGTTATGCTCAATAATTAGAACCGTATTCCCTTTGTCGGCCAGTTTTTGCAATACTTCGAGTAATTTTTGAATATCTTTAAAATGAAGCCCAGTTGTTGGCTCATCTAAGATATAAATGGTTTTACCTGTATCTTTCTTTGATAATTCTTCCGATAATTTTACTCGTTGGGCTTCTCCTCCCGAAAGAGTGGTGGCATGTTGCCCAAGTGTAATATACCCCAAGCCAACTTCATTCAAAATCTGAACTTTTCTATTAATTTTCGGAATATTCTCAAAAAACTCAACGGCTTGCTCCACAGTCATGTCCAATACATCAGCAATAGACTTGCCTTTATAACGCACTTCCAATGTTTCACGATTGAAACGTTTTCCTTTACAAGTTTCACAAGCTACGTGTACATCGGGCAAAAACTCCATTTCGATTTTCTTCATGCCGGCACCTTCACAATCTTCGCAACGCCCACCTTTTACGTTAAACGAAAAACGTCCAGGTTTATAAGCTCTTATTTTTGCTTCTGGCAATTCGGCAAAAAGTGTACGAATCTCCGAAAACATTCCTGTGTAAGTTGCTGGATTACTACGGGGTGTACGCCCGATTGGACTTTGGTCAACCTCAATTACTTTATCAAGATGTTCGAGTCCTTCGATTGATTTATGGGCTAATGGCTCTCTTTTTGAATTATAAAAATGTTTGTTAAGCACAGGAAAAAGTGTTTCATGAATCAACGAAGACTTTCCACTTCCACTCACGCCTGTGATACAAATCATTTTTCCCAAAGGAAGTTTAAGCGTGACATTCTTCAAATTATGTCCAGTTGCTCCTTTAATTATCAGGTATTTACCATTGCCTTTACGTCGCTCTTTCGGCACGTCAATACTAATTCGGCCACTTAAATAATCGGAAGTTGTACTTCTATTTTTGATAAACTCTTGTGGCGTTCCTCGTCCAACAATATTTCCACCGTGTCGGCCCGCCCCCGGGCCAATATCCAAAATATAATCTGATTCGAGCATCATGTCTTTGTCGTGTTCTACGACCAAAACAGTATTGCCTAAATCTCGTAAATCTTTCAGTGCTTGAATCAATTTTACGTTGTCTCTTTGGTGTAAACCAATGCTTGGCTCATCCATGATATACAAAACGCCCACCAATTGTGTGCCAATTTGAGTAGCCAAACGAATCCGCTGTGATTCTCCACCCGAAAGCGTACGAAGAGGGCGGTTGAGAGTGAGGTAGTTTAAGCCAATACCCATCAAAAAGCCAATTCTTTTTCTAATTTCTTTCAAAATCTCTTTGGCAATAACATTTTGGCGATTAGATAAACGAGTTTCCAAATCAGTAAACCATTCTTCTAATTCGCTGATGTCCATTTCAGCCAAATCGGCAATATTATTTTTGGCGATTTTGAAGTTGAGAGATTCTTTTTTTAGTCGCTGACCTTCGCATTCGGGACAAGTTTTTATGACCAAATAATCACGTACCCAATCTTGAATTTTATCATTGTCGGAGTCTTGCTGACGTTTCAAAAAAGTGATTACGCCCTCAAAAGTTGTATTCCACTCTGTTCCTGGATATTTCTTTGAAGGAACTGGCAGCGGAGTATCGCTTCCATACAGAATTGTTTTTAAAGCATCTTCTGGAATCTTTTCAATAGGTGTAGCAATATTTGATTTATAAGCCTTCAGAATTACCTCAATTTGTTTGAAAATCCATAAATCACGATATTCTCCCAGCGGAGCAATTCCTCCACGACTAATGCTTAAGCTACCGTCAGGAATGATTGACTCTTCGGTAATTTGTTCTATTGTACCCAGTCCATTGCAAGTCGGACACGCCCCATAAGGAGAGTTGAACGAAAAACTATTTGGCGAAGGGTCATCATAAGAAATTCCCGATTCGGGGTCAGTGAGATTTTGCGAAAAATATTGCGTTTGATTTTTGTTATCCAAAAGCATCATAGAGCCTTTGCCCTGCTTCAAAGCCGTTCCGACTGATTGACTTAAACGATAACGGTCTTCTGTTTTCGGAGTAACCCTATCAATAATAATCTCAATGTCGTGTATTTTGTATCGGTCGAGTTGCATTTTTTGGTTTATCTCCAAAACTTCACCATCGACACGCACCTTGTTATAACCTAATTTGGCAATTTGTACAAAAAGTTCTCGGTAATGACCTTTACGACCTTTTATAATGGGAGCAAGTATCGTAACTTTTTGATTATCAAACTGTTGCAAAATTTGGTCAATGATTTGGTCTTGCGTTTGCTTAACCATTTTATTACCAGTTATATAGCTAAAAGCCTCGCCCGCACGTGCAAATAATAAACGGAGAAAGTCATAGATTTCGGTGGTAGTACCAACCGTTGAGCGAGGATTTTTAGAGGTAGTTTTCTGTTCGATTGAAATTACAGGCGAAAGACCATTAATTTTATCAACGTCAGGTCGCTCCATATTGCCAATAAAACTACGTGCGTATGCCGAAAAACTCTCCATGTAGCGGCGTTGACCTTCGGCATAAATTGTATCAAAAGCCAAAGATGATTTCCCACTACCCGAAATACCAGTGATAACTACCAGTTTGTTTCGTGGAATACTCACATCAATGTTTTTGAGATTATGTTCTCTTGCACCAAAAACTTCGATTTGTTCGTAGCCAGTTAGGTCAATGTCATTCAGTTTTTTATTGCTCACTATTTTTTTGCTCAGTTTTTCATACAAAGATAACTAAAAAACTATGGTGGTGGTTCAGAAAAATAAAAAGCCTAGACCAGTATTTGATAGGTCGAGGCTTTTAAATACACACTCAGTTTAGAGAATTTCCGCCTTGCTTTTTATAATAAAACAGTAGCATCTATAAATTCACGCACGGCGTTGGCAATACCTTCAGGATCGAAGCCACACTCGTGATGAAGTTCAATTTGATCACCGTGTTCTACAATGCGGTCTGGAATACCCAAGCGTTTCACTTTAGAATTGTAATCATTATCAATCATAAATTCTAAAACTGCAGTTCCCATACCGCCTTGTAGGCATCCGTCTTCTACGGTTATTACTCGGTCAAATTTTTGGAAAACTTCATGAAGCATCGCTTCATCGAGTGGTTTTACAAATCTTAAATCATAATGTGCAGGATTTAAGTCTTCTTTTTCAAGCATTTCGCAGGCTTTTACCGCATAATTACCAATATGCCCAATTGTCAAAATGGCTACTTCTTCACCATCTTTTATTTTACGACCTTTCCCGATTTCAATTTTTTGGAATGGACGTTTCCAATCTGGCATCACACCTTCACCTCTTGGATAACGAATCGTGAAGGCAGTTTTTAGTTTTTGGGTTTCTTCCAATTGAAAAGTGTACATCAAATTACGCAACTCTTCTTCGTTCATTGGTGAAGCCACCACCATGTGCGGAATACAACGCATAAACGAAATGTCATAAGCACCGTGGTGCGTAGGGCCATCAGCTCCTGCAAATCCTGCTCGGTCGAGGCAGAAAATGACAGGAAGTTGTTGCAAACATACATCGTGAATAACTTGGTCGTAGGCCCGCTGCATGAAACTTGAGTATATATTACAATAAACCACCAAGTCACGAGTTGCCATACCAGCTGAAAAAGTAACAGCATGTTGCTCTGCAATACCTACATCAAAAGCCCGTTCGGGCATGACTTTCATCATAATATTTAATGAAGAACCCGATGGCATAGCAGGTGTTACACCAACGATTTTATCATTTTTTTCGGCCAATTCTACAATCGTATTACCAAATACATCTTGGTATTTTGGCGGCATTGGCTTGTCATAAACTTTCTTCTGAATTACGCCCGTTACTTTATCAAATAGACCTGGGGCGTGCCATTTAGTCTGTTCTTTTTCTGCCGGAGTGAAGCCTTTTCCTTTAACGGTCAGAAGGTGAAGAATTTTAGGGCCAGGAATATCTTTTAGGTCTTCCAAAATACTTACTAAATGGTCGATGTCATGGCCATCAATTGGTCCGAAATAACGAAGATTCAATGCTTCAAAGAAGTTACTTTGGCTTAATAAAGCACCTTTCATGGCATTTTCTACCTTTGCAACAATTTTTCTGGCACTTTTACCAAATGTACTCATTTTGCCGAGTAGCTGCCAAACCTCGTCTTTGACGTTATTATATGTTTTTGAGGTTGTAATATCTGTCAAATATTCTTTCAAGGCTCCCACATTTGGGTCGATTGCCATGCAGTTATCATTCAAGATAATCAATACATTAGCATCTTTCAAAGCACCTGCGTGGTTCATGCCCTCAAAAGCCATACCTGCTGTCATTGAACCATCGCCAATGATTGCAATGTGCTGACGTTTCGGTTCGCGATTGATATTTGATGCAACCGCCATTCCGACGGCCGCTGAAATTGAAGTAGATGAATGCCCAACACCGAAAGTATCGTATTCGCTTTCTTTTCTCTTAGGAAAACCTGATAGACCGCCATAAAGACGATTTGTATGAAAGTTTTCACGTCTTCCGGTCAAGATTTTGTGTCCATAGGCTTGGTGGCCTACATCCCAAACGAGTTGGTCATCGGGCGTATTAAATACATAGTGCAAAGCAACAGTAAGTTCGACGACACCGAGGCTTGAGCTGAAGTGCCCACCATAGACAGAAACTATGTCGATGATGTATTGACGGAGTTCATCGGCAACTTGAGGAAGTTTCGTTCGGTCAACGTTTCGTAAATCTGAAGGAATATAGATGTTTTTTAGTATTTCACCGGGCGTTATGAGCATATCTTTTGACCAATAAAGGTTAGATTTTCTTTTTAAAACTTAGTAGAGCTAAAATTGTTCGATTTCAAAAGGAAAATTCACTCATAGGTAAAAATTCCTTTTTCAACCTTAAAAGGTTTAGCCTTTGAAGTTTGAAATAGATTACAAATGTACAGAAAATTTAGAAATTTTAATCTTTCTTTTGACTTGCTCGGTAGAGTTTTTGCTTTTCTTCTTTTGTGAGACTTTCGTATCCTGATTTGCCTATTTTATCCAAAATAGAATCTACTTCATCTTGGTCAGGGAAATAATTAGCATCAACATTTGAATTACTGCCGCTTTTGTTAGCAACCGTTGACTCGCTGTACTTTCTTTGCGGAATTTTTACTTGTGGTTTTGGTTTCCAAAGGTTGCTCCACCAATAGCTAACGGCTTCTATCGGACTTCCTAAATCTGTGCCTCGACGTAATAAATAAATGTATGAATAACCAGCTATTGCTCCGCCTAAATGAGAGACTCCACTACTTGGTACTACAAACGATATTATCAAGAAAGCCCCAGCGAGGTATTTAATTTTAATAAGTATAATTCCAAATAAATAAAACTCATATTCTGGAAGCAAAGCAACGGCTGCAAACATCACCGCATAAACCGCCGCTGAAGCACCTAAAATAGTTGGACTAATATTGATTATCTGAGGCGATAAAGCCAATAAATTATAAACCGCTACGTAAATCAAACCGCTGATTATTCCACCAATCAGATAAATATTTAATAATTTTCTACTTCCGACAAACTCTTGTACCAAAGTTCCAAACCAAAACAATGAAAGCATATTGAACAGTAAATGAAAAAAACCGTAGTGCGTAAAGCAATAGGTAAGGAGTGTCCAAGGTTTGCGGATGAAAGAATTAATTGGAGCAATCAAATCAAAATTATCAGCGATGGTTTTATTGATTAATCCACCACTAGGGGAAAAAGAAAAGATAAAACCTATTAAAATTAGAGACAAAAAAACTGCCGCATTGATGAGCATGAGTTGCACCAATGTATTTCCTTTCCTAAATGGACTTTTTATGTCGTCTATGAAACTTGCCACTGCTAGTAAAATCTATCCTTTTTTTTGTTCCAGTAATTAATCAATAATATTCCAAAAATCAAGCCACCGATGTGGGCAAAATGTGCAACGCCAGGCATGACATTATAGAAACCCGAGAAAATCTCGAAAAGGGCATATAAAGATACTAAATATTTTGCTTTAACAGGTATTGGAAGCGGAAAAATTATCATTTCAGTATTCGGAAATAATCTTGCAAAAGCTCCCAACATCCCAAAAATCGCTCCCGAAGCTCCAACCATTGGAATGCTCATCATCATTGTATAATCGGCAGAATCAAGAGGAAATTGAGATATTTCGAAAAGACTGATACCTCCATGAAGTAAACACGCTCCAACTCCTGACACAATATATAAAATCAAAAAACGCTTGCTACCTAAGAAATTTTCGAGCATTGGACCAAACATAAACAAACCGAACATATTACTAAAAATATGACTCGTGCCTGAATGCAGAAACATATACGTAAAAATCTGAATAGGGTTGAAAAGCCCCATTTCTTGTAGCGAAAATGTATGATAACCAAAAATTGTGGCTAAATCTATTCTCAAAAAACTCTGTACTAAATAAACAGCAATATTTGCTATCAATAAGTTACGAACAACGGGTGTAACTTGAAACATATCGTAAATTTGGTTAAAAAAGCTCTTTCGTTAAACTTAAAATTACTGTTTGCGATTCAGTAATTCGGCTAGTTTTTCTAATGACAAAATTGTCATAATTGGTTCACCATTTGGTGTATAGTTCGGTAAGGCGGTCTCAAAAAGCTGGTGAATCAGCAGGTTTATCTCAATTTTTGAGAGTTCACCCATGTATTTCGATGACGAACGCTTCGAAAACGAACGTGCTACATTTTCTATTCTATCTAACTGTAAATCAGTCTGATTAGTTTTAAATTGTTGCACTAAACCCTCAAAAATCTCTTTTTCGTTTTCTTCTTGTACTTCAGGCGGAACACCATTAATTTTAATAGTATGCTGTCCAAATTCTTCAAACGAAAAGCCCAATGCCTTTATTTCCTCTTGAATTTCTATGACCAAATGATAATCGGCTGGCTGTAAATCTAAGGTTTTTGGAAAGAGGAGTTGTTGAGTAAACGATTTTTTATTCTTTAAATTGTTATAATATTTTTCGTATAAAATTCGCTCATAAGCCGCTCGCTGGTCGATGAGCATTAATCCACTTTTGGCTTGGGCAATTATAAAACGATTTTGTATCTGAATCGCACTAATTTCTTGTATTTCGGCAATTCTGCGGCTTTCGTCCGAAATAACGTTTGCCTTACTGCCCTTGGTCATTTGTTCCGAATCAAACCCCAAAGTTGATTGATTATTAGGTTTAAAGCCCTCTAAACCTTCAAAAAGTTTTCGCCAATTTTCAGGATTTGAAGATGCTTTATTCCGTTGGACGGCATTCCGTTGGACGGCATCCCGTTGGACGGCATCCCGTTGGACGGCATCCCGTTGGACGGCATCCCGTTGGACGGCATCCCGTTGGACGGCATCCCGTTTTTCTCGAAAATCATCATCTTGTTGTGGCTGATAAGTGCCTTGCTGTGATGAATTACGAGCATTTTTAAAATCGTTTAAACCAGAAAATGAAGGTTTAACTGGATTTGGCGAATCGCTGAAACGATTGGTATTCGTCAGATTCGCAAAATTTATATCCGACTCAAAATCTATCGTAGGGGTAAGATTATAAACTCCGATGGCTCTTCGGACTGCCGAGCGAATAATGGCATAAACGGCTCGCTCGTCGTCAAATTTTATCTCAGTTTTAGTCGGATGAATATTTATATCAATGTGCGAAGGGTCGATTTCGATAAACAACACATAAAATGGGCTGCTACCCTCTGGAATCGTTGACTCAAAAGCACTCAGAACGGCATGGTGTAAATAGCTATGCTTGATAAAACGTTTATTTACAAAGAAAAACTGTTCACCACGCCCTTTTTTTGCTGATTCTGGTTTGCCTAAGTAGCCAGAAATATTCACAAATGGCGTTTCTTCTTCGCAACTTGCCAATTGTTCACGGTAAGTTTTTCCGAAAATATCAACAATTCTTCGGCTAAGTTTTCCCGCAGGAAGGTTGTAAACTTCTACATCATTATGATAAAGTGTAAAAGTAATTTCTGGGTGAGCCAACGAAACTCTTTGAAATTCGTCAAGAATATGTTTCATTTCGACGGGATTCGATTTTAGAAAGTTTCGTCGAGCAGGAACATTAAAAAATAGGTTTTTTACTTGAAAATTCGTGCCTTTTGTGCAGGAAACTGACTCTTGGCTATTTATTTCTGAGCCTTCGATACGAATCATTGTGCCTACTTCGTCAATCATTCGGCGGCTGCGTAATTCTACTTGGGCGATAGCCGCTATAGAAGCCAATGCCTCACCACGAAAACCCATCGTCAGAATCGAAAAAAGGTCATCAGCGGTACGAATTTTTGAAGTGGCGTGCCGCTCAAAACTCATTCGAGCATCAGTAGCCGACATTCCCATGCCGTCGTCAATTACTTGAATGAGCGTGCGACCAGCATCTTTTACAATCAACTGTATATTTTTGGCCTGAGCGTCAATCGAGTTTTCCATAAGCTCTTTCACTACCGACGCTGGTCGTTGCACAACTTCCCCTGCCGCAATCTGATTGGCTATCGAGTCGGGTAGTAAATGAATAATATCAAGCATAGATTCAATTATCAATTATCAACGGGCGGCATTCGCTGGGCGGAACTCCGTTTATTAGTCTTTAGCTAAGGAACAACTTTAAAAAATTAAAATAACCAAAACTGTTCTCTTAATACAAATTTGTCGCTTTTCGAGGGGAAATCATTGAATAATCTGTTTTTTTTTATTGGAAACCCTAAAATAGACTTTTAATATTATCAAAGCCGAAATATATTTCAGCCATTTATGGAATAAAAAAGTATTATGTGGAGTTATCATTGAACTATTCTAATACAATGCCTTGTTTCAAAAAAAATTTAACCTTTCTCAAAAATGAATAAAATCGTAAAAATTATTTTGATTATTGCCATCGTTTTGGTGATTGCTTTCTTTGGTTTGAAAAGTTTTACCAAAAGTAAAAGCCCAGCCGAAACCACTAATTTCGACCAAAATGGATTGACCGTACAAGTTGACTATAGCCGACCTTATAAAAATGGGCGTGAGATTTTCGGAAAATTATTACCTTTTGGCCAAGTTTGGCGTACAGGTGCAAACGAAGCCACAATTTTTGATGTAAAACAAGATATTAAAATAGGTGATAAAACTCTAAAAGCAGGAAAATACACACTTTGGACAATTCCGAATGCTGATAAATGGACGGTAATTTTAAACAGTGAAATTGGACAATGGGGTACAACTTATGATGAGAAAAAAGATGTAGTGCGAGTAGATGTGCCTGTTGGAAAATCAGCCGAATTAATAGAACAATTTAAAATTGATTTTGCCACTGCTGCTACTGGTGCAGAAATGATTTTGCGATGGGATAATACTGAAGTAAAAGTACCGATTAGTTTGTAAATATGCGGTAAATAGAAAAGCTCTCGCAAAAATTTTGTGAGAGCTTTTTTTATTTCGGAAATTTTACAAAAATATGTTGATTACGGATTATTCTATCTTACTTCATAACTAATCTCCTGACTATCAAGTAGTTTTGTTATTCGTTCGCTTGGCGAAAATGCTATAATCAATTCTTTTTTCGGGCGTTCGTCTTCATCATCGCTCCATTCCCAGTCTTCGCAAGTGGCATCGAGCAAATCAAGCAAAGTTGGTAATTTATCAGGATTTCGTTCTTTTTCTACAAACGACTCTGAATTTGTGATATAAATAGCAATTTTGGTTTGCTCAAACCACGACAAATCATTGAGCATTTCGTCGAATGAATCGAGATTAAAACCAAAGTATTCAGGAAAACTAAGAGCTTTGGCAACTTCTTCGTAGAATCCTCTTAATGTATGTGCTTTTAGCCCATCAATATTTGCGATATGATAGCCATTTAGTGGTTCTAAATTATTGCTTATAAGGAAATTAGCCATTGGTAATAAATTAAAATAATATTTTATGGCGAACCATTGGTTTATGCCACAATTATTCGATTTCGATAAAACTTTTATAGTGATTTTTGGTAAAATATGCTTTTGCGTTTGAACCAGTTACGAGTCGTTCAGCTCCTCTATTTCTACCTTTCTGCTTGGGATTTACATCCCATTCAAAGTAATTTATTTGGAGACCATTTTCATCTTTTTGTGGAAGTTGTTTTTCATAATTTCCAAATTTACGTCCACCAACGTAGCCATCGGGTGCAGTACCATTTTCTTTGACATACTTTAGAACCTCATAAACTTTCTGTGGAATCTTATTTTGTTTATTTGTCTGATAATCATTGTCTATCTTATCAGTTTTTCTCTTAGTCTTGGTCTCTTTTTCTTTTTTCTCCGTTTGTTGAGCAGATGGAACAGTTGATTTAAAAGACTCTTGTTTGCTCGCTTGGCGACAACCCAAAAGCGTTTGGCTTGTAAGAAGTAAAATTAAAAGTATGTTTTTGAAAATTGTATTCATGAGACTATTTTAGATTTAATTCAACGAAAATGCGGGTACTTTCATCACGATTGCATTAATGAACATTAGTTCGGTAATAGTGGGTTGCATAAAATCAATCAATGGAAATTCTCCGATAATTCGCATTACTTCCAATTCGTCATCGGCATTCACTACACACCAAAGGCGGTCACGCTCCATCGAGAGTGCATACGACTGTATTTTTCCATCTTCCAAAAGCTGATTTACCATCTTCCTTTGTTGTGGAATTTTTATAATTAATTTCTCTGGAAATGGGTTTGGCAAATCAAACTCTACCATAAATTGGCTCATATATCTCTCGTGGGCTTGTTGTTTAATTCAATCAATTAAAATACAAATGGTTTATAATCAGTAATTTGAAGGTAAGTGAACTTGTTTTTATGATAAATTTCTACACTAATATAAACAAGTTTTCTAAAAAAACGTTTAATTTGCAGAACTTATCTCAAAAGGGGTGCCTTAATATAAAGGGCTGAGATTATACCCATTGAACCTGTACACGGATAATGCCGCCGCAGGGAAATAGAGTACTTTAAGGAAAGTCATGACCTCCGAAAATGTACTTGCCTTTATTCAATTTAAAATTTTGTCAAACAAAAAATTGCAAGCCGACGGAATTTCCGTGCGAATCATGCAGTTTCGACAGGATTTTGCTCCTTTTTCCTGTTGTTAAAACTTTCAAAAACAATGAAAAAATTAACAACGTTTCAATTATCAATTATCAATTATCAACGATTTGACGTATTAATCAGAAAATTTATTGTTTCTCTGATAATTGTTAATTGTTCATTTATAATTGTAAATGCTCAAGATTCTACTTCGATTCAACAACTCAATGAGGTGGTTCTAAATGCTACTCGTGCCAATCAAAAAACGGGTATGGCTTTTACGAATGTTTATCAAAAAGACATCAAAAAAGTTAATTTGGGCCAAGATATGCCATTTTTGCTCAATCAATTGCCTTCGGTAGTTGTGAGTTCGGATGCTGGTGCGGGCGTGGGCTATACTAGTATTCGTATTCGTGGCACCGACCCGACTCGTATCAACGTAACGCTCAATGGCGTGCCTTATAATGATTCTGAGTCGCAAGGAACATATTGGGTGAATATGCCCGATTTTGCTTCGTCCGCACAAAGTATTCAGGTTCAACGCGGAGTAGGAACTTCGACCAACGGTGCAGGGGCATTTGGGGCAAGTATTAATATCAATACTTTGGGTTATGAGCAAGATGCTTACGGAGAAACTAATTTTACTGTTGGGTCATTTAATACCCTTAAAACAAATGTTTTGGCAAGTACAGGCTTGTTGAATGGTCACTTCGTGGTTGATGCTCGTTTGTCGAAACTGAGTTCTGACGGCTATATCGATCGTGCTTCTTCTGACCTAAAATCGTTTTATGTTTCGGCAGGGTATTATGGTAAATATAACTTTGTACGTTTTAATGCTTTTTCTGGAAAAGAAAAAACCTATCAGGCTTGGGAAGGTGTGCCAGAAAGTTTGTTAAAAACTAATCGTACTTTCAATTCTTACACTTATGATAACCAAGTTGATGATTATCAGCAAGACCATTATCAGTTGATTTCTTCTTTTAAATTAAATAATAATTGGACATTCAATCCGATATTTCATTACACCAAAGGAAGAGGTTTTTATGAGCAATTTAAGCCAGAAGATAAATATTCAAATTATGGTTTGCCAAATGTCGTGACAGGTACAACAATGCTAATGAAGACAGACATTATTCGTCGTAAATGGTTGAATAATGATTTTTATGGAGCAGCATATTCGCTTGATTATCAATCTAATAAAAAGTTTTCAGCAAATATTGGCGGTGCTTGGAATAAATACGATGGCGACCATTTTGGTGAAATTATTTGGGCTAAAAATGCTTCAACGGCCGATTTGCGTTATCGTTGGTACGAAAGTAATGCTTTGAAAACAGATTTTAATATATACATTAAGGGCTATTATCAAATGTCAGAAGCATTGAATTTCTTTGCTGATTTACAGTATAGAAACGTAGATTATACTATGAAAGGTACTGGAGATAAACGCCAGGATATTACACAAAAGTCTGCGGGCGGCGTTACGAAATATCAGTTTTTTAATCCGAAATTTGGTATGAACTATCAAGTAAACAAAACCACTTCGGTTTATGCGTCGTATGCGGTTGGAAATAAGGAGCCAAGCCGCCAAGATTTTGTGGATAATGCTCCTAAAGCACCTTTGGCCGAAAATCTACAAGACTTGGAAGTTGGTTATCGTTTGGCAGGAACAAAATTGAGTTTTGATGCGAATTTCTATTATATGAATTACAAAAATCAATTAGTACTTACGGGCCAAGTAAATGGAGTAGGAGAGGCTATTAGGGTAAATGTTCCTAAAAGCTATCGTGCTGGTTTAGAATTATCGGCAACTGTCAAGTTAGCCGAAAAATGGAAATTGGCAGCTAATACTACTTTCAGCCAAAATAAAATTAAGGATTTTACAGAAACTGTGGTCAATTATGACGGCGATGCTGATAAAATTAACAAGTTTGCAAAAACCGATATTTCGTTTTCGCCAAACCTAATTTCTGGCGGACAACTTTTTTATTCACCGACCCAAAATGTTGAGTTAGCATGGATGACAAAATATGTAAGTAAGCAATTTATGGATAATACTTCCGACGATGACCGTAGTCTTAATGCGTTTTTTGTAAATGATATTAGAGCAAGTTATACATTTAAACCCAAAGCGGAACGCCGCCCGCTATTTAAGGAGTTTTCATTCAGCTTATTAGTCAATAATATTTTTAATCATTTGTATGAATCAAATGGCTATACTTACAGCTATATCTACGATAAGCAAGTAACTACCGAAAACTTCTACTATCCACAAGCAGGTACAAACTTTTTGTTGGCAGTGAAAGTGAGACTTTAATATTATATCGTCGGCATAGCTCAACCCTATGCCGACGTTGTTTATATGAAGTTAAATCCAGCCGCCTGCACGATATTCTCGCTTAACGAAAGCATTTGCTTCATCAAAATTAGTGATTTTCATATTTTTGCCATCCCACAATAGTTTTTTTCTTCCGATAAATTTATTTTTAGAATTTCTCATTAAAAACGAACGAACGGCTAAATTTCCCATCAAAACTGTTTCGGTCAAAGGCCCAGATTGGTCGAATGACGAACTTGTATAAGTGCCAAAACCCGATTTACAGGCTTTTACCCATTGTTGTTGATGGCCATTTGTGTCGCCATCAACTAAGGCACGTTTTGGGTCTGGAAACCTCACATCTTGCAGTTTTCCGTTGGCAAATAGTTTTGGATTATTGCCAAAAAGCTCACAAGCTAAGATCCCTTTTGTGCCAATAAACATGATTCCACCGTCAATATTGGCAAAAACCTTTTCATAATCGCAACCTTCCGGAAGCTTTGGGCGAATACCACCATCATACCACGAAAGGCTCAATTCTTTATAGTCTTTGCTTGTTGGATTCGGAAATTTAAGGTGAATTGCCGATGACGGCGGACAACTATCATCGAAAAATGCTTCTTTGAAAAAATCGGCATAGACTTGTCCGACCGAACATTCAACTGAACTTGGATAACCTAATTTTAGTGTACGGAAAGGTACATCAATAAAATGACAGCCCATGTCGCCCAAAGCACCTGTACCGAAATCCCAATAACCACGCCAGCGGAATGGCATATAAGCTTCGTGGTAATCTCGCATTGGGGCAGTACCGAGCCATAAATTCCAGTCAACTTCGTTCGGAATTGGTTGTTTTTCTCCCTTATCTTTTGGGGATTGTACCCCTTGCGGCCAAACAGGGCGATTTGTCCAAACTTCTACTGTGTGAACTTCGCCAATCATGCCACTTTGCACAATTGCTTCGGTTACTCTTGTTCCTTTTCCGCTACTTCCTTGGTTACCCATTTGTGTAACAACCTTGTATTGCATCGCACCTTCGGTCATTTGGCGTGCTTCCCAAATATCGTGGGTCAATGGTTTTTCGCAATAAACGTGCTTGCCAATTTGCATAGCCGACATCGCAATTGGGTAGTGCATGTGGTCGGGCGTAGTCACGATTACGGCATCAATATTTTTGCCTTCCAACTCCAACATTTTTCGATAATCTCTGAAATATGGAGCATTCGGAAATTTCGCTCGAAACTTGGCCGATTGTCTATCATCAACATCGCAAAGAGCTACAATATTATCAGAGCCATTATTATAAGCCTGAGGAATATTAAAATCGGCCTTTCCGCCACAGCCAACGGCCGCAATATTGAGTTTATCGCTTGGTGCAACGAAGCCCCTGCCCAACACATGGCGTGGCACAATCATAAAACCTGCGGAGGCCAAAGTGCTGGTTTTGAGGAAATTACGGCGTGAGTTTTGTTGTTTTTTATCGTAAGAGTTGTTCATACTTATATAAGGTTGAATTTTTACGAAATGTATAAAAAAAATGGGGAGGAAAAAAGATGAAAGAATGAAAAGTATATTTGAAGTTATTGTTTTGAAGTTTATGAGTTAGTTTATATATTTGTTGTAGCGTTACGTTACACTAAAAAGTAAGTAAATGTTTGAAATTTTTCAGGGAATAAAGATATATATGTACGATTTTGACCATAATCCACCACATTTTCATTCTATTTATGCAGAATATGAAGTTCTGAGAGACATAAGAGATTTGTCAGTTTTACGTGGAGAAATGCCTGCTAACAAACTTAAACAGATTATTAAATGGGCAAAATTAAACCAACAGTTTCTTTTAGAAGAGTTTGAAGCATTAAACCCAAAATTACGCAAATGAGAAACCCAAGAATATTAAAAATAATCAATATTGAGCCTTTCAAAATAGAAACGCTTTGGACAAATGGTGATGTGCGTTTGATAGATTTTGCAGATAAATTGCCGATATTTTCTGAAAATGAAAGATATAAACCTTTACTTGATTTTGAGACGTTTTCAAAAGTTGAGGTTGGCGAAGGTGATACTTTATGTTGGCATAATTTGCAGTATAAAACAACAAAAGGCAAGCTAAGTCCATTGGCATTTGACCCCGATGTATTATTTGCTGAAAGCCAATTATTAGAACCAAAACCAATCATAGAAATTGACACAAACCACGAATTTACACAAGCCGAGTACGCCCGCCGTAACGGAATAAACCCAGCAAAAGTACGCACATGGGTAAGACGTGGACGACTAAAAAGCCGCTATGTACCGCATTTGGATATTACGCTGGTGGTGGTTTAGGTGGTTAATTTATCTATAATTGTTTAATTTGCCATTTCATCTTCTGGTTCTTCATTCTCACTGACAGTTGCAGAAGTATCCTCCTCCTCAATTAAATCTGATTCTTTTTTTTGGCAAAATTCAAAATATTTATCTTTCGATACTTTATCAAAAAAAATAATTCTGTTAGTACTTAGCACCTTTAAGATTTCGATGTAAGGTTGTGATATTTTATCACTTAGGGCAATTATTAATATTGAAGAGGTTCTGGTCAAAATTGTATAAACGTATTCATCTACCTCTTTTTCAGTATTTATTGGAGTTCGTGTAGACCATAATACACACTGTTTTTCTAAACCTTTTGCTTTTAATATCGTTTCTTCTGTAGCTTTGATTCCGATTTCGTTAATAATTCTACACAAATCAGTGTCTCTTTCAAAAATAGAGATAGTGTCAAATCCATAAATTTTATACGTATTGAATATACTTTGAATTTTGATTTTTATATCTCTTATAGTAGATGCGTAAAAAATAATCGGTCTTGCACCGGGCGGACTACCTTTAAATGGATTGATGATATTCCCTGATTCATTATTTTCATTTTTACTGCGTTTTTGATTTATCTTATCAGAAACTCTTGAAATACATTCACTTATTCTAAATGGTAATCTATACGAACCTTCAAGAGTTTTGTTTTGAAATTTTTTCATACCTTCGCTTCGTGGAACTTTTGACGATGTTCCCAAATGGACATCTTTCACCAAATGACATTACGAATTTCCCTATTCCGCTCCCTCCATTACCAATACAAAAAGAAATAGCCGAACATATTACAAATATCAGACAACAAGCAAAAACCTTACAAAACGAAGCAAAAACCGCCATCGAAGAAGCCAAAAGAACAGTAGAAGCTATGATTTTAGGGTGATTTTTGTATATTTGTATAAAAAATAATCAATCAATGCAAAGAAAAATGGCAATGGTAGCCAAGCAAATTAATCTGAAAGACCTTAACCAAGAAGAGTCTGATTTAGATTATTGGTTATCAAAAACACCCCAAGAAAGACTACAAGCCGTTACGTTCTTGATTCGTCAAAATATGGCTATTGGGCAAAAAATGGACAGAACTGTTAGTTCAAAACGAATGATGAAATGACCCTTGACCCTGATTTTGAAGATTTTATTCAATTTCTCAACCAATATGAGGTTGATTATATGATTGTTGGAGGCTATGCAATGGCATTTCATGGCAGTCCACGATACACGGGAGATTTAGATGTTTGGATTGATATTTCAGAATCGAATGCAGAAAAAATGCTTTTAGTTATCCAAGCATTTGGTTTTTCTTCACTCGGATTTAAAAAAGAAGATTTTTTAAAAGAAAACTTGATTAATCAAATCGGATATCCACCTTTAAGAATTGATATTTTAACAAATATTGATGGGATAGATTTTAAAGAAGCATACACTCAAAAACAGGTAATTGAGATAGAAGACTTAAAAGCAAATTATATTGGATTGAGAGATTTGATTCAAAATAAAAAGACAAGCGGGCGAGAAAAAGACATAATAGATGTAAAAACTTTGCAGAAAAAGCAAAAACCAATTGATTAATAAAAACTACAATTTTTGACAAAAAAGGCGTAATTCCCACAGAAATTACACCTTTTAATATTTTGTAGGACAGGTTTGTAACCTGTCTTTTTTCAGTTTCTACGATTGGCAGGTTGCAAACCTGTCCTACGATTTACACCGTTTGCTTCTCCAAATTAAATAAATCGTTCAATACATCAATCAAAGTTTCGGCTTCACCACGTTTGCAGGCTGCTTTTAGCTGAATTACAGGCAATTTGATGATTTTTTGCATCATACTCGAAGTAATTTTGTCCATCTTTTCTACTTCTTCGGACGAAAGGTCTTTCACAAAACGAGCCATTTCTTCTTTTCTGATTTGTTCTAATGCCCCTTTCAATTTCTGAATCGTTGGCGAAACAATCATTTCATGGGACCAATTATCAAACTCTCCAATTGCATCGCTGATAATGCTCAATACTTGCGGGATCGCTTCCATGCGGCGTTGAATAGCCTCATTAGCCCTACGCTGGATTTGGTCTAAATCATACGCAACAACTCCCGTAACTTCCTCAATATCAGTCGCAATGCTATTTGGTACCGAAAGGTCAATCAAATATTTTACTGCGAGCGTTTTATCTTTAAGTGTTTCTTTCGTGATAATTGGCGACTCGCAACGTACTGACGAAATAACAATATCAGCCTCTAAAATATGCTGATTAACGAGTTGATAATCAGCTAATTCAAAGCCTAATTCGTTAGCCAGTTTTTGTGCTTTTTCTAAAGTACGATTTGTAATCGTGATATTTTTATAACCTTTATCGGCCAAAGTTCTACCAATATCTTCACCGATTTCGCCCAAACCAACTACCAAAACTTTTGGATTGCTCAAAAGTGGCAAGAAAGTTTCCATTACTTCTACTGTCGCATAAGAAGTAGATGCCGCTCCATCACGGAACGAAGTTTCTTGAACGATTTTTTTGTTAGTAAAGAAAATAGTGTGAAGTAAACGATGCAAAAACGGCCCCGCCATTTGTACATCCGCCGACCATTGGTAAGCGTGTTTTACCTGATTAGGAATCTGCAAATCGCCAATTACCTGCGAGTGCAAGCCAATTGAAACTTCAAACAAATATCTTACGGCTTCGTTATGGTCATCAATTATTTCAAATAAAGGCAGAATTTCGTAAGAGCTAAGTACTTTTTGGCTGGCAATTAAGCGAATAATTTCTTCACCTAACTCATTTTCTGAAACATAATAAACCTCAGTGCGATTGCAAGTAGAAAGCATAAGCACTTCCGATACCTCAAACGATTCACGAATCTTAAGCATCAATACTTTAGATTCTTCTTCGTTAAGTGCAATTTGGCCTCTTAACTGTAAGGAGGCTTTTTTATGCGAAATTGTTATTGCTTTAAATAATCCGTGCATATTATATAAAATAGTTTGCAAATTTACTGTCAGAATCATTACGAACGATAAGATTTCTGTCAGTTTATTTTATTTAGAATTGTTC